>ERZ839823.2648-NODE-2648-length-13193-cov-2.635028_pt1 | contig 13193 bp, 8 predicted proteins | sample MGYA00519862_ERZ839823 | MGnify/ENA primary metagenome ERZ839823 (study PRJEB31850, sample SAMEA3708853) | human gut metagenome | biome: human gut; feature: human-associated habitat; material: faeces | place: China | collected 2014 ...
CAGGCAATGAAGACGCTGCCGCTGGCGCTGCAGACCATCGCGGGCGGTGCCGCGGCACAGAGCATTTCACGCGCCGGGGCAGTAGCGGCCGCCACACTTCTGATGACCCTGCCTACCATCGTCATTTTCACCGCCATGCAGAAAAACGTAATGGAAACGATGACCTACTCCGGCATAAAGGGGTGACAGACGGAGCATGAAAATCCAAAAAGTCCTTGCGCTCCTCCTCACGGCGGTGCTGCCTGTTATGGCGGCGCTGCCTGCCGGTGCGGCCAGCGACCAGTTCACGCTGGAGGATAACGAGCGCATCCCAATCCCGGAGGCCTATACCCTTGAGAGAACCCTCTCCGGTTTCACGGCCGACGGGCAGCAACAGCAATTTAGCGGCATACTGGACATCTTCATAGATGAAGGCGGCACGCTGTACGTCAGCGATACCGCGAACAACCGCGTGGTCCGGCTGGATGCCGACGGCAACTGCACCGGCGTTTTCACCGGCGACGAGAAGGGCTTCAGCAATCCGGACGGCCTGTTTGTCGACGATACCGGCGATATATTCGTCGCCGATACCGGCAACAAGCGGATTGTGCATCTGGATAAAAACGGCGGGTTTATCGAGGAATTCGGCAAGCCGGAATCCGAGCTCCTGGACGAAAACTTCGATTACCGCCCGTCCAAGATCTGCGTCAGCGATACAGGCTATATTTATGTCATCAAAGAGCAGGCGATTATGCAGCTGGATTCCCTCAACCGGTTCCGCGGCTATATCGGCCAGCCGGAAGTTGGCTTTAGCTTCACCGATTTTCTGCTGCGCATCTTTGCTTCCGAAAATCAAAGCCGGCTCATTGAGAAACGGCTGCCGGCAACCTATTCCAACATCCTTCTGGATCAGGAGGGCAACCTGTTCGCCGTATCGCGGGACACCACCGACGGCGAAATCAAGCAGCTCAACTCCATCGGCAAAAACATCTACCGCGAATATGCCGAAGGCAACGTGATCACCAGCACCATAATGAGCTTCCTGAGCCTGGAAGGGACCATGCAGTGGTTCGGCGAACGGACCGATCCGGCGGGCAATCCACGCGTCCCTACTTTCAGCGATATCGCGGTGGACAGCAACGGCGTGGTGACGGTTCTGGATTCCGGCAACCTGCAGCTGTATCAGTACGACCCGGAGGGACAGCTGCTGTGTTCGTTCGGCGGCCAGGGGACAAGGCGCGGGAAATTCTCCTCCCCGACCTCTATCGCAGTCGGGCCGGACGGCCGCATCTATGTGGCCGACCGTACCCAGAACAACATCCAGGTATTCGCCCCCACCGCCTTCATCCAAAGTGTGCACGAGGCGGTGGCCGCCTACGCTGACGGCGACTATGAGAAAGCGTTTACCTGCTGGCAGGCGGTGCTGAGCATCGACGAAAACTACCGCTTTGCCCACGACGGCATCGCCGATACCCTATACAAGCGCGGCCAGTACAGCGAAGCGATGGACGAATATGTCATCGCCGAAAACCGCGAGGGCTACACCAAAGCGTTCAACGAACACCGCATGGAGCTGTTCAAGCAATATTTCGTGCTGATTATCCTGTGCATCCTCGCCATCGCTGCGGCGGTATGGTTTTTCGGCCGCTGGCTGCTGCACGCCGGCAGGCGGGCACAGCACCGCTTTCTCTTCAAGGAAGAGGGCCGGAACAGGCTCGGCAACTTCCTGCTGCTGGCACCTGCCATGATGACCAGGCCCAGCGACACGGTGGAAGCCGTCAAGGAAAACCGCGGCCATAACCGGATGCTTCCGGGGATACTGGTCATACTCGCCGCACTCGCTTCACGGCTCATATACATTTTCATTGTGCATTTCCCGCTCATGGACGTCTCTCCGCAGAACGTCAACCTGGTGCTGGAGGTGCTCAAGATGGTGCTGCCGGTTGTCACCTGGGCGGTTGCCTCTTATGCGGTATCCTCCATCATGGGCGGCGAAGCGCGCTTCGACGAGGTTTTCCTGTGCGCGTCGTTCGGCATGATCCCCTATGTGATGTTTACTCTGCCGATGGGCCTTGTCTCCAACGTACTCGCCCACGGCGAACAGCAATTTTATGCCATCGCCACCATTATTGTGTTCGTCTGGCAGATCGTGCTGATGTTCATCGGATTGATGCAACTCAACCGTTACGGCTTCTGGCAGGCGGTAGGCGTCGGCATCATCAGCCTGCTGGTCATGCTGCTGTTCTGGGTGGTGGCTATCCTGTGTTTCGGCCTGATCGGCCAGCTTATCCGCTTTGCGGACGGTCTGATCACCGAAATCCGCCTGAATTCGCTATAGGAGGGATGCGGATATGTTATACAAACGATTTCTGGCCGCTGCGCTGGCGCTGTGCTGCCTGGCGCTGACCTCCTGTGCGGGAAAGGCTGTTCCTCAGCGCACCCTTACCTCCGGTGAAGCACGCCTGGTGACGGTGGCCAGCGACCCGGTGTCGCTCGATGCCCCCGACCGCCTCGCCGACACCTATGAACGGGTGACCGATGGCGGGAGTGTGGCTCTCTACCTTGACCGGGAAGCCTGTACCATCGGGGTTTTCGACAAACGAAGCGGCGCCTTCTGGCGGGCGGCGGTCGATCCTGCTGCCGTGGACACCGAAAAGATCAACCGGCTTTGGCTGAACTACATGAACTCCATGCTGTCCATCCGTGCCACCAAGGCTGACGACGAACAGGCGCAGGTGCAGCGCTACGATTCCGCCGACGAGGATATGACCCGCTCGGTACAGGAAGAGGACGGCCGTCTTCTGTTCACCGTCACCTTTGGGCGCACCGGTATTACGGCGGGGATGGAGGTATCTCTCGAAGACGACCAGCTGTGCGTGCGCGTCCCGCAGGACAGCATCCGGGAGGAAGGCGAATACCGGCTGGTTTCCCTTGAGGTCATGCCCTTTTTCGGCGCCGCAGGCGCGATGGAGGACAGCTACATCCTCATCCCGGACGGCTGCGGCGCACTGATGCATTTTCTGCCGGGGACACAGCGGGTAAACGCGCAGACCTACTATTTCCCGGTGTATTCCTCCCACGATTCCTCGGTGGATGTCCATCTTAACCGGGAAGTCCAGGCAGAACCCTACCTGCCGCTGCCGGTGTACGGCATCAAGCAGCAGGATAGTGCGGTGCTTGGCTTTATCACGGAGGGGGAAGCGGACGCCGAGCTGGCGGTCACCCCGGAAAGCACTGCGGTGGCGCTCAACCGCGCCGGCTTCCAGTTCAAATACCGGTATTCCTACAACCTGCTCACCAGCAACATCGGCCTGGCGGACGACAACAGCATGAAAAGCCTGTCCGGTTCCACCACGTCGGCGCTCTCGGTGGCGTTTGAAGAGGAACTGCGCCGTCAGGACCGGGAGCTGCGTTTCGCTTTCCTGCAGGGTGAATCCGCCAATTACTCCGGTATGGCCAACGTCTATCGCAATTATCTCGCCCAGGCCGGGCTGCTCAATACGGCTGCCGCCCGGCGGCCGGCGCTGTCGCTGGAGTTCTTCTGCGGCATCCTGGAGCCCAACCTGTTTTTCGACACCTTTGTGCCGATGACGGACTTCGAGCAGGCCGCCGCCATGCTGGAACAGCTTGGGGGCGAGGGGGTATCCGGCATTGACGTCACCCTCAACGGCTGGGCAAAAAACGGCTACGGCGTGTATCCGCCGAAGCTGTCGCCGGACAGCCGGCTGGGCGGAAAAAATGCGCTTGAGGCCCTCGCCGGGACAGTGACCGGACAGCAGGGGCGGCTTTTCCTGCAGACCGAGCCGATGCTGTATGACACCTCCGGCGGCGGCTTTATCTCGCGCGGCGATGTGCTTACCCTCAAGACCGGCGTGCCGGTTGCTGACAGCGCCGGTACTCTGCAGGTATTCAACCTGCAGGTAGCGGCCGAGCGCATGCTGGCCATGCGCGCCCAGATCGCCGCCTTCGACGGCGCCGGCCTGCGTCTGACCCATACGGCAATGGTCTTCAACGATTACAACCAGAAACGGCCGATGACCCGCGGCGACCAGGTTTCGCTGTGGAGCGAAACCCTCGCCACCCTCAACCAAAGCTTTGACACGGTGGTGGACATCGGCAATCTGTACACCCTTGCGCACGCGGCAGGGCTGGCGGATATTCCCACCGCCAGCGCCGGACTTGCGATTGAGGACGAGGACGTGCCGTTTTTCCAGATGGTGGTGTCGGGCTACCTGCCGTACACCGCCGAGCCGGGCAATTACGCCTACGACGTCAACCGGCAGATGCTCAAATGGGCGGAATACGGTTATATTCCACATTTCGAGATCACCTGGGAGGAGACCCAGCTGCTCAAAAAAACCGCATACAACAGCCTGTTTACCTCCCACTACGCCAAATGGCACGACACCCTGCTTGACGCCGCACAGCGGTTTGCCCCGCTGAGCCACATAGCGCAGCAGAGCATCGTGTCCCACAGGCAGCTTCAGGAAAACGTATACGAAACCCGCTATGCCGATGGTACAACGGTGTACGTCAATTACACTGCTGAAAAGGTGCAGATCGGTTCCACGGCGGTGGAAGCGGAAAGCTTTGCGGTGGTCAAAGGAGGCGGTGAGGGATGAAGCGGCTGAGTATCGAAAAAAAGAAAAAAATCGAAGGGTTTGTGCTGGTGCTGCCGTTTATTATCGGCCTGTTTGCCTTTTTCCTGTATCCGCTGTTCATGTCGGTCAAGCTCAGCTTCGGCAAGGTCACCAGTGTCAGCGGCTTCCAGGTGGCCTGGAGCGGCTTTTCCAACTATCTTGAGGTCTTCACCGACGACGTCACCTTCGTCCCCACCTTCCTGGCGGTGATGCGGGACACCGCTGTAAAAATCCCGCTGACGGTGGTGTTTTCCCTCATCCTCGCCATTCTCATCAACCAGAAGATCCGCGGGCGGGGACTGTTCCGGGTGCTCTTTTTCCTGCCGTTCCTGCTGGGCACCGGCGTGGTATTCGAGCAGCTGCTGAATATGGGCGCCACCACCCAGCTGCTGACCCTGGAAACGCTGGGCATCACCCCGGAGATGATCGCCTACCTCGGCCCTACCGTCAGCGACGGAATCAACGGTTTTCTGAGCATCATCGTGATGGTGCTGTGGAACGGCGGGGTGCAGACGCTGCTGTTCCTCTCCGGACTTCAGGGCATCCCCACCGCGCTGTACGAATCCGCCAACGTGGACGGCGCCAGCCAGTGGGAGGTTTTCTGGAAAATCACCCTGCCGATGATCGCCCCGATCATGCTGGTGAATATCATTTTCAGCATCACCGACTCCTTCACCAACATCACCAATCCGATCATCGAATACATCCAGGACGTGGCATTCAGCGATCTGCGCTTTGAACGCGCCGCCGCCATCGGCTGCCTGTATCTGGGTTTTGTCCTGCTGCTGGTCGGTGCGGTATTCCTGCTGATGCGTCGGACGGGCGGCATGAGAGAGGAGAATCGCGCATGAAAAATTTCCTCCCCAAAAACGGCCGGCTGCACCGTATCCTGCGGTTGCACACCCTGTTCAGAGCGGTGTTTTATCTACTGCTGATCGGCATTGCGTTCGTCTTTTTATATCCGTTTCTATTCATGCTGATCACCTCCGTGAAAAGCAACGCCGACCTGTTCAATCCGACCGTGATGTGGATACCGAGCACACTGGAATGGTCCAACTACACCATTGCGTTCCGGCTGATGAACTATTTGCCGTATCTGCGCAACTCGGTGCTGGTTACGCTTCTGGCCACCATCGGCCATGTGCTTTCCTGCTCACTGATCGGATACGGCTTCGCCCGCTACAGCTTTCCCCTCAAACGGACCCTGTTCGTATTCGTGGTGCTGTCCATCATTGTGCCGACCCAGTCGATCATCATCCCGCTGTACCTCAATTATGCGAAATTCGGCTGGATCAACAGCTACCTGCCGATGATTATACCGGCGTTTTTCGGCTTCGGGCTCAAAGGCGGCCTGTTTATCTTCATCTTCCGGCAGTTCTATCACGGCCTGCCGGTGGATCTCGAAAACGCGGCGCGCATCGACGGCTGCGGTTTCCTGCGGATCTATGCGCGGATCATCTTCCCGATTGCCAAATCCGCCTATCTGGTGGTATTCGTGCTCTCGCTGATCTGGCACTGGAATGATTTCTACGAGGCCTCCATTTTCCTGGACAAAACCTCCATGACGATGCTGCCCACCGCGCTGTACACCCTTATCGGTTACGTCAACCAGCCCCCGCCCCCCTCGATGTTCGGCGTCACCACCGACGTGGTGGTCAACAGCGCGGTCATCATGGCTGGCGCGGTTATGGTGGTACTGCCGATGCTGCTGGTATTTTCCCTCATCCAGCGGCAGTTCATGGTCGGCATCGAACGCACCGGCCTGGTGGAATGACAAAAAGCAGGCCCTCCCCGGAGGGAGGGCCTGCCTGTCAGGCATCGTCTGCCGGCGGTGAATCCGGCTGCCGACGCACAGCTTCCGGCGGTGTTCTCGTTTCCCGCAGTGTATTCGGCGTAACGCCGGTCGCTTTTTTAAACAGCTTATAAAAATGCTTCTTATCCCGGTATCCGACCAGATAGCTGATCCGCTCAATGGGATAATCGGTGTCCCGAATCAGCCGGATCGCCTCGTTGATGCGGCGGTTGTTGATGTACTCGGTCAGGTTGATACCCACGTGCTCCTTGAACAGCTTGCTGAAATACGAGGGGTTGTAGGAACTGAATACCGCCACATCACTCGCGCTGATCTCGCTGTAATGGTTTTCGATATAGTCCAGCACCCGGAGCATCGGCTGACTGTGCTGTGCCGTCTTGCACCGCGCCCGCCGCAGAATCTTGACCAGCAGCAGATCCAGATAGCTCCTGAGCGCCACAAGATAACCGGTATCCTTTGCTTCGTACTCCGACCGCATCGCCTGAATCAGATGCTCGATTTCCAGCACCTCGTTGCCCGAAAAGCTGATTACCGGCGGGATGGCATCCCCGGGACTGGCCTTCACGTCGGCAAGCGCCTTATCCATGAGGGCTGGCAGGAAAATGCAGTTGGCAATCTCCATGCTGCCGTCCGGATAGTAGGCATGGCGGTCCCCCACGTTGAAAAACAGCATATCCCCTTTACAGACCCGGTATTCCACCCCGTTGACCACCTGGCGGCCGGAACCGGAGAGGATGTACTCGATCTCGATAAACTCATGGGTGTGCTCCGGCTCCGGCAGGTTTTCTCCGTCCACCATCAGGGCAATCATCTCCGCCGGATTGATCATGCTGACGGCCAGTACTTTTGTCACGTTATCCCCTCCTCTTTTATCAGTATATACAAAAAAGGAGGAATAATCAAGGGATATCAGGAATTTATAGCCGAAATAAATGGTTCGTCAATCGCTGGAATCGGAGAATTGACAAACTGGATCGGGGCATACAGGCGGGTATGCCGCCCGTTGAAGGACGCCGCGAGCAGCAGCTCGTAAACCGGCTGGTCGAGAACTTCAGGCGCCTGTATGGTCAGCGCAAAGCCGCGTTTGCCCACATTGCCGTGGAACTGTTCGAGCGACACACAGAAATTATCCGAAGGGTATACCCGGAAGCCTTCGGGCGTGTGAATGCGGATGTTCAGCCACTGCTGGCACAGCATGTGGTTATCGAGGGTAAGCAGCAGCTGCCGCTGCTCGTTCGGGCGGATGTAGTTGGGACCCTGGTAATCAATGGTCAGGTCGGCCACCGGCGAAGTATGGCGGGTACTGAACGGCTGGCGGGCCAGCGTATCCAAAAAGCTGACAACCATGTTTGCACGGCGAACCGGTATGTTCCTGAGCTGGCTTTCGGGCTTGAGCCGCAGGGTAAAGCCCGGCTTATCCTCCGAAATGACGCAGTGCTTGTCATCGAGGAAACGCGGCACCAGCCGGATCAGGCGCTCGGTCAGCTCCTCCACCGTCTCAGGGATCGCGCAGTCGTGGTCGCCCTTGTTGATCGACAGGGTGATGATTTTGCTGCCGATCGGTTCGATCCAGCGGCGCGGAATCGCATCGATGCCGCCGATGATGCCGAACAGCGCGCCGAGGGTGGCGGCGGTGCAGTCTGCATCCTCCCCGCAGCCGGCGGCGATGCACAGGCTTCTGCCAAAATCGCCCTCGCCATAATACCAGCCGAGCACCATCAGGCCTATGTTGCACGGCGCGTCATAACCGAGCTTCGCTTCGGGAATCTCCGGTTCCGGCTCGCGGTCCTGATAGCCGCCCATCATCCCAAAGAAGCAGGGGAAATGGATCAGCAGCTGCTTGCGGCAGTGCTTCCAGTCCTTCCCGGCATGGTAAATTTCCCGCACCAGCGAAACCGCGCCGTATACCCCGCAGTCCTGCGGTATGTAGCTCAGAGCGATATCCAGCAGCGTCTCCCTTTCGCCGGTCACGAAGGCTGCGCTTTGCAGCGCGGCACAGAACACCGCGGCGTAAACCCCTTCACGGCTGTGGTCAACCATGGCGTCCTCCATCGCATAGTGCACCGCCGCCTGCGGATCGCCCGGACACAGACACGCCCAGATTTCCGAGCGGATGAAGGCCCCGCAGCTGTCACGGTTGTCGTTGCCGAGGAAGCCGGAAAGCGGCGGCAGCACGCCGCGGCGCAGGTTATTCTTTGCCGCGCCGTATTCGCTCCAGCTCGGCGTAATGTACGACAGCCAGTATTCCCCCAGAATGGAAGCGTTGACGCCCGCACCGAACCGCTCTGCCGCATTGAGCCACACCAGCTGCAGATCCAGGTCGTCATTGGGCAGCGGTTCACCGCCGAGCGGCTGGGTGTAAAAATCAAACTCGAATACCCCGCGGTAGCACTCAAACGGCGCGCCAAGCGTTCCGCCGATATTTTTCCCATACCAGCAGCCCAGCAGCCGTTTGCGGTATTCGCTCATGCTCATTTCCATAGGTCGAATCCCTTCCTTTCTTCCGAGCAGAACCGGCTGAACAAGCCGCAGGACTGCGCGGCCGTCTGCCGGCTCGGTCATTTTCCCTCATCATACTCCATGATGAGCGCCTGCGAAAGGTGCAGTTTTTGTGCGGGCGTGGCGTTTTTTCAGTTTTTTCTGCGCAATTCTCATCAAACAAAAAATGACCACCACCGGTCAAAAAATTACCATTGTCCAGTTTGTGTAAAAAAAGTATGCTGATATATAGAAAAATAGGGAGGTTGTTTTATGAAAAAGCGTTTCTCTCATTTGCTTGCCGCCGTGGCCACGCTGGCCATGCTGATGGCTGTGGCGCCGCCGGCCGTACTGGCCGACGAACTGCCGGAGACCGATGTCATGTTCACCTTTGATGAGGATGCGGAAGGATTTTACGTGCCGTTTTTCATGGAAACCCAGGTGACCTCTGCCCACGAGGATGGAGCGATCAAGCTGACCATGACCACCGACGCCCGTCCGCCGATCATCCAGCGGCCGCTTGATCCCACTATAGACGGCAGCCAGTATAAATGGTTATATATTAAACTGAAAAACGAGGGTATGGGCGCGGCTGCGATGCTGTCCTTCTCCTCACTGTCCAAGGGGCTCGGCGAAAACCTCGGCATTGATGATCCTTCCCACAAAATCGTCTTCGCCATCTCCAAGCAGGATACCGAATTCAAGGAATACTGGGTGGAGCTGAGCGGAAACGAAAAATGGACCGGCTACAATGATATCGACATGCTGCGGGTAACGATCGGCGCCGACTGGGCCAGTCCGAATTACAGCGTATACGTGGACACCATCGCCCTCTATGCGGAAAAACCGGAGACGCCGACAGAGCCGGAGCCATCCGATCCCACCGATCCGACCGACCAGACTGACCCGACCGACCCGTCCGGCGAGGAATCCAGTGCACCGGCTGAAAATTCGCAGACCCCTTCTACCAGAAGAACCACTGCAGACGGCGATGGCTCCGTCCCTGCGGACACTGATGAAGGCGGCAGCAATGTGCTGCCGATCGTGCTGATTGTCATCGGAGGCGTCGTGATTCTGGCCGGCGCTGGCGTAGGTGCATGGTTCATTCTCAAAAAGCGCGGCAAAACCCCGGAACAGTAAGCCGGACCGATTGAATCCGAAGCACAATTCCACATTATAGAAAATAAAAAGGAAGGTGTATTGCAGATGAAAAAAGCATTATCCCTACTTGGCTGCGCATCCCTGCTCGCCTCGCTGTTTGTCAGCGCGGGCGCTTCGGCGGCGGCCGCCGACCTGACCTTTGATTTCTCCGCCGGCAAGGCCGGCTGGGGCAGCCCCGGCTTTTTGCATACCACCACCGAAACCGATGACAGCGCCCTGAAGGCGTCCAATGCCTCCGGAGAGAGAATCATAGTCCAAGCCGTCCTGGAGGAGAGCTTCGCCGGCGCAGACTACGACCAAATCAAGCTGACCATCAAAAACGACTCCGGTGCGGCGGGCTTCTACTTCTGCTTTGGGACCGCCGGTGAGGAATACAACGACGTGGACCTTGAACCAAATCAGGTTGCCATCCCGCTGGAGGCTTCCGCCGACGAATACAAGGAATATACCATTAATATCGGCGAAAACGCCGCCTGGCAGGCTGCCGATGACATCGGCCTGTTACGCCTGAATTTCTACGCACCCGGCGCTGGTCCCGCCATGCCCGATAACAGCAGTGTACACATCCGCAGCATCACCCTGACCAATTCACAGGGAAACGCTCCCGCCGCTGCGGAGGAATACGAGGAAACCTTTGACGAGAACAACGGTGGCTGGGATAAGGCGGGTTATCTCGGTGATAAGATAACTGTCACACATGACGCTTCCGGGGCACTGAAGGTGACATTGAACGCACCGGACCGTCCGATCATCCAGAAGCCGCTGGAATCCGGCGCCTATCTCGGCGGGGCGGAACAGAACACCCTGCATCTGCGGGTGAAAAACACCGCCGGCTATGAGCATTTCTTCTTCTGCTTCAGTACCACCGACACCCCGGACGGCGCGGGGCTTGACGCGGGCGAAAACCAGATCCAGATGAACCTCGACCCGGAGAAAACCGACGAGTATGTGGACTATTATGTCAATCTCGCCGCCAACGCCAGCTGGACCGCGGCCGAGGGCAAGGTGGACTACCTGCGGCTGATCTTCGGCAATGCCAAGGAGCCGGGCGCTGAGATCCTGATTGATTCGATCCATATCTACAACCGCCCGGCCGAAACCGAAGTGGACGAAAGCTACGAAAGCGGCACCGGCAGCTGGGCGCCCCCCTTCTATGCGCAGAGCCTGGTCACCGTGACGAATGATAATCAGGCGCTGCTGCTCAATTCCCTGATTCCCTACAAGCTGGTTATGCAGTCTCCCACGCCGTTCCTGCTCAAGGGCGCGGATCTGCCTTATGTGTATGTCGAGCTGAAAAACACCGCCGGTGCCGAGACCATGACCTTTGCCTTCGGCACCAGCGCACAGGAGTCCAACGACGTTGACAACGACGACCATAAAATCACCATTAAACTTGATCCTGAAAAGACCGACGAGTACCTGGTGTACCGCATTGACCTGTCCGAAAACGAGGCCTGGAACGCGGCGGAGGACATCTCGCTGTACCGCCTGGTATTCAGCGGGGCGAATGACGGGAATGTGACCGGTACCGGCGGTATCTCGATTAAGAATTTCCAGGTCACCGCTTCCGGAGACCGGGACTATTATACCCCGGATGAAGGCGGCAGCGCCGATGACGGCAAGGACGATATCACCGACACCGGCGTGACGCCGATGCTGGCGCTGATTCCGGTCGCCGCGTTGGCGGCCGGGGCGGTGGTGCTCACCGCGAAAAAACGCAAAAGCTGACGGCTGAACCCGACTAAAAAGGTGCGGGAGGATGAGAACATCCTCCCGCACCTTTTTTATATGTGCTGCGCGCCCGTATCAGTCCAGCAGGCACCCAACAGTGCCGTCCACACGACGCCGTAAAATCGGACCGACAATACAGACGGATAACCGACCGGAAACCCCAGCGCGATAAACACCAGCTGAATGCTTCACAGCGGGAATGCCTCTTTCATGGCATGAGTCTCACAAAACCACGGCTTGCCTTGAAAGGCAGACTACGGTGAAACAAACCCGCCGTCCTTTCACGGTCGAGCCGAACAACAAAAAAGCAGCCGGCAACTCATCACGAATTGCCGGCCGCAGGCCTGGTGCGCGTAAACGGACTCGAACCGCTTGACCGCGGCGTCTTGCTGCGCAAGACGCTTGTGAAATGCCTTCCGGCATTTCGAAGAGTTCCCGGCATTGAGTCCCCCTTTGTGTCCACAAAAAAACCACGGCCCGCCCTGAAGGGCAGGCCGTGGTTTCTGGTGCGCGTAAACGGACTCGAACCGCTGACCTCTTGCGTGTGAAGCAAGCGCTCTAACCAGCTGAGCTATACGCGCATATGGTGACCCGAACGGGAATCGAACCCGTGTTACCGCCGTGAAAGGGCGGTGTCTTAGCCGCTTGACCAACGAGCCGTATTGTGGTAGCGGAAGTCGGATTTGAACCAACGACCATTCGGGTATGAACCGAGCGCTCTAGCCAGCTGAGCTATTCCGCCATGTTGACTTCCGTTCCGAAAGCCTTTATATTATACACGATACAAAGCGTTTTGTCAATACATTTAATTGAAACAAAATTGCGAACTGGGAAGTTTTTTTGAGGAAAGATTTTTTTGTCTAAGTCCTTGACAAATCTCCTCGAATGTTGTATAATATATTGCACACGCCGGTGTGATGGAACTGGCAGACGTACGGGACTCAAAATCTACTTCGCCGTTTCATACCACCTTGGTGTAAACCCTTGATTTTGCAAGGTTTTTTGAAAACTGAATATGTAATTTGGTTTTAATGTCCCTCCATGATGTCCCTCCGTTTTCTCGGATGGGGCATCGGGAGATGACTTAAAATAATAGATGCCGGTGTGTTGGAATTGGCAGACGAGGCGGACTCAAAATCCGTTGGGCTAATAACCCGTGCGGGTTCGACCCCCGCCACCGGCACCACACTTTGAAGGCTCGCAAACCCTTGATACGGCTGGGGTTGCGGGCTTTTCTTTATGCTCTGTGCGCTTATGTACTGTCCCTCCCGCATCATCATATTTGCCGTTTGCAGGCTGATTTTAGGAGGGACATCGGAGGGACATAAAGTATCATGCGGAGGGATATACGCCCAAAATCGCATTGGCAGACGCAATCTTCGAGTTGAAAT
>ERZ839823.2660-NODE-2660-length-13142-cov-3.087721_pt1 | contig 13142 bp, 9 predicted proteins | sample MGYA00519862_ERZ839823 | MGnify/ENA primary metagenome ERZ839823 (study PRJEB31850, sample SAMEA3708853) | human gut metagenome | biome: human gut; feature: human-associated habitat; material: faeces | place: China | collected 2014 ...
GTAGTCTTTAAGCTCCTCGGCGTTTGCTTTAATCTGCGGATAAACGTCGTCAAACAAACTGTTGTAAAAATCCTTGGTGCGTATATCAAGGAGCGATTTATCGTAATTCGCGATTACCGTGTAGGTAAGCCCACAGCCGCCTTCAACCGCCTTAAGCACCTGATTTTTTGCACTTGCCGCCAAATTAACGCTTTCTGTAGCTATCGGCACGATTCCCCTAAATACCATTTGGTAAAAAGGAATGTCGGTATCAAAAATATTCTCCGCCGATGAAGAGGTAGGCGTTTCGGTAATAAGGCTCGCCTTAACCGCCGCGTATATGTTAGCGTCGCTTACCGCGATTTTTTTATCGCTGTCGGTAAAGGCGGTCATTATTTTCTTAACGTCCTCCGCCATACCCGATTTTGAATATGTAGAAGCGGAGGCTCTGCCCGAATAATCGGAATAGGCAATACTTGAAAGGGTATTAAAGCTATAGCCCTCCGCGTTTACAGAGGAGGTCTTTTTAAGAAGAGTATCGCCGCACTCAACCAGCTTATCGCGGGCGAGCAGTCTTGCGCGGGTATCCTCGTCCCTGCCCCTTGTCGCAATATCGAAATCGTAGATATATGCGATTTTGCGGCTCGCGCACAGAGCACTGTCAAACATAGTTGAAAAGCCCGACGCACCGCTTTTAAACCTTATTATGTCATAATCAAGATAGGCGTTTACTCCGTTTTCCTTGCAGTAATCAAGAAGCGTGTTTACGCCCTTTGTTCCGCCTAACTTTGAGGATATTTTAAAGCCGCCGGCAAGGGTATCGGTGCTTATCCCATCAGTTCCGAAGCCCGTAAGTCTCACCGAGGGGGTAAGACCGTCGCCTATCAGCTTTTCAATTATTACCTGCGCCTCTTTAGTATCGGTCGCCGCGAAAAGCGATTTATAGGGTATTCCCAAAAACGATTTTGAGACCATGGCACCGCCGATTATATTCATTGCTTTTTTGAAGTCCCTCTTGCTCCTCAAGATAGGATTTATAAAGCTTTGCCATACCGTTGTAATCCGCGCTGTCTCCCGTCAGCGGATAGAAGCCTACCGAAAGAGGCGTATCTATCATATAATCCGAATATATAACGTTCTTAACCCGCTCGCCCGGCATTAAATCCGCAATATTGTTTGTGTAGCCCCTTAAAATAAAGGAGGTGTAAACGGAGGAATATCCTAAAGCCTTAGAGCCGCTTGTCACATTGATTTCGGCGCTTTCAGCCCCCGATTCAATAACCGCGAAAATCGCGGCGTCGCCTGTTTTTGCACCGTACACGGGCATACGCACCGATTTTTCCGAGGAGGGCATATCCCATTTTTCAATGGAAGCGTCCTCACCGTAAACCTGTGCCGAATAGTTGGTTCCCTGCTGTGAAACCGACTTAGGATAAATAAGAGTACCCGAGCCCGAGGGAACCATCAGATAGCTGTTCTCGGCGTCGTTTTCTGCCGCACAGAAAAACGGTGCCAGCGAAACAGAAGTAATCACATTTTCGGTTTCCTCGATATCGGCGGGATTAATTGTCATAAGCAGACCGTCGTCCCTAAGGGTATAATCAACAGGAATCATAAAGCCTGTAGAATCAAAGTAATATTCTATCCTTATACCCTTTTCTTTATTTTTGCAGACTATTCTTCCCTCTTTGACCGCGCCTGTTTTGGATATGACCGAATCGGTGTTGCCCGTCTCGGCGGATACATATTCTACAAACAGCACCGAATCAACCTGCGGGTGCCTTGTCACGGGGTCTCCCCACTCGTCGAGCTTTATCTCGCCCGTATCGGGCGGCGAGGTTCCCCACTTATTACCTGTCGCGTTTTCGGTGAGAATTACGCCGCAGGTATCATTATCAAAGCTTAGGGTAAATCTGCTGTTTTGCGCCACTGCTTCCCCGTCAGGCTTTTGTGAGGCGGTTTCCCTGTCAAAAGCCTTTACCTCGGCGCCTGTTCCACCATCCGAGCAGGCGGTACATCCAAATAAAACGAAGGCGCATAAAAGAAATGCGGTAAATCTTTTTTTCATTTAAAACGCCTCCCGTTACAAAGTAAATTCCATAAATACCGTTCCGATAAAGCCAACTAACTGTTGAAGCAACATTCCCACCATTACTATAAGGAATACTAAGGCGGCAACTCCCAAAAGAGAGAGCACGCTGGTTCCGACAAAGCGGGACATACTGAAATCGTGTATTTTAATCATTCCTATTATCAGCAGCAACAGCGTATAAAGCATCGCTACCGTTTGGAATATTCCCAAAAACTCGCCCTCGGACGGAAGCAAAGTATTTGTAAGAATAAGCCGTAATATCATTTCAAAAATCATCGGAGTAAGGCTGTAGCAGGTTACAATCGCTATTTCTTTGAGCTTTCCTCTGCCTCCGAGCAGAGTGCAGACCATCCAGTTGCAGATTATAAAGAGGGCGACAAAGCCCACACTTCGAGCCAATACCATCAACGAATTAAAGTTTTCGGGATCGTAATAGGTGAAAAGGAAGCCGCCGCAAAGGGTCTGCATAACCGAAAGTACATAATAAACCGCCAACACGACCGCGCACAGCTTAATGCTTCCCCTATCTTTTTCCTTAATGTCCTCAAAGGTGACGGCGGGGTGAATAAGAGCCTTAAATAAAAGTCTTGTTTCGCTGTCCTTGACCGTCTTGGTCTTTCTGCGCTTGCTTAAAATTATCAAAGCTACAATCCCACATAAAACCAAAACTATAGCTATAAATATAATCCAGAAATTACTATAGATAAAATCGCGGCGGGAAAGCTCGAACGCCAACGCATATGAGTCCCTGTCATAGCCGTTTTTGGAATAGTACATTGCCGATTCGTAATCGTCCTCGGCAAGATACGCCCTTGCAAGACCTGTATACGCCGCCTGACAGTTACTGTCAAGCTTTAACACCTCGTGCCAGCCCTCCTTAGCGGCGGTATAATCGCCGCCTATCGTAAGGGTTTGAAGCTGTTGAACCTTAGCGCCGTATTCGGTTTGCTTAAAAACGGTAAGGGTGCATTTTGTACTGTCTGTAACCAAAACGTCGCTGCCGTTAAGGGCAAGGGCGGAAGCAACGGTAAAGCTGCCCTTCTGCGTACCCGCGCCCATTCCTGTGCCGAAGGCAGAAAGCATATGCTTCTCGCTGTCGTAAAGGAAAATTCTGCCGTAAGCCGCATCAAGGCAATAAATAAAACCGTTTTCATCGACCTCTAAAGCGACTATATTCTGATTGAGGGTTTCGCCGTCCTTATAGGTGGTGTTCTCCTTGTCGTCGGTAAAATTAATATCCTCGGATTTGAGAATATTTTTACCCGTACCGGGGCTTAGCTTCTTAATCTGCCCCTTGTTATTGCTTTTTTCGGTGTAGCCTGTGGCGGTGTATATAAAGCCGTCGCCGCCCTTGGCAACGTCAACGAAAACATAAGGAAGTGTACGCGCCGTATTACCCTTTTTCTCGTTGCTGACAAACAGGCGGTTGTAAATATTTTTCATAACGCCCATTATGCCGTTTGTAACCTCATTCGCACCGTAAAATCCCAAAAAGCTGCGGTCGGGTGAATAGAGTATCATTCCGTAATAGGAGCCGTCGCTTAGTACATAAAGATAGCCCCTACTGTCCACAACCGCGTGCATAGGACGGTACTCGTAGTCCTTAGGAATAAGCGGCGACTCGGGCAAAAACAGAACATCGGTTACAGTCCCTTCCGCCGTGCAGTGAAGTATTCTCGCGTTTTCGGTATCGCATATATATAACGTACCGTCGGTATGGACATAAAGACTGTTTGCGCCCGAGTAGTCATATTCCTCGCCGTCCTTATTAAGAACGCCGATTTCCTTTACCGATTTGTAGCTTTTATCGAGAATAACTATTCTCGAAGCGTCGTCCAAAAGATAGACATAACCATTTTCGTCGGTGCAGACATCATTAAGCTTTGTAAAAGGCTTAACGCCTAAATCCGCCGCGTCGAACACATCGGCCGTCTCATACATAGGTCGGTTGTAAACCGCTTTGCGTTCAGACTCGCTTATCCCTTCCCAATATGTATATGAGTTATACGGAACTTCATCGGAGGAGGAAGCGGCGGCGGAAAAACCCACGCCTAAGCATAGGCTGACGGTTAAAAGCGCAACACTTAAAAAATGAATTGCTTTTTTCTTCATTTCTTAGCCTCCTATCCCTTTATTCCCGCACTGCTCATAGCTTCTACAACATTGCTCTGGGAAACAAGATAAACGATTATCGGCGGAATCATCATAATAACCGTAACCGCCATTGCGCTTCCCGTGCGGGCAATGCCTCCCGCGGTAATCTGCGTTACAATCTGCGGAAGCGTCTTGAGCTCCTCGCTGAAAATTGTGCCGTTAGGTATCGCCGCCCACACGTCTCTGAACGAAAAAAGCGTAACGGTAAGCCATGCGGGACGTATTACAGGCATAACAATCTGCCAGAATATCCTGTAATAGCCCGCGCCGTCTATACTCGCCGCCTCTAACAGCGCGTCGGGCACATAGCCCTCGATATACTGCTTCATAAGGAATACGCCGAGCGTTGCCGCAAGCTGAGGAAGTATGTAAACCAGATATGTATCGATTATTTTAATTCCCGATACGATAAGGTACTGCGGAACCGCCAGCGTATAGGCGTTGAACATAAGGGCGAACTGAATAACGAGGAATATAAGGTTCCTTCCCCTGAAGGTCGCCTTTGAAAGCACAAACGCCGCCATCGCCGAAATTATAATATAAATAATCGTAGTGACAATGGTTACAAAAAGACTGTTGAATATATATCTTGAAAGCGGAACCTCCAAATTGGAAAGCAGGTTCGGCAGTGACAGATAATTGACAATCGTCGGTCTTTTAACAAAAAAGGTCGGCGGGAATATAAGCAGCTCGTCAATCGGCTTAAAGGAGGTAGCAACGGCGTATATTAAAGGAAGAACCGAAAAAAGTCCCGCAGCCGTAAGGAAGAAGAAATACATAAAATTGCCGAAGCGTGAACGCGTAAAGCGTTTGGAAAAGGCACGTTCCTTTTTCTGCGGGGTCTTTATCTTTAATTTTAAACCCATTTGTACCTCACCCCTTCGACATTCCGAGTATTTTTCCGACGGCGGCGCGGGTCAGCGCCATCATAATAAACAGCACAACCGAAATCGCCGCGGCATAGCCCATTTCAAACCTTACCGTCGCAACGTCCGAAAGGTAGGAAACTATTGTATCCACCGAGTTTTCAACGCTCGGATAGCCTGCAAACTCTATAGCTATTGCGCTTACCGAAAAGCTGCTTTGAATCTGCATTACCGCGCTGAAGAGCAGCATATGGTGCATAGAAGGCAGAGTTATGTATCTGAGCTCCTGCCAACGGTTGCGTATTCCGTCGATAGCGCCCGCCTCGTAAAGCTCCCCATTAACGTTCTGAAGTCCCGATATATTGGACAGGAAGGAAATACCCATACTCTGCCAAAGCTGAACCATAATAATTATCGGCATTAAAAAGGTTGCGTTTTTAAGCCAGATAATAGGTTCTGTAATAATACCCAGAGATAAAAGCAGAGAGTTAATATAACCGTAGCTGTCGCCGCTGAAGGCTACCTTCCATATAAAATACACGTTTCCCACAAGGGAGGGAGCGTAAAACAGGAATGAAAGAAAGGTTCTCACCTTAGGAGTAAACTCATTTACAAACCACGCGAGTAAAAATGAGAGCAAGAATCCCAAAGGTCCCGCTATAACGGCGAATACCAAGGTATTCTTTACCACAACGGGAAAAACCGTATCGTCCGCCAACATTCGTCTGTAATTATCAATTCCCGCAAATTTCGGAAAAGAAATCAAATCAAACGAGGTAAAGCTTAAAAGTATAGATGTGATTATCGGTAAAATCGTAAATACGAAAAACAAAATCATAAACGGAGAAAGCATAACAAACATAGGACCCTGCCCGCCGATAAGCGTTCTGCCGTTTTTCACCTTGCTTTTTTTAGGTGCCATTATTCTTCCCCCACTGTCAGCTGTATTCTTTAATTTTGCGCTCTATTTCACTGTCGGCAGAGCGACTCCACTTAACCACTGCGTCCTTGACATTGGCTTTGCCGTTGATAACCTGCCAGAAAGCCTGATCAACCGAGCGGGTCAGATAATAGCTGCCGGGTATTTCGGGTATCTCGCGCACCTGCTCCCACTGCGACAGGATATTCTCCTTGTCTTCTGTATCCCAAGCAATACTCTTAAACGCCTCTACATTAGAGGTCTGCGGTCTTCCGAGCATACCTAATACCGATTCAACGTTGTTTGAATAGCGTGTCTGGGTTTCGGCGGAGGTCCACCATTTAAGAAACTCCCATGCAGCTTCTTGGTGCTTGCTCTTTTTGACAATCGCACAGCCCGTTCCGCTTCCCGCGACATAGCCGTTGCCGTCTGCCGTTGCGGGAACATTTGCAACAGCCCATCTGTTTTTGATTTCGGGTGCAGCGTCATACAGGGTTAAGTAAACCGAGTACTGCGCAATGCCCATCGGCATTGTGCCTACCCTGAAGCGGTTATAGAAATCCGCCTCTTTTACAAACTGATAGTCAAGGTACAAATCAGTCCAGTACTTAAAGGTTGAAAGCGCGGCGGGCTCAGTCATAGCCGTAGCCGTAAGCTCCTCATTATAGAATGACAACCCGTGCTGGAGCATTAAGGTAGGCAGAAGATGAAGCCCACCTATGCCGCCGTTTACGGTTGTAGCGGTGGTAATCTGGATATAAGGAACATAAACCTCAAGGTTGTTTTGTTGGACTACGGTCGCCGTCTCCAAAAACTCGTCCCAGGTTTTCGGAATATTAAGTCCCAAGCTTTCAAGAATATCCTTGCGGTAGAACATCACAAAGAAATTCTGACTGTCGGGCAGAGCGTAAAGAGCTCCGTTATAGCCATACGGAACAGACGCGTCGGTCTGGAAACGGGACAGCACCTCTTCGCAGTCGTCAAACTGCGTCAAATCGGTAAGCGCGCCGCGTATACCGAGGTTTACCGGATCGGTTCGCGACAAATAAAGGCAAACGTCAGGATAATTGTTTGCAAGAATACCGTTTATAAGCGAGGCATTTGTCTGTTCAAGCTTTACAGATATTCCCGTCTCGGCGGTAAAGGACTCCCTTATAAGGGTATCTAAAACCATTGTCTGGTCTCTGCCCCAGTTTACCCACAGGCGAATTTGCTCGCCGCCTTCATTGGTTTGCTTGCCGTAATCAGCCGCAAAGGAATAAATAAGGCGCTTTGTGCCGAAGAGAAGGCTCTCAAATATATTGTTTTTTTTATACTCAATATCCTGCTGTGCGGGGCAAAGCTCCAGCCAGTCTATGGATAAGGGCATATTCTTCATATCATAAAGCCATGAGCTTAGGGTGGAATAGTTGGTATAGTAGTCCTTAACGTATTGGTGAGCGGTATAGGGTCTGTCGCGCATAGTATCGAGCACGCGAATCATATTCTTCATCGCGGCGATATACTCACTTCCGAGCTTACCCGAAAAGCTTTGCATATCGCTTATAATGCCCGTAAGCTTTTCGCTGTATTCGGTGAGCCTTTCGTTAAGGTCGGGTATCTGATTGAAAAGCTCGTAATCGCGGTTAACGTCGGGAGAATCCCCCGTAATCTTCACTATGCTTATATACTCGTCGCCCAGCTTTTCAACCACCTCGGAAAGCCGCTTGTAGTATTCCGACATATCGCCGAGGGTGACTTCAAGTGAGAGCTGATGCGGTCCTTCCTCCAAATAAATGTAATACGGCTCCTCGTTTTCTTCCTCAAAGCTGTAAATGCGCCATCTCGGATTATATTTAAAGCGCATCGCCTTACATTCTTCAAAAGGAGTTTCGCCGTCTATTCTAAGCCATCTAAGGCTTTCTCCGTTAACAACGTCCGCCTGCTTATATCTAAGCGCGAGCTTATAATAGCCGCTTGTCTTCACTTCAAATTCCCATACAAGCGTATCGGTCGGACTGTTGTAATTACTGCCGCCTATATAATTAAGCTTGGTAGTATAGGGGCTTGAGGGGTTCATACCCGAATCGGAGGTGTCCGAGCGGGGTATCATTGTGTTTGAGGACTTATAAAGCGCGTCTTCGCCCTCTATTACTATAGGAGGAACATATTCCCCGCCGTCTTTAAACTCGGGTTTCTTATATTCCTCTATCACCTCGGGCGCGGTAAATTTAATTTCGGAAAAAGCTATCGTCTGTGCAGGAGAAACAAGGGCCAGCCTGTGCGTTCCCGCAGATAGGTTTACAAGGAAGGGCTCTACCGACACACCGCTTGAATCCTTCATAATGCGGGTAATATACCTATCCGTCTCAACCTGCTCGGGAGTAAGCTCGTTGCCCGACGCATCCTGCCTTGTCTCTCCGGCGTTTTTCCATTCGCGCGGAAGGGTAACCTTTTTAAAATCGGAATAAGGATATTCTCCGTCGAGCATTATGCCTATTTCAGGCTCAACGCCCGCTTCGGGAAGATAATATGTAAGCTCGATATTATAAAGTCCGCTTTCAGCGACATTAAATTCGGCAGATACGGTTCCCTTGCCGTTTTCCCAAAGCAAGGCTTTAGCTCCGTTATAATCGTTTTTAAGCTCCGCCGAAGCGCCCTCTTCCGCTTTAAAAGTGTCTAAGCTGACGGTAATATCGGTTTTGGCTTTAAAAGCATTGGTCTGCGCTCCGATGTAAGCGGCGTATTCGGAAATTTCCGAAACTGATGAAGCGGTATCTGCATCAGCACCCGAGACGCTGTTTTCAGCCGCGGCAGGTATGCCGCCTAAAACAAGCGCCGCGCCGAGCAGTAAAGCCAAAGAGCGCTTATAAACCTTTTTTCGCATCAGAAGCTCATTCCTTTTTTATTTATTTTGCGACATTAAGCTGAGTACCCTTCATATTAGGATCCTGATACAGCCTTACCCAGTCAACCGTGTAATCAAGCGGCAGGCTTGTATTATCAATCACGTCTCCATCGTATGCATGCCAATTTTTTTGGGGAGTAAACGCACCTGCGCTAAGGATAAGATAAATCGGCTGATTATATACCGTCGTATCGGGGTCGTCGTCAAAGCTCTTAGTAGTATCTAATGTCCAATATTTTTCGCCGTCAACATACATAGACATTTCGGTAGGCGTCCACTCAAAGCCGTATAAATGGAACTCTTTTGAGAGATTATAAGAATTGGTAAAGGTATACTTTTGGGGCTCACCCTTCATAACCAATCCGTTATAGTCGCTGTGACGGCCGTCCTTATACCACAAATGCATATTCGGGGTTACAGAATCGGTGGAGGCAAGGGTTTCGAATACGTCGACCTCTAATCCGCAGTAGGCATTGTCATTAGCATTAAGTGCGTTTCTGCTTACCATCCATATCGCATTTCCGTCCTTGCGGAAGCTCATTCTGAGCCTTACCTCAAGATAGCCGTACTGCCAGCTCATTGTAGGGCGGGTCATTAAATGCGCCGAAGTCGCATACTGAATCAGCGTGTTAGTCGGGTCGTACCAGCGCTGAAATATTTGGGTTGCCGCGCCGTTTTCAATTTTAAAGACCTTTGATAAATTTTCATCGCCCAGCTCAAACTGGAGGGTATCGGTGGACTCGTTGCTGTGGGAAAGAATGGTCCATTTGGTCAAATCAAGCTCGTCCTTGTCGAACTCGTCGCCCCACACATATTTATATCTGTCAAGCTTGGTATCCTCAAACTTGTCGCTTACCCTCTGATTTTCGGGAAGCGCTTCGGTTGAATCCGTGTCCTCGCTCTGATTATCGGAAACCGTGGGAACAGAGCTTTCCGACTTATCATCAGACTTTTCTTTACAGCCCGCAGCGAAACAGGCGAAAAGCGAAGCCGCCGCAATCAAGGCGATAAGCTTAATTTTGCAACTCATTAACATAACCTCCATAAATTTCTAAAAAAAGTATTTTGAATAAAAAACATAGGTTCAAAAAACGAAAACGAAACAAGGAATTTAAAAGATAAAAGGTCAATTTAAAAGTAAAATGGATAAAAATTTTTCTTTTAATATTGTTTATTTTACATTATCGACAATAAAAACACCATATACATAAGAATTGAAAACCTTCAAAAAAGAAGTTTCTTCCGTTATTGCCTTGACTTTATCTTGACTTTATAATGTATCAACGAATATAATATACCTGTAAATACGGCAGTCGACCGTTTTTGCCGAAAGGGGTGTTTCATAATGTGGGAAGACAAGAATTATTTTAAATGGGTAAATCAGCTTTCCCCCTTTCACGGTGAGCTTGTAGGCTTTTCACATTGTGATTCTTCCTATTATCAGGCGCGCAAGGAATCGGACGTCACCGTTTTGGAATATATAACCAAGGGCACAGGAACATTAAAGGTTAACGGCAACATATACCATCCCGCAGAGGGTGATGTTTATCTTCTGCCTTTATATACAAACCACATATATTACAGCGGCGACAGCGTTCCGTGGGAAAAATACTTTATCAATATAAGGGGAAATCTGCCCTCTGTGCTGATAAATCAGTATCATTTGGAATTAAAATATGTCTTTCACAAAAGCGATACCGAGGAGCTGTTCAAGGAAATATACAGCTGTGCAAAAAGCGATATGGACGAGGACCTGCGACAGGAATTATTCGCCTCGCTGGTACACAGAATATTCATAAGATTACAGCATTGCTCCAACAATACGCTTGAAGCCGACGACGCCACTATGATAAAGGGCATTATAGACAATTCTCCCAATAAAATTTATTCCATTCAGGAGTTGGCGGACAAGGTTGGGCGCTCCAAGGATTTTGTAATTAAAACCTTTAAACGCAAATACGGGATTACGCCGCACATTTATATAAACGAAAGAAAGCTTGAAACCGCAAAGCTGATGCTCAGCGAAACCAATTTGCAGATTGAGCAAATCGCATATTCCCTCGGCTATCAAAGTCCCGAGCATTTCTCAACGCAGTTTAAAAAGCAGGCACACGTTTCCCCGCGAGCCTTCAGGGAGCAGATCCGTAAAAAGTAATTGCTGCTCTGCCGGGTACAAGCCCGCACACGGATTATAATTCAAGTACGGTTTTTTAATAGTTGAAAGCAATGGCTGTCTTACAAATAATGTAAGGCAGTCATTGCTTTTTTACTGTTTCCCGCTATAAAATTGTTTTTTAAATTTATTCACTTTTTTGTTATGTTGTGAATATTTAATATATGTTATTATAAAAAAGAGTATATTATTATCAGTTAATCACACTTTTTCAAATTGACTGAAAGCGAGGAAAAAAGCGGTGCGAAAAGATACTGAAGCACACATTGAAAAGTACATAACCGACAGCCGTCGCAAAAAGACAGTGCGTTTAATTTCGGCAGTTACATCTGTCGCCGTATTTTGCGCAACCTATGTTGGCCTTGTCCCGCGTATGTACGCCGAGGAAAGCAGTGTTCTTGACCGTCTTGACGGCGACTATGCATATATACGCGATTTTAAAATGCATGAAAACTCCTCTACTTTTTCGGGAGAAGCCATTGCCTCGGGCGCGGGAGATTTCGCTGCAGGAAATGACTCAAGCGCTGACAACAATATCATACGAACCTACGATCTTGCCACCTACACAATGGATTTTTCAATTTCTCTTAACGGCAGTCAACCCGAAAGTGTTACCGGTTATAAACAGGGCAGACTTTATTATGAGTTTATATTACCCCTTAAAGAAGAACAGGCGGTCTTTGAAACCGACTCAATGAAATGGCTTGAAACAAAGCCTGAGTCGGCATACGAAATCGCCGAGGTCAGCTATACCCCTGTTTTTTCGGTTTTTAACGGCAAAGAGACCGAAAACGCGGAAAGCGTGTGGTCGGGCAATATAGCGGAAGCTTATGCGCGAGGCGATGGGAGTGAGAGCAATCCTTATATAATTGAAATCGCCGAACAGTTGGCTAAGCTTGTAAACGATGACGATACAGCGGGAAAGTACTACAAGCTAACCAAAAACATTGTTCTTAACGAAATCCTTACCGAAAGCTCAAAACAATGGTAACCGACAGCGGTGCAGCATGCTCCACACACCAAAAAGCCGAATACAAGACGGTTAAACCACAAATCCTCACTGTTTCCGCCGCTCCTATCTATAACGCGGCGCTTGCAAGCTATATCGACAACCGCACTGTTTCGGTTGATACCTACGATTTTACTACGGGAAATGAAAACGCGCCCAACAAGGACGCGGACAAGGTTACGGGCAGAATGATGGGTATAGGCTTAAAGCTTGAGCTTACCTCAAAGCATAATAACACCCTGCTCGGCGTTGAGCTGCCCGACGAGGGCACCAAAATTACCTTTGATATAACCCTTGATTCCTCCTACAAAAGCAATGAAGCGGACGGATATACAAATATAACCGCCGGTTACACTCCCCTTTTATGGGAGGGTCAGGCAAACACCATGATCAATCCGAAAGAAAACGACTCAACCATAGGAAGAGATATAAACACCCAAAGCTATGTAGCATTCGGCGTACCGTATAACGGTCTGCCGCAAAAGGACGGCGGAGTAGATGATGAAAACTATAAGTTTTCCGCCTGCGAAAACGGCGGCAAGTGGGAATTTACGGTGGACGTAACAGATAAAAATGTTCTTCACGTTAAGGTTACGGGCTTTAAGGTAGACCTTAAAACCCTCCCCTATACTAATGCGGGAGCGGCGTCTACCTCCTATGACTACTATAATCCGTCGGTTCGCGGCGCGGACTATTGGCGGTACATACACTCAGGACAGCGGCTTCTATGAAAGAGGCTACGAGCTTCCCACCACAGGCGGCTCGGGAACTGCGGGCTATACCGCCGCGGGCATAACTCTTTGGGGGCTTGCGGCAATTATGTGTGCCTACAACCGCCGCAAAAGCCCCCGCAAATAGCATAATTCGCCGATTTATATATTCGGCAAAACAAAAAAGAGCTTCTTACTGAGAAATCAGAAAAGAGGCTCTTTTTTAACGTGCTTCCTGCATGGTTGACAGATTGGCAGAGTGATTTCCTATGAGCTTGGCGGAAAAAGATACTATAATTAATGTCTACTGAATAATTGCATTAGCAAATGCAATTATATAAAATCGAGTTAAA
>ERZ839823.2662-NODE-2662-length-13131-cov-7.983787_pt1 | contig 13131 bp, 5 predicted proteins | sample MGYA00519862_ERZ839823 | MGnify/ENA primary metagenome ERZ839823 (study PRJEB31850, sample SAMEA3708853) | human gut metagenome | biome: human gut; feature: human-associated habitat; material: faeces | place: China | collected 2014 ...
TAAGCTTATCAGATAAGAAAAGTCTTACTTTTCAGCGTGGTCGTAAGCGCTGCCTTCGGCATCGCGGATTTCCTCGGCGCGAGCCAGCTCTTCTTCAACCTCCGGCAAACCGGTTCCGGCGGGGATCAGCTTACCGATGATGACGTTCTCCTTCAGACCGGCCAGCGGGTCAACCTTGCCCTTGATGGCGGCTTCGGTCAGAACGCGGGTGGTTTCCTGGAAGGATGCAGCGGACAGGAAGCTGTCGGTTGCCAGGCTGGACTTGGTGATACCAAGCAGGATCTGACTGGCCTGGACCAGCTTCAGGTCGGTTTCGCCTGCATCAATGCGTTCCTGAATCTTCTCGTTCTCGATCATCACATCGCGGCGGTTGACAACGCTGCCCATGATGAACTCGCTGGAACCTGCATCGTCAATGCGAACCTTACGCATCATCTGGCGGACGATAACTTCGATATGCTTATCGTTGATTTCAACGCCCTGCAGACGGTAAACCTTCTGGACTTCGCTGATCAGGTAGTTCTGGGTAGCAATGCGGCCCTTGACAGCCAGGATATCCTGCGGATAAGCATGGCCTTCGGTCAACAGTGCGCCCTTGACGAGCACATCGCCCTCCATCACCTTCAGGCGGTGGCCGAACGGGATCAGGTAGCTCTTGGTAACCGGTGCGCCGTTATCGTCAACACCGGTCACTTCAACGTGGCGGCTCTTCTTGGTATCGTCAATATGGACGGTACCGGCGATCTCGGACATGATAGCCATTGCCTTCGGGCGGCGGCTCTCGAACAGTTCTTCAACACGCGGAAGACCCTGAGTAATATCTTCAGCAGATGCGATACCGCCAGTATGGAAGGTACGCATGGTCAGCTGAGTACCGGGTTCGCCGATGGACTGTGCCGCAATGATACCGACGGATTCACCGACCTTAACGCACTGGCCGTTGGACATGTTGGAGCCGTAGCAGCGGGCACAGACGCCAACGTGAGCACGGCAGGTCATCACGCTGCGGATCTCCAGCTCGGTAATACCGGCAGCTTTGATCTTTTCAGCGTCGAACATATCCATCATCTTGTCCTTGGACACAATGAGTTCGCCGGTCTTGGGATCCATCACGTCATGCAGAGCATAACGGCCAATCAGACGCTCGGAGAAGCTTTCGATGGTAGCGTTGCCTTCGCTGATCTCGCTGACGAGGATACCCTCGGTAGCGTGGCAGTCTTCCTCGCGGATGATGACTTCCTGAGAAACGTCAACCAGACGGCGGGTCAGGTAGCCAGAGTCAGCAGTACGCAGTGCGGTATCGGTCAAACCTTTACGAGCGCCTCGAGAAGAGATGAAGTACTCCAAGATGTTCAGGCCTTCGCGGTAGTTTGCACGGATAGGCATTTCCAGGGTTTTACCTGCGGTGTTAGCCAGCAGGCCGCGCATGCCGGCCAGCTGCTTGATCTGGTCCATAGAACCACGAGCACCAGAGTCGGACATCATATAGATGGGGTTGCGCTGGTGGTTGGTCTTCAGGTTGGTAGACAGAGCGTTGGAAACTTCCTCGGTAGCTGCCTGCCAGATCTCAACGGTGTTCTTATAGCGCTCTTCATCAGAGATAAGACCACGGTTGAAGTTCTTCATGACCTTTTCAACCTTCTTGTCAGCCGCAGCCAGGATCGCCGGCTTCTCTTCGGGGATGATAGCGTCAGGCACGGCAACGGTGATGGCGGAAAGGGTGGAATACTTATAGCCCTGTGCCTTGATGTGGTCCAGCATGATAGCGCAGCGCTTGGTGCCATGCTTTGTCAGGCAGCGGCTGATGATGTCGGGCAGCTTCTTCTTGGTGACCTGGAAATCGACTTCGTAATCGAACTTATGTTCGGGGTCGGTGCGATCCACATAGCCCAGATCCTGCGGGATGGGGGTGTTGAAGATGATCTTGCCGACAGTGGTGGTGACAAGGGCGGTTTCGGGGCCGTTGCCAAAGTCCATGGTGCGGCGCACCTTAACGGGAGCCTGCAGGGTGACGATATGCTCGGCGTAAGCCATCAGGGCTTCGTCCTCATCGCGGAACACCTTGTCGTGGCCGGGGTCTTCGGGATTGACCATGGTCAGGTAGTAAGAGCCCAGGATCATATCCTGCGTGGGCACGGTGACGGGTTCGCCGTCAGACGGCTTCAGCAGGTTGCCGGAAGCCAGCATCAGCATCTTGGCTTCGCGCTGTGCTTCGGTGGACAGCGGCAGATGGACAGCCATCTGGTCGCCGTCGAAGTCAGCGTTGAAGGGGGTGCAGACCAGCGGGTGCAGCTTGATGGCGTGGCCTTCGACCAGAACGGGTTCAAATGCCTGAATGCCCAGGCGGTGCAGGGTAGGTGCACGGTTCAGCAGAACGGGATGGCCCTTGATGACGGTTTCGAGAGAGTCCCACACCTCGGTGGAAGCACGCTCGACCTTTTTGCGGGCAGCCTTGATGTTGGAGGCAATGCCCTTCTGGACCAGGTCCTTCATAACGAAGGGCTTGAACAGCTCCAGAGCCATCTCTTTGGGCAGACCGCACTGGTACATCTTCAGCTCAGGGCCGACAACGATAACGGAACGGCCAGAGTAGTCAACACGTTTGCCCAGCAGGTTCTGGCGGAAGCGGCCCTGCTTGCCCTTCAGCATATCGGAAAGGCTCTTGAGGGCGCGGTTGTTGGGGCCAGTGACCGGGCGGCCGCGGCGGCCGTTATCGATCAGGGCGTCAACTGCTTCCTGCAGCATGCGCTTTTCGTTGCGCACGATGATGTCGGGAGCGCCCAGCTCCAGCAGGCGCTTCAGACGGTTGTTGCGGTTGATCACGCGACGGTACAGATCGTTCAGGTCGGAAGTCGCAAAGCGGCCGCCATCCAGCTGGACCATGGGGCGGATATCCGGCGGAATGACCGGAACAACGTTCAGGATCATCCACTCCGGGCGCTGGCCGGACAGGCGGAATGCATCAACGCACTCCAGGCGTTTCAACAGGCGGACGCGCTTCTGGCCGGTAGCCTTTTCCAGTTCCTCATGCAGCTCTGCGGACAAAGCTTCCAGGTCGATCTCAGCCAGCAGCTTCTGGACGGCTTCGGCGCCCATGCCGGCTTCAAAGGTATCCTCGTACTTTTCCCGCATCTCCTTGTACTCGCGTTCGGTCAGGAGCTGCTTTTTCTCCAGCGGAGTAAAGCCGGGATCGGTAACGATATAGTTTGCAAAGTAGAGCACCTTGTCCAGCTGGCGGGGGCCGATGTCCAGCATCAGGCCAATGCGGCTGGGAATGCCCTTGAAATACCAGATGTGCGAAACGGGTGCAGCCAGCTCAATGTGGCCCATGCGCTCGCGGCGGACCTTAGCGCGGGTAACTTCGACACCGCACTTATCGCAGATCTTGCCCTTATAGCGGATGCGCTTATACTTGCCGCAATGGCATTCCCAGTCCTTGGTAGGTCCAAAAATGCGCTCGCAGAACAGGCCGTCGCGCTCCGGCTTCAGGGTGCGGTAGTTGATGGTTTCAGGTTTCTTGACCTCGCCATAGCTCCAGGCACGGATCTGGTCGGGAGAAGCAAGGCCGATCTTGATAGAATCGAACTCTTTATTTTCCATTCAGCGAACCCTCTCATTTAATCGTGACGTAAACAGCATTCCGATCATTCACCGTCGAACAGGTCGTCGCCATTGTCGGCTTCGATCTGTGCCAGAGAAGCTTCATCCGGCTCCTCATCGCCCAGATCGTCGTCAAAGCCTTCATCGGCATCCTTGACACTGTAATCATCCTGCAGCTCGCTTTCCAGCAGAACGTTATCACCGATATCGCTGTTGTCAAAGTTGGCATCGTCATCGTCATATTCCTGGCGCATATCAACAGCGTTGCCTTCCTTATCCTGAACAACAATATCCAGGCCAAGGCTCTGCAGTTCTTTCAGCATAACGCGGAAGCTTTCGGGGATGCCCGGATTCGGCACATCTTCGCCCTTGACGATTGCTTCGTAGGTCTTGACACGGCCCACAACGTCGTCAGACTTGACAGTCAGGATCTCCTGCAGGGTGTAAGCCGCGCCATAAGCTTCCAGAGCCCAAACTTCCATTTCGCCGAAACGCTGGCCGCCGAACTGGGCCTTGCCGCCCAAAGGCTGCTGGGTAACCAGAGAGTACGGGCCGGTGGAACGGGCATGGATCTTATCATCAACCAGGTGATGCAGCTTGAGGTAGTACATATAACCGACAGTAACCTTGGAGGGGAACTTTTCGCCGGTACGGCCATCGTAAACGGTGGTCTTGCCGTCATCGGTCAGGTCGATCTTGCTGAAATCGATGATGTGGCCCTTATCGCCCATCAGGCGGGGCAGCTTGGTGGGATATTCCGGTGCATGGTCGCCATGCCACTTATCGCGGGCTTCGGCCAGGCAGTCACGGATATCAGATTCGTGCGCGCCATCGAACACGGGGGTCTGCACATGCCAGCCAAGGGCCTTGGCAACATAGCCAAGGTTGACTTCCAGCACCTGACCGATGTTCATACGGGAAGGAACGCCCAAGGGGTTCAGCACGATATCCAGCGGGGTACCGTCAGGCAGGAACGGCATGTCCTCCTGCGGCAGAATGCGGGAAACAACGCCCTTGTTGCCGTGACGGCCTGCCATCTTATCGCCAACGCTGATCTTACGCTTCTGGGCGATATAGACGCGCACGCAGGTGCGCACGCCGGGCTGCAGCTCGTCAGAGTTTTCGGGGGTAAAGACCTTAACATCCACAACAATGCCGTAAGCACCGTGGGGAACACGCAGGGAGGTATCACGTACTTCCCGTGCCTTTTCGCCAAAGATGGCGCGCAGCAGGCGCTCTTCGGCGGTCAGTTCGGTTTCACCCTTCGGGGTAACCTTACCAACCAGAATATCGCCGGTCTTGACTTCGGCGCCGATGCGGATAATGCCGCGGTCGTCCAGATCCTTCAGGGAATCATCGCCAACGTTGGGGATATCACGGGTTACCTCTTCAGGTCCCAGCTTGGTATCGCGGGCTTCGCTCTCGTACTCCTCAATATGGATAGAGGTGTAGATATCCTCGCGGACCAGCTTTTCGTTCAGCAGAACAGCGTCCTCATAGTTGTAGCCTTCCCAGGTCATGAAGCCGATCAGAGCGTTCTTGCCCAGAGAGATCTCGCCGTCCTTGGTGGCGGGGCCGTCAGCCAGAACGTCGCCCTTCTTGACAACATCGCCCACATAGACGGCGGGGCGCTGGTTGACGCAGGTTCCCTGGTTGGAGCGCATAAACTTAATCAGTTCATAGGTATCGGCGGAGCCATCTCCCAGACGGACAACGATCTTATCTGCGTCAACGCTTTCAACGGTGCCGTCATGGGCAGCCAGCACGCAGACACCGGAGTCGGTAGCAGCCTTGTATTCCATGCCGGTAGCAACCAGAGAGCGCTGGGTAACCATCAGAGGCACAGCCTGACGCTGCATGTTGGAGCCCATCAGAGCACGGTTACAGTCATCGTTTTCCAGGAAGGGAATGCAGGCGGTAGCCACAGAAACCATCATTCGCGGAGAGACATCCATGAAATCGACCTGTTCACGGGCAAATTCCTGAATGTCGTTGCGATGACGGCCGGAAACGCGGGGACGGACAAAGCAGTTGTTCTCGTCCAGCGGTTCGTTGGCCTGTGCCACGATGTATTCATCTTCAACGTCGGCGGGCATATAAACAACTTCATCGGTAACAACGCCGGTTTCTTTATCCACGCGGCGGTAAGGTGCCTCAATGAAGCCGTACTTGTTGATCTTGGCGAAAGATGCCAGATAGGAGATCAGACCGATGTTGGAACCTTCGGGCGTCTCAATCGGGCACAGACGGCCATAGTGGGTATAATGAACGTCGCGGACTTCGAAGCCTGCGCGGTCACGGGACAGACCGCCGGGGCCCAAAGCGGACAGACGGCGCTTATGGGTCAGCTCAGACAGCGGGTTGTTCTGGTCCATGAACTGAGACAGTGGGCTGGAACCGATGAACTCACGGATGGCAGCCACGACCGGGCGGATGTTGACCAGGCTCTGCGGGGTGATCTCGCCGGATTCCTGGTTCTGCAGGGTCATGCGCTCGCGCACAACGCGCTCCATACGGGCAAAGCCGATGCGGAACTGGTTCTGCAGCAATTCGCCAACGCTGCGCACGCGGCGGTTGCCCAAGTGGTCGATTTCATCGGTCACGCCGATGCCATGGTCAAGGCCCAGCAGGTAGTTGACGGAAGCAAAGATATCGTCAACGGTAACGGTGCGGCTGATGAGCTTATCATGATTCTTGGTCAGCAGTTCTTTCTGCGCTTCCGGATCGGAGGTAGCATCCAGAATCTTACGGATTTCGGCGAAGGAAGCGCGCTCGTTGATGCCGCATTCCTTCACGTCAAAGCTGAAGAAACTCTGGGCATCGACACAGCCGTTGGAGAACACGATCACATTGATCGGATCCTGGCCCTTGCGCTCCACGATAACAGTAACGCGGGAAACACCGGCGTTATCAATTTCAACAGCCTTTTCGTGGCTGATGCGCTCGCCCTTGGCGGCCAGCAGTTCGCCGGTCAGCGGGGCAATGATGTCCTCAGCAGTCTTATAGCCCGCAATACGGCGGGACAGGCACAGCTTGTTGTTCATCTTGAAGCGGCCAAAACGAGCCAGGTCGTAACGGCGCGGATCAAAGAACAGCAGGTTGATGTGGCTGCGGGAGCTTTCCACCGTCGGCGGCTCGCCGGGGCGCAGCTTGCGGTAGCACTCCAGCAGGGCTTCCTCTGTGGAATGGGTGATATCCTTTTCCAGGGTGGCGTTGATTTTGGGTTCAGAATCGCCGAAGTACTGGCGGATCTGCTCATCGGTGCCAAGCCCCAGTGCGCGCAGGAAGGTAGTAACCGGCAGCTTGCGGTTTTTATCAATGCGCACATAATATACATCGGAAGAATCGGTTTCGTATTCCAGCCATGCGCCGCGGTTGGGGTTCATGGTTGCGGTGAAAAGGTCCTTGCCGGTACGGTCCTTGCTGGAAGCATAGAACACGCCGGGCGAACGAACCAGCTGGCTGACGATAACACGTTCTGCACCGTTGGAGATGAAAGTGCCGGAATCCGTCATGAGCGGGAAATCGCCCATGAAAATTTCCTGTTCCTTCACTTCGCCGGTGCTCTTGTTCAACAGGCGCGCAGTGACATAAAGCGGCGCAGCATACGTTGCGTCACGCTCTTTACATTCTTTAATGGTATATTTGGGGTGCTTGTCCAGACGGTAATCGACAAATTCCAGCGAGAGATTCCCGGTGTAATCCTCGATCGCGTCAATGTCGTGGAACACTTCGCGCAGGCCCTCGTCCAGGAACCAGTTATAAGAGTTTTTCTGGATCTCGATGAGGTTGGGCATGCCAATCACTTCGTTGATGCGGGAAAAGCTCATTCTGGAGGTTCGACCGTTTTGTACGGGCTTGACCTTTACCATAAAATGCGACCACTCCTATTCCGTTCAGATTTGTTTTTGGCAAAAGCGCTCCGCCGAAGCAATGATTTTCTTGGAACATTCGTCGTTTTTAACAAAGTTTGAAAAAACGCGAAAAAATCAGAATTCCTTTAGGGCGCTCTATTCCATTTTGTGATACTATGCCAGTATACCAGCCAAAAAGCTGATTGTCAAGGGCTCTTTTGGCATTTTGCGTGTTTTTTTATCAGTCAATTGAACGCCCGGATGCGTGTCACATTTCTTTTGTCAAAGTGCTATTTTTGCATTTCTTTTGCCACTTGACAAATCCTTGAAATGCCGCTAATTGGCACAATGCCCAATTACCTTGTGTGTTTTTTGTATGGGTTGCAGCCTGCGTTTTTTCTGCATTTTCCCGTTTTTTACGCTTTGCAAACAAAAAGTGCCCTTCCCGCCGTTATCCGTGTGCAGGGTGGGCACTCGTCTGTTTTTGATGTTATGCGTTTGATGCCGGGCCCGCCACACGGGTATTTACACCAGCTCCACCCGGTATTTTTGCAGCCAGTAATTCAGCTGCACAAACCAGGCAATGGTCTGCGGGGTGGTCATCAGCTGGCCATACCAGGGGGTCGCCGTCTCGGCAGCGGTCAACAGCTGTTCCAGCGCTGCCCTCTTGGCAATACGCAGCAGCGGGGCATCCGGGTCCTGCATCGCACTGCGCAGCATGGCGCTGACAGCGTTCAAATACGCCGGGTTCCATGTTTTAGGGTAGGGGCTCTTTTTTCGCCACAACACTTCCGTGGGCAGCACGCCCTGCATCGCCTGGCGCAGCAGGCCTTTTTCGTGGCCCTCGTAATCCTTATATTCCCACGGCACGCTGTACAGGTATTCCGCAATGCGGTAATCGCAGAACGGCACGCGCACTTCCAGCCCGCTGTACATACTCATTCGGTCCTTGCGGTCCAAAAGGGTCTGCATAAACCAGTTAAAGTTCAGGGCAAACATCTGGCGCATCCGTTGTTCCAGGGGATCCAGACCGGGGCGGATGGAAGTTTGCTCCAGCGTGGCGCGGTAGCCTTCATCAATATACGCCGCCGGGTCAATGCTGCCGAACACCTCCGGCTTAAAAAAGCTGACCCTGTATGCCGTGCTCTGCGCCCAAGGGAAGCCATACCGCTCCCGCACGGTCTTATCCCTGTACCAGGGGTAACCGCCAAATATCTCGTCCGCGCACTCGCCGGAAAGTGCCACGGTGGCTGTTTTACGGATCTCACGGCAGAACAGCAGCAGCGAGGAGTCCACATCCGCCATACCGGGCAGGTCGCGGGCGTCCACCGCTTCCAGCAGGGCGGCGGCCAGTGCTTCGCTGTCCAGCGTTACCCAGGTATGCTGCGCATTCAAGAACTGGTTCATGGTGCGGATATACGGCGCATCCGGACTGGGCTGGAAATGGGTGGCGTGGAAGTACTTTTTGTTATCCTGATAACCGACCGAGAAAGTCTGCAGCGTTTTGCCCCGCGCCGTAAAGTGGGAATCCGCGATTGCCGAAATCAGGCTGGAATCCAGCCCGCCGGAAAGGAAGGTTGCCACCGGCACATCCGATACCAGCTGCCGCGTGACGGCATCCATCACCAGGTCCCGCACTTTGGCTGCGGTGTGGGTAAAATCATCGGGGTGTTCGTGGTCGGTCAGCTGCCAGTAGCGGCGCACGGTGAGGCGCGGCGCACCAACCTGTGGCACAGTGTATTCTGCGCAGCAGCCGGGCTTCAATTCCTGCACATTGCGGAACACCCCGCACCCCGGCGTGCGGCCGGGGCCGAGCAGCAGCACATCGGCCAGCCCATGGGCATCCACCTGCGGCGGGATCTCCGGGTGGCAGAGCAGCGTTTTCAGCTCGGAAGCAAAGATCAGGCTGTCCCCGCGCAGGGCATAGAACAGCGGCTTGACCCCGATGCGGTCCCGCGCCAGAAAGAGCTTTTGCGCCCGCTGCTGCCACACAGCAAATGCAAAAATACCGTTCAGCTTTTCCAGACAGTCCGGCCCCCACTGGGCAAAAGCATGTAACAAAACCTCAGTATCGGAATGGCTTACAAAGCGATGGCCCAGAGCCGCAAGCTGGGCGTGCAGCTCCGGCGTGTTGTACAGCTCGCCGTTGTACACCAGAATGTATTTCTCCCCGCCCTGCTCCAGCACCATGGGCTGGCAGCCGTTTTCCAGATCCACCACAGCCAGCCGCGCATGGATCAGCGCCGCATGGCCGTGCAGGTACATTCCCCGCTGGTCCGGCCCGCGGCGTGCAAGGCTTTTCTGCATTCGGCAGTAAGCTGGGTAGTTGGCTGCAATCTTATTTGGGTCCGCGCTGATCTGTCCGGCAATTCCACACATCGTTATCCCCTCCCCTATATCATCAGGGTAATCGTATGCTGTGGCTTTGTCATTTATGCCTGCTGCACACAAAAATACACCCGCACCGCCGGGCAAACAGCAGTACGGGTGCAGATGATTTTAATTTGCTATTTCTATTCTATATAAGAATCACGGCATCAATCCAGGAAGTCGCGCAGCTTTTTGCTGCGGCTGGGGTGGCGCAGCTTGCGCAGGGCTTTTGCTTCGATCTGGCGGATACGTTCACGGGTAACGTTGAACTCCTTGCCCACCTCTTCCAGCGTGCGGGGGCGGCCATCTTCCAGGCCAAAACGCAGGCGCAGGACCTTTTCTTCACGCGGGGTCAGGGTTTTCAGCACATCGGCCAGCTGCTCTTTCAACAGGGTCTGGCTGGCGGCTTCGGCGGGAACGGGGGCTTCCTCGTCGGGGATAAAGTCGCCCAAGTGGCTATCTTCCTCCTCACCGATGGGGGTTTCGAGGCTGACGGGTTCCTGTGCCACGCGCATAATCTCGCGCACTTTGTCCACCGGCATATCCAGGCGCTCGGCAATTTCTTCGGCGCTGGGCTCATGGCCGTTTTCGTGCAGCAGTTGGCTGGAAACCTTTTTGACCTTGTTGATGGTTTCCACCATATGCACAGGGATACGGATGGTGCGGGCCTGATCCGCAATGGCGCGGGTGATGGCCTGGCGGATCCACCACGTTGCATAGGTGGAGAACTTGAAGCCCTTGGTATGGTCAAACTTTTCAACCGCTTTGATCAGACCCAGGTTACCTTCCTGGATCAGATCCAGGAACTGCATGCCGCGGCCCACATAGCGCTTTGCAATGGAAACTACCAGACGCAGGTTGGCTTCGCTCAGGCGCTGCTTGGCGCGTTCGCCGTCCTTGCCGCCTTTCTGGATATCCAGGGCCAGCTGCACTTCCTCATCGGGGGTCAGCAGGGGCACGCGTCCGATCTCTTTCAGGTAAACCTTAACGGGGTCATCGATGGTAATGCCGTCCGAGGTAACGGTATCCTCAAAGTCATCCATCCCCTCCTCGCCCATATCGGCCACAGCGGACATATCAGTGGCGTCATCATCCACCACTTCAATGCCGTTGCTTTCCAGCTCTTCATACAGCTTTTCCATCTGCTCCGCGTCAATAACACGGCTGCTTTCTTCCATAGCGTCACTGATTTCGGTGCTGGTCAATTTGCCTGCACGGCGGCCCTGTTCAATCAGGTTGCGAATCGAATCTTTCTTTTCTGCCATAAGTAGTTTCTCCTTTGGTTTTTATTCTGCCCATCTTACTGGAACGGGATAAAACAACATGGTTTTGGCCGGGTGGAAATTATTCTTCCGGCGGGCGTTCGCCCACTTTTTTGCGGGCAAGGGCGGCAAATTTCTGCCGGAATTCATCGTCTGTGGTGCCTGCCACCTGGGCGCTTTCGGGGTTTGCGGTCTGCAAACGATCCAGCAGCATATCAATATCCCGGCGGGTCAGGCGGGTATCGGCGTTTTGGGCCTGGGCCAGCATCACCTGGCTGTAGGCTTTTTCCTCCAACAAGGGGGAAAGGGTCGTGGCGTTGGCAGGCTGGCCGCGGGCGGCGCAGTCGTAAATCGCCTTGATTGCCTGCTGCATTTCCGGCAGCACCACCATGCCAAGGTTCAGCCGCTCCCGGATGTAGGGGATGGCGCCGGCATCCTGCAGCATAGCCGCCACAAGCTGGCGGGCGGCGCTTGCGGCCCCCAGGGCAGCTTCGCCCCCGCGGTCATAGGGCACGCGGATATCCGCCGCAATCCCCTGGCGGGAAAGTTCGTTCTGCTCTTTGCGGCGCGCCCTGCGCCCGGCCCCGCGCACGGCGCTTTCCAGCTGGACCAACACAGCCTTTTTATCAATGCCGGTCTGCTCCGCAATGCGCCCGGCATACACATCCCGCGCCGTGGGGCTGACCGCGCTGCCTGCCAGAATGCCGATGGCTTCATCCACATATTGCAGGCGCTGGGCATCGCTGCGCAGGTCATATTTTTTCACTGCCTTAGCCAGCTTGAACTCCAACGGGGTTGCGGTGCCTTCCAGCACGGCTTCAAACCGGTCGCGGCCATAGGTGCGGATAAATTCATCCGGGTCCTTGGCACCGGGGATGTTCAGCACCCGCACCTGCAAATTGGTACCGGAAAACAGCGCCAAACTGCGCTCCGTTGCCTTCTGGCCTGCTTCGTCCGAGTCATAGCTCAGCACCACTTCGTCGGCGTATTCCGTCAGCAGCTTGACCTGCTCCGGTGTCAAAGCCGTGCCGCAGGCACAGACAGCGGTATCAAACCCGGCTTCGTGCATCGAGATGACGTCCATATACCCTTCGCAGAGGATATACCGCTTGGACGTTGATTTTTTTGCCACATTCAGCGCAAACAGCGTGCGGGATTTGTGGTAGACCATCGTTTCGGGCGAGTTGATGTATTTCGGCTTGGAATCATCCATCACGCGCCCGCCGAACGCAATGATATTGCCCCGCACATCAATGATGGGCACCATCACGCGGTGGCGGAAGATATCATACAGATTGCCCTTGGCGCTACGCTTGACAAGGCCGGAGGATTCCAATTCCGGCTCGGTAAAGCCGCGGTGGCGCAGGTAGTGCAGAAGGCCGACAAAATCTTCCGGTGCATAGCCCAGGCCAAACCGGCGGATGGCCGCATCCGAAAGGCCGCGTTTTTCGCGCCAGTAGCGGCGGGCCATGGCGGCTTCCGGCGTTGGGGCGTTGAGCTGGTCATAAAAATAGCGCGCGGCGTTGCGGTTGATCTCCAACAGGCGGGAGCGGGAACGGCTTTCCTGGTCGTCCTCTTCCGGCATGGGCATCCCGGCGCGGCCCGCCAGCTGTTTAACAGCTTCCACATAACCCAGGTTGGAAATTTTGCGCACAAAGTTAATCACATCCCCCGCCGCACCGCAGCCAAAGCAGTAAAAACTTTGGGTATCCGGGTAGACGGTAAACGAAGGGGTTTTCTCGTTATGGAAAGGGCACAGCCCGGTATAGGTCCGCCCGCGATGACGCAGCTGCACATATTGGCCGATTACTTCGGTAATATCATTGCGTGCAACCACTTCCTGTATGTATTCCTGTGGGATCAATGGGGCTCCGGGCCTCCTTTCGCGTATATATCGTAATAATTTATAGGTTAGCGGGCGCACAATGTGCGCCCCTTCGGGGCGGGCGGCAGTGTTCTAACATACTGCCAATTTTATAGCACCTGCCACTTTTGCGGCACAAACAGCTCCTCAAACAGGCGGGTAGCAAATTCATCGCTCATGC
>ERZ839823.2669-NODE-2669-length-13114-cov-3.749521_pt1 | contig 13114 bp, 10 predicted proteins | sample MGYA00519862_ERZ839823 | MGnify/ENA primary metagenome ERZ839823 (study PRJEB31850, sample SAMEA3708853) | human gut metagenome | biome: human gut; feature: human-associated habitat; material: faeces | place: China | collected 2014 ...
TAAAATTTTGTTTCAGCGGCTGTCTGTTTTTGATAACAAATAGCAAATTAGTGATTTGTGTTGGAAAGAGAAGGGGATTCTCCAGAAGATTCTGACTTTTAATCAAAGAACTATTTCGCCATAAGAAAATAGCAAGGGATACCGGCAAAAGAAATAGAACTCCTTATATAAATGTCAGTTTCTTGGAATTTGATTCCCTGGAAAGCCATAGACTTCTGGACAATCCCCTTATTCTTCCTCAAATTAGTATTTAAGCATTCCCTTTTTTGAGAACTTTTTTCATTTGGTATTTTTTGTTTGACACAACTAATTTTATATAGTATTCTCTAATTGCGAGATATATTTTCTATCTCAGACTTACAAGATTTGAATTGAATTTTCGGTGCTTAATATCTTTTTATTAGATATTCATGCATGAAAACCTGGTAGGGGACCCTCCACTAACGCACTCCGTATGCGCGCTAGGGAGAGTTCTCTAATTTTTTGCCTTAAAAATCAGTGCACAGATTTTTATATATTTATTTTCTTATCAAATATGTCCTTTTGGAATTTTTTATGTTTGATTTCATAATCAGGTTCTAAAAGTATACAAGAGAAGAAGGGAGACTACAAATTTAATGAGAAAACAAAAATTATTAACTAAGGCTCTGGCAGCTTCTATGGCAGTATTTATGTCTGTCAGCCAGCTTTCTGTTCCTGCATTTGCAGCAGAAGGAACAAAATCTGTTTCTATCGCAGGCAGCACTTACACATATTCTGCAGAAGCTTTAGAAGGCTATACTCAGATTGGAAACAGTGGATTATATTATAAATTAACTAACGGCACAGGTCTTTCCGGAACGATATATGGAACATCTAATTTAACTTACAAAGAATTTTATTCTGGTGATGTAAGCAGTACGGACAGCTTTGATGTCGTTACTACTGCCAGCACTTCTAAGTATTCTCTTTTATCTAATGCCTGGACAGATTATAAGAAGGAAAGTGCAGAAGCTGCAGGTGGATATCATGTAAAAGGTGTTGCGAATGTAAATATTGCTGTTGATTCTGACCTTTATGTTGAATCTATTATTTTAAAAGATGCAAACAAAGAATTAAGCAAAGCATATGAGGAAGCTTCTGATATTACATTAAATGAAAATCCTACACAGGTTCCTTCTCAGTATAAAACACTTCAGAACAACGGTTCTTATGTTTCTAACAACAAAACAGTCACTACTGTAACGGATGCCGTACCAACATTAACAACAGGATCTACCTGGGGTGAATACGAGATTGATGTGGTGGAAACAAGCACAAAATACTTAAGAAATTCCCGACAAGATGAGGGATTCCCTGTCAATTCTACTATTCAGGGAATCATTCTTGAAACAACAGAAGGATATAAAGTAGGTCTGGAACATCTTTCAAATATCTGGGTACAACCTTATAAATTATCTTTTAATGTTGCCAATGAAGCAGCTACTATGGGAATTGCAAAATCAGATAATACGGCTGAATTTGCAAAGCTTGTCAATAAAACAATTAATAAGATTACTTATGTAACACCAGAAGGTAACTATGTTTATACTTTCGCTGATGGAATCTTTATAAAACCAGCTTACTCTGAAGAAATCAGCGGTACTTTCAGTGACGATATGAAATCATTTACTTTAAATCAGCTTCCTACTGTAAAAAACGGAACATTAACTGTAACATATACTGTTGGAGCAGGTCATATGAAGACTCCTTATACTCTGTATTCCGGAGCTATTGCAAAAAGCGTTTCTCTTGACTTAAATGCTATCCCATCTGATGCAGAAGGTGGAACTTACAGCGTTGCTATTTCTTGTGATAACTACGCTGATATCCACGTTGCAATCCCTGTAACAGAAAATCAAAAAGCACAGTTACAGGAACTTATCAAACAGGCTGAAACTGCATTAAAAGGTGCCGGTGCTGATGATAGTGTATTATTAGCACATAAAAATGAGGCAGCAGAACTCTTAGCAAATGAAAGTTCTACCAGTGCCGATGCTGCTGATTTAATCAATGAACTTACTGAATTATTAAAACCATATCAATCCACAGAAGCTCCAACACCATCCATACCGGACAGTACAACAGCTTCTAAACCAAATACAACAACTGCTGCTAAACCAGCTACAAAACCTGCTACTACAGCAAAGAAGCCAAACACAACAGCCACAAAAGTAAAACTTGCAAAACAGACTACAAAAGTAAAAGCAAATGGAAAGAAAAAAATCAAAGTATCCTGGAAAAAAGATAAAAAAGCTTCCGGTTACGAAATCACATATTCCACAAAGAAATCTTTCAAAGGAAAGAAAACAATTGTAGTAAAGAGTAACAAGACAACAAGCAAAGTAGTAAAGAAATTAACATCTAAAAAGAAATACTTTGTAAAAGTACGCTCCTACAAGCAGGTTGGAAAGACTAAGACTTATGGGGCATACAGCAAAGTGAAAACTGTGAAAGTAAAATAATTTTCTCTTAAACATTTTATATAATTGGTATTTTTATAAATAGTATTTTGCCTCAGGCAGGGAGAGACGCTCCCGGAGAAAGTAGAATAATAGTTGCCTCTGCAAATGTGAGAAGTAATAACCATATCTTCTGGTTTATACATTCTATTATTTCTTACTATTCAAACTCTATTTAGTAAAAACCCCACGAAGCTATATTCCGTGGGGTCTTTTTTATTATTTGAATAGGATTGGCTTAGATTATAAATAATTCTCATACTTCTTAACACACCCGATTCCAATCGCATATGGTCCGGTATGTACCGCAATGGTTGCCCCAATCTGGCAGATTCCCACCTGATCTACATGGCTCTCTCCATAGATATGGTTCGCAACGGTATTATAATATTCCTTGCCTTCCTCTATATCGTAACCAAAACCAACGCGGAAAGAATAGTCTTCCATCGCATCTCCGGTTTCTTTAAAATAGTCATCCATTAACGCAATCGTTTTGGCAACTGTCTTCTTACGGCTTCGTCCGATTCCTGAAGCTTCGATCTCACCATTTACTAAAGTAATCAGAGGCTTTAAGGAAAGGGCGCTGCTTGCGATTCCTGCAAGCTTTCCGATTCGTCCGCCATGTTTTAAATAATCTGTGTTACCGACTGTAAAGAAGATTCTATTCGTCTTTTTCATCTTCTCAAGAATATCTACACATTGTTCATAAGGAACTCCATTCTGACACATTCTTCCTGCTTCAATAACCATAAGACCCTGACTTACTGTTCCTGCTTCAGAATTAATCACCGCAATTTTGGCATCCGGATAATCCTCACAAACAATTTCTCTGGCATTACATGCACAGTTGTAAGAACCACTCAAAGATGGAGTAAAACAAATACAGACTACCGGTGTTCCTTCTTTCACATATTCCGTAAAAACGTCAATATAATTCTGTACAGATGGAAGAGAGGTCTTCGGATATACATCTGGATTCCCTACCATTCGCTCATATACTTCACGAATTCCGATTTCTTCAATCTCTTTATAATATGTCTCCTCATCAAATGATATATAAAAAGGTATAATACGTAAATTATACTGTTCAATGATCTCTTTTTCTAAATCACAACAGCCATCACTAATAATTTTATAATTCATCTCTTCCTCCAACACGTTTAGGTATATATTTACATCACAGAGAATTCCATATCAAAAATAGGATATATATTCTAAAAAAGAAATCCCTATTTACAAAACATCAGCTTGAAACTTCTGAGATATAGTTTGTGTTCTCATTTCCATGTAACATAGTTTTCATATCTATATTTTAATATTGGTAAAACTATTTGTCAACTCTCTTCTATAATAGTCTCAGGTAAATCTTGCAATTTATTCTGCTAATTTCTATCATTTCATAAAATAACTTCCGCTGGCCAGAGTTAACCCCATCACCTTCTTAAATCTATCATCTCACTTCAATATGAAAATACCCTGCTGCCTTCAAGACATCATCTCTTCTTCCAGAAATTTCACCACTCCAGCATTAAGATTCGTATCAAGAACATATTCTGCCCGCTCCTTTACCTCCTTATGTGCATTTCCTACTGCACAACAGCGGTCACAGGCTTCAAATAATGGAATATCATTTAGATTATCTCCCATTCCCGTAATCGCATCCGGCTGAAGCATTGCCCGAAGCTTCTGAACTCCATGATATTTGGAAGCATTCTTATGCGAAATCTCTAAATACCACAATCCATTTCCATAAACATCCTTATAAAAATTCAGATTTAACTTCTCATCCTTTTTCAAATATTCATAAAATGGCCGCAAAACTTCTTCTTCATAGCAAATGGAAAAATAAATGATATCCTCTTCTAAAATATCTTCTAATTTTTCTACCTTACTAAATGGCTTATGATACACATCTCTCCGCTCTACATAAAATTTTTCCATGTGTTCTGTCGCGATTTTCTCGTAATAGGTGGCCATTTTGCGCCCAGATTTCTGAATTTGGTTCTCTTCTCCTGTATTCGAATTTTTCTTCAGGTTTGAAGCTACACCTGATTTCAAATTCTTTTCTAAATTTGAAGCTATCTCTGATTCTAAAGTTTCTTCCGAAATTTCCGGCGAAAGCGCATAGGCAAACCCTGTCACTCCAAACTTCTTTCTTCCTTTTAAAATATATTCCACAGAATCTCTTTCAATAATCTCCGCATTAATACAGCTCTTACTTACCGGATCATAGAGCATGACTCCATTCATCAAAATCATCGGATATGTCAAATGCACATCCTTCACAATGGAATTCACTGTCGCATAAGTTCTTGCTGTCGCAACAGTAAAACAAAGTCCTTTATCAATCAAGCGGTTCAGTCGTTCTGGCACATCTTCATTCAACAGGGCATCACTGTTTAATAATGTACCATCTAAATCAGATACATATAGCATTTTACCAGAAAGATTATATCTATTAGCCTCGGATCTGGCTTCTTCTGATTTATCTTTTTTAAATCTACTTTTTTCTAATCTATTTTCTTCTAAACTGTTATTTTCTGGAGAAATTTCATTTTTTCTCTTTGTTTGCTTATCTATTTTTTCTGTCATTTCTTCTTTAAATGAAGTTTTTGAAGCAGCCTTCTCACCCACCTCGCTTTTCATCTCAAGAACCGCTCTTTTATCCGCATCCTCACGCACTCTAAAAAAGAGATACTGCTGCATGATTCCTGCCGTGTCCTTATACTTTTCTACTGGAAAATGCCCGTTATAATACATTTTTTCCACCTTTGCAATCCATGTATCAATCGGAAACAATTCTAACTGATGAAGGCCAAAAAGCTGAATACAGGATGCGACCTTTTCTCCCACACCTTTTAGCTGCTTTAGCATCTCCTTTACCTGCTCTGGAGTTTTTCCTTCATCCACAGCATCTTTTACCTCTTCTAAATCAAACTTTCCCTCTAAAATGTTCTCCGCAGTCTGCCTTATATACTTCTCCCGGTATCCAAACTTAAACTCTGACAAATCCGCTCCAACAATTACTTCTGGAGAAGGAAAGGTATATCCCACAAGATGTTCGCCTTCATAATCAAAAACAATCTGCTCTCCAAGCTTTTCACACAAAGCGTCAATACTCTTCATAATACGTGGAATATTATTTCTCTGACTGATAATAAAACTAATAATCATTTCCCACAGATTCTGGCGAAGAATACGAATCCCCCTTCCCATCTGCGCCGCACCGATAAGAAAATCATCTTTCTCATCAATCTGCTCTATCACCTTTCCGTAATCTATATCTAAATCCAGATATCTTCTAAAATATTCCTCATCCTTTTCTCTGCATAAAATTCTGATTCCTGTCTTTTCCTGAAAAAAACAAGCCGCCCGACCGTCAGAAATCACAAAATATCTGCCCGGACACATTTTCTTCCAGCGAAAGCACTGACCACTCTCTGCAATCTGCTTTAAATTTATGTAGTTGTTCTTTATAAAAATATCAATATAATCCATTTGTTGTTTTTCCTCTTTCGAAATTTATAATCTCATCTTAACAGGTTTTAGGGTAACATTCAAAGGAAATAAATCTTTCGGTTCTCTGCGGTTTGGGAGACGGAAATAAGCCTCTTCTGTCCCCTCCCCCAAAATCCACCCCCAATCTCTCCCTTTTCCAATATTCACTTTTTTATTTTTGTTACCAAAGTCAGCTCCCAAAGAGAGAAGCCACCCTATATCTGTGGCCTCGGAGCAAGGTTTGGATACGAGCATCCAAGCGAACATTCAAACCGCCGCGACTAAAGTCACAGATATAGGATGGCTTCTCTCTTTGGGAGCGTCTGCCTTTTCAAAAAATCCAAAAAATTTTCAAAAAAGTGAGAGATTCTCCCCTTCATTTGCGAATATATAGTGTAACCGATATAATCATATATATTTTTTACATTCGAATGTACATAAAGGAGTAGCCTATGAAAATAAATGAATCAAATTTCGTGGAGGAGTTATCCCACAGAAATGAGAAAGCTTTAGAATATGTGATGGTTCATTATGGCGGACTTGTAAAGTCTGTTACACATCGTTATCTAAATGTCCTTTCTCAATATGAAGAAGAATGTATTAATGATGTTTTCTTCGCTGTATGGGAACATATCGACTCTTATGATTCCGCACGAAATCCTTTTGCTAACTGGATTGGCGGGATTGCTCGGTTAAAGGCTTTAGATTACAAAAGAAAATATGCACACTTTCTTTTAGAGACAAGTTGGGAAAATTCACCGCATACAAAGGGTATTGACGATGCTATTGAATTACAGACGCAGTTTGATGAGAAATTTTCTGAAGAAACTAAACAAATGTTATCCTGTTTGAAACCACAGGACAGAGAACTTTTTATCAAACTATATGTGGAAGAAAAACCATTTGACGAAATATCGAAGGAAATGAATACAAAAAAGCCGGTACTCTACAATCGACTTTTTCGCAGCAAAAAGAAACTGCGCGCCCTTTTTCCCAAAACGAAATCAATGAATATTACTTAATGTACACAAAAATCACTCAGCTTATGAAACGAATCATAGTAACAAAATCAATGAATATTACTAGTATACCCGTTGTCAATTATCTACCACAAAAAATGTGTTTTCATGACAACTGAAAGGAGTTTTTATGAAAAATGATCTTTATGATTTATTAAATGATATTGATAATCAGATAGACACTTTTGAAAATATCGATATTACCAGTACTGATTTAAAAAACTGGAAGCAGTCCTTTACTTCAAAGAAAAAAGCATCCCTCAAAAAGCATACATGGAAAAAATACGTTGCTGCTGCAGCCGCTTTTGTCCTCATTCTCGGCGGAAGCAGTGCCCCGGTAAGACAGAACGTATACGCACAATCACGGCAGATTATGGAGAGTTTATCCACACTTTTAGGTGTTGAGGAAGACCTTAGTCCTTATAGTACTGTGGTTGGTAAATCTGTATCTAAAAACGGGATTACTGTTACATTAAATGAAGTAATTCTTGACGGACACAGCCTCATCATTTCCTATAAAACAAAAATAAAAGACAATGCCACATTAAAAAATTTAAATATTAAACGCATTACTGAACTTCCAATTGATACAGACGTTACTATCGGTGGACAAAATATTGTAAACAGCATCGGAAGCAACTCTACTCCTATAGACAAACTGACCTCTATCTCCGAAAGCGAAATACAATTAAATGATTCTTCCGTTCTATCTGACAAATCTAATTTTACGATTAATTTTTACACATTAGATAAATCAAATACTACTATTGGAAAATTAAAATTTGCAGCTTCCGGCAAAGAATTAAATGCTAAAACAAAAAATGTAGCTTTAAATCAATCCTTTACTCTGCCAGATAAAACAAAAATAACTCTGAAAAATTATAGAAGCAATATAATCGATCAGAAAATAATATTTACTATCTCCCCAGACAATGCCGGACTTTCTGAAGATATCCTCTTAAAAGGAAAAGACAATCTCGGTAACCCTGTAGAGTTTTTCCTTGATGAATCAGACGGAACAAGCGGCACTTTCAGAGTAGATAAATCAGTAGGATCTATCTCCCCTAAAGCCACCAGCCTTACTTTAACTCCATATTGTGCTGATTACTCTAACCTTTCCTCTAATAGCAGCTCGAATGAATCAAATGCCACAGAGGAAGCCGACTCTGCCAAAATAATTGGCAGTGGAAATACACAGACTTTTTCTGTATCAAAATCAGAATCTACAAAAAAAGCTACCAAAGATACAGCCTCTGATAAAACCGAATCTACTGCAATTAAAGTCGATAGTGAACATACCGATACCGCTCAGGAAATTACCATTTCCGACTATAAACAAATCGGAAAATCGTTTACTATTACTATTTAATTCATTAAGAGACAGACGCCCGAGAAGAGAGAAGATTTCTGCTTGCTCTCAGAATATTGCAGGTCAAATCATACCCTCTGCTCTCAGTTATTCTTGAGTAAGCAAAAGACATCAGCTTATGTCCCCAAATTCCTTCCCCTGTTTAATTCATCTTCTCTGGCCACAGCACAGAAGCCATTGCCCCCAATAAGGCATATTTGTGGTCTCGGAGCAAGTGTTGGATGCGAGCGGGTAAGCGAACATTCAACACGCCGCGACTAAAATCACAAATATGCCTTATTGGGGACAATGGCTTCGTCTGTAGTTTGCTTAATGAATTAAATAATAATCTCATGTTTGTCGTTCATTCTTATGAATCGGGTTCCCAATTCTTTCGCAAGCTGATTATTATGTGTAATAATGATTAATGTCTTTCCCGACACATGAAATTTTTTCAGAAAGTCTATCAGCATTTTTTGTGTATTTTCATCAAGCCCGGCAAGTGGTTCATCAAGGATGAGTACCTCCGGATTCATGGACAGGATACAGGCTAATGATACTTTCCGCTTTTCTCCTCCACTTAAATGATAAGGTGGGCGTTCTCTTAATTTTTCGATTCCAAATAATTTAAGGCAGTCTTCTGTTCTCTGTCTGATTTCGTTTTCGGAAAGTCCCATCTGGGTTGGGCCAAAAGCGATTTCTTCTTCTACGCTTCCGCAAAAAAGCTGTGTATCTGCGTTTTGGAATACATAGCCCATTTGCTGATGAAACCATTTGGCAAATCGGGTATCTTTTAATGTTTTTTCTGTAATTTCGTGACCTTGATATGTGTAACTGCCTTCCATTGGGAAGATAATTCCATTTAATAATTTTATTAAAGTGGACTTACCGCAGCCATTCGGTCCTTGAATAATGACAGATTCACCTTTTTGAATGTTTAAATTAATGTATCGTAATGCGATTTCTTTTCCATAAGCGTAGCATACGTTTTTCAGTTCTATCATTTTGAATGTTCCTTTTTCTCTTTATTACTCTTTATTACTTTTTATTATATTATTCTCCATTACGCTCTTATAATAAGCTTCCATACCTTGTTTATATTTATTTAAATTTTTATATTCAAAAATTTCTATCTGATAAATAGTAACGGTCTTTCTTGAAAAAGTTTTATCTTCATTTTTTCCATTCAAGATAAACAAATAGTCCCACTACTGCTATCATTGAAAATATGTAAAAGATATCCTGTTTCCGAAAGGCATATTTTCTTCCTGTTTTGTATTCCCCGACAAATCCACGGCAGCACATTGCCGCATACATTTCATCTGCCATTTCTCTTGATTTGAGAAAGGAAATACCTAAGATGCCGGAGAATGCTTTTGCTTTTTTCTTATTCTGTCCAATAGAACGAAGACGAAGGGATGTGAGTATTTCCATACAGATTTCTCCGAGAACTGCGATATATTTTAGTGTGATATCTAATGTAAATATAAAAATATCCGGTATGTGAAATGCCCGGAGGCTTGCGGTAAGTTTATTCCAGGCTGTTCCTGCTGACAGCATTCCAATAAGAGTAACTGATAGAAATACTTTCGTTCCGATTGTGAGTAAAATCTGAGGATTTCCCATAAATACTGCCGGTAACAGTATGAATATAGAAAATAAAACTGCTCCAATTGTTCCTGAAAGGATTTGCTTCATTGCGGATGCCGGATAACTTGCAAGTGCAAGAATTGTTCCCGCTACCATAATTAAGGAAAACAGATAATTTTTCGAGCAGGCGGTAAGCAAAATAAATAAAAAAGTATAGCATAATTTTAAGGAAGGACTGGCACTAAATCGCCTGTCCTTCCCTGCATTCCATTTTAACTTTGCCAATACACCAAGGATTGCCTGCGCACTTTTTGTAATAAATCCATCTTTATCAATATTTGGTTCATACGCTTCGGATTCACACATCCAAGATGGTAAAACTGTTTCTTTTGCTACTTCTCCTTCTACCATGCTACCTATTTCATCTACATGATTTTTTTCCTCTGTATTGCCTGTTTTTATCTTTTCTTCTGTTCTCACTGATAAGTCTTGTTTTTTCTCCTTAGAATGCCCAATTAGATTCTTATTACTTTTTCTCTTATTCTCCAAACTTTCCATTACTCTGACTGTCCTTTTGAAAAATCAATTCTTTCTTTTTTACCGCCTGATAAAAGCTTAAAGAAAATGATAATGAGTGCAACTCCAACTACCGCAGATAAAATATAACCAATCCATTCTGGCATTCCCGCCATCGAGTAATCTGGAAAAAGTGATGCAAGACTGAATCCTTTTTCCATTCCAACTGGAGTATATCCAAGTACCTTTCCGTTGCTTACGAGGGAAGACATTTCCTCAACACCCCATTCACCCCAGGCTGTTCCGCTTGCTAAAAGCCCAAGCGGCGTAAATACAACCAAAACTGCTATAAGAATATACAAAGGTTTAAATGCGCCTGCCAACGTACCAGACTTTGGTGCGCCTTCTAAAGTTTCCGGTGATACTTTTTCCACAAAAGTAAGAATCGCTGTCGTGAGAACCACTTCTGCAATTCCAAATAAAGTAAGATGTCCAATCATCATTGCCGGTACAGAAATACTAAGTGGATATGGGCAGTACAATGCCTTTCCTGCGGCATCCGTAAAAAGAATTGGCTGGATGCCAAACTCAATCGCTGCACAAAATGCTGCTACATTAATTCCAACATAAGAACCCACTGCCGCTCCTAACTTTCTCTTTCCGGTCTTTTTCCAGATAAATTTGTAGAGGGCAAATCCGATAAATGGAAGCATGAATGCCATATTAAAACAATTCGCTCCAAATGCAAGAATTCCTCCATCACCAAAGAGTAATGCCTGTATGAGCAACGCAATCGTAACCGCAATACATCCCGCTGACGGGCTTCCTGTAAGAATCGCAATCAACGTTCCTCCCACTGCATGTCCTGTCGTACCTCCCGGAAGTGGGATATTGAACATCATTCCAAGAAAAGAAAAAGCTGCTCCGATACCGAGTAATGGCATTTTCACTTTCGGAATCTCTGCTTTCACTTTTTTAATCGAATAAGTCCACACTGGAAGCATCGCTGCAGTCATTACTGCACAGGTTGAAGGACTTAGATAATTTTCGGGTATATGCATTTTTCTTCCTCCTTTTACAAAGTTTCCACAAATCAAACAAAATAGTTATTGTAATCTTGTACCGTCATCTATTTTGTTTCAAAATTTTGATTCAAAAACTTTGGTAGTATTTTGAAATTATAATATCATCCCTATATTTCCTCTCACAAGCTCCCCGGGGGGATGTTTTTTCTTTTTTTCTATATTTTTTGTGCAAATTTTTCTATTATTCTATGCTATACTAATGACTGTTTATTTCTAACTATTCCAACCCACTTACATATATTTGGTAACTTATTTTCAAAAACTATCGAGGTAAATTTTATGAATACATTATTAGAACAAATTAAAATGCAGGATGCCGCTGCATTTACACATGGCGGTAAATTCCATGCAGACGATGTTTTTTCTTCCGCATTACTTTTATATTTTAATCCTAAAATCACAATCACCCGTGGAAATAAAATTCCTGAAGATTTTAAGGGAATTGTTTTTGATATTGGAAGGGGCAAATACGATCATCACCAGCGCGACAGCCGTGTCCGTGAAAATGGTGTTCCTTATGCCGCATTCGGTCTTTTATGGGAAGAACTTGGGGCAGAAATTCTCGGTGAAGAACTTGCCGTAAAGTTTGATGAATCATTTGTCCAGCCACTTGATAGAAACGATAATACAGGCGAAAAAAATGAACTTGCCACTTTAATCGGCAATTTTAATCCTTCCTGGGATGTGGAAAATGGAGAAAATGAAGCATTTTCCACAGCAGTACAGACAGCCGGAATGATTCTTGTAAATATGTTCGAAAAATATAAAGGAAATGAACGCGCCGAGAAACGTGTAGAAGAAATTTTAGCCGCACATAATTCCTCTGTTTTGTCTGGGGAAAAATCTGAAATCGAAGCAAAAATTCTCGTTCTCCCTGAATTCGTCCCATGCCAAAAACAATTACGAGAAACAGATATTGCCTTTATTATTTTCCCCTCAAACCGCGGAGGCTATTGCATCCAGCCATTAAAAAAAGAACATTCTCTCAATTATAAATGCAGCTTTCCTGAAAGCTGGTTTGGTTTAGAGGGAGAAGAATTAAAACAGGCAACTGGATTAACCAGTGCAAACTTCTGCCACAAAGGCGGTTTTATCATGACCGTCGATGATGTAAATGATGCAATTTCTGCCTGCAAAATAAGCCTTGAAAACTTTACGGAAACTTCCTGCATTATAAATTTAGGCGGTTCTTCCAAAATGGATGAAATCCTTAAAGAAATCCCTCATATGGAAAATGCAGCAATTATCCATTGTGACTTACCGAAAATGCCCGCACTTACATTTGACGGAAACTTTGGCGAATTTTCTATGGAAAAATCCGACTTTAAATCTTATATAAAGGATTATGTTAAGGGGATTTTAAAATACAAACCTGACGCAGTTTATATAGAAGGAGAACTTCTCATTGTCTATCCCGTTATCCGGGCTTTACGAAAAAAACATATCCCAGTCTACATCAACTACCAAAAGGGGGTTGTTGCTATTTAATTCATTAAGAACCAACAGACGAAGCCATTGCCCCCAATGGTATGCTCCCTTTTAGGTAGACAGTTAAAAAAATAAAACTGTTTATCTGAA
>ERZ839823.2674-NODE-2674-length-13086-cov-3.284322_pt1 | contig 13086 bp, 8 predicted proteins | sample MGYA00519862_ERZ839823 | MGnify/ENA primary metagenome ERZ839823 (study PRJEB31850, sample SAMEA3708853) | human gut metagenome | biome: human gut; feature: human-associated habitat; material: faeces | place: China | collected 2014 ...
GCTCCGGAAATAGCCGCGGTCATGCTCCAGCGGCAGCAAGCCTCGGCTATCATAGACGCACGAAAGATGATAGTTGACGGCGCCGTTGGCATGGTAGAGATGGCCCTGGAGAGGCTCAGCGAAAACAGAATAGTCGACCTTGACGACGAGCGTAAGGCCGCCATGGTATCCAACCTCCTCGTGGTGCTCTGTGGCAACCACGACGCCCAGCCCGTAGTAAACTCCGGCAGCCTGTATTAAGGAGTCCCTTATATGGCGAGCGATAAAAAGCAGATACCCCTTCGCCTTTCCTCAAAGCTGTACGACGCTATAGCCGCATGGGCAGAGGACGACTTCCGCTCTGTAAATGGCCAGATAGAATATCTACTTACGGAATGCGTGCGCCAGCGCAAAAAGAATGGCAAGTATGTTTCAGATGAAATAGATATACCGCCGGAGTTGGATATCAAATAATATAAAAAAAGAGAGCGATCCCCATATCCGAATGACCGCAAGACGCTCGGCTATGCCGTTCTCTTTTGCTATATAGGTTATTTATTTCCGTCAATATCGAACTTTATCTCGTCCGGCCTTACGTAGCCCAGCTTTTCACGGGCGTACTGTATGAGGTAGGATTCGCTGCCGCTGTACTCTATCATGTACTCGAGGCGGGCCTTTTCCTCGTTCTGCGCCGCTATTACCTCCTGAAGCTGCGCCTGCTCCTCGGCTATAGCGTCCAGCTTTTTCTGCTGGGATATGAGCACGGCCGCGATTATAAATGCAAGCGCCACAAAACCCACGGCAAACGCCCGCATACGCTTTTTATTCCGTTTTCTTACCCTCTTTGCCATTACCTATGCGTCCTGCTCAAAGTTTTGACCTCTCGCTCCGGAGACACTTCTACTTATTACTTATCCTAATGCATATATAACATCAGCGCAACTGTTTTTTTGTAAATTTTGCCTTCTTCGCTTTTTTCGCCCTTATGAGCCTTCCCGGGAAACGTGCATACAAGTATATTCCCAATGCTATCGCGGCAAAAAGATACAGCCGTAGCGTGCCGCAATTTATATACAGCAGCGTAAGCGCCACAAGAACCATAGCGGCGGCATAATAAAGCAGGTCCATAATTCCCGTTGTCACCGCGCTTTTGAACGGCTTTCGCAGCAGCGCGAACAGATCATACATAATCCCTATTACCAGCCCGCAGTTAACCGCCGCAACAAATCCGGCAAACTCGGTCAGCTCTCCCGGCGGGAACAGCTCCCTCATCTGAATATCCTTCCCAGCAGGCTTCCTCTCTCTTCGCCTTCGGCGTACTCAAGCGCGGATATCTCCCCTTCCAGCATTACCTGCCCCTCGTCCAGATTCAGCTTTGTAATGTGCAGCTCCGCCCCCTCTATTCTCAGTTCTCCCGCTTCCGTAAGAAGCTGTACGAACTGCTCATTAAAGCTGTCCACGTCCTTTACACCTGTCACGCTAATGAGCCGCCTGTCGTCTATGTGTATGGAATGGCTTCGTATCCTTCCGCCTTCCAGCAGCCGCTGATCCTGCATTTTTGCTTTACCCCCTTGTGAAACTTTCATAGATATATATGCAAAAGCTCTATGGAAAATTTGCCGATACCATAAAAAAACAGGCATTTTTTGTCATTTGTGAATATAAAGTTAATTTATGTCTTTTAACGCTTGACAGCTTTCTTTTTGGAATATACTATTATTATGATATTATATGTTTTCCCGGATAAAACCAATTGTATCAGCATAGCTTTTTCATTGATTAGATCCAGGCCAGGCAGAAAGAAAAACAGTGATTATATTTTTCCACTTTCTGGTAATACTATCGGTATGCGGCTTTTTGCTGCATCAGCAAATGAAAGTTATAGCTAATTCCGTGGTTTTTTATAAATTTTTATGCCATATGTCGAAAGGAGTACCCCCACAGTGACCAGAGAAATGCTTCAGGAAAAGAGCTTGAATGATCTCAGGGAGATCGCCAAGCTTCAGGGCGTAAAGTCACTCACAAAATACCGCAAGAACGAGCTTGTGGACATCATAATGAACGGCGGAGCGATACCCTCCGCGGTGCAGCAGCCAGCTGAGCCGCCGGCTCCCCAGCTCGAAGCCCAGCCTGCTCCACAGCCCGCCGCCCCTGCATCCGGGCAGCCAATACAGGCCGCAGAACAGCCATCTGAGGAAGCACACGTGCGGCACAGCGACGTTCTGCACGAAGCTCCTGCACAGCCCCGCTCTCAGTATGTACCTGCGTATCAGGCACAGCAGCCCCGTCAGATGGGCTATCAGCAGCAGTACCGCAAACCCTATCAACAGAATTATCAGCAGCGGCCGGGATACGGCTACAATCAGAACCGTTATCAGCAGCAGGGCTATCAGGCATACAACAGGGACTACTCCCAGCAGGGTTATCAGCCTTCTTATAACAGGGACTATTCCCAGCAGGGCTACCAGCAGCCCTCCTACCAGCAGGGCTATCAGCAGCAGAGCTATCAGGCCGCCTATGAGCAGCAGTCCGAGGAAAGCTTCCGCAGACCAGACCGTCCCGAGGGCTACTACAACAAAGAATACGGCACCAGCAATCCCGCAGTTCCCGGCCTTCTCGAGGGCGGAGAATGCGGCGATTGCGAAGGCGTACTTGAAGTGCTGCCCGATGGCTACGGCTTCCTCCGCAGCGACAACTATCTGCCGGGCAACAAGGACATATACGTCTCCATCGCCCAGATACGCCGCTTCGGCCTCCGCACAGGCGATCTCGTCACCGGCAAGACCCGTCCAAGCAAGGAGGGCGAGCGTTTTCTCGCACTGCTGTACATAACAGCCATAAACGGCATTGATCCCGAGGAGGCCATGAAGCGTAAGCCCTTTGAGGAGCTTGTGCCCATATACCCCAATGAGCGTCTCACTCTGGAATATGACGACGGCACCGGCGCAAAGGACCAGAATCTGGCCATTCGCCTGGTAGACCTCATAGCCCCAATAGGCAAGGGCCAGCGCGGCCTTATCGTCAGCCAGCCCAAGAGCGGTAAGACTACGCTGCTCAAGAACATAGCCAACGGAATAACCAACAACTATCCCGACGTTACCCTCATAGTGCTGCTCATAGACGAGCGGCCCGAGGAAGTCACGGATATGCAGCGCAGCATAAAGGGCGAGGTACTGTACTCCACCTTTGATGAGCTGCCCGAGCATCATACCCGCGTGGCCGAGATGGCCCAGGAGCGCGCCATGCGCCTGGTGGAGCAGGGCAAGGACGTGGTAGTCCTCATAGACTCCATAACCCGTCTCACCCGCGCCTACAATATTACTATCCCCGCCACCGGTAAGACTCTTTCCGGCGGTATGGATCCGGGAGCGCTGCATAAGCCCAAGCGCTTCTTCGGCGCTGCCCGCAACATCGAAAACGGAGGCAGCCTAACCATAATCGCCGCCCTCATCGAGACCGGCAGCCGCATGGACGATATAGTTTATGAGGAATTCAAGGGCACAGGCAACATGGAGATACACCTTGACCGCAAGCTCTCCGAAAAGCGCATATTCCCTGCCATAGACATCTACAAGAGCGGTACCCGCCGGGATGACCTGCTTCTCTCCCCAGACGAAATGGACGCAGTGTACATCATACGCAAAATGCTGGGCAACGGCAATCCTGCGGAGATCACCGAGCAGCTCATCGCCATGCTTGAGAAGACGGAAAACAACAAGGAATTCGTCGCCAAGATACGGGCATGGAACAGCGCCTATGAGAAGGACGGCTTCACCACAGGCAAGACCTTCAACAAATAAACCGCGGCACTCCGTACCCCGGTCTCGGTCGGGTTCATTTATAAAAAAAGCCCGAATATATCAAAATAGTACTTGCACCGGCACCGCAGTATAAGATATAATAACTTCGTTCGGGTTGTATATGCCCGCATGCAGCAGGAGGGCGGCTAATCGCCCTGCGCCCAGCAAATACAGGAGGATAACACGATGAAGAAGGATATCCACCCCAATTACGGTGAGAGCATCGTTCGTTGCGCTTGCGGTGAGACCTTCAAGAGCGGTTCCGTCAAGGGTGAGCTCAAGGTTGAAATTTGCTCCAAGTGCCACCCGTTCTTTACCGGCCGTCAGAAGCTGGTAGATACCGGCGGACGCGTGGATCGCTTTAAGAAGCGCTATGGCATGAACTAATTGCGACAGATAAAAAAAGCAGGGATTTCCCCGCTTTTTTTATTTTTGCAATATTGAACTTGTATGCGCACTTCCCGTATTGTATAATTTATATATTGTCAGTCAAAAGGCCGATATTTAGACTTGCCGGAAGGAGGGACGCATATGCCGCGCAAACACGGGGATTTTCCGTCTGTACGTGACGCTATACTGTATACCGCATCCTCCCTCTTTACACAAAAGGGCGTCCACGGCACCAGCCTTGGCGATATCGCAGCCGAAGCAAAGCTGAGCAAGGGCACACTTTATTACTACTATTCCACCAAGGACGAACTTATCGTCACCATAACCGATGACTGTCTCTGCCATATGACGGACATACTTTTCTCCTGGGTAGACGGTCTGAACCGGGAGGAAGCCCTCCGCCCGGCGCTCATTCGCCTGTTTGAAAGTCTCATGGCAGACGAGCACAACGCGCGGCTGTACTGCGTACTATGCGCCGAATGCGCCAGCGAAGATACCCCCATACGCGAGCTCATGACGGAGTACAAGCAAAAGTGGCGGTTGATGCTGGAGCTGGGCGCGCTGAAGCTGCAATCCCGCAACGCCGGGATACTGGGCGAGCGGGCAGAGCTGTTCTTTACGCTGCTATCCGGCCATATGCTGCAAACCTTTGGCGGCATGGGCAGCATATCCATAGAGACCCTCGTGGACGCGCTGATGAGAGAATAAAGCGAATTCATGACCTTTTGGCGCTTTCGCAGTGCCCTCACCTTTCGGTCACGTGCCGTCCATTATAATCTTTACTTACTTGAAAACAGCCTGGGCTGGACGGTCATACGCCGTACCATATCCAGGCTGTTTTTGTCTATACAGTTCTCAAACGTCCTAACCGCGGTACGCCGCTACATGCCTATCATATACTTTTGCTTTTTCCGGCCATCGGCTATCAGGAGCGCCAACAGTCCCGTGAAAGACAACAGCATCATTGCCGCGCCGCACAGCAGCCGTATATCTCCGCCCAGCTCGCCGGTCTTGCCTATGCTGCCCGTCTTACCTGCCCCCCCAGCGGGCTTAGGCGTGCTGCCTGGGCCCGGCGTTGAGCAGGGGGGCTGGGTCGGTGTAGCGCAAGGCTGATTGGATATATTGTCCACCGTCAGCACCACTGTATTGCCCAAGGATATGTAAGCGCCGTTGCCGGATACGCTCATGTTCCCATCACGCTCCACAGTGAGCGTCCATCCGCCCAAAGGCCTTATATATCCGCTGGGCGTTGCCGTTTCGGTTATGCCGTAGGTCCCCGGCCTGAGCTTTATGGTCTCGGTATTGCCTAACGCATCCGCGGTAACGGTCTTTGTGTAGCTGTTGCCGGTTATTTTGAACGTCGCACCGGATAGCGCCTTGCCCGTAGAGGCATCCCGCTTATGCAGCGTCAGGGCGAATGTCACGGGCTGATTCTTCAGCGTGACCGTAAACCCTGATACAGCCTTGCCGTTCAGCTTTAATCCTGAGTCGCTCAGGTTCAGCGCCTGCTTTTCGCTGCTGAGCACATACCCGTCCGGAGCTATTACTTCCTCCAGTATGTAATCGCCGTATGGCAGGCTAATCTTTGCCGTACCGTCGCTGCCGGTGGTAAGTATATAGCTCTTTTCGCCGCTCAGCCTGAATGTGGCTCCCGTAAGCGCCTCGCCGGTATCCGACACTTTCTTCAGGGTTATCTCCTTTTCCTCTGCGGTGTTGGTTATCATGGCGGTGTATACAAGACCCTCCGGCTTTAGCTCGGTGCTCCCTACGCTTACCTTCCCGTATTCGTCCACGGTAAAGTCTATGGGGGCGTTCCAAAGCTTATAGCCCTTTGGCGCTTTTGTTTCCTTAGCCCGGTAGCTGCCCATCGTGAGCTCGGTGAATGTCACGAGGCCGTTGCTGTTGGTCACTCCCGTTGCCACAGCTTCGCCCTGCTTTTCGCCATTCATCCTGTAGAGGGTGAACTCCGCGCCCGCAAGGCGCAGCTCCTTGTTGTTTTTATCCACCTTTATGAAGCCTACCGCCGTACGCCTAAGCAGATTTTCTACCTTTATTTCAAGCGGCGCCGTCATATTCGCCTCGGTTATAGTGAAGGTTCTGCTGCCGTCCAGTATAGCGTAGCCGCTGGGCGCGTCGATTTCGGTAAGGGTATACGTGCCTTCCGGCAGGTCCTTGAGCGTTACTCTGCCCGCAGTTATTACGTTGCTGCCGCGCTCATCCAACGTGTATACGTCGCCCTCCGCCTTCCACTTGAGCAGGCTGCCATTTTCATCCGTCACGTTAAACTTCGCCCCTTCAAGGAGCTTTTCGGGGTTCTCGTGGTCTACCTTTTTAATGGTCACGCTGCCCAGTATATACTTGTTTGCCGCCTCAATAACTACGGGGCTGCCATGGACAAGCTCTGTCTTTTTTACTGAGTACTCCTTATCGCTCAGTGCATAGCCCTTTGGCGCCTTTATCTCGCGGATAGTGTAATCATCGTAAGGCAGCTCGGTAATAGACGCCTTGCCTGAGGCGTCGGTCGTCACTGTCTTGGTAAAGCCCCGGCTATCCGTAACGGCAAATTCCGCACCCGCAAGCTTTTTCTGCTTATCCTCAGAGTCGTGCTTATGTATCTCTATGGAGTAGCTGGTCTTTTCGTTGTTGAAGGTATATTTGAATTCGCCCACCGCTCCCTGTTCTGCGTTGACGGTGATCTCCCGCACAAAGTCGCCGCTAAGCTGGTAGCCCGCAGGGGCCCTTGTCTCTGCAAGCTTATAATCGCCTTCGGGAACCTCGAATACTGCCGTGCCGTCGTAGCCTGTTACTGCCTTTGCCACAACAGCGCCCTCCGCGCTGTACAGCGTAAACTCCGCCCCAACCAGCAGCTTTCCGTTTTCGCCCGCATCCTGCTTTATCGCCGTGACCTTGTACATGGCCTTGTCATTCTTCAGCCGCAGCGTCACCTCGGTCTGCTGCCTGCTTATGGCTATGCTGTGGCGGTCTCCCTTCAACACATACCCTTCGGGGGCCTTTGTTTCCGTTACGGCATAATTTCCGAACTTCAGCCCTGTAATATGAGCCTTACCGTTGGCGTCTGTAGCTATGGTGCTCGATGCGCCCTCGCCTGTGGCTGCCTCGTACCTGCCGTTATTCTTTATAAAGGTCAGCGGCGCACCGTCGCTTCCGGCTACGGTAAACTCCGCGCCCGCCAGGGCGCCGCCGTCCTTGCCGTCAGTTTTTTCTATGGTGAGGCCGCCGTATATCCGGCTGTTTTTCAAGGTCAGCGTCAACAGGCCGTCGTTAAAGCTCCACTCTGTCACCTCGCTGGTATTCGTCACCTGCTGAACTGTGCCCTCCGTTACGGTAAAGCCCCATCCGTTCAGGGGTATGGCATAGCCATCCGCCGCAGCTACCTCGGACAACGTATATTTCCCTGGCGCAAGGGATATTGTATCGGTGATGCCGTTGCTGCCGGTAATAAGGGAATGCGTACCGCCATACTCTCCCTTCAGGATAAAGGCAACGTTTGCAAGGGGCTGATTTGTATCCGCATCCACTTTGACGAGCCTGAGCTTAAAGTTTACGGGGGCGTTGCGGATGGTGATGGCCTCCCCTTCGCCCAGCTTACCGCCGTCGAGGTATATGCCGTCCGCCTTGACGGAGATATGCCGCCCCGCTCCGTTTATAACGTAGCCCTCCGGCGCTTTCATCTCCGTAAGCGTATATTCGCCTATGGGGAGCGTTATCTGCTCCGTAAGCCCATTTGCCCCTGTGGTATACCTTTTGTCCAGGTCGCCCCCAAGTATGCGGAACTCCGCGCCGGGCAGTACGAGCTTTTCGTCGTTTGTGCTTACCTTTTTTACCTTAAAGCCGTACTCAAGAGGGCTGTTCTTTACGGTAAGCGTATACAGCCCTTCGCCGCTGAAGCCATCGCCTTTCAGATTTCCTTTTTCGTCTATGGTAAATTCAAACCTATTATCCAAAGGCTTATATCCTTCGGGCGCAGCAGTTTCTTTTATGTAGTAGCTGCCGGGGTTCAATCCGGTGAACAGCGCCACGCCGGCGTTGTCGGTTGTAACCTCCTTTATCACTGAATCGTCCTTGTACAGCGTGAATACCGCTCCCCTGAGCCGCGTTCCGTCCGGGTCCTCCTTCAGCACAGCAACGCCCTTTTCATGGGGCAGATTTTCAGCCGTCAGCTCCAGCGCCTTATCGTACAGATCCGCCCTCACATGGAAGCTCATATCCTCCATTGGTATATAATTTTTCGGCGCCTTATTCTCCCGCAGGATATAGCTCCCCACCGGCAGGCCGACTATCTCGGCATTTCCTGCCTCTATCTCCGTCACGCTGCCGCTCTCGGAATAGGTATACACTCTGTCTTTGTTGGTAAACGTTACCTGCTTACCGTCCGCATCAAGTATGCTGAACTCCGCACCTTCAAGCTGTATTTCATTCTCGTCCACCTTGCTGAGCTTTACTCTGGTTTTGTAGTTTCTCGCAGTGAACGGCTCTTCCTCTCCGGCCTCGGTATGGCCCGATACATTTACCGTGTAGGTATTGGGGTCTATGGTATAGCCCACGGGCGGCGCGATCTCGGTTATGCTGTACTCACCGGCAGCGGGCACCTCCACCGTAACGGTACCGTCCGCGCCGGTCTCGACCTCCGCATAGAAGCCGCCGCCCCTCACGGCAAATTTCGTATTGGCCAGCTTTTTGTTCTCATCGTTAATATCCCTTTTTTCAATGCTCAGGGCATAGCGGCTCTTTGTGTTTTTTACGGAAATCCTTATATCCGCACTAACCGTTCCGTCCTCATTCTTTTGCGGTATGTCGAAGGTATGCTCCGTATCGTCCCGTTCGTACCCCTCCGGCGCACGGCTCTCTATCGCCACATAGCTGCCGTAGGGTATGCCGGTTTTAACGGCTTTGCCGCTGCTATCGGTTATCAACGTATAAATTGGATTTTCCCGGACCGCATCCCCCATAGCGTATATTTTAAACTCCGCTCCGAGCAGGGGGTTTTCTCCCTCATCGGTCTTTTTTATGGTCAGCGAGCCGGTCTTGGGCGTATTTTTCACGGTTACGGTGTTGCGCCCGTTCGTCGTGACCTCGAAGGGTATAAGCTCCTCGTTCAGTTCATAGCCCTCAGGAGCTACCGTCTCTTTCAGGTAGTATCTGCCCAGAGGCAGCGTTATTTTGCCGGAACCGCCGTTTGTAGTTATTATCTTGTCCTCTATAGGATTATTATCCTCATCCAGCACCTGAAATACCGCGCCGTTCAAGAGCTCTCCCCCGTCGGCGCTTACCTTTTTAACGGTAAACTCCTTCTCCGTCCGGGAATTCGTCCATGGGTTCGGAACGCTGTCTATTTTTTTGCCTTCCGCCACAGCGCCGCCGATGCTCACATAATATGTGTCGTTGCTGCGCACATAGCCCTCCGGCGCTATTACCTCCGTAAGCTCATACACGCCATACGGCACGTCCTCAAAGCTGACCCGCCCCTCATCGTCGGAAATGGCATACATCTGCTCGACGGTGGAATACGCCGTGCCGCTTTTCTCTACAAGCTTCAGCTTGAACACCGCCCCTGCGAGGCCATTGCCCGCGCCGTCGGTTTTGGTGAATTCGATCTTTCCCTTTTCGCTCCTGTTTTCCAGCTTAAGCTCAATCGTTTTGTTATGGTTTTCGGCGTCCACCTTAACGATTTGATCTTTTATTCCCACTATGCCCTTTGGGGCATTTGTTTCGCTGAGATAGTATGTGCCCCAGAGCAGACCGCTTACGAATATCTCGCCACGTTCATCTGTAATAAACTCGGTGACTGTATCCGCAAGGTCGGTATAGGTATACCTGCCGTTGCTGCCGCTCGCCGTAACAAACCCGACTACGCTGTTTTTCAACGTAAACTTTATTCCTTCCAGCAGCTTGCCGTTTTCGTCAGTCTTGATTATTTTCAAATCGGCCTTGATACGGGTATTTCCTACGCTTACAGCCGTTGACTCATTTTTGATCGTGAAATTTTCAGGGTCGCTTATCGTCAGATACCCATCCGGCGCTTTAACCTCCTCCAGCACATATTCGCCCAATGGCAGGTATTCAAGGGTAAAGGTGCCGTTCTCGTCGGTGACTATCGCGGTCGCATCTTCTTTTTTATCGGCAAAAGAAGCAAAGCTTGTCCCATCGACCTTTACATACTTCCCGTCGGCGCTCTTGATTACAAACTTTGCGCCGGGAAGCGCCGTTTTTTCGTCCTCGGCAAATTTTGTGACGGTGAGCTTCGTCCTTTTGTTTATAACATCCCCGACCTGTATGACGCTTCCATTGCTGCCATCGCCCTTTACTTCAACGTTAATGCTGCCGGCAGGAACATACCCCTGTGGCGCTTTTGTCTCCGCGATAGTATACCTTCCAAATGGAAGGCCCTCAAATTTTACCACGCCATCCTGCCCGCTTGCGGATTTCTTGGTTATGCCGTTGCCGCTGATTTCAAACTCAACGCCTTCAAGCAGCTTCCCATCGTCGCCCTTCTTCGTCAGTTTGAGCGTGTACTTTTTCAGTTGATTTGTTATTGTTTTTTCGCAATCCCACGCAGCGTTTTCACCGTTACCTATAATGAAAGTGTGAACGTCATCGCTCAGTGCATACCCATTGGGCGCAGCAATTTCCTTAACATAATACGTTCCGGCCTCCAGGTCTGCAAACAGTGCCTCGCCGTTTTTGTCGGTCTGCTGAGTGTCAATCGGCTTTTCGGCGGCGGCAGCGTCCTTATAAAGTCCGAACACCGCGCCCTGCAAAGACTTATTTGCGCTTCCTGTCTTGGTTATGCTTATGCTTCCCTTATCGCGGGTGTTAGTCCATGTCAAAGTTACGGTTTCGCCAGCAAAGCTGATTCCTTTTGGCAGGTCGTCTACGGTTGCAGTACCGTCAGCCTTTATTTCCACGGTAACGGTTCCGTCATATCTTCCGTAACCCTTCGGGGCAGTTTTTTCGATTATATAATACTTCCCGGCTTCCAGCCCGGTAAACTCCGCAACGCCGCTATTATCGGTGGTTTTCTTTTCTGCTTTCGGGCCGGACAGCATAAACTCCGCGCCCGCCAGCGGATTGCCGTTCTCATCCACCTTCTTTACGGTGATGCTGCCCGCGGTATACTTCTCGTTGGTCATGGTGATTGTCCCATGGGCGGCGGTCTTTTTTATAGTAATCTCAGCAGAGGGCTCGCTATCAAGTATATACCCCTGCGGTGCAGTTATCTCTTTGACGTAGTATGTGCCGTAAAGAAGGTTGTCTATTGTATGCTCACCGTTTGCGGTAGAAAAAACCTTTCCTACAGGATCAGAATTCTCGCCATCTACCCTATATAGCTGGAACGTACCGCCTCCTATTTGTTCTTTCCCTTCGCCGAGCTTTTTGAACGTCACGGAGCCTTTTTGAGAATCCAGCTTATTTTCGATTCTTACTGAAGCCGTACCTTTATTGACGTTTCCGTCCTCAACGGATACTATCGTAACAACATTGTCTTTTTTGTTTATCACGACCTTTTTATCCGGCCCCGCAACGTATTTGCTGCTCTCCTCAACGGTTTCGCGGAGGGTGCAAGTATTATCACCTTCACTCAGCTTATCCGCACCGATATAGAGGGTAGCAGAATCGTTTCCCGTTACCTTTGCAGTATCAATAATATCAAGCAACGGTTTACAAGGGGCTACAAGCGGTATAAAGAAACAAGTGGTTTGATGGAGTGGAAAATAGGTCATATTTTCCACTCTATCTTTACATAGTCGCTGGTTGCGCTGATTGATGAAATCAGGCCATCGGCGGCTTTTCGTTTGTCCTCAAAGCTGATATGCTCCCAATCGTCCAGATACCCGGACAGCAATTCGATCTGCTGGGAGGACAGCGTTTCAACGGACAGGTCTGCAATCGCCTTGGACAGCGTTTTGCGGCGGTTGTCCAAATCCTCGATTTTCTTGTTGGCGTAGGCAAGCAAGGTGGCGTTGGCCCCGGTCAGCGTATCAAGTAGTTTTTCAATCTCGGCTTCTACCTGTGCAAGCTCCACCTGATAGGAGGTAATCTTGGGATTGACTTTTCCCTCGCCGCCCCGAAGCAGTTTGAACTCCCGGAACTTTTCTCCCATAGCGGTGAAAATGAACTGTTCAAACTCATTCTTGCGGAGTGTGCCGCACCCCGGACAGCCCTTGTGGTCGGCCCGCTTGGAACAGCGGAGGTATTCATAGCCAGAGGGGTTGTGGGTCGTTTTGAGTGCGTACCCGCATTTCCCGCATTTGATTTTCCCGGCCAGCCAAGTGTTGCGGGCCTTGCGTCCATTCTGGAAAGTGATGTTTGTCATTAGCTTCTTGCGGCACCTCAGCCAAATGTCGGAGGATATGAAACCCTCATGGGGAGCGATCACAAGGATCTGATCTTTCAGGCTCTTGTCTTTGTCCTCCTTCACATCCCGGCCTTGGTAGAGATAACAGCCGTTTGTCCCGGCGAAGTCGGCGGCATCATTGACTACTACCGCACCCTGACTTTTGAAGAACTCATACATTTCCAAGTCTGCCTGTGCATAGACCGGGTTGCGTAGGAGCTGGGACAGGAAGGGGCGTGTCAATGACTTCCCATATACCTTAATACCCTGTTCCTCAAAATACCGGGTAATGTCCCCGAAGGAAGTCTCGGGCTCGGCGTACATCTCAAACATCAGGCGCACATGGTTGGCGGCTACGGGGTCGGCCACCATCATTTTTGTGCGGATATTCTCTACCAGCGTGGGCTCCAAGTCGAAGCCATAGGGGGCTTGGCCGCTCATGTGGAAGCCTTTCAGGCACCGGGAGTAGTAAGCGTCTGTGACACGCTTTTGGATTGTCTCCCGTTCAAGCTGGGCGAATACGATACAGATATTCAGCATAGCCCGGCCCATCGGGGTCGA
>ERZ839823.2679-NODE-2679-length-13053-cov-3.001000_pt1 | contig 13053 bp, 9 predicted proteins | sample MGYA00519862_ERZ839823 | MGnify/ENA primary metagenome ERZ839823 (study PRJEB31850, sample SAMEA3708853) | human gut metagenome | biome: human gut; feature: human-associated habitat; material: faeces | place: China | collected 2014 ...
GCCTCGGAAATATTGGCGGCATAATGCAGGTGATGCAGCTTATGAATACCCTTCAGGGCGCGGGCGGAGGAGGGCAGAACCCGATAATGAATATGCTTGGCGGCCTTATGGGAGGTAAAAAGCCGCAATAATATAATAACTTGTGAACAGAGCGCGCCCGTGGTACACTGAGTCTTAGAGATATTACAAAAGACGACAGGTATCCTACAAATGCGCATATTGAGCATAACGGCACAGAAACCCCACTCCACCGGCAGCGGAGTTTATCTTACGGAAACGGTCCGCGGCTTTAAAGAGCTGGGCCATACTCAGGCCGTCATAGCCGGTGTGACCCGGGAGGATAGCGTGAAGCTTCCTGAGGGAGTGAGGTTTTACCCGGTTTACTATAACAGCCCGGAGCTGCCATTTCCGGTATGCGGAATGTCGGACGAGATGCCGTATGAAAGCACACGGTACCGGTATATGAAGCCTGATATGGTGGATAAGTTCGAGGCGGCATTCGGGAGTACTGTGCTGCGTGCGGTGAAGGAGTTCAGGCCTGACGTGGTGATATGCCACCACCTGTACCTTCTCGCCGCCATAGTGCGGGAGAAGCTTCCGGATATGGCGGTGTGGGGCATATGCCACGGCACCGACCTTCGCCAGATGTACACCAACCCCCTGGAGCGCGAGAGGATACGCCGGGGAATAGCCGGGCTAAACAGGATATGCTGCCTGCATGCTCAGCAAAAGATGGAGATAGTGAGCTGCTACGGCGCAGAGCCGGATAAGGTATGCGTCGTAGGCAACGGATTCAACAGCAGTATTTTTTACGATAAGGGCGAAAGAAGGCCCCATGATGATATACGCATAGTATACGCTGGAAAGATATCCGAACAGAAGGGCGTTTTCTGCCTGCTGCGCTCCTTGAAATACCTCGGCTGGCAGAGGGAGAGGTTCTCCTTGCGCCTTGCCGGCGGCTGGAACGCAGAGCAGCACCGCATCGCGCAGAAGCTTATAGATGACGGCGGCTTTGACGTGACGCTGCTCGGCCCGCTGAGCCAGACACAGCTTGCGGAGGAGTTCAACAGGGGAGACGTGTTTGTGTTGCCATCGTATTATGAGGGACTGCCCCTGGTGATAGCAGAGTCCATGGCCTGCGGCATGAAGGCGGTATGTACCGACCTGCCAGGCATAAGGCGGCAGATGGAGGAAAACCTGCCTGGCAACGGCATAGTGTTCATACAGCCGCCAAAGATGATAGATGCCGATACACCGGAGCCGGACAGCGTGGAGCCCTTTGAGAAGCGTATAGCTGCCGGAATACGCGAGGCTGCGGCAAAGGAAAGGTGCGCTGTATCGCTGCAAAATCTCACGTGGCTTGGGGCTTGCAGGAGGATACTGGGGTAAATAAAATATTGCACTTGAAAAATTGTAAAGGTTGAGTTATAATATCTTTTGTTTCCGGGGGATGTAGCTCAGCTGGTCAGAGTGCATCGCTCACATCGATGAGGTCGTGGGTTCGAGCCCCTCCATCCCCACCAAAACAGCAGTCACAAAATGTGGCTGTTTTTGTTTACTGTATTTTTTCGTTGGCTCTGAATAGCTTTTAATATGGACTACTTTTTCGGAGGTCGCTATGGAACAGGCACAGTATAATATAAGGGCACGAATAGGCAAGCTGTCCGGCGCTGTGGGAATAATATGCAACTGCCTGCTTGCTGCGGGCAAGCTTATAGTGGGACACATGACATCGTCCATGTCCATAACCGCAGACGGGCTCAACAATCTGTCAGACGGGGCCAGCTCTATCGTGACGCTGCTGGGCTTCAAGCTTGCAGAAAAGCCAGCGGACAGGAAGCATCCCTATGGCCATGCGCGTATAGAGTACATAGCAGGCCTTACAGTGGCGGTGATGATACTTTTCATAGGTCTTGAACTGGGCAAAAGCTCGGTTGAGAAGCTTATCGACCCGGAGCCTATAGAATTTTCGTTCGCCGCGGTATGGGTGCTGTGCGCTTCCATATTGGTAAAGCTGTTTATGATGCTGTTCAATCTGAAGATGGGCAGAAGGATAAATTCAAATGCACTGCTGGCCACGGCTGCCGACAGCCGCAATGACGTGATGACTACCTCGGCGGTGCTGGCGGCTTCCATAGTTGAGCACTTTTACGATGTCAGGATAGACGGTGTTATGGGCATAGCCGTATCGCTGTTCATACTGTACAGCGGCATAAAGCTTGCCGGGGAGACTATGTCGCCGCTGCTGGGAGAGGGCGCCAACCCGGAGCTGCAAAAGCAGATAACCGACTATATAAACGGTTGCCCCATGGTGCTGGGCTGCCACGATCTCATGGTACACGATTACGGCCCCGGCAGGCGGTACGCCAGCATTCATGTTGAGATAGACAAAAACGAGGACCCGATGGCCTGCCATGCAAGGATAGACAGGATGGAGCGCGAATGCCTGAAAAACTACGGCACGCACCTGGTAATACACTATGATCCCGTTGTGACCGACGATCCCGAAGTAAACAGCACAAAAAGGCTTGTGAATACCATAATAAAGGTGAGGGACGGCAGGCTCACCATACACGACTTCCGCATGGTGGACGACGGAGAAAGTGTAAAAATGTCCTTTGACATGATATTGCCGGAGGATCTCAGGGGACAGGAGCAGAGCATAAAGGAAACGGTGGAGAAGGCGCTCAACAGCCTCGACAGCAAAAAATACTATGCGGATATAACCTTTGATATGGAGTCGGAGGGGGCTAAGGAGGATTGAGCCCCCTCGCCCGGCGCGGTTGCAAGGGGCGGCCTTTTATGTTAAAATATTAATAATTATTTTTCTGCGTATAATGGCACTTCGCGCAGTACAGGAGGCGGCATATATGAGGATGGTAGATCTCATAATAGATAAAAGAGAGGGAAAAACCCATACAAGGGAGGAAATAAATTATATAATCCGCGAATATACCGCAGGGAATATACCCGATTACCAGATGTCGGCGTGGCTTATGGCGGTGTGCTGGCAGGGCATGACGGAGCGCGAAGTGAGCGAGCTCACCTCTGCAATGATGCATTCCGGCGACATTGTTGACCTTTCTGACCTTTCCGGCATAAAGGTGGATAAGCACTCCACCGGCGGCGTAGGCGATACCACAACCCTTGTGATAGCGCCTCTTGTGGCTGCCTGCGGCGGTACGGTGGCCAAGATGAGCGGCCGCGGACTGGGCCATACCGGCGGGACCCTCGACAAGCTTGAGTCGGTGCCGGGGGTATGTATAGAGAAGAACATAGATGAATTCAAAGATATAGTGCGCAGGATCGGCCTCTGCGTCATAGGACAGAGCGGTAACCTCGTGCCTGCTGACAAGCTCATGTACGCCCTCAGGGACGTTACCGGAACGGTGGAGAGCATTCCGCTGATCGCCTCCAGCATAATGAGCAAAAAGCTGGCCGCCGGTACAGACGCCATAGTGCTGGATGTAAAGTGCGGCACAGGAGCCTTCATGCATACTCCGGAGCAGGCTAAGAAGCTTGCCCGCACCATGGTAAAGATAGGCGATGCGCTGGGCAGAAAGACAGTAGCCCTCATAACGGATATGGATCAGCCACTGGGCATGGCCGTAGGCAACGGTCTTGAGGTCAGGGAAGCCATTGAAGTGCTTTCCGGCAAGGTAAAGGAGGGCGATATGCTCTATGAGGTCTGCATGCTGCTTGCGGAGAATATGCTCATGCTGTCCGATCTGGCAGCGGACGATAAGGAGGCGCGGGAAAAGCTGACCGAGGCCATAAAGACCGGCGTAGGATTAAAGAAGCTTGAGCAGATGCTCACAGCCCTGGGCGCCAGGGACGCGAAGGCCTGTATAGCCGACCCCAATACCCTATGCACCGTTAAAAAGAAGGTGCCGGTATATCTCAATGGCGAAGGCTACATTACCGGTATGCATGCCGCCGATATAGGCAATGCCGCCCAGAAGCTGGGTGCCGGCAGAGCGGAGAAGACAGATATAATAGATCCCGCCGTAGGGCTTGTTATGCACAAGCGCAGGGGCGACTTCGTAAAGGCCGGCGAGCCGGTGGCTACAATGTATGTAAACGACGAGAGCCGCCTTGAGGAAGCCGTAAAGACGCTCAGGGGAGCCATAGAGCTGGGAGCGGAAAAGCCGGAGCATGAGCCGATGGTATACGATGTTATAAAGTAATAACGCCTGATTTACGATAAGTTCACGGGGCGCCGATTGTAAAAGGGCGCTCCGTGTGTTATTTTAATAAGATAAAGAGAAATTTTCGCGAGGTACGGGTACTTGAAGAAGCTTATAGCCATAGACGGAAACAGCCTTATGCACAGGGCGTATTATGCGCTGCCCTCAATGACCGCGAAGGACGGAACCCCCACGGGGGCCATATACGGCTTTGTGGGAATGCTTTTAAAGCTGCTTTCCTACGAGCCTGACTATCTGCTGGTGGCCTTCGATATGCACGGCCCTACCTTCCGCCATGAGCAGTACGGCCAGTATAAGGCGGGCAGGCGGGAGACTCCGGAGGATCTTCGGGCCCAGTTTCCGCTGCTGAAGGAGCTGCTCAGGGAAATGGGCATAGCCATATGCGAATGCGAGAGGTACGAGGCAGACGACATACTTGGTACCATATCCAGAATAGCTGACAAAAACGGCGTTGATGCGCTGCTGGTAACAGGAGACCGGGACGCGCTGCAACTTATAAACGACCATACCCACGTGCTGCTTACCAAGAAGGGCATAACCGAAACCGTAGAGTACGATGAGGCGGCGCTAAAGGAGCAGTACGGCCTCGAGCCTGCCCGTATGCCTGATTTAAAGGGTCTCATGGGTGATAATTCCGACAACCTGCCCGGAATACCCGGGGTTGGAGAAAAGACGGCGATGAAGCTTTTGCAGAAGTATGGTACGCTGGAAAATACGCTGCAAAGCGCTGAAAAGGAAAAGGGCGCGCTGCGCCAGAAGCTTCTGGACAATCCCGACTCCGCCCGAATGAGCTACAGGCTGGGCATAATCGATACCGAGGCGCCTATATCCGTCGGCCTTGAAGATTGCGCTTTTGATCCGGACAAAATGGCCGGAGCCATACCCATGATGAACACTCTGGAGCTTCGCAGCCTTATTCAGCGACTGCCCAAGGGAGAGAAGCCTGCCGCCGAACAGCTGCCAGAGATAAATGCAAAAACAATAGAAATATCCAACGCGGAGCAGCTAAGCGAACTGACTGAAAAACTGAAAAACGCAAAACGCGTGGCGGTGTGTATAGGCGAACGCATGCACGTGGCGACGGATACGGAGACACAGTACGATATATCACTCGGAGCGACGCTGCTGGATCCCGGTCTGTCCGCGGAGGAGGTATTTGCGGCCTTAGCGCCGGTATTCCTAAGCGAAAGCATCGAAAAGTGCCTGTTCGATTCAAAACATGCGCGGCATATACTGCAAGGCGCAGGCATTTCCCTGAAGGGAAATGTGTTCGACCTGATGATAGCCGATTACCTGCTTCATGCAATACACCCTGCGGATACATTAAAGACCCTCTGTGCTGAAAGGGGTATGCCGGAATGCCCGGCGTCTATGCTGGCGCTGGAGAGTGTCATCACCGGCGAGCTCAGAGAAAAGGGGCTTTGGAAGCTTTACGAGGAGGTTGAACTGCCGCTTACCCGGGTGCTTTATGATATGGAGCGGGAGGGATTCGCGGTGGACAGGGATATGCTCCGGGAGCTGTCCGACAGGTTCGCTGCGCGCATAGATGAGATGGAGGGGGAAATATACTCCCTGGCCGGGGAGAGGTTCAACATACTCTCCACAAAGCAGCTGGGGGTTATACTCTTTGAAAAGCTGGGCCTGCCTCCGCAGAAAAAGACAAAGTCCGGCTATTCTACCGATGCGGAGGTGTTGGAGGCGCTGGAGGATAAGCACCCCATAGTAAAGCTGGTTCTGGAATACAGATTTCTTTCAAAGCTCAAGAGCACGTTTGTGGACGGCCTGCTGGCGCTTCTCAAGAACGGCAGGGTATATACCAGCTTCAACCAGAATATCACAGCCACAGGCCGCATATCCTCCACAGAGCCGAATTTGCAGAACATACCCGTCCGCACGGAGCTGGGCCGCGAGATACGCAAGGCCTTTGTGGCAAGCCCGGGGCGCATACTGGTGGGCGCGGACTATTCCCAGATAGAACTAAGGCTCCTTGCCCATATAAGCGGGGACGAGGGGCTTATAGCCGCCTTCAACTCCGGCGAGGATATACATACCAGCACGGCAGCCGAGGTGTTCGGCGTTGATAAGGCAAGCGTAACGAGAGAGCAGCGCAGCGCCGCAAAGGCTGTAAACTTTGGCATAGTTTACGGAATAAGCGACTACGGTCTCGCCAAGAACATAGGTGTGAGCCGAAAGGAGGCCGGCGAGTTCATACGCCGTTACCTTGAAAAATACTGCGGAGTGCAGGAGTATATGCACCGCTGTGTGGAGGAGGGCCGCAAAAAGGGCTACGTAACTACGCTTATGGGCCGCAGACGTGAGCTTCCCGAGATCAAATCGTCTAATTTCAATACCCGGAGCTTTGGCGAGAGGGTGGCCATGAACATGCCTATTCAGGGCACCGCGGCGGATATAATAAAGATGGCTATGGTAAACGTGCATAAGCGGCTGGAGGAGGAAGGCCTCAAGGCAAGGCTCATACTCCAGATACACGATGAACTTATCATAGATACCCCGTTTGACGAGGAACAGCGGGTGCGCAAGCTGCTCGCGGAATGCATGCAGAACGTAATGAAGCTCAAGGTGCCGCTCATAGCCGATGTGAGCTCGGGCCACAGCTGGTTTGATACCAAGTAAGGAGAAGCGTATGCGCATTGGCCTTACAGGAGGCATAGCGTCTGGAAAAACCATGGTGTCGAGCAGGCTTGCCGAGCTGGGAGCAGCGGTGCTTGATGCCGACGCATTCGCAAGAATTGCCGTAGAAAAAGGCAGCGAGGGGCTGAAAGAGATAGTCAAAGCGTTCGGCGGCGGAATGCTGGATTCGGACGGCTGTCTGGACAGGCGAAAGCTCGGCGCGGCGGTGTTCGGCGACGAAGCTGCGCGTCTGAGGCTCAACGGCATACTGCACCCGGCAGTACGAGCAGGTATGCTGAGAGCCGCAGAAGCTGCCGAGGAGAGCGGCTTTAGGGTGATCGTCTTTGACGTGCCGCTGTTGATAGAGTGCGGCTGGCAGAAAATAGCAGATGAGGTATGGCTGGTGACGGCCCCGATGGAAGAACGCGTACGCCGCATAATGGCCAGGGACGGGTTAAGCGAAGCGGCGGCAAAGCAGCGCATTGCCTCCCAGATGAGCGACGACGAAAAGAAGCCCTTTGCCGACGTGATAATAGACAACAGCGGCGATATTGAGCGGCTTTATGAGATGACTGACAGGCTGTATAGACAGGCTTTGGAGAAAGATGGCAGCAACCAGAGGCAAACCGGCGGGGCAGAGAAAAAGCCAAGCCAAAAAGAAAAGGCGTAAAAGCGCCAACATAAAATGGGGAAGGGCCATATGCCTTGGGCTTTGTGCGCTGGTGGTGCTGAGCGCCCTTGCGTGGCAGCTCAGCTGGCTGCTGGAAAAGCGGGCATATAAGCTCCAGTACAGCGCGGAGATAAAAAGGTATTCCAGAGAATTCGACATAGATCCATATCTCGTGGCGGCGATAATACACTGTGAAAGCTCCAACAGGCATACGGTAGTGTCCCGGGCAGGGGCAAAGGGGCTGATGCAGATAATGCCGGATACCGGCTTTTGGATAGCGGAAAAGCTGGGCGAAGAAGATTTTACGGAGGATGAGCTGTTTGAGCCAAAGGTGAATATACGCTTCGGCTGCTGGTATTTGAAATATCTGCTGGACAGCTTTTCCGGAAACAGAAAAACTGCAGTGGCCGCATACAACGCGGGACCGGGAAACGTAAGGAAATGGCTTAACGATGAAAAATACTCCAAGGGCGGCGAACTCGATAGCATACCCTTCAAAGAAACCGCCCAATACGTTGAAAGGGTACAGCGGGCATATGATAAATACACAAAGCTATACGCGAATGAACTGGGTTAGGAGGATAGCGGCGTTCGCCATGGCGGCGTTGAGCCTCGCCATGCTGGGCTGCTCAAAAGGCGGCGAACAGCAGAAGGAAACGCTGGGGCTGGACATAGACGTGCCTATAACCGAGGAGACGCTGCCCGCGGCAGGCGGAGAGATAAAGATGTATATCCCCACCAATGCGGATCTCACCGACCCGCTTTCCGTAAACACAGAGGAGATGATGAATTTCTTTTCTCTGGTATACGAGAGCCTTATAACCATAAATAACGACGGAAAGCTAAATCCGGAGCTGGCTGAAAACTGGACCAGCGAGGACGGCGGCAAGACATGGACAGTAAACCTTCGCACCGGGGTTACATGGCATAAGGTGGGCAGAAATTTTACAGCCAATGACGTCACGGCCACATTCGAGAGGCTGAAGACGCTGGGGGAGGACAGCTACTATTACTACGCCGCCCGGGATATAGAATCCATAGAGGCTATAGACAACACGACTCTGAAGGTGGTAATGAAGGAAGGAGGCTACGCCTTCCTGTATGCTATGACCTTTCCTGTAATGATGAACGGCGAGCCGTCAGCATATCCACTTGGGACAGGCCCATATTATTACGATGGTTACTCCGGGGAGAGTTTACAGCTTACTGCCAACGATGGCTGGTGGAGGCAACGGCCTTATATAGACAAATTCATCTTCATCGAACGCGACAGCAACGATACTGCCCTTGCTTCATATAATGCGGGCCAGCTGGACGTGGTGGCCACATCTGCCACTACCGTAGGCAAATACCGCCAGGACGGAATAACAAACGTGCAGGACGTGATGACGCAGAATGTCGAGATAATGCTGGTAAACAGCAATTCCCAGTCGCTAAACGACGTTAAGGTGCGCCAGGCTCTCGCATGTGCGCTGGATCGGAGCAAGATAATCTCAAATATTTATATGAACCGCGCTCAGGCCTGCGATGTGCCAATAGCGCCGGATTCATGGATATATGAGTCAAAATCAAAACTGTACGACTACAACACCGTAAAGGCGCTGGAACTGTTTGCGGAGGCGGGATGGACGGACAGCGACGGAGACGGCAGGCTTGAGAAAAACGGTATGTCCCTCACCGAAATGAGCCTGAAGATACTGGTGAACGATTCTACGGACAGCACACGCAAGAACGCTGCCGCGGCCATAGCGGAGCAGCTTGAGGAGCTGGGCATAGCTACCGAGATAGTCGCCGCACCCTTTTCCGTGGCGTCAGATAAGAACGAGTATACCGACAAGCTGGCGGCGGGGGAATACGATATTGCCCTGGTCGGAATAAATGTCGGCAGAGACGGCGACATGCGGGACGTAATGGCACGGGACGGCAAGGCAAATTACGGCAATTACTATGATGCGGAGCTGTATGAGCTCGCCTGCGCCATGATGAAAGCCGGAGACGAGGCCTCATACCGCAGCGCTGCGTCAAAGTTTCAGCTTGCCTTCGCGGAGAGGCTGCCGTTCATACCGCTGTATTTCAGGCTGGACAGCATAGTATGTGCTGCCGAAATAAAAGGCATGACGGACGTGCGAGAACCGGATATAATGAGGAACGTGGATAAGTGGTATATATACACCACGGAAAAACAGAAATAGCATTATTGGAGAGACGATGGAAAAGAGAAACGTGACGGTATCCGCCATAGTGGCGGCCATTGTACTTATAGGCGATCAGCTCAGCAAGCACTGGGCGGAGACGTGGCTTCGGACCAATGGCGAGTATAAGATATGGGACGGGGTGCTGCACCTGCGTTACGTGGAAAACCGGGGCGCGGCCTTCGGCATGATGCAGGGGGGGAAGTGGTTCTTCCTGGCGATTACCGGTATAGCCTGCGCGGCGATGCTGTATTTCCTCATAAAGGAACGCAAAAGGCTGCATTTTATGATGACCTTTTCAATCGCGCTGCTGCTTTCCGGCGCGATAGGCAACCTTATAGACAGGGTAGCCCTCGGCTACGTCCGTGATATGATATACGTGGCGCTCATAGACTTTGCGGTGTTCAACGTTGCGGATATGGCGGTGACTGTAGGCTGCTGCCTTCTGGTTCTGGATCTGCTGTTTTTCAAGGGGAAGAAGTATATGGAAATGATGGATAAAAAGCCCCAAACCGGCGAGAACAGCTGATAAAAATGGCAAAGCTAAGGATCGAACAAGGCGGCGAAACGGAGGAATTTCAGGAGCAGACGTTTACTGCGGATAAGGCAGGAGAACGGCTGGACGTATTCTGCGCCCGTGTAAGCGATAATACCCGTTCTGCCGTGCAGCGCATGATAATCAACGGAGACGTAACCCTCAACGGCGCGCCCGCAAAGTCAAAGGACAAGCTCAGGACAGGCGACGCCGTGACAATGGCTTTTCGCCCTCCTGAGGAAGTGGATATAGCGCCGCAGGACATACCAATAGACATAGTTTACGAGGATGCGGACATAGCGGTAATAGACAAGCCCAAGGGAATGGTGGTACACCCGGCTCCCGGCAATCCCGACGGCACGCTGGTAAACGCCCTCATGTATCACCTCGAGGGGCTTTCCGGCATAGGCGGAGAGATACGCCCGGGCATAGTCCACAGGATAGACAAGCTGACCTCGGGCCTTGTAGTCGTGGCGAAAAACGATATGGCTCACACCTCCCTTGCGGCGCAAATGAAGGATCACAGCGCACATAGAACATATATCGCAATAGTGGACGGCAACATAAGGGAGGACAGCGGCACCGTGGACGCCCCTATAGGCAGACATCCGGTGGACCGTAAAAAGATGGCCGTGGTGCAGGACGGTCGCAACTCATTGGCGGGTGCTGGAGAGATACGGCGCGTATACACTTATAGAGGCGAGGCTGGAGACCGGCCGTACACACCAGATAAGGGTGCACATGGCATACATAAAGCACCCCGTATCGGGGGATACGATATACGGCGCGGCAAAGCCGAGGCTGGGTCTTGACGGGCAGGCGCTGCACGCCGCAAGGCTGGAGCTTACACACCCCCGCACCGGCGAGAGAATGGTTTTTTCCGCAAAGGTGCCGGAATACTTCAGAAGCGCGCTTAAAAAGGCGGGAAGGACCGGGGAAAAGGACATAGAGGATACCTTAAAAGAGGCTTTTGGGGAGAGCTGAACCTATGAGCGCTAAGGACAGGAAGGGCAGTAGGGACAAAAGGAAAAACAATGGCAACGCGCTGGCAGGCACGCTGTTTACAGCGGCAATGATATGCTGCTGCGTGCTGATATACCTGCTTTCCAGAGGCGGCAGGAATACCGCCAAAGATACCTCCATGGATATCCCGCCTCAGCCTACCGCCCAAATGGAAAGGGTATATCCCTCGGTTCAGGTGTTCTTTGAGAGGGCAAAGGGCTACGGCTTTGATGCTGAATACACCGAGGATGACGGCTATGCGCCGGACAAGGGCTATACGCTGAAGCGCGGCGGCCTTGACGGCGGGGCGCTGGTGCTGTCTATGCGGAATATGGGCGTGTGCGGCTTTACCCTGATGATACCTGCGGCGGCCAAGCCGGACGATCTGCCCGATGATCCCACGCCGGTGGAGCTTTCGCTGTATGAGCAGCGGCTTGGCAGGTATGAGGCGGAAAGCGCATGGCTGGATACAAACCTCGGCAGCCTTATAAGCGGAATAGACGTGGGCAGCGAGGTGACTTACGCGGACAAGGCGGATATGCTCGCGCTGATATGGCAGGCCGCAAAGGATGGCAAGGCGAAGGATATAGACGGAGAATGGGGCAGGTTCTCCGTGAGCCGTAAGGAAGGTACGGATGGGAACGAAATACGCGTATCATTTTTGCTTAAGGACTGACGTATATAAAACTAAACCAAAGCTTAATCAACATTTGATGGGTTTGTAATACTTTTGTGATGAAATAGCTTATGGGGCAGGTTATAATAAACTTGCAAGTGAGAAATGGTCGGTCCCTTTCAAGGCTACCAAAGATTTTGCGGCTCCTGTCACAAACGGGAGCCGTTTTTCGTTGCCTGAAAAACGCTTTTGCATTAGAATATAAAATAAGATCGTTATAAATTGGGAGGTCAGATATGGACTTCATAGATAGATTTACAGAGGGAGCCCGCCGGGCGCTTGCGCTTTCTCAGGACAGCGCCAAGGAGATGGGACATAATTACGTGGGCAGCGAGCATCTGCTGCTGGGACTCATAAAAGAAGGCGAGGGGGCGGCGGCGCGCGCTCTGGCGCAGCTTGGCATACGGGAGGCGGACGTATCCGCACGGGCGGACGAGCTGGTAGGCCACGGGGATTACCACTTTACCGACAGCTTCGGCTATACCCCCCGCACAAAGAAGATACTCGAATTGAGCCTCTACGAGGCCAAGTCGCTTAAAAACAGCTATATAGGCACGGAGCACATACTGCTTGCCATCATACGGGAGAAGGACTGCGTGGCTGTGCGTATCCTGGAGGATCTTGGCGTGGACTTTACGCTGCTGTATCAGATGCTTGCGGGAACCACGAGGAAGCCGGAAAGCGCAAGAGCTCAGGCGGAGGAGGACGGCACCCCTGTACTGAACAAGTACGGCCGCGACCTTACCAGGCAGGCGAAAAACGGCGAGCTCGACCCGGTGATAGGCCGTGAAAACGAGATACAGCGCATTATACAGATACTTTCGCGGCGGACCAAGAACAATCCGGTGCTAATTGGAGATCCCGGCGTGGGCAAAAGCGCGATAATAGAGGGACTGGCCCAGCGAATCGCTTCTGGCAACATACCGGAGCTACTCAAAAACAAGCGGGTGGTGACGCTGGATCTTGGCGGTATGCTGGCCGGCACAAAATACCGGGGTGAATTCGAAGAGCGCATAAAGGCCGCCATAGACGAACTCATCGAAAACAAGAATACAATACTCTTTATAGACGAGCTGCATACCATTGTGGGCGCGGGGGCTTCGGAGGGCAGCATAGACGCTTCCAACATTATGAAGCCC
>ERZ839823.2689-NODE-2689-length-13011-cov-3.180766_pt1 | contig 13011 bp, 8 predicted proteins | sample MGYA00519862_ERZ839823 | MGnify/ENA primary metagenome ERZ839823 (study PRJEB31850, sample SAMEA3708853) | human gut metagenome | biome: human gut; feature: human-associated habitat; material: faeces | place: China | collected 2014 ...
AGCCCGTCTTATGGGCGAAGATCTTGGCAACCAACGGCTCCAGCAGAGTTCCAACCTCCAACTGGACCCAATTTTCGGCATCATCCGCTGTGACGATATTCAGCTTGTCATAGTAGAGATCCCGCCCGGTGCGGAATGGTGAAATTCCGAGAACGGCAGCGGCGTCACTTCCGCCAATACCCTTGCGCCGGTATTCCAGCCATTGCTCACGCGGCAGATCTTCTGTGCTGACAAGAATTTGCGGAGCGTAGCACGTTGCGTTTTCCATAGATACATTCCTCCCCGGCTTCATATCCGATGCACGGCTTATTCAAAAGCCGCTTTGTTCTGTACCTATGGTACGGCTGAGGCGAGCATCGCGGATGACCTCCGGGTTTCCATTTTCGTCTGAATTTCATTTTCTGTTTCCACCTTTCTTGATGATATATCCTCAAAGCCTTACGGCATTTGGGCGCAAAAAAAGCGGGAACAACGATTCTGGTAAAATCCAGCGTGTTTGCCTCACAGCAAACACTCGTCATTCCCGCAGCATTGGGGTGTTACTACCCCGTAAAATAAAAAGCCAGCAGCAGCCGGCCTCTCATGGCGCAGCAATACTACTGACAAAAACGTACAAACCTGACAACGTGCACAGGTGGATCGCTCCACGCACAGGCCAATCGACCCATGCCCCAAGTAGGGGAAGTTGTGCAAACTCATTTACAGGCAAAGTGTAACACAATATATTGTGTAAGTCAATACGCAAATACTATATTTAGATTTTTTGAGGTGTATGCAAAAAATGCTGACAGAGTCTTGTATTTATTCTATGAATGGTAAAAACCACCTATTGAACCTTGAAAACGCCGCCTCCAAATGCGGCTGCATCGATTCGTCCGGAAGTTATACAGGACCGGCTGACAGTATGCCTTTGCGTACCTGCCGGGGAAGTGCCGCACAGCGGCAGCCTGCAAATACGCGGCCTGAAGTGAGGGCGCAGGAAATGGTCCGGAATTCGGAATCGAACTTGGATTAGAACCTAATGTAATTTACTTGTTGGTGATGGCGGGGAAAATCCGTATAATATACTTGTGAGGACATCACAGGCTCTTTTCCCCAGCCACTCAAGAAAGGAGGCTCTCTGTGGCTGAGATAAATACAAACGGTCTTAAAGCCAACTCTTTTCATACCGCGCCAACACAACTCCATAGTGCGAAATCAGCGATGAGTCAAATGACCCATCGCTTTTCTTTGCCCAGAAGATGCAATCAACGCGGAAAATCCGCATATAGTTTACCATTAGAGATGAGCAAAACGCAAGTTTTGCAAAGCCGAGGCACAATATATATGCTTCAAGCAGGTCGGATGGCATTATTTATTATGTAGTCTCATGGAAAATCGGATTTTTGCTCATTCCTATTACCATTCTTAAGGAGGGGTTTCTTTGCAAGTACAAGACTTGATTGTGACCTGTATCTACCCTGAAGACGGGGTAAGCATATCCCAGATCATCCAGGGGTCATTTGTGGTATTTCTTCAAAAAGAGCTTGAAAAACACCCTTGCTATGACGTATAAGATATATGATGAATGGTCGCTTATTTCAGGAGGACGATTATGTACTTAGAGATAAGCAACCCCATGGATTACCATGCGGCATTATACATCAGACTGTCAAAGGAGGATGAGAGCGAAGGACCATCGCAGAGCGTAACCAATCAGAAGTCCCTTTTAGATGAATTTGTCCAAAAGCACCGTTTACAAGTTTATGACACCTACATTGACGATGGCTGGAGCGGTACCAACTTTGACCGCCCGGATTTTCAGCGAATGATCGGCGATATCGAGGCCAAGAAGGTCAACATGGTCATTACCAAGGACCTGAGCCGACTGGGCCGTGACTACATCATGACCGGCCACTATATGGAGCGGTACTTCCCAGAAAAGCGGGTGCGATACATTTCCCTGCTGGACGGTATCGACACCGGCGTGGAGTCCACAGCCAACGACATTACGCCGTTCCGGGCCATCATGAACGATATGTACGCCAAGGACATCTCCAAGAAGATCAAGAGTGTCAAGCGAGATAAGCAGCGCAAGGGGCAGTTTATCGGCGGCAAACCGGTATATGGCTACAAAATGCACCCGACCGAAAAGAACAAGATCATCATTGATGAGGAGGTTGCGCCCATAGTGCGGCGGATCTTTGCCATGGCGCTGGATGGAGTTAGCTGCCGCCAAATTGCCGCTACGCTGAACGAGGAGGGCGTCCCTACACCGGCCACCTACTGCGGCTGGAACATGGGTCGCAAAGGACCCTATGCGGGGCTGTGGAGCAGCGAGCGTATTTCCGATATGCTGCAAAATGAGACCTACATCGGCAATATGGTGCAGGGGCGGCAAGTGAAGATCAGCTACAAGTCTAAGAAGTGTTTGCATCAGGATCGTAATAATTGGGTTGTGGTTGAAGATACCCATGAGCCGCTGATTGACGCTGAGAGTTTCCGCAAGGTGCGGATGCTGGTGAACAGCCGCAAACGCACCCGAAGCCGTACCTACGATTTTCTGTTGAAGGGCTTGATTTTCTGCCACGAATGCGGTTATCCCTTGGGCGTGCTGAATCGCCCCAACGCCAAGGGAGAAGAAACACTGTATTTCGTCTGCCGTACCTATCAGCGTTTTACCAAGAACAGTGCCTGCACCACACATTATATCAAGGAAAAAACGGTAACGGACGCAGTGATTGCCAAGGTTCGAGAGGTCTGCGAAGACTATTTGACCGCGGAAGCATTGCTTCCCGCTGCGGAAAAGGCGGTGAAGGAGGCGTCGCAGGAGAACAAGACGGTGGCGGAGATCAGCGCCCTGCAAAATAAGAGTGCCAACCTTACAGAGCACCTTGACCGAATGTACACCGACCGTCTTTCCGGTTTGTTGCCGGAGGAGGACTTTCAGCGTATCTTCACCCGCATCAAGGACGAACGGGCACAGCTGGAGGAACGAATCAAGGAGCTTCAACAGCAGCAAAAGAACCCTATCAGCCAAACAGAGCGAGCAAAAGATTTGGTACAAAGATACCTTGATACGGCATATGCCAACCGGGAATTGCTGGTGAGCCTGATCGAGCGGATCGAGCTGACGGCGGACAGGGAGATCATTGTCAAGTTTCGATTTGCAGAGCTTCAGCAGGCGGGATAAATCTAGCCATATCAGTGGTTTGCGCCGTTATGAGCGGCGCGATTTTCAAGCCGAAATCACTTACAATAGTTCCCGCGCTACGTATCACGTATTGAGAAGCGGGCATTGGAAAAGCTGCGGGCAGAACTGGAAAAGCCTGTGGGCAGCGGAGCCGGTCAATAGCAGGACCGCAGGCCAGTTTCGGAGGCTCATCCGGAAAAATCGCGGACTTCCAGCAGTCCGCCCAAAATCTTTGCGGATATTTTACACCTATTTCCCAGTTTTTAACTTGTAAAATACGGAATTTTATGATATTTTGATAATATACACAAGATCATGCCCGCAGTGACATCTGCGGGCATGATCTTATTGGGAAGGAGTTGTGGGAACATGGAACAGCGCAGAACGGTGCTGCTGGCAGATACCAGCACGGAATTCCGCATTCTGCTGCGGGAAGCCATGGAAAGAACAGGAGAATTTCTGGTAGAAATTGCACAAACCGGGGACGAAGTTCTGGATAAAGTTCAGGAGCAGGAACCGGATATTCTGATCATGGATGTGATCCTGCCGGGGCTGGACGGTCTCAGCGCTCTGCGAGAACTTCAAGAGCTTGGCTATGCTCCCATGACCATTCTGACCTCCGCATTTGTTTCCGACCAGACGCTGACGGAAGCTACGGAGCTGGGCGCTGCCTATTTTCTGCCAAAACCCTTTCGGATGGAAACACTGTTGGACCGGATGCGGAACCTGTTCCGGGAAAAGCCGAAAGCCACCCGCCCCTCTCTGAAAGCCCGCGTCACCCACATGCTTCATGATGCAGGTATGCCTGCCAATATCTCCGGCTACCAGTATCTGCGGGAAGCGATCCTGATCACCGCCGCCGATCCAAGTGTACTGAACAAGGCTGTAACCAAGATCCTCTATCCTGAGATCGCCCGACGTTACGGCACCACCGCCCTCCGTGTGGAACGGTGTATCCGCAGCGCCATCGAGATCGCCTGGGACCGCGCTTCGCCGGAGACACTCCCCAAATACTTCGGCTGCACCGTCAGCAGTCAGCGCGGAAAACCCTCCAATGCGGAATTCATTGCCCTGCTGGCAGAACGGCTGACCCTGGAGGATGACCAAGCCCTCAGAGCCTGACAGCTTTTCACAGTCTATATAAAAGGAGACAGGACGAGCCTGTCTCCTTTTTTGCGTTCGTTTTCATTCGACAGCATCAGAGCGTTCGTTTCATTTTACGAAAACGTATACGTTTTCGCGTCAAATTCGTTTTTTCTTCCTCCAAAAATAACAACCAAAGGTCGGCCTTTTTATTTGTGCACTTTACACAGTGTACGTGAAATTGAATAAAAAAATCATGGGAAAATAGCCATAATCCTCCTTGACAATTCCGTTAAGAATTCTTTATAATGGTAGCAAGGAAGTGCAAACGTTTGCGACCGGAGGACGGCACACCGCCGGTCAGACTGCGCACAGAACTGAGAAAAGAGAGCAAGCTGCTGTCCCCCGCGATCCCCCGGCAGACTTCAGAAAGAGGTGTTATCGTGTCGAAAAATGGATTACCCAGAAAACCCCTGACCAAGCGGCGTTTAAAGAACCTGATCCTGAATGTGCTGAAAAACCCCTTTAACATGGTGGTGCTGGTCAGTCTCATCATCCTGTTCTGCCTCATCATCATCCCTCTGCTGACCATGATCTCCAGCACCTTTACGCTGGCTCAAGGCGAGTTGCGCCGGGTTCAGGGCCACGTGGGCGATTTCACCCTGTACTACTGGAAATACATCCTCACCGGTAAGCTGGCCAGCGCCGTGCTGTGGGGGCCGCTGAAAAACTCCTTTATCTGCGGCTTTTTCACCGTGCTGGTTTCGGTGCCTCTTGGCTCCGTTCTGGCGTGGCTGATGATCCGCACGGATCTCCCCGGCAAGAAGATCCTAGGCCTGCTGGTGACCGTACCTTATATGATCCCCTCCTGGACCAAGGCTCTGGCCTGGCTGGCCATGTTCCGCAACTCCACCTCCGGCGCCAACGGCTTCTTGGCCGGTCTGGGCATTCCCGTTCCCGACTGGCTGGCTTACGGCCCCATCGCCATCGTGCTGTGCATGTCCATGCACTATTACGCATTCTCCTACATCATGGTCTCCGGCGCGCTCCGCTCCATCAACTCCGAGCTGGAGGAGATGGGTGAGATTCAGGGCGCCAGCAAAGCGCAGATCCTGCGGCACATCACTCTGCCCCTGATCCTGCCCTCTGTGCTGTCCGCCACCGTTATGACCATCAGCAAATCCATCGGTACATACGGCGTCCCCGCCAACCTGGGCAACCGCATCGGCTACTACACTCTGGCTACCAAGATGCGTACCTTCATCGACCAGGGTCCCCAGGCTGTCGGCTATGCCATGTCCATCGTACTGGTGCTGCTGGCCGCCCTCATCATCTTCTCCAACCAGCGGATCGTGGGCGTCCGGAAGTCCTACGCCACCGTCAGCGGCAAGGGCGGCCGCGCCACGCTGATGCAGTTGGGCAAGGCCAAGAAGCCCCTCATGGTGTTCCTGATGGTCTTCCTGTTCCTGGCCATGGTGGTGCCCTTCTTCGTGCTGATCATGGAGACCTTCCAGATCACCACCGGCGCCGGCTACGGTCTGGATAACCTGACGCTTTACAACTGGATCGGCAAAGAAGGTGAGATTGATAAGTACACCAACTACGTGGGCATCTTCCGGAATCCCAATTTCTTCAGCGCCTTCTGGAATACCATCCGCCTGACCCTCATCGCCTCCATCCTCACCGCTATCTGCGGCCAGTTCCTGGGCTACATCAGCTCCCGCGGCCGTGGCAAGTGGTACGGCGACCTTACCGAGCAGATGGTCTTCGTCCCCTACCTGATGAGCGGTATCGCATTCTCCACCATGTATTTCTCCATGTTCTCCCGTCCGCACCTCGGCGGACTGATGCCCTCCCTGTACGGCACCTTCACCCTGATCGTGCTGACCTCGGTGGTTAAGCACTTCCCCTTCGCCAGTAAGTCCGGTACCGCCAATATGCTCTCCATCAGCGTGGAGCTGGAGGAAGCGGCAGATATCGCCGGCGCCAGCTTCTGGAAGCGGATGTCCTCCATCATCGTTCCTCTGGCGAAAAACGGCTTCATTTCCGGCTTCATGCTGACCTTCATTTCCATCGCCAAGGAGCTGGACCTCATTATCATCATGATGACTCCCACCACCCAGACCATGTCTTACCTGGCCTTTACCTACTCCCAGGACGGTTACAACCAGATGTCTGACGCAGTGTCCGTGTGTGTGCTGGCCTTCATCCTGGTGTGCTACACCGTGGCCAACCGCTTCGGCGCGGATCTGAACAAGAGTATGTAAGGGAAACAGAAAGGAAGAACGATATGAGCCGCATTGAATTGAAGCACATTGATAAATTTTACGGCAGCAACCACGTCCTGCGGGACATCAACCTCACCATTGAGGACGGCGACTTCATGACCCTGCTGGGGCCCTCCGGCTGCGGCAAGACCACCACCCTTCGCGTGGTCTCCGGTCTGGAAAAGCCGCAGAACGGCATCATGACCATTGACGGCGTGGAGATGATCAACGCGGATGATGCCTATTACGCCGAGCCCAGCAAGCGGGGGCTGAACCTGGTGTTCCAGTCCTACGCCCTGTGGCCCCACATGACGGTCTACAACAACATCGCTTTCGGCCTGAAGATCCAGAAAATGGACAAGGCGGAGATCGACCGCCGGGTCATGGATTCCCTGCGGATGATGCGTATTGACATGTACAAGGACCGCTATCCCACCGAGCTGTCCGGCGGCCAGCAGCAGCGTGTGGCCATCGCCCGCGCTGTGGCCTCCAGTCCCAAGCTGCTGCTGCTGGATGAGCCTCTGTCCAACCTGGACGCCAAGCTCCGTATCGACATGCGGGCGGAGCTGCAGCGCCTCCATAAAGATTTGGGCACCACCATCATCTACGTCACCCACGACCAGACCGAAGCTTTGACCATGTCCACCAAGATCGCGCTGTTCAAGGCCGGTGAGCTGAACCAGGTGGCTCCCCCCGCCGAGCTGTACAACAACCCCATCGATCTGGAAGCCGCCGACTTCATCGGCAATCCCCGGATCAACCTGCTGGACGGCAAGGCCGAGATGGTCAACGGTCAGCTGGTGGTCAAGAGCGATCTGGGCGGCCATACCTTCCCCGCCGAGCACCTCACCGACGAGGAGTTCCCCAAGAGCGGCGAGTTCGACTGCGTGCTGGCCATCCGTCCCGAGCAGATTGCCATCTCCACCCAGCCGGTGGAGGGCGCCATTCCCGTCAGCATCTACGCCAACCAGCCCGCCGGTTCCGAGACCATCACCACTTTGAAGGCCGGCAACGATGAATTCCTGGCCAAGGAGATCGGTCAGGTCTCCTACGATCTGGACCGGAAGGTCTGGGCCATCATCGACCAGAACAAGATCAACATCTACAATAAGGAAACCACCCGTCTGATCAAACGCGCGGTGTAAGCCGTGTCTTGATACGCAATTTCCCCCCCAAATCGGACGGCGCTGATCCACCGTCCAAATATGAAAGGAGTCCCCGATGAAAATGAAGAAGTTTTTTGCGCTGCTCCTCTCCCTGTCCATGGTGCTGAGCCTGGCTGCCTGCGGCAGCAAGGGCAACTCCAATGACTCCCAAACCGACGGCGAAACCGCCAGCGACCTGCATCTCGGCTATGACCTTAACACCGGCGAAAACCACTACGGCCCCTATTATGACGAATGGAGCGACAAGACCGACGAAGAGCTTTTCGAGGAAGCTCTGAAGGAGGACACCACCATCAACGTCTACGCCACCTCCTCCAAGATGATGAAGGTGGAAGAGGGCTTTGAGGCCGCTTATCCCGGCCTGGATCTGGTGGTCTCCGATCTGAAGACTGACGAAGTGCTCTCCAAGGCCAAAATCGAGCACGACACCGGCAACATCACCGCCGACGTACTGCAGACCAAGGACGTCAACGGCAACGTGTTCCACGAGTGGTACAACCAGGACATCCTGGAGCCCTATTATCCCAAGGACATCTGCTCTCACATCGACGAAGGCTACCTGAAATACGGTTATCCTCTGTACGCCTCTCAGTCCATGTGGTATTATAACACCAAGGCCTTCCCCGACGGTCAGCCCATCCACAGCTGGTGGGAGATCATTGAGAAGAACGAGGACGGCACTCAGAAGTACCGCCTGTTCACCAAGGAGATCGGTCAGGAAAGTGCCTACCTGTCTCTGTTCGCCAGCTTCATCAACAATGCCGATGAAATGGCTCAGTCCTACAAGGATACCTACGGCAAGGATCTGGAATACACCTATGACGCTTCCTCCTTTGACTTTGAAGTTCCCGAGAACAACGCCGGCGTGGAGTATCTGTGGCGCTTCTCTCAGGCCAAGATGACCTTCATCAGCGACGGTGACGAGCTGGTGCTGGCCGTCCATAACTCCACCGCTGAGGATCCCGCCCTGTGCCTGGCCTCTGCCGGTAAGATCGGCAACCGCGACGAATCCGGCTATGACATTGCCTGGTGCCTGAATCTGGAACCCTACACCGCCCTGCTGAATCTGGAGTGCCTGTTTATCGCCAAGGGCACCAACAGCCCTGCCGGTGCCCGTCTGTTCATCCGCTACGTCACCGGCGGCGCTGACGGCAAGAGCGAAGGCATGAAGCCCTTCAAGAAGGAAGGCAACTGGCCCGTCCGCGACGACGTGGAGGACAAGAAGAACCCCGCACAGCTCACCGAGCTGGGCGCCCGCGCCAATGACCTCAGCGCTATCTATGACATCTATCTCGACGTGCAGGAGATGTGGACGTACTGGCTGTCTCAGAACCTCAAGATGAAGTAAATTCAAGCACCGCGATTTTTCCCGGGCGGCGGCAACCGCCGCTGCCCGGGCCTTTTGAATCATTCAGATAGGAGATAACATGAACCAGGATTTTGAAAAAGAACTGCGCCGGGCAGAACGGGAAAAAGAACAGGCCAGACGGGTGGAATCCTTTTGGGATGCCTTCCGGCTGACGGAAAACGGCCATGTAAAAAGCACACTGCTGCTGAATTCCTTCTGCCTGTCCATCCTCTTTCTGGCAGTTTACGGCGCGGCCTTCTTTCTGCTGACCGATCCCATTCACGCATGGCTTGCCCTTGCGCCCCGGGCGGTAGAAAATCTGGTCAGCGCGCTACTCCCCGCCCTGATCGGGACAGCAATCTGCGCGCTGACCCACCTGATCTGCCATCCTCAGACCGTTCTGGCCGCATACGGCTGGCTCTTGCTGCTGGCCCTCGCCAGTCTGGTGACCATGCTGCTCCTGCTGCGGGGTGACAGCGGCGCGTCGGTCCTGTTTCTCCAGCTCTTCGGTATGATGGTCCCTGTGCCGCTGCTGATGGGTTTTGGAAGTTCCTGGTGGCTGCTTCGCCGCAGAAACTCCCTCTGAATACCGTTTTTCCCATGTATGCAACTTAAAAAAAAGGCTGTGAGACTATGATAGATACTGTATTGTTCGATATGGGCGGCACTCTGGAGGACATCTGGGTCGATGACGAAAGCCGCCATTCTTCCATTCAGGGTGTGCTGGATATTCTGCACGCTCACGGCATCGATCTGAACATGGACTTTGAAACTGCGGCTCAGAGCATCAATGCCGGCTGGGAACGTTACGGCGCTTACCGGGACCCCCGGCAGCGGGAGCTGAAGCCGGAGGAGATCTGGGGCAGCTTCGTTTTGACGGATTTCGGCCTGAATGAAGATTCTGTGCGTCCTTACGCCGAGGAGCTGGCCCACATGTGGGAGATCACCCACTATCACCGTACTCTCCGCCCCCACGTGAAGGAAATGCTGGTAGGGCTGAAGGGGCTGGGTATGAAGCTGGGCGTCATCAGCAATACGGCCAGCCTCTATCAGGTGTTTGACGTTCTGAAAAACTACGGCATCCGGGATTACTTCCAGGATGTGACGCTTTCTTCCGTCACCGGATATCGCAAGCCCGACCCCAACATTTTTCTGGTCTCCCTCCATCAGGTCCAGTCTGACCCCGCCAGTTGTGCCTATGTGGGCGATACCCTCTCCCGGGACGTCATCGGCCCCATCCGCATGGGCTTCGGTGCCACCTTCCACATTGACTCCTACCTCACCAAGCTGAAGGACACCAACGTTCCCGCGGACGTGAAGCCCACTTACAGCGTGAAGGACATTTATGAGGTCTACACGATCCTGAAGGACGCCCGCTGATCCCTGTTTTGATGTATGACAAAAAGTGCCCGGACCGCTGTGGCGGTCCGGGCACTTTTTGCGGCTTTCAGTTGGGGCGCAGATCAGCAGTCCGCCAACGCAAATATTCCCGTTCTCGATGTCTGTTCCGTGATTTGTTGCTTTTCCGCACTTTTCCTGCGTAAAAGTCCCGCAGAGAGTATTGCTCTCTGCGGGATTTTTAACATTCTCTTGATTTTCTTTTTTGGGGGGCGGTCTATGCCGGAGACTTACTCATACCGGGTGCCTGCGCCGTCCACCATGGCGTCATAGGCCCGCTTTACCTTATCGTAGTTCTTATCCCGGTCCAGCGCCACGCCGCGGCCCACACCATCCACAATGCGGCCCACGCCGATAGCATCCAGCTTTTCGTCCAGCTCTGCCAGCAGCTTGGGTGCGGAGCCAGGTTCCGTGGAGCGGCCGTCAAAGATGATGTGGAAGAATACCTGATCCAGTCCGGCATCCCGGGCCATTTCGCAGATGGCCAACGGGTAGTCGATGCAGCCGTGAGAGGATTTATAAGTGAGATACGCCAGCAGATGCAGCGCCGTGCCGTTCTTTTTGGCGTGTTCGATGGCCTGTAAGAAGATGGGATTCTTCTTGAAGCTGCCGTCCTTCACAGCGGCGTCCAGACGGACGTCATCCTGCATGACGCAGCGGCCTGCGCCCAGATTGGAGTGGCCTGCCTCGGAGTTGCCGGCCTTTCCGCTTCCCAGGCCCACATGCTCGCCGGAGGCGTGGAGCTTGCTCCAGGACTGCTCCGCCAGCAGGGAATCCCAGTAGGGGGTATCCGCCAGATGGATCGCGTCGCCGTCATCGCCGGAGCCGAGACCCCAACCATCGCAGATGATGAGCAGCATCTTCCGGTCCTTGCCGAAATCGTGTCCCTCCGCCAGAGATCTGCCGGTCATCTCCGCAGGCTGGGGGATACCCATGACGTTCAGCACCGTAGGCGCCACGTCACCCAGACAGCCGTCCCGCAGGGCAATGGGGCCGCTGTGGGCGGGGTCCATCAGAATGAAAGGCACCAGATTGGTGGTGTGGGCGCCGTCAGGCTTGCCTGCGGCGGTGTACAGCTTTTCAATGTTGCCGTGGTCTGCGGTGACGGCCACCACATAGCCCTTGGCCAGCGCGTCATGGACCACCACATCCAGATAGTGACTGACATGCTTGCAGGCTTCCAGCTTGGCAGCGGTATTCAGGGTGTGGCCGATCACGTCGCCGTTGGCGAAGTTGGTCACCACGAAATCGTATTTGCCCAAAGCGCCCATGACCTGATCCGCCACGGCAGGCAGGCTCAGCTCCGGCTGCTGGTCAAAGTCAATGCCCTTGGGGGACGGCACGCACACGTCATCCTCGCCGGGGAAGGGCGCGTTCTCGCCGCCGTTGAAGAAAAAGGTCACATGGGCATACTTCTCGCTCTCCGCGCAGTGGAACTGATTCTTCCCCGCCTCGCTGAGGACCTGAGCCAGAGGCTTCACCACATGAGACGGCGCAAAGGCGATGGGCAGATCCTTGAACTTATCATGATACATGGTCATGATGACGAAATCCAGATCCTTCAGCTGGTTCCGCTGCACCTTGTTGAAGTCCGGATCGGTGAACAGCTCCGTCAGCTCGATCTCCCGCTCACCGCGGCGGCAGCAGAACACGGCGGCATCGCCGTCTCCGATCTTGCCTACAGGCTTGCCGTTCTCCACCAGGACCATGGGTTCCAGATGGTAGTCATCCTGCCCCGCCTGATACGCTTTTTCCACGGCCCGCGCCAGCTGCGCGCCACCGCGCTTGAATTCAGACATAAAAAGTACCTCCTTATGAAGTCAAAGCGGTGCATGAAACAGTTCTTTCACGCACCGCTGCGCATTTTTTTATCCGGCTGGGACGGACTCACTGTCCATCCTCCGGCGGGATCAGCTTTTCCACGGCCACCTGCCCCCGCTTGGGGAAGATATCCAGCAGGTCCGGGAAGCGGTAGACCTTGGCGTCCGGACGGTTTTCCGCCGTCAGCTTCAGGGGCTTATCCTTCCGGTACTGCACCGTGACGGTCATACCGAAATCGACGGCCTTGGCGCCGACGATGTCCCGGTTCAGATTGTCACCCACATAGCAGCAGTTTTCCGGTTCAGCGCCCACTTCCTCCATGGCGTAATAGTAAATCGCGGGGCCGGGCTTGCGGATATAGGTGACCGAGGACTGCTGGACCGTCTGGAAATAGGGGCGCAGGCCGTCCTGATCCAGCCACTCGTCCACTTCCCGCTTGCCCACCAGATCCGAGATGATGCCCAGGGTGTAACCTCGGCGGCACAGCTCCTTCACCGTATCGGCGCCGCCCTCCACCACCGTGCGGCGGCCCTTGGTCTGCCGGTACTGGTAGCAAAGCTCCGAGGCATTGCGCCGGATCAGCTCCGGATCGCAGTCATAGGCCAGCCAGCGCCGCCACAGTACCTCTTCCGGGGCCTCGCACATATATTTCAGCGCCCATTCCCGGTATACATCGTACCGCTTGTCGATCACATCCTCGAACCACTGGGTAGGATCTTCCGTCTTCACGCCGCACAGCTCTGCGATTTTCGCCCG
>ERZ839823.2700-NODE-2700-length-12975-cov-2.856269_pt1 | contig 12975 bp, 7 predicted proteins | sample MGYA00519862_ERZ839823 | MGnify/ENA primary metagenome ERZ839823 (study PRJEB31850, sample SAMEA3708853) | human gut metagenome | biome: human gut; feature: human-associated habitat; material: faeces | place: China | collected 2014 ...
GATGGCAGCATTTTACGCTATCAGCCGGCGAATTCCACGGCTTGCATGATATTCAATGATACCGAACAGCCGGAAGAAGCCTGGCAATTTCTCCGTTGGTGGCTGGACAGCGAAACCCAATTGGAATTTTCCGTGAAATGCCTGTCTACTCTTGGGCAGGAATATCAATGGAATACCGCCAACATTCAGGCGTTTTCCCAGCTTCCCTTTGACAGCGAGGTAAAGGAACTGGCGCTGGAGCAATGGCTCTATCAGCGCGAGGTCACCCCGCACCCGGCTTCGTATATCGTGGAAAGAGAATTGAGCGGAGTGTGGAACGACGTTGTCGTGAGCAACGAGGCACTGATTGAATCCTTGGATCGGGCTGTGTTCGCCTCAAACCGGGAAATTCAGCGGAAAATGGTTGAGTTTGGGTATATAGACGAAGAAGGACATCTCCTCCGGGAGTATAATACAAAGATTTTAGAGATGCTTTATGAAAAGCTGGAAGGAGGGGAATAGCATCATGCCGAGGATCAGGAAACAGCCCGGACGCCGCTTTGTGGATCGCCATTCCTCCTTTGTGCTGATGGCGCCCTATTCCGCCTTGTTTATTCTGTTTATCATTATCCCCATTTTGGCGGCTATCGTCCTCTCTTTCACGGATTTCAACACCATAGAGGCTCCGGCGTTTAACGGCCTGAAAAATTATATTTATCTGTTCACCAACGATTCTGTATTTATGCAGAAGGTGCTGCCCAATACCCTGATTTACGCCATTTTTGTCGGCGCCGGCGGTTATGTGCTCTCTTTCTTTTTGGCTTGGTCGCTGGCTCAGCTCTCCAAAGGCCCGCGTACAATCCTCGCCATTATCTTTTACGTCCCGTCCATGGCGGGAGGCGTGCTGCTTTCCACGGTATGGAGCGTAATATTCAGCGGCGATAAACGCGGGCTGCTGAATACTCTTCTCTTAAAGCTGGATGTGATTGACAATCCGATCCAGTGGCTGCAATCCGCTGAATATTTGATGCCGATCATGATCGTTGTGGCGCTGTGGAGTTCGATGGGGGTTGGATTCCTGGCCATGTTGTCCGGCGTCATGAATGTAAACCAGGAGATGTATGAAGCGGCTTATATTGACGGGGTCAAGAACCGCTTTCAGGAGATTATCTACATCACTATCCCCTCCATTAAACCTCAAATGCTTTTTGGAGCCGTTATGGCGGTGGTCAATACCTTTAAGGACGGCGGCACCGGCGTATTGCTCACCGGAGCTAACCCCACGCCGGATTACGCTGGCCAGCTGATTGTAAACCACATCGACGACTATGGCTTTATACGTTACGAGATGGGATATGCATCCGCCGTCTCTGTGGTTTTGCTTGTGCTGATTTATGTGTTGTCCAGAGGATTGAGCCGCGTATTCAGCAGCGATGACGAGTAAGGAAGGGTATGCGCATGAGTAAGAAAAGAAAACGTGGAAAACTGCGATCCTTCGGTGTCAATCCGGATGGGTTCCACAAAAGCCAATTAAAGTTTTACGCCTATCTGATTCCCCTGGGGCTCGTTATGGTCCTGCCCATCGTTTACATATTTGTGACCGCGTTCAAGCCGGTGGACGAACTGTTCGCCTACCCGCCCCGCTTTTATGTGGTCAATCCTACTTTTGGAAATTTCGAGCGTCTTTTTGAAATCACTGCCGGAACATCGGTGCCGGCCAGCCGGTATTTGTTCAATACTTTTTTGACCACGCTGGTTCGTATTGTATTCAACATCTGGATATCGGTCAGCGTAGGGTTTGTTTTATCCAAAAAAGGATTCCGCGGCAAAAACGCACTGCTGCAGATTAATAATGCCGCCCTTATGTTTGTGCCGGCGGCTGTTGCGATCCCGACCTATTTTGTCGTGGTATTTACCGGCTTGTCCAATAACTTCCTGGCCAATATCATTCCGGCTCTTGTCGCCCCTACCGGCGTTTTCCTGACAAAACAGTTTATTGACCAGCTGCCCAACGCATTGGTAGAAGCCGCTGTCATTGACGGAGCCAGCGATTATACCATTATCCGGCGGATTATACTTCCGCTGGTCCGGCCAGCACTGTCTACTGTAACGCTTCTGACTTTTCAGGGGGCTTGGGCAGACGCCACAGCATCCAATATGTATATTAACAATGAGACATTGAAAACTTTTGCTTACTATATGGCGAACATCTCCACCGGGGGCAGTGTTACCGCTCAGGGGGTTGCCGCTGCCGGCGCATTGATTATGTTCCTGCCCAATATTCTTGTGTTTATTATTGTACAGTCCGGTGTGATGAACACAATGGCTCACTCCGGGATTAAGTAAGCGGTGTGCGTTCCGTTTCCTTAAGAAAGGAGTATGTATGAGAAAGATAAAAGGGCTTCTGCTCAAGGCGGGCATGGTTCTGTGCGCTTTCCTTCTGTTTTCACTGAACGCAGCGGCTTCTCAGGGAACCACCTATACCTACACCATTTCGGTTGACGGCGATTATATTCGTACACAGGAGGCCTATATAGCCAGTGCGGTATATCTTCGCGATGCCGGGCTCCGCCAGCCTAACGACATTTTTGTCTTTGGGCGTTCTCTGTACATTGCCGATACAGGCAACCGGCGTGTGCTTGTGTACGATATGGATACGCAGACATACGGAGAAATTGCCAGCGAGCAGTTTGTCAGCCCGATGGGCCTATTTGTCAATGCAGACGCCATCTATGTGGCAGATTCCGGAGCGGAAGCAGTGTTCGTCCTTGACCATCAGGGGAATATCGGCCAAACGATCCGCCGGCCAGAAAACTCCCCGCTGATGAACGAAAGCAGCATTTTTAAGCCCAAAAACGTGGTTGTAGCCTCCGACGGGAATATGTATGTGGCGGGGGAAGGCTCCTACGACGGCCTAATGCAATTCAGTGCAAGCGGGGAATTTCAGGGATATTTCGCCGCCAACAAGAGCAATATGAGCCTTCTGGAGAGAATCCAAGAGCTTATTTTCACCGACGAGCAGAAGGAACAGCTGCTCACGCGAAAGCCCCGTGCAATACAGAACATAGACATTTCCTCCCGCAACCTGGTCTACAGCGTGACCCAGAGCGCCGAGGTAAGCTACGCCTGGACAGATGCGGAGGAAAAGACCTCCAACGCATTGAAGCTGCACAATATGGCGGGGACCGATATCTTATCGCCCAATGAGTTCATGAACGACGAATGGAATTTTACCGATGTGGCGGCCGGCCCTTATGGCAACGTCTATGCGTTAACCTATACGGGGCTGATTTATGAGTACAGCAGCGATGGGGATCTGATTTTTTCATTCGGTGGCCGCGCTGTTACCGGGGATCGCTATGGTCTGTTCACCTATGCGGCGGCACTGGATCTGGACGACGACGGCTTTTTATATGTTCTGGATAAAGAACGCGGCCTGGTTCAGGTGTTTACACAGACGGAGTTTGCCGCCTCCACACACCGTGCAGTTTATGAACTGGAAAACGGAGATTATGCACAGAGCGAACAAAACTGGAACGAGCTTCTGCAGCTGAACGGTATGTCCAGGATTGCCCATATCGGCTACGGCAAAAGCCTGATGCGCCAGCAGAAGTACGATGAGGCACTGGAGCATTTCCGTATTGCCGGAGACCGGGATTATTATTCCGAATGTTTCTGGGAAATCCGCAACCAGGTGATTAACAGCAGTATCGGCTGGGTGGTGCTTGGCTGTTTTCTTCTCTTTCTTGCCCTCCTGCTCATGAGACTGCTTGGCAAACGCAGGAAAAAGCGGATGTACAGCGCCTATGAGCTGTCAACCCTCCCCGGAAAAGGGGCAACCCGCTTTTTTGCCGACCTCCGTTATTCCTTTACAATGCTGCGGCATCCGCTTGATGCCATCTATTATCTGAAAAGCCGTCAGAGGGGCAGCCTATATTCCGCCTTTTTCCTTTTGGCGGTTGCTTTTCTGGTCTACATGGCAGACATTCTGGGAAGAGGCTTTATTTTTAATCAGAACAGCTTATCGGCCCTCTCGCCCCTGTTGCTTACTATCCTATTTTTTGTGTCCTTTTTCCTGTTTGCCGCCGCCAATTATATGGTTTCCACCATTAATGACGGCGAGGGTACGCTAACGAATCTTTTGATTGTCCTATCCTACTCCTTGGTGCCTTATGTGATATTGACCCCTGTTTCCATCCTGCTCAGTTATGTTCTGACACAAAACGAGGCCTTTGTGGTCACGCTGGTATGGGTTTTGGGAATCGTATGGTCGGCAGTGCTGGTTTTCCTTGCCGTCATGCACATCCATAATTTTTCGACCAAGTATACCATCAAGAATATATTGCTGACCTTTTTCTTTGTTATCGTTGCGCTGGTAGCGGTTGCGATCCTGTACTTAATATGGGATAAGGCCATAGAGTTTGTCAACGAAGTATCTGCGGAGGTGATCTATCGTGCGGAAGGCTAAATTCGGCGCATTCTTATGTATTCCCGTGGCGGCGATACTTGCCTTTTCGCCGATTGCCAGCGGGACGAAAACGGCAGTGGATTTTACGCCTGCCGACTCGTCTTTCCTTGACATCAGTTCCTGCCGTTATACCCAAATGGAACCAGATGAGAGGAAAACGCCGAACCTGTTGGAAGATCTCAGCGGCTTTGAACTCAAGATGGAAAATGACCGGCTTGCGGTTTATTTCCGCCAAGAAACAAACGGCATACGTATCTTGAACAAGGCAACCGGTTATGTCTGGGGAGGCGTTGCCGCTGATAAAGCGGAAAACCTGAACCGGAGCTGGAGCGCCATGGCAAACTCGCTGCTCACCATTGACTATCTGGACGACGGTATGCAGTCCCGGCGCTTGAGCCTGGGCTCCGAAGGCGTGTCGGTGGAATATTCGTGGGGAGAACAGGCGGCGACAGGCCGCGCCGAGTTTCAGGATATTTCCATCTCTTTTTCCTTTACCCTGTCCCTTTCCGAGGAATCGCTGACCGTTTCCATTTCCAGGGAGTCCATTGAGGAAGGCGGGAAATACAAGCTGAAATCCGTCTGGCTGCTTCCGTTCCTAGGGACGGTAGAGCAGGACGCCGTCACCGGCTATATGTTTATCCCGGATGGTTCCGGTGCGCTGATTCGCTACAGCCCGAGCGCACAGTATGTATCGGCTTATGATGAACGCATTTACGGCAAAGACGTTTCGGTGAACGAGATGTCTATCGCCGGGGATCTGCTGGCAAAACGCAATAACGACTATCTTACGGATGTGCCAAGGATCACCATGCCGGTATACGGAGCTGTACATGGTGCGGAGAAGGATGCTTATTTGGCCGTTGTGGACAGCGGAGCCCTGTATGCTTCTGTTTACGCTTCCCCCGCAGGATATGTCACCGATTATAACTGGACCGGCATCCGTTTTGATTATCGGAATGTCTACAGTATCCCGATGAACCGAAGCGGAAAAGCGATTATCACCACGCAGGATGCCCCGGAGGATTTTGATGCTGCAATTTCCTTCTATTTTCTGGAAGGAGAAGACGCCGACTATACCGGCATGGCTAAGATGTACCGCCGGCTATTGTTGGAGGATGGGTATTTGTCCGGGCAGGAAAGGGAGGATACCGACATCCCCTTGTATCTAAAAATAATGGGCGGCGAAGTAGAGGAATCTCTGATTTTCAACGGGTATCAGAGGCTGACCACCGTGGAAGATCTCCGTGGTATCGTCTCGGATCTTGCGGAGAGCGGTATATCCAATTTATCCGTTTCCTATGCCGGGTGGCTGAAGGGCGGCCTGAGTGGTTCCCGCTTTGGCCAGACCGGGCTGGATGGAAAGCTTGGCAGCATGAACGATCTGGACTCTTTGCAACAGGAAATCATGGATAGGGGCGGAAGGTTGTTCCTGTCGGTGGATCCGATCACCTTTAATCAGGATCAGGCCCGAGCCGCATCTCTGGCCGCCTTGAGAATCACAAAGACCTTTTCTTCCTTTACCCGAAACAATTCGGCGCTGATGTACCCGACCGAATATTACGCACGTCCTTCGTCCGTAGTGGAATACATAGAAAACCTTTACGGGAGGTATGCGGGCTTCGGCCTGGAATTTCAGACGATCGGGAATACTGTATACGGGGATTATACCCGCGGGGCCTCCCAGACCAGGGCGGAAACAATGGAGATGTTCCTTTCGCTTTTGTCCCAACGCCCGGAGGGAACCGCCCTGAGCAATCCGAATTTGTACCTATGGAATCAAACTTCGGAGTACCTGGATACCCCTGTGCAGAACAGCCAGTATATCTTTGAGACGGATTCCGTCCCGTTCCTGGAGATCGTGCTCAAGGGAAGCGTGGATTACTATGCGCCCTTTGCCAACCAGGGCTTTTATACGCAGGACAGCATCCTGAAAATGATCGAATACGGGACATACCCTTCTTTTATCCTGATGGCGGAGGAAAATGACCAGCTGATAAAAACGCCGCTGTCGGATTACTTTTCCCTCAATTATGGGGATTGGAAGCCGGTGATCCAGGAAGTTTACAACGCCGTTAATCAGGCGCTGCGGTCGGTTGAAGGCTGTTCCATGGAGAATCACCAGGCGATTGCGGAAGGCGTAATAGCCGTGGAATACAGCAACGGCGTCACCATCTATGTCAATTATACAGCGGCGGATTATACGCTGGAAACCGGTGGTTCCGTGGCGGCGCACAGTTACCTGGTAAGGGAAGGTGAATGAGTCATGACAAAGGTTCTTAAGGGTTCCAGGCTGAGACGGAGGAATGCGTGGATCGGCTTGCTTTTCACCTCGCCCTGGATTGTAGGCTTTCTCGTTTTCACCCTCCTACCCCTTATCAACGGCGTTTTGTACAGCCTGAATTCTGTCACCATCAAGCCGCAGGGAGTTGAGCTTACTTGGGCCGGCCTGAAATTCTACGACCATGCCATGAATGTCAGCACAACGTATAAGCTGCATCTTGGTTCCAGCGCCATGATGATTTGCTGCGCAACGCCGGTCGTTATCGTATTCTCCCTGGTGATTGCTGTGCTGCTGAATCGAAAGTTCGCCGGTCGCTCCTTTTTCCGGACGGTTTTGTTTATGCCGGTCATTATTATGAGCGGCCCTGTTATCAGCTCCCTGCTTACGGGTTATACGGTGGATTTTACAGAGGACGGCTCGCAGATTATGCAGCTGCTGTCCAGCCTGCCCTCCTTTATCAGCTCACCCTGTGTGTTTGTGCTGGAAAACCTGGTGCTGATTTTTTGGTTTTCCGGTGTGCAGATCGTAATTTTTCTCGCGGGCCTGCAGAAAATATCACCCAGCATTTATGAGGCGGCTGATATTGACGGAGCAAGCGGATGGGAAAAGTTCTGGAAAATCACCCTGCCCCATATTGCGCCGCTGGCATTGATCTGCACGATTTATACGGTGGTGGACATCTCCAACTACTCGGAAAACGCCGTCAATGTGGACATCAGCGAGAACTTGTTCAATACCTCGATGATGTACAGCCTTTCCGCCGCCATGTCCTGGATATATTTCGCGATGGTCATGCTGATCTTGGCCGTTGTGTATTTCCTGTTCTGGCTGATGGGAAGGAGGGATAAGGCATGACGGCGCCGAAAGTAAAGCGTTTGGCTTCCCGGATGAAAAAGCGGCATATCCTGGCGCATATCTTGGTGTATTTTATATTGATTGGCCTGAGTTTCGTTTATTTATATCCCATTTTGTATATGGTGGTCAACAGCCTGTTTTCCCCTGCGGATCTGACGGATCCCAGCGTGTCATGGATCCCCACGGAATGGTATTTCCAGAATTACGTCGAAGCGTTTCAGACCCTGGATTTTACATACAGCTTTACCAATTCCATTATCCTGAGTCTGGTGCCGGCACTGCTGCAGACGATGGTGACGGCTATCGTCGGATTTGGGCTTGCACGGTTTCAATTCCCTTGTAAAAAGCTCCTCTTTATCGTCATCCTGGCGACCTTCCTGCTCCCTTCTCAAGTGATGATGGTTCCGCGCTATGTACTCTTTGATTCCTATCATCTTACCAATACCGTATGGGTTCAGTTTCTGCCGGCGTTGTTCGGGCAGGGAGTGAAGAGCGCCATTTTTATCCTGGTATTCTATCAGTATTTTTCTTCCTATCCGAAAGCGCTGGATGAGGCGGCGGAAATCGACGGCGCCGGGAAGGTAAGGCTGTTCCTGAAGATCGCGCTGCCTATGGCGTCAGGCGCTGTGGTGCTGTCCCTTTTGTTCTCTTTTGTCTGGTACTGGAACGAAACGTATCAGAGCAACATTATGTTCGGCTCGGTCATACAGACGCTTCCCCTTCGTCTCCAAAGTTTTACACTGCAATATGAGGCGATTTACGGCGCTGACGCCGCCGGCTCCATAAGCGAGTCGGTAGTCCTGGCCGGGACAGTGCTCTCTGTCCTTCCTATCCTGCTGCTGTATGTTCTTTTGCAGCGCCAGTTCGTGGAGAGCATAGAACAGGCAGGCATTACCGGAGAATAGGCGGCAAAACGAAAGGAAGGCCGGCTGGTATCCAAAGCATCGGATAAGACTGGTTTTATAAACAGGGGTGTTTTTTATGAAAAGGAAACGCAAAAACTATGAACAGGCCGAGGGCAACCGCTTTATGCAGATCGGTTTTGGCCCCTCGCCTGCCGATATCCCGATAGACGCCTGGTATACCGCGGATAAGCTCCTGCGGGTGGAACAAGGGACGGATACGCTGCGCTTGTGTTTTGCGGCGGGTCCGATGGAGCCGGAGCTCTCCGTAACGGCGCCTTCTACGGGCGGTATCCGTTTCTGCACGGAGGAAAAAGGCTATTTTGAGCCGGATGCGGTCGGGAATCTTATATTTTCTCAGGAAGCCGGAGAAAGGGTGGTGCAGTTTCAAACAGAAGACGGCACCGGGTTCTCTTTGGATATAGAGGAAAACGGCGGTTGGAAAATAGAAATTGCCGATTCCGAGGCAACAGTGCAGAGAACATTTTCCTCTTCGTCCTTTGCATTTGGCTACGCTGGGGGCGTATTGCAAAAGGTGAGGCTGACGCTGCCGATTGCTGAGGATGAAATGCTTTTCGGTTTGGGCGAACGCTTTTCCGGACTGGATCAAGTAGGCGAACGGCAATTCTTTTGGAATACGGATTGTTGCTATCACGGCCGCAGTGAGCACTATGAGTTATGGAGAGCGTATAAGAATATCCCGCTGTTGCACAGTTCCCAAGGAAATTCCCTGTTTTTCAATTCGTTTTATCCCGCAGTCAGCGACGTGGGATATACGGATGCAGCCTGGTGCGTCTGGGAGTTTTGGGGGCCTGTATTCGATTTTTATGTGTGGACGGGAACGTTAGCGCAGCGGATCGAACGCTATACGGATCTGACGGGAAAGCCTTTTCTTCCGCCGAAATGGGCGTTCCGGTATATGTCGGGAGGCGGTAACGGCTTTTGGTACGGCGAGGATTGGGGAAACGGGAATATCCCGGAGAAATATCTGGCCGTTCTGCAGACAGTGCTGGAACGCTACGAAGAACTGGGAACCCCCCATGTGGCGGCATTGTATGGGGAGGGATGGATCGCCGACAACCCGGCGGCCTACGCGATGCTTCGTCCCTACGGTACGCGGATGCTGCGTTGGAACCCGCCGGATTATCCAAAAGAAGTGATGCAGGAGGCTTTGCCCGGACTCCCGGATAAGGATCTGCCGCGGATCAAGGACGTTCGTGACCCAAGCCGGGATGCGGGGAATTATATCGATTTTTTCAACCCGTATGTGAAGGATATGCTGAAGAACCTGTACGCCCGCTTTTTTGAGATGGGTTTGCGCGGCGGGATGCTCGATTTTGCTGAAATGGTTCCGGATTATGCCCTCTATAGCAACGGCATGACGGGAAGGGAAATGCACAACTTCAATCCGTATTGGTATACCAAGGTATATAGCGAAGCGGCAAGAGAACTGGTGGGGGAAGATTACCTCTACTATTGCCGCGGCGGGTGCGCGGGAAGCCAGCGGTGGAGCGCTGTGTTCTCGGGGGATCAGGCGGCTGCATTTTATGGGCTGCGCCAGCAGCTGAACGGCGCCCTGTCAATCGGCACCTGCGGTTTCTCCGCCTGGGGCGGCGACCTGGCGGGATATGAAGGCAAGCCGACACCGGAGGTTTTTATCCGTGGTATGCAGTTTGCTGCCTTTCAGCCTCTTATGCGGGCGCATGGGACGCGCACCCGTTGCCCGTGGGATTTTGGAAAAGAGGCGGAGGCGGTCTATCTCCGTTGCTATTGGCTGCGGGAAAACTTGCTGGATAAGCTGTACAGCAGCGCCGTACAGGCCAGCCGGACCGGCCTGCCGATGATGCAGGCCATGCCGCTGGCATTCCCCGCAGAAACGAATTTTCGGAACGAGACGCAGCAATATCTGTTCTGTGACGATTTCCTTGTCGCTCCGGTGCTGGAGGAGGGGGCGCGGGATAAAGAGATCTGCTTCCCGTCCGGTGCATGGTATGATATGTGGCAGGGAAGTCGGGTGTTCGGCCCGGCCCGGCGGCGCACCCCTGTCACTTTGTTTGACTGTCCCGTTTATCTGCGGGCGGGAGCCGTTTTCCCGGTTGCCTTGAATCAAGGGCTCCGGTTTGCCGAGAAGTTTGAAGAGGACGAGGGTGTACCGGCGCTTCTTCTGACGCCGCCGCAGGAGGAAAGAACAGTTTCTTTTTATAAAAGCCGGGATGAGGTATGGGAATACACGATCAGCGGGGACGAAGAGTCTTTCTGCCTCTGTTCTGCTCAAGCTATGGACATACAGAATCTGATTGTTTATGCGGACGTCCGGGAAATCCAGGCCGACGGCAAAGCGGTAGAATATGAACGGCTGCCTGCAACAGGGGATTCCATAACCCGGCTTCGTTTGCCGGCTATACAGTGGCGCCGGTTGGATTTACGATGCCGGACGATTACGGATTAACAGGAGAGAAAACCATGCGGGAGTATGAAAACCTGGATTTGTTCAGCAGGGGCAGGCTGCCTCAGCGGAGTTATTACATCCCTACGGGGAATTGCCGGTACTGCTCTTTGAACGGAGAGTGGAAATTCCGGTTTTATTCGGACGAATCCTTGGCCTATGAGACGGACGAACTGAACGACACGGTGACGGTACCCCATTGCTGGCAGTCCGACGGCTACGAAAAGCCATGGTATACCAATCAAAATTACCCGTTTCCGGTAGATCCGCCGTATGTGCCGGATGTCAATCCATGCGGTGTATACGAGCGCACTTTTGAAGCGGATTTGACCTTTCCAAAACAATACCTGATCCTGGAAGGCGTGTCTTCCTGCGCCTATGTATACATAAACGGCCATCCTGTGGGCTTTACACAGGGCAGCCATTTGCAGGCGGAATTTGATATCAGCGAATTTGTCACAGCGGGGCAGAACACCGTGCGGATTAAGGTCTTGAAATGGTGTGCGGGCAGCTATCTGGAGGATCAGGATTTCTTTCGGTATAACGGCTTATTCCGGGACGTATATCTGCTCGGCCGACCAGCTGGGCATATCCAAGATGTGCGGATCGTGACGGAAAATGGAGGCATAGCGATTTCCATACAAGGCGAAGCGGCTGTCAGGGTATATGACGGCAGCAGCCTATTAGGGGAACGTGCCTTTAAGGACTCCCTTTTTTTCCCCATTGAGGATCCGGTTTACTGGAATGCGGAGCAGCCCTACCTCTACCGCGTGGAACTGGAACGCGGCGGCGAAATCCTTTCGCTGCGCGTGGGATTCCGCACGGTCGGCGTGTCCTCTGCGGGGGAATTGTTGGTTAACGGTACGGCGGTTAAGCTGAAGGGAGTCAACCATCACGATACTTCCCCGCAAAACGGCTGGTGTATGTCCTATGAGGATATCCGCAGGGATCTTTTGCTCATGAAGTCCCTCAATATCAACACGGTACGGACCGCCCATTATCCCCCTTCTCCCTGCTTCCTGGAGCTTTGCGACGAGATCGGGTTGTATGTCATCTTAGAGACGGATATAGAAACACACGGATTCTTATGCCGGCGGCCGGGGATCGGCCAATACGATACGGACAGCGGCGTATGGCCGGTAACGGATGAAAAGTGGCGGCCCATGTTTATGGAGCGGATGCAGCGGGCTTATGAACGCGACAAAAACCATGCGTGCATCCTGATGTGGTCTTTGGGAAACGAATCCGCCCATGGTATCAATCACAAATATATGGCGGACTGGCTGCGGAAAACCGATCCCACACGCTTGGTTCACAGCGAGGATGAGACGAGGGGCGGAGACCTGGAAAACACCGATGTATATTCCACCATGTACCCTCAGATTGCCGATGTGGAACGGTATGCGCTGGACGAAACAAAAACGATGCCGTATTTCATGTGCGAGTACAGCCACGCTATGGGGAATGGGCCAGGGGATGTTTGGGATTACTGGGAACGGATATACAAATATCCCAAGCTGATTGGCGGCTGCATCTGGGAATGGGCGGATCATGCCGTGGAAGATACATCCGGCGTATTCCGGTATGGCGGGGACTTCGGGGAACCCACCCACGACGGAAATTTCTGCTGTGACGGCCTGGTATCTCCGGATCGCCGTTTTAAAGCCGGCACACGGGAGGTCAAAGCGGTTTATCAGCCGATGGCAGTGTCCCTGGAGGACGGAACCATTTATGTAACAAACCGCCTGGATTTCACCAACCTGGAGGAATATACATTTGAATATGCCGTGGAAACAGACGGGAAATCCATCTGCCGGCGAACCATGCAATTATCCGTCCGCCCCCATGAGACCGTCGCTATCCGGCTGAACATATCGCGGCCTATCTCCTGCTGCTTTGGAGCCTATCTGTGCTGCCGGCTGCGTAACCGATCCGGCGAAGAAATCGCCATGACACAGCATCTGCTCAACCGGGGAGAAACCCGCCGTTCTTCTCTACCAAAATTGTGTTTAGCGAAAAAAGACGGCGTTATATTGGCGCGGGG
>ERZ839823.2709-NODE-2709-length-12933-cov-2.739789_pt1 | contig 12933 bp, 7 predicted proteins | sample MGYA00519862_ERZ839823 | MGnify/ENA primary metagenome ERZ839823 (study PRJEB31850, sample SAMEA3708853) | human gut metagenome | biome: human gut; feature: human-associated habitat; material: faeces | place: China | collected 2014 ...
ACTCCATACTGATGGAATTGAACATTATTCAAGAACCAATAACTTGGTTACAAAATTCTAAATATATAATATGGATTTTAATCATTGTTCAACTTTGGATGTCACTTGGTGTAAGTTTCTTGTCATTCATTGCAGGTCTTCAAGGTGTTAACCGTGAATACTATGAAGCTGGTGCTATTGACGGTATCAAGAGCCGTTGGCAAGAACTTTGGTATATTACATTACCTCAAATGAAGTCACAATTAATGTTCGGTGCGGTAATGCAAATAACATCAAGTTTAGCAATTGCTGAAGTTTCAACAAATATTGCGGGTTTCCCTTCCGTCGAATATGCCGGACACACCATCATAACCCACTTGATGGACTACGGTAATACTCGTATGGAAATGGGTTATGCTTCCGCAATAGCAACAATACTATTTATAATAATGATACTTGCTAACTTATTAGTTAGAAAAATTTTAAGAAGGGTAGGTTCATAATATGGCTACAGACAAAATTATGGTAGATGATGAAGAAATAGCTGGTGTTGAACTATCTAAAGAGGAGAAAAAGCGTTTAAAACGCCAAGAGAAAAAATTAAAGAAATTTGGATTAAAAGATGAATCCAAGATGGGAAAGATGGAATTGTTTTTCTACCGAATGGAAAAACGTAGAAAAATAAAGAAAAGGAAAAGAGTTAGCCGTAGTGTTGCGGGAGATATTTCATTATTTATCTTACTTTGCTTATTTGGCTTATTTAGTGCATATCCACTTGTATACTCTTTCTGTGCTGCTTTTAAACCACTTGCAGAATTGTTTATATACCCACCTAAACTATTCTTCCAAAATCCTACATTAGATAACTTTAAAGACTTATCTATGTTATTGGAAGATTCATGGGTTCCATTCTCAAGATACTTCTTTAATACAATTTGGATTACACTTGCTGGTACAGTTGGACACGTAATCATTGCATCAATGGCTGCATATCCACTTGCCAAGCATAAGTTCCCTGGTTCTACAGTAATATTCTCAATGGTTGTATACTCATTGATGTTTGCTGCTCAAGTTACAGCAACCCCAAGATATATTATCTTTAGTTCTATTGGATTTATTGACACTCAATGGGCGATAATTATCCCTGCCTTTGCATATTCACTAGGTTTATACTTAATGAAACAATTTATGCAAGATATTCCAATGGAATTAATTGAATCTGCAAAAATCGATGGAGCTAATGAATTTCAAATTTATTGGAAGATTGTTATGCCACTAGTTAAACCAGCATGGTTGACATTAATAATCTTATTGTTCCAACAATTATGGAATAATGATGGTGGTACATATATTTATAGTGAACAATTAAAACCTTTATCTTACGCACTTAACCAAATCGTATCTGGTGGTGTTGCAAGAACAGGTACTGCCTCTGCCGTTATGTTAATAATGATGATTGTCCCAATTACGGTTTTCGTATTATCACAAAGTCAAATCATCGAAACTATGGCGCATTCAGGTATGAAATAGGAGGTGGCTTAGAATATGAAGAAAATAAAATTAACAATAAGAGCACTTACAGTTGCATTAGTTTTCTTAGTGCTATTCTCATTTGGCGAATTAACTGTTAATGCAAAAGGCTATAGTTACGATTTCTGGAAAAATGTTATACCTTGTACAGATGGTTTAACTTATCGTGATACGTATTATCATGGAGATATCGAAAATGCAAATGCAACTGACACAGATCCTGTTGTATTTGATGATCCTGTTGATCTAATTACATATGAAAGCAATATTTATATCTTAGATTCAATGAAGTTTACTAAAACAAAGATTTCGAATTCAATCAAAGAAGCTACAGGCGTTAGTTCAGTATATATTCTTAATCAAGATTTTAAAAAGCTTGAAAAAATAGATGAATTTCTAATAACTGATGAAGTTAAAAAGACTCTAGATGACTATTATGATTTTAATTTAAGTTTATCTGAAATTAATAAAGCAGAATATTATAACTCTACTGAATTAATTTCAATTTACAAAACTTCAACTTATGTAACTTATGAATCTTCTCAATTTATTCTTGACAATAATAGTCTTAGATCAACTGTTCCACTAACTGTTGATTTAGAAGATGGAAACGCTAAAAGAATTATTAAAATAGGTGATAAAAAATTAGCTAAATCAGACTGGTATGTTACTACTATTAATGAAAAAGTTATTGAAGATGGAAAAGAAGTAAATGTAACAAATAGATATTTAGTATTAACAAATAAAGATTTGCTAACTGAAGGACAAACTGTTTCAATTGAATATGCGGAAAGAGAAACTGTTGGGAAAGCTCCTTATTTTCCTTATTCAAAAGATACAAATAAAGCAGCTATTCGCTTAAATAATGCTAGTGGTATTACTGTTGCAAAAAGCGGAATGTATATTGCAGATAGCGGGAACTCTAGAATTATTAAAGTAAATAAAGTTGATAATGTTTGGACAGTAACTAACGTTTACCTATCTCCAGATGATAATGTATTCTATCAAGTATCAAGCGGAATAACAATTAAAGATTCTAATACTTCAACTTTATTTAACCCTCAAAAAATTGCGGTTGATAAAACTGGTAAAGTATTCTGTATTGCAAAAAACGTATATGAAGGTATCGTTGAATTTGACTCAGCTGGCTCATTTAATCGATTTATTGGTAAAAACGAAGTTGTTGCTAATCCATTAAAGAAATTCTGGACAAAGATCTTCTCTGAAGAACAAGTATCTTCAATTGCACTAGACTTACCTCCTGAATTTACTAATTTAACAATTGATCCATCTGGTTTCTTGTATGCAACATCTAAACCAGATAAAGATGCTACAAAAGCTGAAAAAATGGTTAAAATGATTAATACATCTGGTAAGGACGTATTAAAGAGAAATGGTTATGTTACACCTGATGGTGATGCAGTATATGTTACTGCTTCAAGCGAAAATGGTGTTATTCTAGGGCCTTCAACACTAGTTGGTATATCAGTTAGTGATAATGGTAACTTTACTGTTGTTGATAGCAAACGTGGTCGTTTATTTACTTATGATAATGAAGGTAACTTATTATATATAACAGGAGATCAACCTGGTGGTACTACATCTTCTGCAAGCACTAGCAATATCGTTAACCCTGTTGCAATCAAATACTTTAAACGTGCTACTGAAAGTGGCGAAGAAGAAATCTTACTAGTATTAGATGGCTCTTCAAGAAGTATCTTAGTATTTGAAACAACTGAATTTGGCGAAAAGGTAAACTTAGCTATTCAAAGATATCAAGATGGTATTTTTGAAAACGTTGAAAATGAAGATGGTACTGTAACTTATGGTGCTGAACATTATTGGAATGAAGTACTAAAGATGAATACAAACTATGAATTAGCACATTTAGGTATTGGTAAAGCTCAATATAGACGTGGTGATTATAAATTAGCAATGGCTAGTTTCAAATTAGCTCATAATGCAAATTACTACTCTAAGGCTTATTCTGAATATCGTGATGAAGTATTATCTAAAAACTTTGCTTGGATTATGACCGCAATTATTCTTTTAATTGTATTATGGATTACATTGTCATATCGTAAACATTTAATAGAAAAGAACCGTGCATTAGCCGCATCTATGGCAATGAATGAAGAAAAATATAACATTTTAAGCGGTTCTGCTGCAGCGTTAAACCATCGTGATGAAGAAGAAAAAACGGGTATGGATGAAGAAAATGAAGTACCTGATGAGGCTGAAGAAGAAAAGAAAACAAAGAAATTTAATATCGCAGTAGTTGGTCGTGCAATAAAGAAATTCTTCTATGAAACTATAGCTTACCCAATGTACATTTTAACACATCCAATTCAAGGATTTACTGAATTCAAGAATGAGAAAAAGGCCAAAATGTGGGCTGCTATTTCAATATTGGTTCTTTACGTATTAATGGAAATATTTGCTTATCAATATGAGGGTATTATAACAAATAAAAATAACCCTGAAAAGTTCAATAGTTTACAAATTATAATATACGGTGTTATTCCACCAGTTGTTCTTGCTATTGCAAACTGGAGTGTAACTACTCTACTTGATGGTAAAGGCCGTATGAAAGAAATCTTTATGATGATTTGCTATTCATTAGTACCAACAATGCTAATTGGATATCTTAACATTTTATTAAGTAATGTATTAACACTTGATGAAGCACAATTCATAACATTATTGAATATCATTGGTTGGGTATTAACTGGATTTATGGTATTCATGGGATTAGTAGTGATCCATGAATATGGTATGGGTAAAACATTATGGTCAATAATTTTAACAATTTTAGCCGCTTTAATTATTGCTTTCATTGCTTTACTAATATTCGACTTGGCACAACAAATTTATGGTTTTGTATATTCATTATACAAAGAAATTACAACAAGGTATTTTTAGGAAGGTGAGCAAATGAAAAAGAAAAAAACAATCGGTAGATATGTTAGACGTACACTCTTATTTGCCCTTCTTGGCGTAATAGTAATATGTTTAGCAGTGTTCTATTTAGGAAAATATAAAGCATCAAAAACAGATTATGATAACAAATATAGTGATGAATTCTGGAATCAATTGCCTGGCTTCATTCACTCTCAAGATATATTTGAAGAATTCTATGAACTTGACTGTAATAGTGACAAGTATGTTAAACCATACGATGAAAGTTATCTACCTGGTTCAAGCGATAGCGCAGATGAAAAAATTGAAAAATTCAAAGTTATCCTTGATACCGCAAGATATACCGAAGAATTAAGTTATATTTGGTCTGACATTAAATCAATGGCAAGTTATAATAGTTTAAGAAGTACTCAAAAGGCTACTGTTGAAAACTACTATAACACTTTATCAAATAGTGACTTAAAAGGCTGGACTGAATATATTAGCCCATCACGTGAAGTAGAAGCATTAAATAATGGTAAATACAAATTAATATTTAACCGTGCTGATACTACATTTAGAGTTGAAGAGATAAAAACTGGTCATGTTTGGTATTCTAACCCAGTTGATCCTGATGCAACACTTGGTATAAAGAAAACACAAATGTCTTTAATGAATATTGTTTTTGCAACAGGTAATAAATCAGAAACACCAATTCCTACAACATATACAACATATGAAAACTCTACTAAAGAAAGTACTCAAGAAAAAATAGTTCCTGATTTCCACATCAAAATAGATAAAGAAAATAACACAATTATTGTTTACTATACTTTCAAAGTAGGTGGAATTGATTATACATACTTCCCTGAAACAATCACTAGTGCAAGATTGGATGAATTATGTAGACGAAGCGTTGCAAAGATGGAAGAAGCAATGGCTGAAGGTACACCACTTAGAGATAGTAATAATAATTTAATTACTGGTATGTATTTTGATGGTAGTAAAATTGGTAATTACAGATTTCAATCTTATTATGATGAATTTATTTCGTTATTCCCAGATTTATCTGAAGCAGATGCAGAAACAGCTGCCTTTGAAGAAACAAGAAATTTCTGGAACCGTATCTTCTCAACAATTTATAAAGAACAACTAGATACATCTAAGGGATATTATTGTACAAACTGTTATTCAACTTACGAAACAAAACCTACTTCATGTAGTCATGTGATAACTAAAGTAGACAATGCTGGTAATGAATTCACAGAAGAATGTGGATGCACTGAATTTGCAGAATTAGTTGATTACAAAATTACAACATATGAAAATAAGCTGATATCAAAGACTTATATCGTTTCTTCTATGAATGGTGTGGATATACTAATGAAGATTTAACTCAAGATACTGGTATCGAAAAACAATCTAGTGGCAAACCTGAAATTAAATGTGCAATTGAATATCAATTAACTGATAATGGGTTACAAGTAATGGTACCTGGTAATTCATTAAAAACTAACACAGATGATAAGGGATATGCATATCGTATTGTTTCAATAGATGTATTACCTTACTTTACAAGTGTAAAGAAAAATACTGATACTGGTTATATTGTTATCCCAGATGGCAGTGGCGCTGTAATCGAATTTGATAATGGTAAAGCTGATTACCCCGTATATTTAAAACGACTTTATTCTACAGATTTAGCATTTACAAGTTACACATTAACTTCTAAAACAACTGACGTATTACTTCCTATGTATGCAATGGTTTATACAGGAAGCGAGCATGGTGTAATTGCGGAAGCAACAAAAGGTGCTGCACAACTTGCAATTAATGCTGGTGTATCTGGACAAGCAAATGGTAACAACACTTTCAACTATGCTTATTACACAATATATATTCGTGAATCTGAACAAGTAATATTTGGTACAACTGCTTATAATAGAGTTAGTATTAAACAATACACTCAAAAAGGCGCAACCGGTGATTATGAAATCAATTATTCATTCATGGATAAAGATGAATATAGTATGGATTATAGTGGCGTTGCAAAATTCTATCGTGATATCTTAATTAGTAGAAATGCTTTAGATGATAGTTGTAAAGAAAAATTAGGTCAAAAGACCGATAAAACTAATAATGTAGTAATGAACATAGATGTAATTGGTAGTTATGATTATCATAGTAACATTGCTGGAATCGGTTATAATGCTAAAGGGACACTTACAACAATAGATGAGTTAGGCCTAATTATTGATGAAATAAATGGCTTAGGATCAGATATTTCAAGTATGAATATCTATTACAAAGGCTGGCGTAAAGAAGCTCTAGCTGATGTATCATTTAAGAGTATTACAGTAAGTAGTAAAATTGGTGGACGTAAAAAATTATTGAACTTTATAAACGAAAATAAAGATAAAAATGTAAATTTATATCCACAAGTAGAATTTATTGAATATAACGATTTTAAAGAATCTTACGGAAGAACTCACTATACATCACGTGATGTAAGTGGATCTTATTCAGAAAAATATCCATATGATTTAAGTAGCAATATTTATAACAAAAAAGCTAATAAGATTATGACACTTTCTCCAGATTACTATAATGCATTTGCTGTAACACTTGCTAAAAAGTATAATAAAGTACTTCCAGATGTTGGCGCAATTTCATTAACTGGACTTGGCTCACAATTATCTGGTAACTATCGTCGAAACAAAGAAATATTTAAGTATACAGCAGTAGAAGAACAAATTAAATCACTTAATACTTTAGTAGATAGTGGTATCACAGATATTGCATTAGAGGCACCATATGCTTATGCACTTGCATATGCATCAAATGTCTACAATATTCCTGTCGCTTCAAGCGGACAAGAAATTATTGATTATTCAATTCCATTCTATCAATTAGTAATTAATGGTTTAATGGATTATAGTGGTGAATCTATTAATGAAAAATCTGAAAAAGGTATAGCACAACATATTATGAAATGTATTGAAACTGGATCAAACCCTGCTTTCACATTCACATATGATGATTCTTCAAAATTACTACAAACTAACTATAATAATTATTACTATACATATTATCAACGTTGGTTAAGTGATGTTAAAACTGTTTGTGATGACTTAAATGGTCTTGGTATATATGAATGTAATTTAGTAAAACATGAAAGAATTGCTAATAATGTTTACAAAGTAACATATCAAAACAAATATTCACCTGAAAAAGAAATCGTTATTATTTTGAATTATCAAAAAATAGCTTATTCTACAAGTGAATATCAAGCAGAAGCAAATAGTTATAAAGTTATAAAAACTTATATGACTTCAGAAACTAAGAAAGGAGAGTAATGAAAAATGGAAAATTGCATTGACAACAACAATCAACAAAAAGCAAAAAAGCCCTCAAATTTTCTAAAAAACGTTAAAAAAGTATTCAGTTTTATTACTTATCATTGGTTTTTCATTTTCTTTCCTTTTAAATTAATTAAAGAATTAATTTATGATAAATTGCGTTATGAACAACAAAAAGTATTCGTATCTTGGATGTTCTTATTACCAGTAATTATTGGTTTCTTACTATTCTTTATTTATCCGTTAATTATGTCTTTAATATATTCATTCAGTTCAGTTAGATCTGATGGTACAATATATTTTGCAAAGATGTTTGAAAAAATATCTGGTAAATATGATTGGAATAGTACTCCAACAAAAGATTTCTGGTTTAACTATAGATATGCGTTCAGAGAACACTCAACCTTTATCGTTGACTTGTGGGAAACAGTTAGAGATACAGTCGTTAATACATTAGTTATAACAATCTTTAGTTTGTTACTTGCGGTAATGTTAAATGGTAAATTTAAAGGTCGTACATTAGTTCGTGCAATATTCTTCTTACCAGTAGTATTTAACTCAGAAGCAGTTGAAAAGGCGTTAGCCGCATCTGAAGGTGTACAAGCAGTACTTAATTCATCTGGTAGTGATGCATTGATTCAAATATTCGACTTAAAAGTATTTATGCAAGGACTTGGTGTTCCTGCTGCGTTAGTGAAATTCTTGTCGAGTATAACATCTGCAATTTACAATACAATAACTTACTCAGGAATTCAAATATTGATTTTCTTAACAGCAATTCAATCTGTTCCTAAACACTTATATGAGGCCGCAACAATTGAAGGCGCAACAGGATACGAACAGTTCTGGAAGATAACCTTACCAATGGTTTCTCCAATGATTCTAACTGTTGTAGTTTATACAATTGTCGACTCATTCTTAAGATCAAAGATTTGTGATACAATGCAACTAGTATATCGTGATAGTGAATATGGCCGTTATGCCGCAATGTCATGGATTTACATTTTAGCTTCACTAATTCTAATGGGAACAATAGTAGGAATTTTATCAAAGGTGGTATTCTATTATGACGACAAAAAATAATCAAATAACAGATCAAGAAAAAGCAATAGAACAAACAACTACAGTTGTTGAACCACAAAAGACAAAAGAACAAATTAAACAAGAAAAAAAGGCTGAACTTAAATTAAAATATGATGAAATCATAGCTGATTTAAAAAACCCTGTTAAAAAGGCAGTTAGAAGACGTAAAACTGGTGAAAAATTGGTGGCTATACTTAGAGGATTTATCTTCTTTGGACTATCATTTATAATTGTATTCCCAATATTCCAAGAAATTTCACTAGCATTTAGAGATCCACTTGATTTAAATAATAAATTAGTTAACTGGATACCTGAAAACTTTAGTTTGTTTAATGTTAAAATTTCGATAATTCTACTTAATTATTGGAAAGCTTTATGGAATAATGTTAAAGTATCAACGATTTCGACAGTATGTCAATTGTTTGCAACATCACTTGCGGGATACGCACTATCAAGATTAAAATTCAAAGGTAGTAACATAATATTCTGGCTATTGATGTTAACATTAATTGTTCCTCCTCAAGCAGTATCACTATCAAGAACATTCTATTTAGGTTCATTTGATATTTTCGCTTTTGGTAATCATCCTGGTTTATTTGAAAAGTTATTAGGTCATACTTTAAAACTTAAAGGAACTGGAAAAACAATTGTATTCTATATTACATCCTTAACTGGTCAAGGTATTCGTGCTGCATTATTTATCTTCTTATTTAGACAATTCTTCAGAGGAATTCCTGTTGAATTAGAAGAATCAGCGCAAATTGACGGTGCAGGTGTTGTTAGAACATTTATAAGCGTAATGTTACCAAATGCAAGAGGGGTTATAACAACTGTAGCTTTATTTGCTTTTGTATGGCAATGGAACGATGTTTACTACACTTCAATGTATGAAGTCAGTGGTGACACTTACCCAATGCTTACAGCAAAATTAGTAACAATGAGTGAACGTGTTGCGGCATTAATCTTACAACCACAATACGTCAATATCGTTAAAACTATCGGTGAAGGTATAACAAAGAATGCTTTGTTTACTGAAACATTGTTAAATACCGCAGCGTTATTAATTATGACACCATTATTGATAGCATATCTTTTCGTTCAAAGATTGTTTATTGAAGGTGTTGAACGTTCTGGTATTGTTGGTTAATCTTAATAATTAAACCAAAAAAGGAGAATGATAACTATGAGATCTGATCGAATTATGCAAAGCAAAATATATCGATTATTTGATTACGTGCTACGCTTAGTTCTATTGAATGTGTTAATCGTAGTTCCATCATTCTCCTTATTTATTATTTATTCCGCAATTAATAAAAGTGGAAATAATCATTTAACATTTTTGTTATTAATACCTATGTTATTGTGGCTGTTTCCAAGTATAGTTGCAACAACAGATGTTATTAGACAATATGAAAACAAAGAAACAAATACAATATTTAAAGACTTTTTTAAAAGTATAAAGAAATTGTATTTAAAATCATTTATAATATCTATATTTGTTTATCTAGGAATTGGTTTATTTTGGAATAGTTTGTCGTTCTTTTTGAATAATGCAACTAAAGGAAGTTTATATATAATTTGCTTTATTATTACAACTTCCTTTGCAATGGCATTTGTGCTAGTTCTTTCACAAATTCCATTGGTAATATGTTATTTTAAAAAAATGGGCATACTACAAATTTTAAAATTATCATTTATTTTTGCTTTTAAAAATATAGGTATTAATTTAATTATTGCTTTTTGCATATTAGGGTTTGGATTTATTGATGCAATTACAACATATGCAATGGCACTCGGAGGTTTTTCCCTTCCAATATATATAATGGTTAAATTATCATTTAAACAGTATATAAGAATATATAGAAAGGTAGAAGAAAATGAAAATTAAAAAATTACTATTAGCGTTTCTTATGCTTGTGGGACTATGTATTAGCATAAGTGCTAAAACTGTTACAACAAATGCAAGTTTAAGTGACAATAAAATATTTAAAATTAATGGTGAAGAAAAGATTAGTTATCTAGTTGGTGGCGTTGAATTACATGAACAAAAAATTGGTGCATTAAAAGACTGTGCTGGTAACTATTATTATGACTATGATACATTCTATCTACAAACTCAAGCAAACAGTGAAAACGTTAAAATAGTTTCTTGGAGTTATAGAAATGCTGAAAAATGGCAAATGAATGGTGTATCTGAAATAGCTAGAAACTTTGAAGAACATAATCCTGGTTGGATTGTTGTTGGTGGAACAAATGCTGACTTCTTTAATATCAATAGTAATGGACAAATGCTTAATACTGCTATGGAAAATGGTGAATTAATCAATCCTGACCCAAATTACTCTAACCCTTGGTGGAGAGGTATTTTAGGCTTTACAAAAGATAACGAATTAATCACTGGTATTCCTTCAGTAACTAATTATTATAATTTACATGTATATACAGAAAAAACAATGAAAAATGAAACTAAAACAATTCAAGTAGCAGGCGTAAATCCTGGTACTCTTAGTGAAACTGGTATTACTGTAATTACAAAAGATTCTGGAAGTTTTTATGATTTAACTGGTTATACAGTTATGGAAGGAAAATATGATTTAGTACGTAGGACAGATTTAAACTCATTCTATTTAAAAGGAACTATTACTAAAGTAAGAGAAGGTAATGCTAAGGAAAAACCGTTTGATGTCAGAGAAATAAATGGTGTTAATGACTATGTACAAGAATTCTATTTAGTAGCAAAAGATGGCTCATTAGACCAACTTTCAATCGGTGATTATATTAAATGTCAAAAAGATTATACTGGAAAGTATGCTGAAGTTTATAATTCTGCAAGTTATTGGTGGAAAATATTAGATGAAGGAACAGTAATGTTCGAAGGTCATTCAGATCCTAAAAAACGTGAAGAAATTATCAAAAAATATGGCCAAGGTTATAGTGATTTAGGTTATGTTACATGTACAAAAGCACGTTGCTTATTTGGCGTAAAAGCAGATGGTTCTTATGTAATGACATGTATCAGTGGTAGTACTTCATCAGGTATGACATTATCTGAAGCTGCATATTTCATGAAGGAAATTGGTTGCGTTAATGCATGGGACTTTGATGGTGGTGGTTCTGCTACAATCATTGCAAGAAATGATGAAGGTAAAATCTATACTGTTAATACACCAAGTGATGCTGGTGATGGTACTGAAAGAAGAGTTGGTAATGCAATATTAATGGTTGTAAGAGATTCTGGATTTAAAGTTAATAATAGCAAATCTACACCAAGTACAGTTACTTTAGAAAGAAAAGCTGGCGAAGAATATAGTAAAATGACAAATATTTCAATCACTATCAATAATAAAGAATATAAATTAACTGATGATCAAACAACTTGTGAAATAGTAGGTTTAGCAGAAAATACAAAATATTATGCAACAGTAAAATATACTTCTGAAGGTGAAAATTATACAACTACTTTACCTATTGTAACTAATAAATATTATCATGGTGTTGACATTGTTCCAACAAGTGATGGATTCAACTTTAATATTTGGCGTACTGATGAAATCTTATATACATCAAAAATTATTGCAAAAATTGAAGACAAAGAATATGTAATAGATAATGCAGATGGAAAACTTGAAACATATCGAGTAAAAGGCTTATTTAAAGATGATACATATCGTATATCATTCACTTATACAGTAACAAATAGTGAAACGGGCGAAAGTTTTGAAAGAACAGAAGCTGAAAAAGAATATCATACATTAAGTTACTCATTACCAGAAATAACTGATTTCAATTTGAAAAAGCGTGCTGGTAATAAAGTTGTAGCAAATTATACTATTGAAGATGAAGATGGACTAGTAACTAGCGCATATATAATGCATAATGGAGAAAAAGTTAAAGTTGAAGTTGCAGATGGTAAATATACTTTTAGTGATATCGATGTAGAAAGTTCAAAACATTCATTTAAATTAGTTGTTGAATATGAAACACCTGATGGAAAACCTCAAAAAGTAGAATCAGAAGAGTTAACATTAGGTGAAGAACATGTACATGAATGGGTTGATGCAACATGCACAGCACCAAAAACATG
>ERZ839823.2713-NODE-2713-length-12924-cov-2.830601_pt1 | contig 12924 bp, 8 predicted proteins | sample MGYA00519862_ERZ839823 | MGnify/ENA primary metagenome ERZ839823 (study PRJEB31850, sample SAMEA3708853) | human gut metagenome | biome: human gut; feature: human-associated habitat; material: faeces | place: China | collected 2014 ...
AACCGAAAAATCAATCCGGTACACGGCCCCGCCCGGGCCGCTTTTGCCGGTGCTCTGCGGTGTCCCGCCGCTTGCCAGCCGGAAATTCCCCGGCAGGGCACCCAGACCGGAATCTGCCTGCTTGAGCGGCGTGTCGCCGGAAAAGGCCGCCAGCGCGGACGCCGGAAGCGAGATGCCGGCACCCGCCGATTCGCTTACAAAGAGCTGCAGCCCGTCCACCAGAATGCGGGCCGGCCGGCTGTACCAGCCGACGCGGTCGTTGGTATCGTCCCCGTTGCTCAGGAGGTCTCCCGTCGTGTCGCCATAGGTGCGCGAGGCGGGATCCGGCGTCAGGGTGTAGCTTTTCCCCTGGCAGTAATTCACCTGGGTGCGGCAGCCGGTATGGTCGACCGCCGTCGCCCACACCGCTCCCTCGGGCAGCGCCGCTTCACCCTCCACCGTCAGACGGATTTTCTCCGCCGTCCCTTCGGTCGGGATCGCCAGCGTACGGGTTCCTTCCGCAAGCGGGTCCGGCGCTACGCTCAGCCAGCCGGCCGGCTGCCATGCGCCGTCCCGATAAAACTCCGCAGTGATGGTACCCCGCCAGCTGCCGAGCTTTTCGGTATCGGCGAGCAGCTGCACCTGACTGATGCGGTCGGCCGTGCCGGACTCCAGCTCCAGCGTCTGCCCGGTGAGGACCGCCGACTCGGTGTATACGTCCGGATCCTCCACCTTCTTCCCGGTTACGTAGTCGCACAAAAGCTCATAGATCGCGACGTCCTCCTTATTGCTGGAAAAATAGGTGTTTTCCACAAACCACGCGCCCAGATAATAGCCGTTGACATGCTGCTGATAGCCCAGGCGGTCCGCCGCCCCGTAGGACAGGTACCGCTGGAATACCGCCACGTCATGGGGACTGTTGCTGCGGAATTCCACCTCGATGCCGAAGCCGTTCTCTTGGCAGATATCCCAGGTGTCCGCCATACGCTCCGGCCCAACCTCGCCGTCCACCGTCCAGGCGTTGAAGGCATAGTTCGGCTGCATGATGGTCACGTCAAAATACTCGTCCGCCTTTTCATAGCCGGGAGCCTCATAATACGGGATCCACATGAATTTATAGCCCGCGTCGTGGATGAGCTCACTTGCCATTGCGGCCGCTTCCTCATCGGTCGCCATCGCTTCCTCGATCCAGTAAAAGCCCCACAGCTCGATATACTCGAATTCACAGGCGTCAAACCGCCGGATGGCCTCCTGGATATACCAGTCAAGCACCTTGCGCCGGTCGGCCGGGTCCAGAAAATCCTCTTCCTTCCCGTCACCGTCCACATCACCGAAATTTTCGGTTGCCTTATGCGGGTAAGGGATGCCGATGACCACCTTGCGCTTGGAGGGCGGATCCCCGATGGACTGCTTCAGATGCCGGACCGACGTCTCCAGCGCATGGATGTCGGTATCGCTGCGGAAAAAGCGATCCAAACAGCTCAGCCAGTCTTCCTTGGTGGCGCCTACATGATCGTCGAACACCCCGCTGGTGTTGAGCAGCTGAAGGTAGATGAACGTATCGAACAGCCACTCCCCGGTGGGCATATAATCCCGCATGCGCGCCACATACGGTTTGGTTTTTTCCACATCCCGCCCGGAGGCCGGATACATCAGCACACAGTTATGTACGCCCTCCTGTTCATAGATCACCGGCGCCTGCGCATCCGATGACGGGCTGCCGCCGGAGGCATCCGACGCCCCGCCGGACGATACCGCCGTTTTCCCGCAGGACGTACAGGTCAGCAGCAGGGCCGCCGCCAAAAGGCCGGCAAGTATTTGGATACGCTTCATGCGGGTAGCCTCCCTGTTGATGGAATTATCGGAAAATGCCCTCCCGGAACAGCACAGACCGCCTCCGCTGCATCATCGGGAGAGCATTTCCACATCGTTTAATCCGGAACGCCTGCGTGAATGCCGGTTATCGGCGCACTGCGCGGCGGCGGGTTACCGCCAGGCAGGCCACCGCGGCCGGCACCAGCGCACAAACCAGGACAACCGTCACTCCGTCCACACCGGTATTCACCGAGCCGCCGCCCGCTCCCTGGCTGAGGTTATACAGGCGGATATCGCTCAGCTCAAAGTTGGCGTTGGCCGACAGCACGCTCGGCATAATATCCTGCTTCTCCACCGTCACATAGTCGAGCATCAGCGCACCGTCCACAAACAGCGACACCTTGGTCGGGGTGGTGAAGATGTCGATCTGGTATTCCTTGCCGTCCTGCAGGGCAAACGGGGCCTGCTGCACCACCGTGAAGGAGGCACCATTGGCGTAGTCGTTGCTCTGATAGTCCATCAGATACAATCCGGTCGCCTGGAAGCCCATGGCATAAAAATCCTTGCCGTCAACGCCGCGGAAGCCGATATAACAGCCGGAATACTCGTCAAAATGGGTGTTGACCTTCATTTTCAGGCTGAACAGGTAGGTGTCGTCAGCGGAAAGGCCCGAAAGCTGGAATCTCCCGAATTCGCGGGTCAGCACCGGGTCGCCGATGCCCTTAAGCACGCCGTCCTTGAAGGAATACCCCTCCGCAGCCGTACGGAACGGGGTGCTGTTCGTCAGCAGGTTGGTGCAGCCGGAGGCGTCGGGCACCTGCTCCGGACGCGCATCCACCGGCGGCTTTTCGGGTTCGGTGGGTTCCTCGCCGCCGTCCTCGCCGTCGCCGGTATCGCCGCCTTGTTCACCATCGTCATCCCCATCGCCATCATCGCCCGGATCGACCGGCGCGGGAACCGTGTCATACACCTCTGCACCGGTAAAGGCGCAGGATGTCCCCTTGACCGCGATGCCGAACGCCGGTGCGCCGCCGGCCACGTCCCAGCCATGCTCGGGGCCGATGTCGTAATCGGTGCCGCCCTGCTCATAGGTCAGGGTAACCGGGTTCCCGTCTTCATCCAGTACCGAGAAATTGATCCGGGTGGGCGTGGTGTAAATCTTCAGGGTGCCGCTGCTGCCGTCGGCCAGAGGATTGTTGATGTTGCCCAGCGTCGATTCCAGGGCAAAGCCCCCGTTTTCCGCTGCCGTGAATACGCCGCAGTACAGGGTATCCCGCTGGAACCACAGGCCGAGCAGCTTGCCGTCGGTGTTTTGGCGGAAGATCACCGCCGGACCCATGTATTCGTCATACCGCGCCGTGATGCTGACATCCACGGCGATCCCATAGCTGTCATCCGCTTCCAGCGATGACGCCAGAGGGTAGCTGACATAATACATGTCGCCGGGCTGGCCGGGTACGCTCAGCGTGTTGTCCGCGTAGGTATAAATCCCGCCGGCAGCTTCCGGAATCACCGGCGCGCCGGTAATCAGGCTGGCGTTGCCTTCCGGCTTGGCCGGGATTTCCGCACTCACCGATGCCGCCAGCGGCAGCATCAGCATCGCCGCCAGAGACAGACAGCCGGCTGCCTTACTCATCCATTTTTTCACTGTACGTTCCCCCTTTATTTTTTCAAGCTCGCCGCCGAGCTTTTTGCTGTTATCAGCATAACAGTTTTTGCTCCACTTTTCTTTATCAAAACCGCATGTTTTACTTTTCATTTTGCCATATCATCCAACAATTGCATATAACCGCTCTTTATATTAAGCAAATTCACGATTTTTCCCTGCAGCATGTCTCCGGCAGGGAAAACCGGCAATTCTTTTGCCGCGGTTGCATCCCGGCGGCAAATACGGTATAATACCTAATTAGGTACGGCCAGAAAACGCCGGGCGCAGCCAAAAGCCGCGGCGTCCCTATTCCAGGCCGGAGCCCTTTCTTCGCTGCACGCGCGCATCTTGGCGCATGGCGCAGCAGGAGGGGCCTTACCGCACACGCGAAAGGATGAAGCACATGATCGGACAAGCACCGGGCAGCTCCTGGGCCATACGGCAGATGTACCAGACGCAGGAGAAACGGCAGATCCGCCGCGACAGCAATTTCATCGGTGCCGGGATGCTGGCGCTGACCATCTTTATGCAGCTGACCTTTACCGGCGTGCTGCTGCTGATGGCCTTATTCGGCATCGTCTCCCCCGCGGCGCTCGCCGGGCAGGAGGGAGCCAATTTCGGCCTGTCCGAGAACGCCTATCTGGTAACCTACATGCTGGTGTACACCATTGCCATGGGGTTCCCCATGCCTCTCGTGGCGCTGGTCTGCCGCCGCAACATCAACCCGTTCGGGCCGCGGCAGCGGGTGCGTCCCGGGGTGTTCTTCTGCCTTGTCTTTCTGGGGATGGCCATCTGTATCCTGGCGAACTTCATCACCAGCTATATCATGACCTATCTTGAGTATTTCGGGGTTCCGCAGCCGGAAATGCCCGATTTGATGAAGCCGGATGCGATCGGCCTGGTGCTCAACATCCTGATCTTCTGCGTGCTGCCGGCCTTCTTGGAAGAAATGGTGTTCCGCGGCTATGTGCTGCAGGCGCTGCGCCCCCACGGCGACGGCGTGGCGCTGCTGGTGTCGGCGCTGCTGTTCGGCCTGATGCACGGCAACGTGCTGCAGATCCCCTTCGCCTTTGTGGTCGGCCTGGTGCTCGGCTTCGTGGTGATCCGCACCAACAATTTCTTCGTCGCGGTGGTGATCCACTTCCTCAACAACTTCATGTCCACGATGCTCGACTACGCCGGCTATTACCTGAGCGATGCCGCACTCAACGTGCTGACCATCGTCATCTTCTCCCTGCTGGCCGCCATCGGCGGCATTGCCGCGCTGGTGCTCTATATCCGCCGCAGCCCGGTGATGCAGTCCACCGACGCCCCGCGCTCGCTGCTGACTGCCGGCGAACGTGGATCCGCCGTCCTTTTTCAGTCGCCGGTGATGCTCATCAGCGTAATCGTGTTTATCCTGCTGACCGCGCTCAGCACCTTCATGTGACGCAAGGGAGAGGCTTATGACCGAGGACGAACAGTTCATGCAGGCGGCGCTCGCACTTGCACAGGAAGCCGCAGACGAAGGCGAGGTGCCGGTCGGCGCCGTTGTGGTGCGGGACGGCATCGTGATCGCCGGCGGGCGCAACCGCCGCGAAACTGGCCGCCACGCGCTGGCGCACGCCGAAATCGAGGCGATTGATGGCGCCTGCCGGTCACTCGGCGGCTGGCGGCTCGGCGGCTGCACGCTCTATGTGACGCTGGAACCCTGCCCGATGTGTGCCGGGGCGATCATCAATTCCCGCATCGAACGGGTGGTATACGGCACCGCGGATCCCAAGGCCGGCTCCTGCGGTTCGGTGGTCAACCTCTTCGCGCTGCCGTACAACCACCGGCCGGCGCTGACCGCCGGCGTGCTTCAGCCGGAATGCGCCGGCATCCTGACCGACTTTTTCCGCCGCCTGCGCAGTGCCGGAAAGGGATAAAAAAGAGCGCCCGGCGGGGCGCTTAATGGCGGTATTCCGCCGGAGGGTGCGGAAAAAGGAGGGTGCGGACAGCCCCACCTTCCGCGCCCTCTCGCAGTCCTACGACCTCACCTCCCGAGGCGCTCGAGCCGGTGATCGCCTGCTGCCGGGACCGCGAGACCTGAGAAACGCAACCCCCCGTGCAGACAACATCGTCTGCGCGGGGGTTTCCTGCTTATTCCGCCAGCGACCGGAGCACCTTCAGGCATTCCTCCAGCTGATGCGCATCCGGCATGGGGCTGGCGCATTCCAGCGACACCCCGCCGTCATAGCCGATACGGCGCAGCGCCGCCGCAAACGGCCGGTAATCAAAGCCGTCGTCCGGCGCACAGATGCCCCGGTTAACCGGCTGGGCCATATGCACATGCCACAGCGCGCTCCCCAGCGCCTCCACATCCGCAAGCGGTTCTTCCTCATGGTACAGGTGATAAATATCCACCAGAACACCGAGTGCCGGGTCGCCGATGCGCTGTGCGAGGGCAAGCGCCTCATCCGCCCGGGTCAGGACGTTGCACTCGGCGCGGTTGAGCGGCTCGATGACCACCCGCAGGCCGGAACGCGCCGCCAGCCGGGCAAGCCGGCGGGCGAAGGCCTCCACCCTTGCCTCCCCGGCTTCGCGCGGCAGCTCGTCCGGAACCCTCCGGGCGGCGCCGCTGCCGAAGACCACAAGCGCACCGCCGAGCGCTGCGGCGCGGTCGAACAGGCCGTCGAAATACTCATCCAGCGCCGCTTCCTCCCGCGGGCCGCCGCAGATCCGCAGCCCGGGTGCGAGCAGGCCGTTAAACGCGAGTGCCGGCATACCGGCGTCCCGCAGGCGGGCCGCCGTTTCCCGCACTTCCCTTTCCTCCCACGCCCGGACGGCCGAGAGCGGCAGCTCCAGAAAATCGAAGCCGGCGCGGTGCATAGCTTCCGCCCGTTCCGCCGGCGCACAGATGCCGAACTGCATACGTTTTCCTCCTCAGACAGCCTGCGCCGCATCCCATTCGGGATACGGCGCAGATTTCATCACCAGACAAAACCGAACTGTACGAAAATAAAGCGGCTGCGTACCTCATCGGTGCGGGCGCAGTCCCCGAAGGTCCCGGGGCCGATGGAATAGCTCTCCTCCGCATAGTGATGCGGGCCGAGCAGGTTGCGGCACGAGGTGAAGCACTGCAGCACAATCTCATTGTCCCCGGCATGGACATACGGGGTGATATCCACCGTAAACGGCGCATACGCGAGCGTGCCCGCGTGCTGCCCGTTGACCAGCACCTCGGCCACCGGCATATGTACCGCATCAAAGGCCAGCACACAGCGTTTTCCGGCCGGCGGTTCGATGTTCACCGTCTGCTTCAGCTCCAGCTCACCCGCGAAGAACCACAGCCCCTCCTCGGTCAGCCGGGAGGCATCGACCTCCCGCTTCGGCGGCACGAGGGTGAACGGCGCCTGCACCCGCATAGCGCGGCGCGGCAGGTATTCCACCGGGCTGTCGCAGCGCACGAAGAAATCCCCGAGCAGGTAGATGCTCTCGATCTCCGCATCGTAGGTCAGCTTATTCGTCTCGCTCTCATGGACATTCGGCGTGAAGAGGATATCATACACCTTCTGCGGCTGCTGGAAGTGGGTTTTCAGCCGGATGGTGTTGCGGCCGGCCTGCAGATAGGCGCCCACCGGCACACGGAAGAAGCTTGAATCCACATAGGTGCCCACCGGGTCGAGGGGCAGCGCACGGCCGTTCATCTGCGCCGTGTATTTTTCCGGCGTTTCGATGACCAGCTCCAGCCCGCCGCACTGCTCCGCCAGCGCGGGATCCGCGTCAAAGGCAAATTCCAGCTCCACCTCGCAGGGGCGGCGCAGCTCGAGCAGCAGGCGCTGCAGATGGATGGTCAGCTCCGGCCCCTGCCATTCGCCGCCGTCCAAACGGTAGCGGCACTGGTCGAGGGTGAGCGCATTGCGCACCGGGTTCGTGATGGCAAAGGTCTTTTCCAGCGGCACCACATACGTCTGCGGCTGCTCCGCCTCCGGCTGCCTGCCGTCCCGCACCCGCAGCATACGCGCGCCCATCTTCGGGAAGGTCAGCGGCACAAAGGTGTTCCCTCCGGCATATTCCACCGGCAGCGGCTTCGCGCTGTCGTCGAGCAGGTCGATCTCCTCCACCGTGCAGGTGCCGGCCAGCCGCAGCCGCGTATCGGCGCACAGCTCCCGGTCGATCGACGTGAAAAACAACATCCGGCTGCCGTCCTCCAGCCGCGACGAACGCATGTGGACGTTGTGCGCGTTCTCGCCGGTCAGATACGGTTCATCCGCATCCAGCAGCGCGGCCCGCAGTTCGGCGTCGGTGCCGAGCGTCTTCACGCCGGCCATAAACGCGCGCACCTCTTCGCTCTCCCGGCCGTCCAGACGATCGGGCCGCCCGCCGAGAGCATACAGCCGCCCGCCCTGCCGCACAAATTCCTTAAGCAGTGCGAAGGTCGACGCGGATATGGTCAGCATCTCCGGCAGCACCACCCGGCTGTACGCGCACCGGCCGATCACCAGCTTGCCGCCCTGCACCGCGCCGTGGCGCTCCATCAGGGTTTCGTCCCCGTAATGGTGCTCGATCTGCAGGCCGTTGAGCCGGCTCGAGGCATTCTGGAACAGGCAGTTGAGCTCGGCAATGCGGCCCTCGTTTTTGGTGTCGTACACCAGGTAGGCGCTGCGCATCGGATGGAGCATCAGCACGTCGATGCTCGGCTCGCCGTCGCTCATATACGCCGCCATCCGGGCGCCGTAATCCATGAAATAATGGTATTTATCGTACCAGGGCTGCTGAATGAACATGCCCGGCGGATGGTCCCGCTTGCGCAGGCCGCGGATGGTATACCCCTCAAGATGCGGGCACAGCACATTCACCCCGTTGACCACCTGCCAGCCGAGGATCCAGCGCATTTCATCAAAGCTCAGGTTCCAGCCGCAGCAGGCGTAGGTCTCGGTCAGCTTTTTGGATTTGCCGAGCTGCATGGCCGCCGAATCCAGCTGCTTGGGGGTCAGCGGCGAATCCACCTTCCTTCCCAGCCAGTCGATGCCGGGGAACTGGAAGTATTCATAGGCCGGCATCACGCCCGCGGTGGCAAGCATCTGGGAGTACAGATCGTCCTCGAGCATCATGTGGCCGGTCAGCTCACAGTTATGCGCCGCACACCAGTCATGGATCGGCTCCATGAAGTTATGCATCATCATGTCGTTGACCAGGCAATAAAAATCATAGCGGAAGCTCTCCGCCCCTTCGGCATCCACAAACAGCAGCGCCAGCCGGTCGAGCGCACTGTAGCCGTACCGCCGGTGGAACTCCTCCTCCAGCGCAAAGGTATACGGAATCATATACCGGCCGTACTGCGGCTCGTCGGTAAAAAAGCCGCGCAGGCCCTTGCCGAATTCGTCGCCGAAGCGCTTGTAATACTCTTCGTGCACGCAGCGGATAAACTCGTCGGTGCACTCGCGGCTGAGCGCGTCGATATAATACCGGTTGACGATCAGGATCACCGCGCAGTCGGCGCCGTCCGCCGTCTCCTGCCGGATGCAGCGGCCGTCCTGCCGGCGGAAATAGCCGAGCACCCGGTCCTCCGGCGTCAGATCGACGATCTCCCGGAATTCCATGCGCTTCTGCTGGAACGCTTCGCCCTTCTGCGGCACCCGGCCGTCCGCAAACCCGCTCGGCCAGCCGTTTTCATCGTACGCCCAGGCCTGCATTCCCAGTTCCTTGGCGGTTTCGATGCATACCCGCACCGCTTCAAACCATTCCTCGCCCATATACGGCGTTTCCAGGCCGCCGCGTGCGTGCATGAAGAAGCCGCCGATGCCCTGCTCCTTCATCTGCCGGATCTGTTCCCGCAGCCGTTCCGGCTCCAGCCGGTCGTTCCAGCTCCAGAACGGCAGCGCGCGGTAGGTATCCGCGTTGACCTTCATCCTTCCCATGTTTTCCTCCCCTTCTTTACCCGCCCCTCGGCCGGCTTATGTAAGAGGAACCGCCCGCTGCGGCCGGCCCTCCGTAAACCTTTCCCGGTTTCCCTTTCATTGTATTCGGCCGTCCGGCAGATTACAATAGGTTTTCTTGCCATTCCGCCCTCTTTTTTTGCCAGACCTGCGGTCGCCGCATGCGCGGTCGGCAATTCGTGATGAGTTGCCGGCCGCTTTCTGTTTACCGCCCGACTGCAGGCAGGCATCTTTTTGGTAACTCAAACCCATGTCAAAACCCGCCGGCACCAGAAAAACACCGCTGTTCCCCAAAACAGCGGTGTCTCTTTTTGCCTTATCCTACCCGCTGGAGCTGCTCGTTGCGGCGGCGGTTCACCGCGCGGTGAATCATCCACAGATACGGCAGGCCCAGGTTGGTTTCCAGCAGCGAATTCACGATCAGCGTCTGCAGGCTCTGGTTGCGGATGCCGGTCACGGCGAGGGTCGCCTCCCAGCCGAACTGCACCAGGATCCCGATCGCCAGAATCCATTTGATATCGATTTTTTCGCCCCTGCCCAGCAGGTTATGCACAATCAGCAGGCCATACCCCACAAACAGCAGCAGCGCCATGACGCCGTGATAATCCGCCGTGCCGCGGGAAATGCTGATGGTGGAAAAATCCCGGCCGAAATTCTGGCTGAGCAGCGACACGCACAGCCAGCCCGACACGATCAGCAGCGACCACTCGAGCGCGTGCCCGTCCCGGTCGAGCCATACCCAGATCCAGACGAAATTCGTAAAGCCGTAGCTCATCGACAGCCACAGCAAAAACCAGAACGGATCCGCACCGGTCACCACCCGGGTACCCAGCGCAAGGTAAAAGATGCCGTAATCCACCAGGAAATACAGCACCCCGCCGAGCAGGCCCACAATCGCAGCCTGGTACCGCTTGGTCCAGAGCAGTATCCCCATGAGAATACACAGGAATATAATGTCGAACACGATGTACAGCCCGTTCATCGTCCGGGCGGCAATCACTTCACCCGCCAGCAGCATAAACACACCTCTCTGTCAAATCGCCCGCATAACGGCACCGCCGCACGGCCCCCGCATACGGCATAGGAGCGGGGTTCCCCGCTCCTCGCTTATTTTACCGCGTTTGCCGCATCATGGCAAGCGGAACCGGCCCGCAGGGCGCCTCAGCAGCCATCCGCAATCCGGTAAAGCAGCGACTCGGTGTCCTTCCAGCCCAGGCACGGGTCGGTAATCGATTTGCCGTAGACCCGCTGTGCCCCGATCTTCTGGCAGCCCTCCTCGAGGTAGCTCTCGATCATGACCCCCTTCACCAGCCTGCGTATGTCCGCATTGTACCGGCGGCTGTGCAGCACCTCGCTGACGATACGGATCTGCTCCCGGAACTGCTTATTGGAATTCGAGTGGTTCGCATCGATGATCGCCGCCGGGTTTTTCAGGTCGAGCTGCCCGTACATCTCCAGCAGCCGCGCAATGTCTTCATAATGGTAGTTGGGGATGCAGGTTCCGTATTTATCCACCCCGCCCCGCAGGATCACATGCGCGAGGTCATTTCCGTCGGTGGTGACGTCGCAGCCGCGGTAAATAAAGGTATGGGGGTGCTGTGCCGCGATCACCGAATTGAGCATAACCGAAAAATCCCCGCTGGTCGGGTTCTTCATCCCCACCGGGATATCCATCCCGCTGGCCGTCAGACGGTGCTGCTGATCCTCCACCGAACGCGCGCCGACCGCCTCGTACGACAGCAGATCGTCCAGATAACTCCGGTTTTCCGGATACAGCATCTCGTCCGCCGCCGTCAGCCCGCTTTCCGCCATCGCCCGGATATGCATCTTCCGGATCGCGATGATCCCGCCGAGCAGGTCCGGCGCCTTATCCGGCTGCGGCTGATGCAGCATCCCCTTGTAGCCCTCCCCCGTGGTGCGCGGCTTGTTCGTGTAGATCCGCGGGATCAGCACCAACCGGTCCGCCACCTTTTCATTGACCGCCGCCAGCCGGCTGACGTATTCGCACACGGCATCCTCATTATCCGCCGAGCACGGGCCCACCACCACGATAAACTTATCCGACTGCCCGGTGAATACCGCGCGGATCTCCCGGTCACGGCTTTCTTTCCGCCGCGCCAGGCTGCGGTCCAGCGGGTATTCCTGCTTGAGCTCCGCGGGCAAAGGCAGCTGCTTATTGATTCTCATTGCCATACGGTCGTCCTCCCAGCGGGCACCCTTTTCTTCCTGCGGCCTTTCGCCGGGACGCGGGCTGCCCGCCAACAGTATAGCACAAAACCCGCATTTTACCAAACGGATTTGCCGGGCGCTTCCCGCTGTCGATAAAAACCGGCGGCAGACAACCGCCGGTTTTACGAACCGCCGGCAAAGGCAGGCCGGCTACCGTCTTTTTTAAGCAGGCGCATATACCCTATTATCCCCAATATCAGGCCGCCGGCCGCTATGGCACACGCCAGCACTGCCCCAAACAAAATGCAGAAAAATGCAAAAAGGAACCACCCGTTGAAAACCGGGCCGGTAAGCAAGGAAACAAGGGCTACTATTAACCATACGAAAAAAAGCGTCGCCACGGCAGGGGCCGTTATGGCAAAGGCAAACAGACCGTTTATGCCGATATCCCCGGCGCTGTATGGGATCCGCTCTTTCTTTACATGCAGGTGTACCGTTAACACAGAGGTCGCCAGGGACAGGACAGCCGGAACCAGAAGCGGGAAAATAAGGCCGGGCACAGAGGCTGCCAGGCCAACCAGGTTAACAACTGCGGTCATTGCCAAAAAAGAGAAAAGCTGAATGCCGATCGACAGGGAAAAAACGCCGATCAGTATCTTATCCGTTCTTTTCCTCGCCGTTGGCGGCTGGAAGGCGTCCGGGCCGGCGGCAGGATTTTCCCCCGCGGCCACTTTGGACTTAAGCGACGACAGGCCGACGACACCTCTTTTGATCACCCCCAGCAAGCGGTGCCTGTTTTTTATGACCACATACAGCAGTGTCCCGCCCCAAAAAACGCCGGCGACGACACCGGAAAAGATTTCTTCGGGAAAGACGCCCAAACCGGCATTGATCTGGACGCTCACGAAAGCCAGTATATAAAGCAGTCCGAAGATCAACAACACTTTCTTCATTGGGGTTTCCCTTCTTTCCGCCTGCTCTTCTTCCCACCTTCTTTCTTCAGTATAGCATACACCCACCGGAAAGCAACACATTCTTTTGCCGGGTGTTCGGCGCGGTATCCCCTGAAAACGGCCGGAAGTCCATCCCAAGCCAATGCCGGCCCCTCCCCACGGGCACCGCAAAAAGGCGGCGGCAAACACCGCCGCTGCGAGCACGCTTGTATGTGAACAGGCGCAGTGCGGCGTGCCTTTTTCCGGGAAGAAGGGGCGACGGCATGCGTGAGCCGACGGCCTTTTCAAAATGAACCGTCATTACAAACGGTACATAGCCGCGGCAGAGTTGGGTTGACGAAAAGGATACCTGCCCCCGGTTGAACGGCAAAAAGTAAAGCCGCCGGCAACTCCTCACGAATTGCCGGCGGCTGGCCGGGGCGGGGCGGCAGGATACCGAAGGTTCCGCTCCTCCCTGCGG
>ERZ839823.2729-NODE-2729-length-12851-cov-3.066036_pt1 | contig 12851 bp, 9 predicted proteins | sample MGYA00519862_ERZ839823 | MGnify/ENA primary metagenome ERZ839823 (study PRJEB31850, sample SAMEA3708853) | human gut metagenome | biome: human gut; feature: human-associated habitat; material: faeces | place: China | collected 2014 ...
CAAGGATGGCGGGGAAGTTACGGAGCTTTTGTGGGACAAAGGGAATACCGTTGAAACGCTGAAGCTGCTGTCAAAATTCTACGATGTTTCCATCAACACGCTGCTGGGGTCTCCCAGGCAGCTGATCTGTCAGTGCTGCGGGATGCCGCTGGAGGATTCCACCCTCAGCCGGGAAACCGACGGCTCTTTCAACGAGGAATACTGCAAGTGGTGTTACGCCGACGGGGAATTTACCTATTCCAGCAAGGAGCAGCTGATCGATTTCTGCGCAAAGCACATGGCAAGTGAAAGCTGGCCGGAGCAGCAGGTTCGCGCCCATATGGAAGCGCTGGTTCCTACATTGAATCACTGGAAATAATTGCAGAACGAAAAGTCTCTGCCCGACATCGTCAGGCAGAGACTTTTTGTATGCCGTTTGAAAGCAACCGCTTTACCGTCTTCCACCGAAGGGGTAGCCGTTCCAGCCGCCGCCCTGGCTGTCGGAGGCGGCCTGCTGGGTCTGCTTGTTGGCCTGCGCCGACTGAACCTGCTCGCCTACGGTGACGGTGAGTTCTATGGTCGAGCCCTGACGGTAGACGGTCATGGTCAGCGTGTTGCCGATGGCGGCTTCGCTTACCAGACTGACGAGGTCGCTGCTGCCGGTGATCTCCGTGCCGTTGACCTGGGTGATGACGTCACCCGCCTGAAGTCCGGCTTCGGCGGCGGGGGAGCCATCGGAAACGGCCTGAACGGCCGCGCCGGCGGGGATGCCGTAGAGTTGGGTCTGCTGGTTCACGTCGGAAACGCTGACGCCCACATAGGGCTTGGAGATGTAGCCCTTTTCAATGATGCTCTTGACGATGGAAAGAACGTGGTTGATGGGGATGGCGAAGCCGATGTTGTCGATGGACGCGGTGGAGGAGGAAGAGGAGCTGGAATACTTGGCGTTGGTGATGCCGATGACCTCACCGTAGAGGTTAAATAGTGCGCCGCCGGAGTTGCCGGAGTTGATGGCGCAGTCCGTCTGAATGAGGTCCATGGTCAGGGAATTGGAGAGGGTGACCTCCCGATCCTTGGCGCTGACAAGACCCGCGGTGAGGGAGAAGGTCAGTTCGCCCAGAGGGTTGCCGATGGCCACCACGCTGTCGCCCACGTTCAGGTTGTCGGAGTCACCCAGAACCACCGGGGACAGCCCCTGGGCGTCCACCTTCAGGACGGCCACGTCGTTGCTTTCGTCGTAGCCGATGAGGGTCGCGTCATAGGTGTCGCCGTTGTACATGGCTACGGTGATGCTGTTGGAGTTTTCCACCACGTGATAGTTGGTCAGGATATAGCCGTCCTCCGTGAGGATGAAGCCGGAACCGGCCGCGGCGGAGGTGGTCTGGAAGCCCCAGTAGTTGGTGGTGATGGAGGTGGTGATGCCGACGGTGGAATTGACGTTGGCGGCGTAAACCTCCGCGGCGGTCATCTCCTTGCCGGTGCCCACGGTGACGGTGTTCAGGACGCTGCTTTCCCGGATGCCCTGAAGCATGGCAGTCTCATTTTTGCTTGTCGTTCCGGTCTGGCCGCGGCTGCTTTCATACCAGATGACGCCGCCTGCCCCCAGAGCGCCGCCCAGCAGGGCGAACACCAGCGCCAGCGCGCAGGTGCGAAGCCCCATGCGGTTTTTCTTTTCCCGCTTCTTCGGCGTGGGGGGCGTGTAAACGGGAATTTCCTGAGAAGGGGTTTCGTAAGGGTTATTGCAATTGTTGGAATCGTAGAATTGTTCATCCATAATGGTTTGCTTCCTTTCATGTTTCATTGCCCACAGAATAGCACTGAATGCTGAATAGAATCTGAAAAAATGGGCGGAGGATTGTAAAAGAACTGTTAACAAACAGGATTTCAGTTCAAATTCAGGATTATCTGGTATTATAATGAAAATGGAATTTATGGAGGCATGTAATATGAAAATTCTGGTAATCGAAGACGAAAAGCTGCTGGCAGATTCCATCAAGACGCTTCTGGAGGGCAAGGGCTTCGAGGTAGAGGTGGCTTACGACGGGGAGACCGGCGCGGAATATGCCGAGCTGGGAATTTACGATCTGCTGATTCTGGACGTGATGATGCCCAAAATGGACGGCTATCAGGTCGCCCGGGAGGTGCGCGCCAAGCGCTGCACCACGTCCATCCTTATGCTGACGGCAAAGTCCGCCGTGGAAGACCGGATCTACGGCCTGAATTCCGGCGCGGACTATTATCTGACCAAGCCCTTCGACACCCGGGAGCTGCTGGCCTGCATCAACGCCCTTCTGCGCCGTCAGGGCAAACAGGTGGACGAGCTGGTGTTCGGCAATACCTCTCTCGACCTGGACACCTGCACCCTGGTCTGCGGCGGGAAAAGCGTGCGGCTGTCCGCCCGGGAGTTCGACGTGATGCGGTTTCTGCTTCAGGCGCAGGATCGGATACTGTCGAAGGAAATGATCCTCGCCCGGGTCTGGGGCTACGATTCCAACGCCGTGGAGAACCACGTGGAGGTCTACGTGGGCTTCCTGAGAAAGAAGCTCAGCGCCATCAATTCCAATGTGCGCATTGAGGCCGTCCGGCGTCTGGGGTATCGTCTGGAGGTGGCGGAAGGATGATTCGCCGACTGAGAGTCAAATTCATCTGCATCAATATGGCCATCGTCACCGTTATGATGCTGGCGATTCTTGGTATGCTGCTCCACTTTACCCGCAATGATCTGGAACAGCAGAGCATCCGGGTGATGCAGAGCGTCATGGAGGATCGCGCCTATCCCAGCCGTCCGGGGGAATTTCCCAGACAGGCGAAGCTTCCCTATTTCTATGTAAGTGTCAACACCATGGGCGAGCTGTCCGCCAGCTTTGGCGGCTACTATGACCTGACGAACACGGAGGCCATTCAGGAGATCATCACCCTCGCGCTGAATTCCGACGACCAGACCGGCATCCTGAAGGACTACAGCCTGCGCTTTCAGAAGCGCACCACGCCCTTCGGGCAGACCATCGTCTTTGTGGATATGTCCAGCGAGCTTGCCACCATGCGCAGTCTGACGGATACCTGTATCCTCATCGGCGTGCTGAGCTTCGCCGTGTTTCTGGGGCTGTCCTTCCTGCTGGCCAGATGGGCGGTGAAGCCGGTGGAGACGGCGTGGAACCAGCAGCGCCAGTTCGTGGCGGATGCTTCCCACGAACTGAAAACACCCCTGACGGTGATCCTGACCAACGCGGAGCTTTTGCAGGAGCCGGAGTATGACGAACAGGCGCGCAGCCGGTTCGTGGACAGCATTATGACCATGTCCCACCAGATGCGGGGCTTGGTGGAAAGTCTGCTGGAGCTGGCGCGGGTGGACAACGGCGGGCAGAACATGGTTTTTTCCCGTCTGAATTTCAGCGAGCTGGTGAGCGACGCCCTGCTCCCCTTCGAGCCGGTGTATTTTGAGAAGGGGCTGACGCTGGAAAGCAATGTGGAGGAAAACCTATTCGTCAGGGGCAGCCAGCAGCACCTGAAGCAGGTGGCGGACATTCTGCTGGACAACGCATCCAAGTACGCTTCCGCCGATTCCACGGTGCGGGTTATCCTGCGGCGGCAGGGGAGCCACTGCCTGCTCTCCGTGGCAAGCGCCGGGGATGCGATATCCAAAGAGGACCTGAAGAATATTTTCAAGCGGTTTTACCGCATGGACAAGGCCAGAAGCATGAACCACAGCTATGGTCTGGGCCTGTCCATCGCGGACAGCATCGTTTCCAAACACGGCGGAAAGATCTGGGCGGAAAGCGCGGACGGGGTCAATACCTTCTTTGTCCAGCTGCCCACGGCATAAATATCCGGGACGGCACCGCCGTCCCGGCTTCGTTTATTCACAGACACGTAACAATTTTTTAAGAGTCCTTTCAGCTTCCGGTACTATAATCGGGTGTGAGTATGGGCAGTGCCCACCGGATGAAGCTCATCAATAGAAGGAGGAACCGCGTTGATTGAAGTAAAGCATCTGACCAAGCGCTACGGCAGTCATACTGCTGTGTCCGACCTGTCCTTCACCGTGGAGAAGGGGCAGATCTACGGCTTTCTTGGGCCGAACGGCGCCGGAAAATCCACAACCATGAACATTATGACGGGCTGTCTTGCCGCTACCTCCGGCGAGGTGGTCATCGGCGGCTATGATATCTTCCAGGACGCCGCCCAGGCCAAGCGCCTTATCGGCTATCTTCCCGAGCAGCCGCCGCTGTATCTGGACAGGACGCCCCGGGAATATCTGCGCTTCGTGGCGCGGGCAAAGGGCATCCCAGAGAAGCGCATTCCCGGGGAGCTGGACAGGGTCATGACCGTCACCGGCACACTGGATGTTGCCGACCGGCTGATGAAGAATCTGTCCAAAGGCTACCGCCAGCGGGTGGGCATCGCGCAGGCGGTGCTGGGCGACCCGGAGGTCATCATTCTGGACGAGCCTACCGTGGGGCTTGACCCCCGGCAGATCACGGAGATACGGGAACTGATCCGCCAGCTGGGGAAGGAGCACACCGTCATTCTTTCCAGTCACATTCTGTCGGAGGTGCAGCAGGTCTGCACCACCATTTTGATCCTGTCCAAAGGCAAGCTGGTGGCCTGCGACACTCCGGAAAATCTGGAACGGCTGTTCGCGGGAAAGAGCACTGTGGAGCTGACTGTGGAGGCGGCGGAGAAAGAAATCCCCGGCATTCTCTCCGGCGTTTCCCACATTGTGAACCGGACGGCAAGACGTCGGCAGGACGGTGCCTGCGACGTGACGCTGGAGCTGGACATCCCGGCGGAAAATGAAGTTTGTCGGGAGATTTTCTTCGCATTCAGCAAGGCGGGCAAGGCCATCCTGCGCATGACCGCCGGGAAGGCGAGCCTTGAGGACATTTTCATGGAGTTGACCGATTCCGGGAAGGGGGAGGGAGCCAAATGAGAGCGGTATTCCGGCACGAGTTGTCTTCGTATTTTACGGGGGTGACGGGGTACGTGTTCAGCGCGTTTCTGCTGTTGTTCACGGGCATTTACACCATGGTCTACAATTTGCAGTCCGCCTCCGTGCATTTTGAATACGTGCTGGGGAGCATGAGCTTCGTATTCCTGATCATCGTCCCCATTCTCACCATGCGGGTGCTGGCGGAGGAGCGGCGGCAGAAGACCGACCAGCTGCTCTATTCTCTGCCCCTGACCATGACGCAGGTGGTGCTGGGCAAATTTGCCGCCATGCTGGTGGTGTTTGCCGCGCCCATGGCGGTCATCTGCCTGTATCCGGTGGTGCTGTCCGCCTACGGCAATGTGTATCTGCCCGCGGCCTACGGCGCTATTGTGGGATTCTTCTTTTTAGGAATGGCGCTGCTGGCCATCGGCATGTATATTTCCTCCGTGACGGAAAGTCAGGCCGTGGCGGCGGGGCTGTGCTTCGTGGTGATGCTGGTCAACTATTTCCTGTCCGATCTGGCGGGGTTCGCGTCCTCCACGGCCTATTCGTCCCTCGCGGCGCTGGCGCTGACGGCGCTGATCGCCTGCGGCATTGTGTACCTGATGACGAAAAACGGCTTCGTGTCTCTGATCCTGGCGGCGGTGCTGGAAGCGGGACTCATCGAGGGCTATCTTTGGGATTCCAGCCGGTTCGAGGGGCTGTTTCCTCAGATTATCTCCCAGCTGAGTCTGTTTGCCCGGTTTTATACCATCGTCAACGGCGTGTTCGACGTGACCGCCATTGTGTATTACCTGTCGGTGACGGGATTTTTCCTGTTTTTGAGCGTGCAGTCTCTGGAGAAGCGGAGGTGGAGTGAATGAAAAAGCCCAATTTCAGCTGGAAGCGGGTGGCGGATTCCTTCTCCACCCGGTCGTTCCGGGCCGGCGGCTACACCGTGGCCGCGGCGGCCATTGTGCTGGCCATCGCCGTGATGGTCAATGTGTTCGCCGCCGCCCTCCCGGCAAGTGTGACAAAATTCGACACCACGGCCAATCAGCTGTTCACCCTGTCGGAGCAGACGGAAAAGCTGGTGGGCGGCCTGACGGACGAGGTAACGGTGTACTGGATCGTCCGCAGCGGGCGGGAGGAAAGCTACCTGGAATCCCTGCTGAGCCGCTACCAGTCCCTCAGCGACAAGATCCGCGTGGTGAAGAAGGACCCGGACGTGTTCCCCACCTTCACCCAGCAGTATACCGACAGCTTCACGGAAAACAGCCTGATCGTGGAGGCCGGGGAGCGGTACCGGTACGTGGACTATAACGACATTTTCGTGATGGACTACACCAGCTATTACTACTATGGTACGGAAAACTGGAGCTTCTGCGGAGAAAGCGAGCTGACCAGCGCCATCGACTACGTGGTGAGCGAGAATCTCCCCAAGGTGTACCTGCTCACCGGCCACGGGGAAAGCAGCCTGAGCGACAGCTTTGCTTCGGCCGTGAAGCAGCAGAACATCGAGACGGCAGAGCTGTCCCTGCTGACGCTGGAATCCGTCCCCGCAGACGCGGACTGCATTCTCATCAACGCCCCCCAGAGCGACATTTCCTTAGACGAGCAGAGCAAGCTGCGGGAATATCTGGTCAACGGCGGCAATCTGTTTCTCATCACCGACCCGCCGAAAAACGAAAAGCTTTCCAATCTGGAAGCACTGATGGCCGATTACGGTGTCAGCACTGTGGACGGCATCGTGGTGGAGAGCGACCAGAGCCATTATGTCTGGGGCACGCCCTATTTCCTGCTGCCGGACATTGCGTCCCACGCCATCACCACGCCCCTGACCGACGGCGGCTACCGTGTGCTGCTGCCCATTTCTCAGGGTCTGACGGTGGCGGATGACCTGCGGGACACGCTGTCCGTTACCAAACTGCTGACCACGTCCTCTTCCGCCTTTGCCAAGGCGGCGGGGTATGACCTGACCACCTACGAAAAGGAGGAGGGGGACGTAAACGGCCCCTTCGCTCTGGCGGTCGCCATCAGCGACACCGTGGACGACGGCATTACCAGCGACATTGTGTGGGTATCCTCCGCGGCGCTGGTGGACGACCAGACCAACACGCAGGTCTCCGGCGGCAATCAGGACTTCTTCCTCAATGCCCTGGGATACCTGTGTCAGGCGGAGCAGAGCAGTCTGTCCATCCACGCAAAATCCCTGAGCAGTGACACGCTGACCATGGACAGCGCGGCGGTATCTGCCCTCACCGTTGCGGTGGTGGGTGTGATTCCTGCGGCAGTCATCACGCTGGGCATTGTCATCTGGATAAGGAGGAAGCGCAGATGAAAAACGGAAAAAAGCTGCTGCTTCTGCTGCTGGTTCTGGCGGTGCTGGTGGGCGCGACCGCAATAGTGGGAACCATCAGCAAAAATGCCGCCGATCAGGAGGACGAAACGCAGACAGTGTTTTCTCTCGACCCGGAAAACGTGACGAACCTCGGCTGGGACTACAGCGAAAAGGTCTCCTTCACCGCCGGGGAAGACGGCTGGGTGTGCGATCAGGACGGGGCGTTCCCCGTGGACGAAACCTGTCTTGACAAGATGCTGGAAGTCCTCACGGATGTGGAATCCACCAAAACCATTGAAAACCCGGAGAATTTAGACCAGTACGGTCTGGAGATCCCTGTGTGCGTCATCACGGTGGAGGATGGCCAGAGCCACACACTTTCCATTGGGCTGGAAACCGCCGTGGGCGGCCAGCGGTACTTTTCCAACGGCGACGGGAACGTCTATCTGGTGGACAAAGACATTATCGAAAATTTCCAATATGGCCTGTATGATGTCCTGAAGCACCAGACCCTGCCGGAAGTCGCCCAGCTTACCGGCATAAAAGTGGAGCTTCCGGACGGCGGTTATGAAATTACCCGTCAGGAGAACAGCGGTCTTGCCTATTCCGACGATTACGTCTGGTTCATGGACGGCAGGGCGCTGGATAACGACCTGACCCAGACGCTTCTCGATATGGTGACGAACCTGAACCTGAGCGAGTGCGTGGACTACAACGCATCCGACCTGTCCCTGTACGGCCTGGATGCCCCGGCGGTGACGGCGACGGTTCTGGACGGGGGCAAGGCAGCTTATACGCTGGAGATCAGCGCCTCGGAGGGCGGCGAGTGCTACGTGCGCCTGAGCGATTCCAAGATGATCTACCAGCGGGACGCCGCTCTCAGCGATACCCTGCGCTACACCACCTACGCCGATTTACAGCCCGACGACGTGATTCTGATGGACTGGGATACGGTGCAGAGCGTCGCCGTCACGGTGGACGGTGGGGAATCCGTGCTGACGAGAACCACCGAAGAGAAGACGGATGATCAAGGCACCGTCACGGAGGAAACGGTCTGGAAGCTGGATGGGCAGGAAGTGAAGTTCGCTTCCGTCCTGAACAGCCTGTCTAATATGACCTCCAGCGGCTATGCCACCGGCATCACCCCGGAGGGAGAACCGGAGATCACCTTCCGTATCCTGAGAGACCGGGAGAATTTCTCCGAAGTAACCCTGTGCTTCTACGCCTACAATTCCACCTCCTGTCTGGTGACACTGGACGGCGTGTCCACCGTCACCGTCAAGCGGGAGACCGCGGCGGAGCTGGTTTCGTCGGTTGAGAAATTGCTGAAATAAAAGTGGCCGGGAACAGGGCAAAACCCTGTTCCCGGCTTCTTGTGTACATGATTGGATGGAAAATCTTTTTACGTCTCCCCAGTGCTAGGCCGGCAGCTTCCGGTAGCAGCGGAAAAAGTACCAGTTTTCAAAGGCGGCGGTGATCGACCAGGAGAAAATGTAAACGAGATACAGCGACGGAATGGTCTTGAACCATGCGAACACGGTCAGAACCCAGATGATCCGGAAAATACAGGAACCGGAAATGACGATAATCATGGGCACAAGGCTCTTTCCCAGCCCCCGGCAGCCGGCGATGGCATTGTCCATGAAGGCGGAGACGCAGTAGGAGAAGCCCATGATGGTCAGCCGCTTCATGCCCGCCTCGATGACGGCGGCGTCGGTGGTGAACAGCGTCAGAAACGTCGGGCCGAAGGCCACCAGAGAGAAGCCCAGAATGGCGCCCGCGCCGAAGGAATACCCCAGACAGATCAGATAGCTGCGCCGGATCTCCCTGCGCCGTCCGGCGCCGTAGTTCAGGCCGATGAAGCTGCTGCACGCGGTGTAGAAGGCTGCCATGACGTCGTAAACCAGGCCGTCGGCATTGGCGGCGGCGGAATTGCCTGCCACCATAACGGTGTCAAAGCTGTTGACGCCCGCCTGAATGAACATATTGGCAATGTAGAAAATGGCGTTTTGCAGGCCCGCGGGAATGCCCAGCGTCAGAATCTCCCGGCAATTTTTCCGGTGCAGGCGTAATAGTTTTGGGGAAAGACCGTAGGCTTCCCGGCTCCGGAATAGCGCGGCCGTGAGGAAAATGGCGGAGAGGTACTGGGAAATAATGCTGGCGAGGGCCACACCGGCCACGTCCAGATCGCACACAATGACAAACACCAGATTCAGCACCACATTGACGATGCCGGAAAACAGAAGGTAGTACAGCGGCTTTTTGGTGTTGCCGATGGCGCTGTACACGGCGTTTCCGAAGTTATACAGGGCGAGGGCGGGCATACCGCAGAAGTAGATCTGCATGTAAAGCGTGGCCTTGTCCAGCAGCTCCGGCTTGGTGTTCAGCAGCCGCAGCAGCGGCCGGGAGCCGAAGAAGCCGAAAATCAGCAGCAGAATGCCGCAGATCAGACAGATGATGGCCGAGGAATGGACAGTCCTTTGCAGCTCCTGTCGATCTCTGGCGCCGTAATACCGGGCGACCAGCGCATTGATGCCGCCGCCGACACCGATGAGAATACCGGTAAACAGCGTTACGGCGGTGGCGGTGGAGCCGACGGCCGCCATGGACAGCGAGCCGGCAAACCGGCCGATGACGGCGATATCCGCCATATTAAACAGAACCTGAAGCACATTGGAGGCCATCAGCGGCAAGCTGAAAAGCAGAATTTGCCGGGGAAGCCGCTCCGACGTGCCGGGGGCGATTTTGGATTTCATGGAATTCACCTTTCTATGTAAGCAAACAGCATCCCCAACTTTTTGGGGGAAAAGCGGAGCCATTGTAGCACATCCTGGGGATGAATGCAATGCTTCCCGCCGCCTTTTGAAAAAAGAAAATTTCCTGCAAAAAATTGTTGATTTTCCACAGGACAGGGATTATAATTTCAGCGAAAACGTTGATTTTCCGGGGCTTCCTCCGAAGGGTCGGCGGGTTTTCAGGGACATATTGAAGCAAGGAGCCAAAGGAAATGAAAAGATACGCAGGTGTACTGCTGCCCGTTACCAGCTTGCCGTCCAAATACGGCATCGGCTGTTTTGATCAGGCGGCCTATGATTTCGTGGACTGGCTGCAAAAGGCCGGTCAGCGCTACTGGCAGATTCTGCCTCTGGGGGCTACCAGCTATGGCAGCTCCGACGATTCTCCTTATCAGGCGTATTCCGCCTTTGCGGGAAACCCTTATCTCATCAGTCTGGACGCGCTGGTGGAGGAGGGCGTGCTGACCCGGGAGGAATGCGACGGCGTGAGCTTCGGAGACAACCCCGCCAAGGTGGACTTTGACAAGCTCCATGAGCACCGCTTTGCCCTGCTGCACAAGGCCTATGAGCGCAGCGGCATCAGCGCAAACCCGGACTATCAGAACTTCATCCGGGACAACGGCTGGTGGCTGAACGACTACGCCCTGTTCATGGCGCTGAAGACCTTTTTCCACGACCAGCCTTTCCGCGCATGGCCGGAGGACATCCGGATGCACTGGGGCTTTGCGTTGGAGCATTACAACCGGGAGCTGTACTTTGACATAGAGTTCCAGAAGTACATGCAGTTCAAATTCAACCAGCAGTGGAGCCGCCTGAAGGCCTACGCCAACGGCAAGCATATCCAGATCGTGGGGGACATTCCCATCTACGTTTCCCCCGACGGCGCGGACGTCTGGGCACACCCGGAGCTGTTCCAGCTGGACGCGCACAATGCCCCCACCGCCATTGCGGGCTGCCCGCCGGACGCCTTTGCCGAGGACGGTCAGGCCTGGGGGAATCCCCTGTACAACTGGAATTTTCACCGCGGCACGGACTTTGCCTGGTGGGTCAGCCGGATGTGGTACAGCTTCAAGCTCTACGACGTGGTGCGCATTGACCACTTCCGGGGCTTTGACGAATATTTCTCCATCCCCGCGGACGCAAAAACCGCCAGAGACGGGCATTGGGAGAAGGGCCCCGGCATGGAGCTGTTCAACTCCATCCGCCGTCACCTTGGGAACGTCAGCGTCATCGCCGAGGATCTGGGACTCATGACCGACGGCGTCCGCGCTCTGGTGCGGGACAGCGGTTATCCCAATATGAAGGTGCTGCAATTCGCCGTTGACCCGGCGGACGTGGGCGCGGCGAACGACTATTGGCCCCACAATTACAATTCCAACTGTGTGGTCTACACCGGCACCCACGACAACGAGACGCTGGCCGGTTGGTACGCGGGCCTCAGCATCGAAGCAAAGACGCAGGTCCGCAACTACCTGAGCGATTACTACACCCCGGATGACCGGATGTACAAGGTTCTCATCAATCTGGCCATGACTGCGGTGGCGAAGGACTGCATCGTCCCCATTCAGGATCATCTGGGACTGGGCAACGAAGCCCGGATGAACCAGCCCGGCACCGTCGGCTTCAACTGGCGCTGGCGCCTGCTGCCGGGGCAGCTCACCGACGCTCTGGCGCAGGAGCTTCTGGCAATGGCAAAGCGCACCGGCCGCGCCAACTGGGACACCCTTCCCAAGAAGAAGGACACCGACGCGGACAAAACGGAAAAATGACAAAAAACCGGCTCAGCTGCTTAGCAGCTGGGCCGGTTTTGGCGACGCGGGTCTATAAGCCGGGTTCTGTCTTGACAGCCATCTATCTAGTCCCGGGGTTGCTCCCGGGATCAAGCCGCCTCCTCGGAACGGTCGGGCAGACCATGTGTTCCTCCACGGCGTTGCTCCGGATAGAGTTTACATCGTAAAACCTGTGTTTCCACAGGCCGGGTGGGCTCTTACCCCACCTTTTCACCCTTACGTTCTGCACCCTGAGGACGCGGAACGCGGTATCTCTCTGTTGCACTTGTCCTGAGATCACTCTCGGCGGGCGTTACCCGTTATCCTTGCCCTGTGGAGCCCGGACTTTCCTCATCCGCTGCCTTTCGGCATGCGTCCGCGGCTGTCCGACCCGGTCGTGAAAACATTGTACCCCATCGGGAACGAATTGTCAAATACCTTGCAAATTCTTTTCGGATATTGCCGTTACACGGAAGCACTCTCCGCTGCCAGCGCCTCGCCGACCTCCTCCGGCACGGTATTCCACTCGCCTTTCCTGTAGAACAGAATGGAAATGACCGTCGCCACCGTCCAGCCGATGGGCCATGCGCACCAGATGCCTGTGGAGGCCAGCACCGTCCCCGACAGGACGAAGGCCAACACCACCCGCAGGATCAGGTCGGTAAAGGTCGCAGTCATGAACTGCCGCATTTTCCCCGTTCCCCGGAGAATGCCGTCCGCCACCAGCTTGGCGGAGACCACAAAGTAGAAGGGGGACAGTATCCACAAAAACCGCATTCCGCTGCCCAGCGCGGCCTCCGTGGCGTCTTCCATAAAGAAGTTCATCAGCGCCCGGCCGCAGGTGCAGTACAGCGCCACCAGCGGCAGGCAAATCAGCCACACCATTTTCAGCGCCGCCCGGAAGCCTTCCTGAATTCGTGTCAGCTTGCCCGCACCCAGATTCTGGGCGGCATAATTGGAAATGCCGTTACCGATGGTGGTAAACGAAGTGATGACCAGATTGTTCAGCTTCACCGCCGCGGAATAGCCCGCCACCACTGCCGGGCCGAAGCCGTTGA
>ERZ839823.2749-NODE-2749-length-12752-cov-11.701726_pt1 | contig 12752 bp, 16 predicted proteins | sample MGYA00519862_ERZ839823 | MGnify/ENA primary metagenome ERZ839823 (study PRJEB31850, sample SAMEA3708853) | human gut metagenome | biome: human gut; feature: human-associated habitat; material: faeces | place: China | collected 2014 ...
GGGTACGGATATTATCTGACCGGATAGTGTTTTAAAGTTCCGTTGTGCAAGTATGTTAGTTCGGTATTAGCGGGTGTACCATCAAAGGCATTTGTGATACCTTTTGTAATAAAATTTCCGATAGCATTAGCCCCATCCCCGACAAACTGTACGCCTATCATGGAAGCCGCTAAGCCTATTAGCTGTAATCCGTTGACAGCACATGTCAGCCCATTACATTGGTTAAATTGTAACCCAAACAATCCGATAGGAGTACAAGCTACATAGGTATTACTGATGCTGACGCAGCCGGAGGAGGTTTTGTAAAACTGAATACCACCCTGCGAGCACCCATCAAATACGCAGTTCGATATTAAAATATCGTTAAAGCGGTTGTCTCCTGTAGCACTCTCGCTCTCGAACACGACGCCATAACCACCGCTTGCCGTTTCGCACGATAGTAAATAAACGTCGCTCCCCGCGCCTATCACACCAAAACCCACCGAGTTAAAACTACTCTGTGTTGTATACGTATCACCGTAGGAACATCGCACAAAATACAAGGATGCATTGCCGCCCGCTAGAATTGGGTTTCTTTCGTCGGTGCAGTGATAAGCTCTGAATCTATTGTCTCCGTTATGGTTTACAGACTGCACATAACAACGTTCATACACTGTTGAGACATTTTTAGTGATGTAAAATCCACCCCCCGCATCGTTTGACATCGTCTTAACGAACAGGTGCCGGAAAGTTCCGTAGACTACCCCGTAAATCTTTACAGGGAACTCTGCATCATGATTCTGAATTTCAATATTTTCCAGCGTTATGCAACGAGGAAAATCATTAATTACTCGGCCACTAATGTCTCCGACGATAATACTAGAATTGTTATTCAAAATTATGAGCGCGCCGTTTCCTTCGTCAGAATATTCAGGGCCCACCATGGAAAAACCCGATTTGTTGATCGTGATATTTGTAGACACTGTATATGTCCGATTTGATAAGTGCACTTTATGCAAAGTGTTTATAGCACTCTGTAAATCAGGGAACCAATCTGCGGACCCGTCGGCATACTGTTTTGCAATAGTGACGGACGACCCCGTTTCAAAAATTTGTTTGTTTTTAGCCATAATAGGCCCGTTGATGGTGATAGTTCCGCCAATTACGCCGTCAATATATACCGGAACGTTTTGTGCAGACTCAAAGCCCGACACCTTAAATGTGCCCTGTGGGATGTATAGGGGCAACCCCGAGGCTTTTGCGGCGTTGAAAGCGGAGGTTTCATCAGTAGACCCGTCACCAACGGCTCCGTATTTTTTAACGTTTGCCCAGTTGACAGCTGATTTTAGCGCAGCGTCAATATTTTTTTGTAGTTTATTATCCGCGTCTTTCCGAGTCGTTGTTTCCGCGTCAATAGCCGTCTGTAGCTGGTTGTCGGCGTTCTCTCTGGCCGTTTGTTCCGCGTCAATAGCCGTCTGTAGCTGGGTGTCGGCGTTCTCTCTGGCCGTTTGTTCCGCGTCAATAGCCGTCTGTAGCAGGGTGTCGGCATTCTCCCGAGCCGTTTTCTCTGCGCTCAAGCCCTCATTAAATGCGGTGATAAGGTAGTGCAGAACTTCATTTGTGGAGCTGCTGACGCAGTTGGAGCCGGGCACGTAAGCATCACCGGCGATCATTGCTCTTGTGACACGCACCAGCGCCCCATTGACCCAGACAAGATCGTTGACAGCTCTTGCAGTTGTCGCGGTGGGGCTGTGGCCCTCATCGTTGGGAGTAATGGCCTTTTTGACATCGGCCCAAAGTTCATCGAAATTGCCAATTTTGGTCCAGAACTCGGTACGATCCAGAGAAACACCGGACGGCACCGGCTTTACGGAAAGATAGGCGTTGCCCTTGCTGTCCACAACAACGGTGTTTGCCTCATACTGGCTAGTGATGTCCCACTGAATCGGGTTTGCGTACTTGATCGTGGCCAGGCTGACGAAATTCGTCAGTTTGGTGTTGAATTCGTTCAGCGTCTCCATAATCCAATCAAGATTGAGGTCATGGAAATTGGTGTAGGGTGCTTTGTGAATAGGATTGATAATACCCATTTTATTGCATCTCCTTAATATACCAGCAAACAGAAGTTTGCCCGGATGTCCGTGACGATTTTATGAATTGTATTTTCCATTGCAAGGGCCAATTCTTTGGTAATAAGGTCTTGCGGGTCCCGCCCTGCCCGGCCCTTCTCGGTCACGGTGTCGTTATAGCCGTCGTGCAACTCCGAGGTGTTGTTATCGGTGGATGTCTGATCGGTGGTGGTCGTGTCCGTGCCGCTGCTGGTAATGGTGTTCCCAGTTCCAAGGGCCGTTGTGCTCTTTTCAGCGGTTTGTAATGTCCCGCTGTCAAAACCCGTAACGTCCCGGGTGGTGCTGTCACTGCCGGTATTCTGGCCGGTGGTGGTCAGGTTCGGCGTGCGGGTTGTCGTTCCTTTGACGCCGTTTGTGCGGTTGATTGTGCCGCCGCTGGTTCCTGCATGGTCGGTGGTTCTGGTTCTGTCATCGGATGCCAAAACATCGTATTTAAGGCCCAGCGCCTCGGCGTACCGGGTCCAGCTCGGGAGCATGGTTTCAGAATAGACGCCCAGCGCCCTGCGCATAGTGGGGCCGTCCGCGTATAATACCTCCAATTCCAGCGTATCAAACAGTAATTGATTGCAAACAGCGTCTTTAGAGACATTGTCAGGGACTTTCAAGTCGTCGAACAGTTTTGGGTATCTTGCCAACAGGCCGTTAAAGCTCAATGTTGCGCGCATCGTTGTTCACCTCCTGCGCCCCAGTGTCGGGCGGAAAACGCCAATCGACCCATAAAGTAGATTTGTCAATTCCAAAGAGCTTGTGGACCCGCTCGCACCCATGCTGCAAGCTATCCAACCATAGCGACGCTTTGGCGGCTGTCTCAACGTTGTTAGAATTGACTTCGTCGGTCAACATCCGCTCTTTTTTGCTGGTGTTGGTGTTGGGAATGCCTACTTCCGTATCGAACAGGGCTTTAATGGTTTTAAGGGCTGTCAACAGTTCGTTGGTGATGAAGTTTCCTTTAAGGTCTGTCGCAAAGTACATCCAGGGGGCTTGCCCGGATGCCCCATTTTTAGGCGCTTTGAGCAATGAGGAATCCACAAACACGGCGGGGTCTCCCTGCATGATCTGGTCAAACATCTTTTTAAAAGATTCTGCACCGGCCTTGTTACCAGATGCAAACACATACGCCAACCGGCTGTTGATTAAATTGCTCTGGATGGTCTGGGCCGCAAGGGCCATCATATCCCCATAATAGGCCACAATATCCACCATGCCGCGGTAATCGGGTTGCAAATTGATGATCTCGCACTGCTTCCCGATTTGCAAATAGGGGGACCCTTTAATAAAAGGGTTTGCAATGATGGAGTGTGTCGGATTATAGAAAATGTTGATGCCGGTTAGTCCCATTCGGTCATATACGAGGCCATAACGGTCTGTATTAAACACCGTAACACCGCCGGAACCGAAAACAAGATATTGCAAGCGGTTACTGGGCCATGTGTCGGGGAGCGTCCAGCGGACCATAGACACAGCTTCAAGGAACAGATATTTGCGGAAATAATAGGATAAGCTATTACCCTTGGTGTGCATCACGGAGGGAGTCACCGGCGACATATGAGCGTTGATCTGCTCATAGCTGTAGGGTGCGCTCATAACAGACGACCTCCTTTTGCCATTTTAAACAGTAACCAAATCGGCAACTTGCCGGTAGGCCACAGCCCCGGGCCGGGCCCCGGGTCAGGTCCCGGCCCGGGTCCCGGCCCGGGGTCAGGGCCTCCGCCGGAGTCCCATTCTACGTCCCATGTGCCGACCTGATTCGGGATTCTGATAATGCTGGACGGGTCCCTCAGGTTTCCGGCGGCATCGGCGTACTCCCAATGCGTGTGCACGCCCGTTGCGTTGCCGGTTTTGCCCTGCGTGCCGATAAACTGACCCTTGGAAATAGTGTCGCCCACGTTCCAAATCTGCGATGCAAAGTGCGCAGCTCGCCAGGTGGTGCCGTCGGCCATTCTGACTTTGATCATATTGCCCCACGACTGATCGCCCGAGGTAATGCCATTCCAGTGCTGCGCCACGACCACAACGCCCGCCTCGGGCGCGTAGGCTTTATGATTGCCGTGAACCGTGTCAATGCCCCGGTGGGGACTTCCGTCCGAGTACGCAGGATAACCGGCTGTCACTCTGATTGGTGACACATCAGTAATACACTGCTTATATACTGCCATTGTTTTTCACCTCTTACTCATAGAAAAAACCATTTTTCAGATAACTTTTGACACTGTCAATTTCTGCTGCCGTGGCATTGAGTGCAATGTCGGGGTCGTCCACCATGATAAACCCCGGAATTGTGGACAACTGTACCCGCTTACACAGGGGCCGTCCGTGGTGTTCGTTGTTGTCGTCCACAAGAATTTTAAACCGGGCCACCATATAAGGAATGCTATCGAAGGCTATTGTAGACCCTGTAGCGCCTTTACTGGCGACATCGGCATTACTTGCCTGCGCAGCATTAAGAATCCCGTTTCCGACGTCTGAAAAAGTCCCACCAGATAGCGCCGCCCGGAGACCTCCGTACGCCGCAGCGAAGCCCGTTTGTAGTAGGCCCCCACTGCCCGAGGGGATGTCAAAGGCTATATTCGACAACTGAATTGAGACCCCCAGTTTGGCAGTTGTGTCATGAACTAGCTGTTTTGTGTTGGTGAAGATTCTTAAAATACTGTCACCCGTAAAAAGGTCAGTCACATATTGTATAGTCAGCGAGGAAGCCCCCCACAATTTTGAGGATTCTAATGGAATTACTCCATAAGGTTGCAAGAAAATAGTGTAATCGGTGTAAGGGGCTGCATTACAATACTCACCACGAGCTGCCGCCTGGGGGTGCTTCGGAACATTCACAGTGACAGATTTCGTGAAGTTGTTATTATCGGCCCCCAAAATCCATCCGGGGAGGTCAATCGACCACCAGCCGACCTCAATACTGGATACAAGAGGCAGATGCGCTGTTAGTTCTGCCACGTTGAATGGAAAATAATTACAACTTACAATATATTGATACGGATTAAAAAGAATCTTTGTTAAATTGTCGCTGATTTCCGCATTATCAATATTAAGATACGACACATTGGTCAGTAATTTTGCAGACAGCCTTTTGGCATTACTTGGCGTCATTACTACATAAGTTACCGCGCCAATCGAGTTAGCGGCTTTAGCTATGAACCCGATAACAAAAAAGCCCCCGTTGATTGTTTCAGCGAACCCCCCTTGAAAAGCGGTGGTCACACTTTGCACTTTAGCCGTCGCCGGGTAAAGACCATCTGAAATTGTACCGTCGTACGTCGCCGACGACCTCGCCACGTATTCTGTAGAATTACCAATTTGTTCTCGGTAGCTTGCAAGAGTGTCAACAGTCAGCGATGCAACCCAGAGGCCCCCGGAGTACGTCCAATTCTTAACCCAGTAATACCGGCTGAATGTGGGAAGGTAGCAATAATTGTACCCGGTGGGGTCGCTTTGTGTTGCAATCTTGATCTCGGGGTCAATGATGTTGCAAGGGGCTTTAAGGTCAATTCCAAACTCCTGCCCACCGCTGGGCCGCTTTGTGCTGTTTGTGCGCTTTGCAAACTGATAAAAGGTAGCTTGCATTTTGCACCTCCTATAAAATAACCGGCGGGCAGATGCCCGCCGGTACCGGTCAGGACTTAGAGGGGTCATCGTCCTTGTGCGTGGTGGTTTTCAGGGTGGAGGCTTTTGCCTTCTCGGTATCGCTCGGCGCGGAAACGTCGCTAGTGGTCATCAGGAAGAGCACGGCGTTCTCGGTGAAGTCATCGTACCACGACCACCCGTAGTGATACCAGAAATTCGTGTACAGGCCGCGGGCGTTCATGGGCGTAGGGACCACGCGGGACAGCTTCGGAGTGTAACCGATTGCATCCCAGTCCAACAGGCATCCGAACACATTGGTGAGCTTCACCGCGTCACGCTTGTAGGCTCCGCCGCTAGTGTTGGTCACGATAGGTGTTGCAGAAATGGTCTCGCGCTCTTCGATGTTCTGCCAGAACGTGACCTGTTCGGCATCGCGGTATTTCAGCATATTGTCATGGAACACTTCGGGAATCACGCGGGCGTCGATCTGGCTCTGCGTGCCACTGTACAGATAGAGGTGCTGGCGTTCATAGGGAGTGTGACGCATAATGTTGTACGTCGCGTTACCGATCTTCCAGTTCTGATGCCATTTGATGGTGCGTTCTTTCATCAGACGGGAAATATCATTGATACGGCCATAGGCGTATTTTGCGAACCCCGGGAAGTTCTCTTCCTTGTACACGTCCTGCACAGTCAGGCTTGTGCCCTGCTGGATGTTGTACTCGTCAAGCAGATAAATGACGCTCTTCGGGTTGGTCACAGTCATGCCGGTCAGATGATTGGCCATCAGGTTATTGGCGAGGTTCCGCCGGTCCGCCTCGATCTGGTTCGACAGATGCAGCACGAACGAGGCCCAAAACTGCGCCAGTTCCTCGGGGCCTTTGAAGGCCGCTTCCATCTGGGTATCAGCCTGCGTGTACACGCGGCTGTAATTGGTCTGGCCATAGTAGTTAGTTTGAAGGACTTTAGGCTTGTGGACTTCGTACATATCCACGCTCTGGCCTTCCGTAAGTGCCCACGCCTTATCGGTGACGGGGTCAGTATCGCAGAAATTGATCTTCCGCACATGGTTAGACCAGTCGTCGCCCGTGACCTGCAAGCGCTTTAGGGGCGCATCATAGGGGCGGACAGCAAAGATGGTGCGGCCCAGCACCTGGCTGATCGCCTTGGTGTAGTTGTCGGGACCGGTCTGCAACGTGGCCTGCGCAACAGAAACGAAACTGTGTGTGTTCACGATGGGCGACGTCGACTCCTGCCCGGTGGCCAGCTTGTTAATCTCTGTCAGAATTGCGGCAATGTCCGCAAAATCCATACCGGAAGGCATATTACTTCACTTCCTTTCCATAAGTCGGGTCGATGATTCGGGCTGTCACCGTTGCGGCATCTGCCGCCGGCTGCTGCTGGATGCCAAGGCCCAGCGCGTTGGCCTGCAACGTCTGGGTCATAGTCTGCATTGCCTGGGCGCTGGTCTGCTGGCCCTGCAAAATCTGCTGCAACAGGGTTTCGAGGCCGTCATACTGCGGCACGGGCTGCGGGACGGGCTGCGGTGCGGGCTGCGGTGCGGGCTGCGGCACGGGCTGCGGCGCGGGCTGCGGCACGGGCTGCGGCGCGGGCTGCGGCACGGGCTTCTCCATAGCTTCGATCTCTGCTTTGGTGTATCCGGCCATTGCGAGGGCCGCTTTTTCACTGATTTTCAACTTTTGTCGCCTCCATTACAACGTATGTGTCATGTGTCAGGCATTTAATGACCTGATCTTTATCGCCTTTGGAGAGCGGGCCCACCGCGCAACACTGCCGCGTGTGAGCGACGTCTGCCCAGTCGCTATAGTAGCCGATGCCCAAACGAGTGCAAAGGTCAGCCAGCAGAAAAGCACGCTCGTTTGTGATCGACTGGGCAAAAATGATATAACAACCCATGGTTAGCTCTCCTTCTTGATCTCATCCAGAGCAAGCTTCATTTCGGTAATTGCTGCCGTGTTTTCCTTTACCACCGTGTTGCACTGATACCACATCAGCAAAAAAGCCGCGATAGGAAACCCCACGTTAGAAATAGCCTGAATTACAGTATTGGCATCCATTTGAGCACCTCCCTTCAGATACAAGTAAATCCCAGGTTCTTGCGCTGGCTGACGCATGCCCGCCCCTTCTGGGGGCTGCCTCTGGGCACCTGGGATTAACTTTATGATATACTACCCAAATAAAAAAGTCAAGTACCGCAATACTCGCGAAAGAAAATTTCATCCGAATAACGCTCAAATTCAATCTGACGCTGCAAGTACGCGGGCCAGATATACCCATATGCGGCCCTAAATCGTTTTCGCTCATAGTCACCGGTTCCATACGTGGGCATCTCGCCAGACCGATGCCGACACACATAGTAGAGGGGTTTACTCTTGTGCTCATAAATGCAGCACCGACCAATTTGAACAAGTGGGTAGTATTCCCGGAGGGGCCGGGATACGACAAGACTTTTCTCCTCGGCGCTGTACTGGTTTTCAATAGCGGACCTATAAAAGTCCGTTCCGGTCATGGACCTATAGAGGGCCGTATTGGCTTTCTCTTTTGCAATAGGGCTGTCCACAAGATCAATCAAAAGGATGCCTTTATCAGCCAACAACTTGACGCGCTCTTTCTTGCCAATCATCTTTTCGACTGTATCGGTGATTTCCCACTGCATATAATAGGGGTTTGCCATGCCTACAGCGTTTGACATACATAGCAACGTCAAGGGCTTTTGCCCTTGCAATTCGCGGTTACGGTTGACCGTCTCATAAATGTTGGCAAGGCCTACACCCTCGCCCCGCCGGTAATAGTCGGACTCTTCTTTCTGGTATTCGTCCAAGATAATTATATTGGTATGGGGGCTTGAAAAACCACGGGTACGAGCAAGAGTCACCACACTACCCACTACGCCCGACATCTTGGCCGGTTTTATGGGCGCTCCTGTATCCGTGTAGGCTCCTGCATTGCCCACTTCATACAGTCCCGCTATTTTGGGCAATTTGAACGGGGCGTAATGTGTTTGCAAATCGTCGTTCAATGGAGACCACGGCCACATACTGGGCGATGCACAAATAAGTTCCGCCTGCTGCGGCGTGCGGCGCAGATATAGAAATTCTTCTTCGGTCTGATGCACGTGCTTCAATGCTCCATAAGTCTTGCCGGTACCACGTCCGCCCCAAATAAAAATAATAGATGCTCCGGTGGACAAAATGCCATCTTTTTCGGAAAAATTCGGCCAACCTTCATCGGTGTACAGTTTGATCATCAGACAACCTCCATAATCTTGTACCCAAGTATCTTTGCGTATTCGTCAGTAATACCCAACGTATAGGTATTATCACAAATACACAGGTTTCTTGTTATATGTACCGTGTGCCCGTCAACCACAAAATCGGGCACATTGGGCCGGTCATTATAAATAACCTGATTTCCGGCGGCAAGACAGAACGTAAAGCCGGGCTTGAATACCTCAAAACCACCCCACAGGGCCAACTCCAAACCGCCTTTCCGTTTGCTAACTCCTGCTATGGTAGTAGTAATTTGCCCTCCCTTTTTATAGGTAGTCGCATATTTTTTTGCGCCCCACGTCATAAACTCCGCATAGCTGCGCTCTTGCTCGTACACGCCCATATAATGAATATTGCCTTTTGGGTCGGTAGCGCAAGCGCCGTTATCTTTCGCAAGCTGTTTCACAGATTTGTTAAACTCCGCTAAATCAATATTACCCATGTATTTGACGCTGTCTGTATCGCAGTACACGCCATTTTTGCCCGCGGCCCATTGCGCTATTTTTAGGCGCTTGCGGGTGTGGGCCGTTGTCCATACGCCCCATTGGTAAGGCAAAAACAAGTGGGGGCGATGCTCGTTATAACTGCCCTCCGGGTCGTCGGTGCATTCGCTCCAAAGATTGTCGGGGTCGTCCTCGTCAAAAAGTGTGTCCAGCTGCAAGGGGTCTTGTGCTGTCATGCCGTAGTAGCTATTGAGATCGCCCTTGGCCTTGACATAATACAAATCTTGACCGGCCACACCTTTAAGAGATGTCTTGCCGGTATAGCTCTCTTTTACACAATCCGTCAAGGGCTTTGGCAGTTTGCCATAATCGGACGTATATAGGTCCAGAACGTTAATGGCGTCCCAGTCATACTCTTTGGCAATGATTCTAAAATCTATATCGGTAATGGTGATCTCTAAATGTTCAGCAGACAGCAGACGTCCATTGTCGTTAATGTATCCTTCACATTGCCGAACCTTTGCAAGGGGGATATATGGGAACCCCCACCACTTGAAACGCTGACGCAAACCTTTCACTTGCAAGCGCATCAGACACGCCTTGCCGTGCCTCATACATTGCATCAAACGCTCTACGGTGGGCAGTTCCTGCCTAAATGGAGTCATAGGAAAATAACATTCGCATTGTACGGCAGGGTATGCACTCGACATATCCACGGAACCGACGTTTTCCAAATGTAACCCCACATAATAACGGTTGGCGTGCGTGTCACCACCTCGGAACGCCTCCCGCAACATCTGGTAAAGGTCCCATGACGGCAAAAGGCGCTTGACCCGTTTAATGCCCCATTTATACATAGCTTCTCGGGCCATTCGTCTGACATAACCGGTACGCGTCAACGGCAAAGTATAGAGGTCGTCCCCATCTCGGTTCATCTCGATTAACAGGCACTCCACAATACACCGAACATCATTGACACAATACGCTAATTCTGTAGACGTTAAAGGCGTCCATGGGTAGCGAACCTTTGAATAATCAAGTGCCCCCGTCAATTTGGCATGAGGGGCGCCAAGCTGTTTGCCCCAGGCATCAAGGGACAAATTGCTGTGCCGCATACTGCATCGGTACTCAATAGCGCGATTGTCGCATTTTAAGACCCTACGGGGTTTGCTGGCGAACACATCACCCGGGCCAAAATCCAGAACACCCGACAAATATTGAAATTCATGTGCAAGATTGTGAACGTACATGCACAAATACCAATCACCTTGCGGGCCGCTGTTTGCTTGCAAATAGTCGCTGATTGCTCCCGTAAAGTTCAGCCACTCGTCCCACGTCCTACCAATAATAGTAATATCCAGACCGAGTTGACACTGCCAAATATACATTATGGTGTGGGGATTGTCGTTCGCATCAACACATACTCGGCTAGTCTCAATATCAAACGCACACGGCATATTCACATACAAGCGCTTCTTGTTCGTTTTGCGTTTCTTGCCTTTTGTGTGTTTGCGGTCTAAATGCTCCATAAGCCACGGGACAGGGTTATAATTACAAGCCTCCGCCAAAACCTCCGCGCAGGTCGGCGGAACTGCTGCCATCGCTATAGTTCCATTCTTTGCCATAGTTGACCTCGCCTTGCAGCCACTTTGCAAAATCGTCGATACTGACATTGTAGCCGCCTTTCTCTCGCCAGTACATAACCGGCTGATCAGACGGATAGTAATATACGCCCGATGCTTTCACGATCTCCCACCACTCCGACAGAGCAGTATATTGATCTTCGGGCACGTCAGCTACATCAATACCACCGACTTTCATTTTTTGCTTGAATTCATCACGGGCACCGCCTACTGTGGAACCTTTAGAACGCACAAAACGCGCTACATCCGCAAGCGCCTGTTCCAATGCTTTGCGGTCTCCTTGCATTGCCTTAAGGGTGGGGAAACCTCCGGCAAATTCTTTATAAACGTCGCTTGTGCCGCTGATGGGGTCTTTTGATAATCGCTTAATACGTTTCTGCGCAATATCGCGCAGTCGGGTGTATTCTTTGCGCATCTGATTATCTGGCCAAGACTCCAAGGCATAGGGGGTGTACAGCTCGGCACTGTATTTAAGGGTCGCACTTGCTTTAGCTGCGCCTACCGCCATGCTTCTCGCGCTCCTTTCTATCCATGATTTTATAATACCAGTCGAGGGGGTCTGCTTCTATTCCTAGGCCGTCAAGCACGGTTTTTGCCCAAGCTGACCGGAAAAAAGCCACATCCTTTGCGACGACACCACTATACACAATCGCTGTGGCAAGATACAGCATAGGGTCGTCGCAATTCAGCAAGGATACTCTGTTATCTTTACTTTTCATGGGCCTCCTATAAAATAAGGGCGGCCATAGGCCGCCCACCGTCAAAACGGCAAATTCTCATCATCGGGCAACAGAACAAATGCCTCACTCGTCTCCCGCGTCGTCTTCGTCGTCTTCGTCGCTCTGGCCGGAAATAACCAATTCCGGATAACCCTTGTCGTTTTCCTCGACGGTCAAAACGACATTGCGCAGGGTAATCTTTCGCATCCAGTCGGAAACGGTCTCTTCGGGGTCGATCTTGACGGACACAGATGGCGCATCGTATTTGCCAGATTTCAGCCACATTTCACCGTCATCAATCTGGACTTCGTCCTCAAATTCGGGCAACTTAATGTAATTCATGTTGGATTTACGGGTCTTGCTGGTGCTATTCTTGTTGTTACGTTTCATCATGGTAGTTAGTTCCTTTCTGCCCTGTCATTATCAATACCGGGCGGGCGGTCCCGATAGACGGCCCGGAGGCCGTTTCGACTTATTTTTTTTTAAGGTATTCACGATAGGCCGATAACATCACAAAACGAACGGATTCGGCCCCCTGATACATAAGATCGGATGACAAGCAAGTTCCTTTTAAACCCTCAAGGGTGCGTACTTGCTCGTCGCAATGGATGAGAGCTTGCTTATAACCGGCCAACCATGCCCGATTGTTTGCGGCTCGGATAACGTCCTTCGGGTCCTCGTACTCGCAGCACGTCAACGTGCCGTCGGGGTGAATTTCGATGATGAATTTACGCATTTCCATTTGTTGCGTCTCCTTCCTGTAAAATACTTAAAGTCTTTGCAAGACTGACAAGCATCTTAATACTGTCGATAATGTCATCCTCGGTCAGCTTCGGCAAGTTCTCACCATCAAGAGTAATTTTAATCATGACTTCTTTTTTCATCGGAGCACCCCCTTTCTTGTTTTCTTTCATTGTCTATATTATACCATACACTAAATTGTATATGTTGCTATTTACATTGTAAAAATTGCTGT
>ERZ839823.2751-NODE-2751-length-12720-cov-2.323490_pt1 | contig 12720 bp, 15 predicted proteins | sample MGYA00519862_ERZ839823 | MGnify/ENA primary metagenome ERZ839823 (study PRJEB31850, sample SAMEA3708853) | human gut metagenome | biome: human gut; feature: human-associated habitat; material: faeces | place: China | collected 2014 ...
CGTGCTTGAGCAGTCGCTTCGCGAGGACCTGGAAAGCACGGCCGAACGGCGCGCCGGCGTTGTGCATCCGTTAAAGCTCATTCTGGACAACTATCCGGAGGGTAAGAGCGAAGAGCTTGTGTGCCCGAATCACCCGCAAAAACCCGAAATGGGAACGCGTACGGTGACGATGAGCCGGGAACTCTGGATCGAACAGGAAGACTTTGCCGAAGTGCCTCCGAAGGGCTATCGCCGACTGACGATTCCGGCCGACGGTACGCCCGCCAAGCCCGTGCGTCTGCGCAACAGTTACGTGATTGTGCCCACGTCCTTTGAAAAGGACGCCGAAGGCAACGTCGTGTGCGTGCATGCCGACTACCTGCCGGAAACCAAGAGCGGTACGGCCGGCGCCGATTCCGTCAAGACGAAGGCGGCCATTCACTGGCTTGACGCCAAGACCGCCGTCCCCGCGCAGTTCCGTATGTACGATCGTCTCTTTACGGTGCCGCAGCCTGACTCGGCCGAGGATTTCCTCGACGTTTTGAACCGCGACAGCAAGTTCGTGAGCCAGGGCTTCGTTGAACCCAACGTGGCTGCTGCCGCTCCCGAGACGCGCTATCAGTTTGAGCGCGTCGGCTACTTTGTGACCGACATCAAGGATCACAGCGCCGAACATCCAGTGCTTAACCTTGCCGTCGGACTGCGCGACAGTTGGGGCAAGAACGCGAAGTAACAGAATCTTTCCCCAGCGGTACAAGAGCCTGCCCGAATTCTCCCGTTCGTCGTCATTCGACGCTCGGAGGTCGGACAGGCTTTTTTGTTTGTGTAAAGGCCAATTCATGGTTTTGTATTTAGTCAAACAAAAAAGATGTCGGGTAGGGACATCCGAAAGTTTGAACGGGTGCTTTTGACGTTTCTCCATATAATCGCTCAGGTCGAGTGCGGCCTTTTTTGCGCCGGTGGGTAGCTTACGCGCAAAAAAGTTGAGAAAGCGGTCGTGCTCAGAAAACCACAGATCGATTCAAATAGGAATCGACAATCTTTGTTGGGGAGACAACAAACATGAAAAAGATTCTTATCGCAACCGCAGTCGCTGCCGCCTTCGGCATGGCCAACGCTGCCGAACAGGCTGACATTGTCGTGATCGGTGCAGGCGGTGCCGGTATGGCTGCTGCCGTTCAGGCGCACGACAACGGCGTCAAGAAGGTTGTGATCATCGAAAAGATGCCGATGGTCGGCGGTAACACGATCCGCGCTACCGGCGGTATCAACGCTGCTGAAACGCCGCAGCAGGCAAAGCTCGGCATTAAGGACAGCATCGAACAGATGTACAAGGACACGATGAAGGGCGGCCACAACCGCAACAATCCTGAACTCGTGAAGGTTCTGTGCGAAAACTCCAACGATGCTGTTCAGTGGCTGATCAAGCTCGGCGGTAACTTCAACGACGTCGGCTTTATGGGCGGCGCCACCAACAAGCGTTGCCACCGTCCGACGGGCGGCGCCGCTGTTGGTCCTGAAGTTGTCAAGACGCTCTATAACGCTGTTGAAGCCCGCAAGATTGATCTGCGCACGGACTCTCAGGTTGTCGACCTGATTGTCAAGAACGGTGCTGTGGCCGGCGTCAAGGTTAAGGACGAAGACGGCAAGGTCTACGAAATCAACTCCAAGGCTGTCGTGAACGCAGCTGGCGGCTTTGCCGGCAACAACGCCATGGTTTCCAAGATCATTCCGCGTCTGAAGGGCTTTGCCACGACGAACCATCCGGGTGCCACGGGCGACGGCCTGCTGCTCTCCGAAAAGGTCAAGGCTGCCTTTGTTGACATGGACCAGATCCAGACCCACCCGACCGTTGTTGAAACGACCGGCGTGATGGTGACCGAAGCCGTTCGCGGCAACGGTGCTGTGCTGATCAACAAGGAAGGCAAGCGCTTCTTTGACGAACTCAACACGCGCGACGCTGTGTCGGCTGCCATCCTGAAGCAGACCACCGGCCACGCCTACATGTTCTTTGACGATGACGTTCGCAAGTCTCTGAAGGCTATCGAAGGCTACATCAAGATGCCGGGCATGGTCATTCAGGGTAAGGATCTTGACGAAGTGGCCAAGAACATGGGTGTTCCGGCTGCTAACCTGAAGGCCACGATGGCTCAGTACGCCAAGGATCAGGCTGCCGGTAAGGACAGCTGCTGCGGCCGCACCAAGATGGAACGTCCGCTCACCAAGGCTCCGTATTATGCTATTCTCGTCACCCCGGCCGTGCACCACACCATGGGCGGCGTGAAGATCAATACGAAGGCTGAAGTGATCAACGTCGACGGCAAGGTTATCCCGGGCTACTTCGCTGCTGGTGAAGTGACCGGCGGTGTCCACGGCGGCAACCGCCTCGGCGGCAATGCTCAGGCCGACATCATCGTCTTCGGTCGTATCGCTGGCAACAGCGCTACCGCTTACGTCAAGGCTCACTAATAACGCTGTAAAACTTAGAGGAGTTTTCAACCAATGATCAAGCAATTGATTGTTGCTGCATCTGCCGCTCTGCTCTGTGCAGGTGCTCAGGCCGCTACCTACAAGGACGGCACCTACACCGGTGAAGGCACCGGTAACGCCAGCAAGATTCAGGTGGAAGTTGTTGTTGCCGGTGGCAAGATCACTTCTGTCAAGGTTGTCAAGCATGGCGAAACCGAAATGCTGCTCAACGCCGCTCAGAAGAAGTTGTCCAAGGCAATTATCAAGAAGAACGGTACGGAAGGTGTCGCAGCTGTGACGGGTGCGTCCAATTCCTCCAAGGGCATCATCGAAGCTGTGAACAAGGCTCTCGAATCCGCCAAGTAATCAGCTCAGTTGCATGATGCAAAAAAGGCTCGGAGTGGGGAAATCCCGCACCGGGCCTTTTTCTGTATATAGTGCGCATACTCTTTGCATTTTTGTTCGACTGAAAGGATGTCAGCCTTGCCCAATACGACTTTTCGCATTTTCGCGCGCGCGCCACTCCTTGCGGCTGCCCTGTTTTGCGGTTTGAGTACGCTTGTTTCCGCTGCCGAAGAAGGCAAAACGCTCTATGAAACGCAGTATCAAGGGCTTGCGATGGGAACGCTGATTACGGCGCGTTTGATTTCGCCGGATGCCAAAGCCGCGCAAAAGCTCGAAGAGCTCGTATCAGAACGCGTCGATGACTACGAAACGCTTTTTACGGTGCACCGCGAGGGGCCTCTCTACGAGGTCAATAAACGCTCGGGCGAATGGGTTGAAGTCGACTGCCGCATCACCGAACTGACGGAAAAAGCCAAGGCCATAGCAGAGGCTTCCGACAGGGCGTTCGAGCCCACGATCGGCACTCTTGTCAACGTCTGGAAGATCGGTTTCGGCGGCGATCAGGTTCCGGCGAGAAGAGATATTGATGCGGCGCTCAAAAAGGTTGACTACACGAAGATTGAAACGCAGCGCGAGGACAACGTCTGCCGCATGCGCATCGGCAAGGGGCAGAGCATCGATCTCGGGGCTATCGCTAAGGGGTGGATCGGCACGGCACTCACGCAGGATCTGGAGGCGGCCGGTGCCACCAACGTGATTCTTGACTTGGGCGGTAATGTTGCCTTGCTCGGAAAGTCTCCCGCAGGACGCGCCTGGAACGTCGGCATCCAGCGCCCCGACAAAGAACGAGGTCAAATCTTTGCCGTCGTCAAAGCCTTTGACGAATCGGTGATCACCTCGGGCGCGTACGAGCGCAAAATTGAGAAGGACGGCAAATCTTATGGGCACATTTTGAGCCCTGAGACAGGGATGCCTGTCGCTACCGACATTGCCAGCGTCACGATCGTCGATAAGGACGGGGCGCGCGCCGACGGCTGGTGTACGGCCTTGTTTGCGATGGGCGTAGAAAAGGCGGTCAAGAAAATGGCCGAAAAGAAGGACTTGGGCGTCTTTATTCTTGACTCCGACCTTAAGCGAGCCTGGGTGAGCAAGTGCATTGCCGATCGCGTCAAGGTTCTGGATCCGGAGGTTAAACTGACCGTTGTCGAGTAAGGCGGTCGGCCGAATTACTTTTTTCTCAGGCGCGCTCGTGTGACATGGTTGACACAAGCGCGCGACCTAGTTAAATTAACCTAGATTTGCAGGCGCGTAGCGCCGCTGTCTGAGCTCAATGCTGGCAGACAACGGACGCTCGTGCCTTTTCGCTAGGAGAACCCTTCATGTCTTTTGATGAAAACGCGCCGCGAACCGTACGCGAGATGATCGAGCCGGCAATTAAGAAGGCCGGCGGTTGGGTAAACACGCACGCTCACGCAGACCGTGCGTTTACGTTGTCTCCCGAAATTCTGGAGATGCGTCGCACGCACTCTCTGCAGCAGAAGTGGGACGCTCTGGACCGCTTAAAGAGCGAGTCAACCGAAGAAGACTTCTACCGGCGCTTTTCCATGTTCTTTGAACTGATGATCGAGCAAGGCTGCACGGCCTGCGCCACGTTCGTGGACATCGATCCTCAGACCGAAGATCGAGCCATCAAGGCAGGCCTTCGCGCCCGCGAGCACTATGCCGATCAGATTACTGTGAAATTTGCCAATCAGACACTCAAGGGAGTGATTGATCCGGAAGCGCGCAAATGGTTTGACATCGGCGCCGAAATGGTGGACATCATCGGTGGCTTGCCCAAGCGAGACGAACGTGACTTTGGCCGCGCTGCCGAAGCCTTCGACATTTTGCTTGGCACGGCCAAAGAGCAGAACAAGATGGTGCACGTGCACGTCGACCAATTCAATCTCTCCAGCGAATACGAAACCGAAATGCTTGCGCACAAGGCGATTGAGCATGACATGCGCGGCCGGGTGGTCGCCATTCACGGCATCTCGATTGGTGCGCATTCCCGCATGTACCGTCAGCGTCTCTACACGCTTCTCAAGGAAGCCGGCGTGATGATGGTCTGTTGCCCGACGGCTTGGATCGACACGGCCCGTACCGAAATGATCGGCCCGATGCACAATTCGATGACGCCTGTTGACGAACTCGTGCCGGCTGGCGTCACGGTGGCGCTCGGTACCGACAACGTGTGCGACGCCATGGTTCCGTGGAGCGCTGGCGACATGTGGCACGAACTGCAGCTGCTTGCCACCGGCTGCCGCTTCGATGATTTCGAACAGCTCGTCAACATCGCTACCGTCAACGGCCGCAAGGTTCTCGGCATTGAGTAAAGGGGAAGAGTCATGAAATTTAAGCCCAGCTACACCAGCAGCATTGCCGAAGACATCATGGCCGAACGCCTGATTCGCGCACAGGCGGTGGAGTTTCTTGCCGATGCGCCGATGCGCCTGAAGTCCGGTCTGATTTCTCCCGTTTACGTGGATAACCGCAAGCTTTTTTCGCATCCGGAAGCCTGGCGCGACATTGTTGAGACGATGGCTAGCCGCGTTGAAGAATACGATCTGGAGTTTGACATAGTCGCAGGCGTCGAAGCCGCCGGCTCCATGCACGCCGCAGCTCTGGCTTATCGCCTGGGACTGCCCGCCATCATGGTGCGTCAGAAGGCTAAGACCTACGGCAACCACTCCCGTATCGAAGGCGGTGATGTCAAGGGGCTGCGCGTGCTTCTTCTCGAAGACCATATCTCGACCGGTCTGAGCTGTCTGGACGCCATTCGCGCTCTGCGCGAAGAGGGAGCTCAGGTGACGCAGGTAATGTCGATTACGAACTACGCGATTCCCGAAACACAGCGCCTCTTCAAGCAGGAAGGAATCGATACCTACGATGTGATTGCCTTTGAAAAAGTCGTGCATAAGGCGCAGGAAATGGGCGTGATTGACGGCGAGCACGAAAAACTGGTGCTCGAATGGCTGCAGACGCCCTGGACGTGGGCCGCCATGCACGGTGTTGTGGCAAGCGCTATCGAAAACTGATGAGTACCGTCATTTATCCCGGGCCCGTTTTCGGACCCGTTCGCAGTCGACGTCTGGGCAAGAGTCTGGGCGTCAATTTGTCGCCCGTTGACGGCAAAATCTGCAGTTTCGACTGCATCTATTGCGAATGTGGACTCAATGATGAACGTCGCCCCAAGTCGAAGATGCCCTCGCGCCAAGCTGTGCGCGAAGCTCTGGAAGCGCGTCTGAGCGCCATGCGCGACGCCGACGACTTGCCCGAGGCGATCACTTACTCCGGAAACGGTGAACCCACATCACATCCGGATTTCCTCAACATTGTGCGCGATACGCTCGCGCTGCGCGATAAGTATTGTCCGCAGGCCAAGGTGTGTCTGCTGACCAACGCCACGCACCTCAACCGCGAGGACGTCTTTGAGGCCGTTCGTCTGATCGACCGCCCGTGTCTGAAGCTCGATACGGTGGATGCAGACTACATTCGTCTGGTGGATCGCCCCAACGCGCGCTACGACGTCAAAGAGGTGATTGAGCGCATCAAGGAACTCAACGGTCGCTGCATCGTACAGACGATGTTCATGCAGGGCACCTTTGCCGGACAAAGCGTCGACAATACGACTGAAAAGTACGTGGGCCCCTGGCTTGAAGCGCTGGCGCAGATTCGTCCCGAAGGCGTTGACATCTATACTCTGGCGCGCGAGACGCCTGTGGCGGGGCTTAAAAAGGCGCCTGCGGAGACGCTCGAAAGGATTGCGCAGCGGGTCGAGAACCTGGGCATCAGCGCTCACTGGTACGGATAAGGAAAGCCGGCTTGTCGGAGTCGTTTGTCAGAAAAAACGATTCTTTGACGGAGCCGGCTTTTTCATTGTCTCTTTTTGTCGACTCCATAGGCGATAATTGCAGAATCGTTTTTTGAAAAAATTGCGCCGTTCTTTCAAGAAGAACCTTGTTTGAACGAACAAGCGCGCCCAACTTTTAAGGAGTCCAAGGACATGTTTCGCCACTCCAACACCATCGCAGTAGCCGACAGCGAAGTCTGGAAGTTCATTCAGGCTGAGGCGGATCGTCAGGAACAGCACATTGAGCTGATCGCGAGCGAAAACTACACGTCTCCGGCGGTTATGCAGGCCCAAGGGTCGCTTCTGACGAATAAGTACGCCGAAGGTTATCCGGGCAAGCGCTACTACGGCGGCTGCCAGTATGTGGATGAGGTGGAACGCATCGCCATCGAGCGAGCCAAGAAGCTCTTTTGCGAGCCCGCCGGTGTCGAAATGGCTGTCAATGTCCAGCCGCACTCCGGCGCGCAGGCCAACGAAGCCGTTCTGTTCGGCCTTCTGAATCCGGGCGACACCGTGATGGGGATGAGCCTTGCCGACGGCGGCCATCTCACGCACGGCATGCACCTCAATTTTTCCGGCCGTTATTTCAACATCGTGAGCTACGGCGTGCGCGATGACACCGAAGCAATCGACTACGATGAAGTCGAGCGCTTGGCCAAGGAACATCAGCCCAAGCTCATCATCGCGGGTGCTTCGGCCTATTCGCTTCACATCGACTTCAAACGCTTTGCGGACATCGCGCACTCGGTAGGCGCCATTCTGATGACTGACATCGCGCACTACGCAGGTCTGGTGGCCGCCGGTGTCTATCCGAGCCCGTTTGGCTATGCCGACGTAGTGACCACGACGACGCACAAGAGCCTGCGCGGCCCGCGCGGCGGCATCATCTTCTGCCGGCCCGATCTCGAAAAGAAGATCAACTCGGCAGTGTTTCCGGGCACTCAGGGCGGTCCGCTCATGCACGTGATCGCAGGCAAGGCTGTGGCGCTCGGCGAAGCGCTCAAGCCCGAGTTCAAGGAGTACGGCAAGCAGGTGATCAAGAATGCTGAAGTGCTTGCCATGACGCTGATGGACCGCGGTTTGCGCATTGTCTCGGGCGGCACGCAAAGTCACGTGATGCTCGTCGATCTGCGTCCGATGAATCTGACGGGCAAGGCCGCTGAAGCGCTTCTGGGAGCAGCACACATCACTGTTAACAAAAACGCGATTCACAACGACCCGCAGACGCCCTTCGTCACGTCAGGCATTCGTCTGGGCACGCCTGCCATGACCACCCGCGGCTTTAAGGAAGAAGAAACGCGCAAGGTGGCCAACCTCATTGCCGATCTGCTCTCGGCTCCCGAGGACGCTCAGGTGCTCGAACGTGTGCGTACCGAAGTCGATCAGCTCACGGCGATGTTCCCCGTTTATCGACCCTAAACCGTTTCCGGGCGTTTTCCAGGAGTTTTCAAGATGCGTTGCCCGTTTTGCAAGTCTAAGGACACAGCGGTGGTGGACTCTCGCGCGAGCGAAGATGGGTTCTCCATTCGACGTCGCCGTCAGTGCAGCCATTGCGGCAAGCGTTTCACGACGTTTGAGCGCGTGGAAATCAATATGCCGGCCATCGTCAAGCGCACCGGCGTGCGCCGCGAGTACGACCGCGACAAGGTGCGCGGCTCCATGCGCCTGGCGCTTCGCAAGCGTCCCGTGAGCGACGAGCAGATCGAGGAAGCCATTACGTTCATTGAGCAACGACTTCGCAGTCTCGGGGAGCGGGAAGTCAAAAGCGAAAAGGTGGGCGAATTTGTGCTCGAGGAACTCAAGCGTCTCGATAAGATCGCCTACGTTCGCTTTGCAAGCGTCTACTTCAACGTGGAAGATCCCGAAGCTTTCAAGCGCTTGATGCGTGATCTGGAAATCGACAAGAACGAAGCGAAATGACGGATACGAGCGATGAGATTTTCATGCGTGCCGCTCTTGAAGAGGCGCGCAAGGGGCGCTATATCGCCCCGCCCAACCCGGCTGTCGGCTGCGTGATCGTCAAGGACGGTCAGATTGTCTCGCGCGGCTATACGCACGCTCCGGGCTCTCAGCACGCCGAAATCGATGCCATTATGAACGCCAAGCAGGCAGGTATCGACATTACCGGCGCCACCTATTACGTGACGCTTGAGCCCTGTTCGCATTACGGCCGCACACCGCCGTGTGCGGCACGCCTTATCGAAGAACGTGCCGGGCGCGTCGTGGCCGCAATTGAAGACCCTAACCCGCAGGTTGCCGGCAAGGGGTTGGAAATGCTACGTCAGGCCGGAGTTGCGGTGGTCTGCGGTGTGTGCCGAGACGAGGCCTACGAATCCAACATCGGCTTTTTCACACGCATGACGACGGGCAAGCCCTGGGTGCGACTGAAGACTGCAGTGACGCTTGACGGCCGTACGGCGCTTTACAACGGAGCCAGCCGCTGGATCACGAGCGAGGAAGCTCGCCGCAAAGGACGCCTGTGGCGCGCCCGCGCTCAGGGTATCCTTACCGGTATCGGCACGGTGCTCGCGGACAATCCGCAAATGAGCGTGCGCGAAGAAAAGCTGCCGAGCCCGGTGAAGTACGTGGCCGACAGCCAGGCGCTTACGCCGGTGACCTTCAACATTCTTCAGGGGCAACCCACGACGATTTTCGTAAGCGACACGGCTCCTCAGGCGCGTGTGGACGCACTGGTTGCCGCCGGCGCTACGGTCCGCTGCGTGGGCGGCAGCGAAGGAAATCATCCGTCAGATCGGCCGTGATGAAATCAACGAGTTGCATGTCGAAGCCGGTGCAACCTTGTCCGGGGCGCTCCTTGATGCGGATCTGGTCGACGAGATCGTCTGCTATCTGGCGCCGGCTGTGATGGGCGAGGGCATGCCCTTTGCCAAGCTCGGACCATTCAAAGAAATGAGCGAAGTCTTGCGCGGACGCTTCGTCAGTTTTGAGAAAGTCGGCGACGACCTTGAGGTCGTGCTGCGAAAGAATTAACTGCAACTGCGGCAAGTCTCGGACAGGAGAGGCCGCCTTTTAGGAAAGATTGAAAAACCATGTTTACCGGAATTATTCAGGCCATCGGCAAGGTTCGTGAACCCGAAAAACTCGGCAACGGCGTTCGTCTGACGATCGTCACGCCCGAAGACTTTCATCTCGAAGAAGTGCGCGTGGGCGACTCCATCGCCGTCAACGGCGCTTGCATGACGGTGGTCAACATCGAAGGGAATTCCTTCCAGATTGACGTGAGTGCCGAGAGCCTTTCCAAGACCTGCGGTCTCGATACGTTCGGTGAAGTCAACCTTGAAAAGGCGATGCGTCTGGGCGATCGCGTTGACGGCCATCTGGTTAGCGGCCATGTCGACGGTGTAGGCCAGGTCGAATCCATGACCAAGATTGCCGAAAGCTACAAGCTCGTGATCCGTGCTCTTGAAGCTCTCGCCTTACCTCGCATACAAGGGTTCGGTGGCTGTCAACGGTGTCTCGCTTACCGTCAACGAGGTCGAAGATACGGCGATGGGCGCGCTCATCAGCATCAATCTCATCCCGCATACCGTTGAAGTAACGACCTTGAAGCACCTCAAGGCGCAGGATTGGGTCAACCTCGAAATTGACACGATCGCGCGCTATGTCGAGCGCATGATCAAGCTTCGTGAAGACGACGGCGACGATTTGTTCTGATTGATCGCCGCGCATTAGGAAGGACTTTCGGATGGCATTGCTCTTTACGCCTTTGAAGATGGGGGCACAGACGCTACCCAATCGCATCTGCGTGCCGCCGATGTGTCGTTGCCTTGCTCGAGAGGGCGTGGGCAGCGATGAGCTCATCTCGCACTACGAGACGCTTGCGGCTTCAGGGGCGGGGCTGGTTGTGGTCGAGGCGACGGCGGTTCGCGCCGACGGCCGCATCACCACGCGTTGCCTCGGGCTCTACAACGATGAGCAGGAAGCCTTTTTCAAAAAGCTTGTAAAAGCCTGCCGCGCCGTGGCGAGCACCGATACCAAGTTCTTCCTTCAGCTTTCGCATTGCGGCCGCAAAGGCAGCCGTAAGGATCCCAAAACCGGCCACGGCACTCTGTTGCCCGAAGAGGGAGGCTTTGCACTGATGGCGCCTTCGGCCGTTGCATATACTGCGCAGGCGCCGATGCCGCGCGAAATGACTGAAGCCGATATCGCCGAAGTGCTGCAGGCCTTTGAAGAGGCAGCTCGCCGAGCGGCTCGAGTGGGGTTCGACGGCATTCAGATTCATGCGGCGCATGGCTATCTTGTGCACCAGTTTCTGTCGCCCGTGACCAATCACCGTACCGACGCTTGGGGTGGTACGACTCAAAACCGTCTGCGCTTCGCTCAGGAAGTTGTCAAAGCCGTTCAAAAGGGTGCTCCCGGGCTTGACGTGATGGTGCGTCTGTCGGCCAGCGATTGGATTGAGGGCGGCGCCGACGAAGAGCAGGCTCTGGCCTTGGCCTCGGCGCTTGCCGAGCTTGGCGTCTGTGCCGTTGACGTTTCCTCCGGCGGCATCGATCCCGCGCAGCAACCTCCGGCATCGCTTACCGTTGCGCACACGACGTTTTCACACCACATCAAAGAGAAGGTTGGAATTGTGACCTTCACGAGCGGCGGCATTGTCGAGCCGCTTCAGGCCGAAGAGATTTTGCGCACACAGGACGCCGATGCGGTTTGCATCGGTCGCGAGATGGTCAAGAACCCGAGTTGGGTGTGGGCTGCCGCGCAGAGCCTGGGCAGCCCGGTGCAGACGCCGGTGTTTGTTGCGGCGTTTTAGGTTTCGGTCTCTTTCCAGAGGCCCTTTTCTTTGAGTGTGGTTTCGGTCACGTCCATCGTGCGCAGAATGCGATAGCGTGCGACGGCGCCGATGATCATTCCGATGGCGCACAGCAAAAGCGCTTGGGAAAGCGGCATCAGGACGGCGGGGGCGTCAGGCTTGAACTGTGCCACGAGCGTTAGGCCGAAGGCAACGAAGCAGTACAGAACGCGACGGCGGAAATCGGCCTTGCAGGCTTCTTCGGCCGGGCTCAGGTCCTGTGCTCTCAGTAAACGAGCCAGACAGGCTTCAGCGGGGACAGCGCGGGCAATTTCGCTCGGGCTTGTATCTTTTGGGCAAACCGCTAAAATGGCGCGCCCGCGCGCCGCATTCCGATCGAGTGTCCAGAAATAGACGGGAAGAAAGAGACGCACTGCCTGCACGACAGTGTAGAGCGCGGCGAAAATGAGCAGGCCGGTGGTGACCCAAGTGGGAATCGAAGGCATATTGTTTTTTTGTTCAGAGTGTCGTTGGGCCAAAGTATAAGAGTTTGTGCTTTGCTCTGACCAAACGGCAGTCCAAGTCGTTTTGTTAAAAAACGGTGTTTCCGAGGCGAATTTTCCCTGAGAAAGGTAAAATCGCCTGTTATTGAAGAAATTTTGTTTGCACCCGCAAACGAACTACATAGGCTAGCAAGTCAGATATGACCGTGAAGACCTTTAAGGGCGAGCTCGACGGCTCCGAAATCGTCGTTGGTATTGTCGTTTCTCGTTTCAACGAGTACGCCGGCAAAGAAGAACTTGATGCCTGTCTTGAAGAACTCAAGACTCTCGGCGTTCAGGAAGATTGCATCCGCGTAGTGTCGGTTCCCGGCGCCCTGGAAATCCCCTTGGCGCTGCAGATGTTGGCCGAAAGCGACGAGTTTGACGCTCTGATCGCTTTGGGTGCCGTGATTCGCGGTGAAACCTATCACTTCGAAATCGTGGCTGACACGTCGGCAGCTGAAATCGCTCGCGTGAGCCGTGAAAACGACATTCCGATCGCCAACGGCATCCTTACGACCTACGACGATGAACAGTGCAAGGCCCGTACCCACATGAAGGGTAAGGACTGCGCCCGCTGCGCCGTTGAAATGGTCAACCTGCAGACGAGCCTCTACGAAAACTTTTATAGCTCCGATTGGGAAAACCTCGCCGATGAAGACGACGATGTGATCCTTGCGGACGACCTCGAAAAACATGACGGAAAGTGCTAATTTGCGTGCTCGCTTGAGCCTGGGCCC
>ERZ839823.2783-NODE-2783-length-12580-cov-3.715609_pt1 | contig 12580 bp, 9 predicted proteins | sample MGYA00519862_ERZ839823 | MGnify/ENA primary metagenome ERZ839823 (study PRJEB31850, sample SAMEA3708853) | human gut metagenome | biome: human gut; feature: human-associated habitat; material: faeces | place: China | collected 2014 ...
TTTTTGGAATTTTTTATTCTTGTTCATTCTTGTTACAAGAACCTGTGTACCTGTTTTTCTTTCTTCCTGTGCTTGTGCAATAACTTCACAAAGTCTGTCGCCTTCAACACCTTTTTCAATAAGGTATACAACCTTGTCATAATCTTCAGGGATTTTGAAGCCCTGTTCCATTAATAATAAAACAATTCTTTCAAATCCAATTGAAAAACCACATGCCGGTACATCATGACCTGTGAACTTACCAACCATCTTGTCATAACGACCACCGCCACCGCAGCTTCCGCCAAATTCAGGAATTGCTATTTCAAAAATTGTTCCTGTATAATATGACATACCTCTAACCAATGTTGGATCAAATACAATTTCAAAATCAGATGACTTTGTAGCCTTAACACTGTCTATAATTTCATCCATCCACTGTTTTACATCATCACCCATGAAATCTCCAAGCTTATCTGCTAGGTATCCAATAGGATCTGCCTGATTTTCAATATTTTCAAATAACTGTATATATTTTTCAACTGATTCAGGGGCGAAATCGTATTTAATTAATTCTTCCTTAACGCCTTCTAAACCAATCTTGTCCATCTTATCAAGAATAATGAAAACGCTGTCAAATGACTCTTCAGGGAAACCACTGTATGAAGCCATTGCCTTTAAAATTCTTCTTTCATTAATTCTAATCTGGAAATTCTTAAATCCTAACTTTCCAAGTGTAGTTGTTGTTGCTAAAATAAGTTCAATTTCAGCTAAGTTACTTGGATCACCTAATATATCAATATCGCACTGCATAAACTGGCGATATCTTCCCCTTTGTGGTCTGTCTGCACGCCAAACATTTCCCATCTGTAATGCCTTAAATGGTGATGGTAAATCGTTGGCATTTTTTGAATAATATCTAACAAGAGGAACTGTTAAGTCATATCTTAAACCATTATCAACTACATCCATTTCTTCCGTAGCTGTTTCTAAGTTTAACTTTTCTCCTCTTTTTAAAATCTTAAAAATTAACTTTTCGTTTTCTCCACCCTGTTTGCTTGTCAGGTTTGTAATGTGTTCCACGCAAGGTGTCTCAATCTGAGTAAATCCAAATGCATTATAAGTTTCCTTAATTACATTCTGTACATAATTTCTTATTTTCATTTCTTCAGGAAGAATATCCTTCATTCCTGTAACCGGTTTCTTACTTAAAGCCATGTTTTTGCTCCTTATATTTTTCTAACTTGTATATTTTACTATTAAATAGAAAAGAACACAAGTGTTGTATCTTTTATTAATTTACAAAATAACTTCTTTTTCTTTCAATCATTTCGTCAATTCTGTCAATATACTGGTCTACATTTTTCAATGTATCAATTCTAGTGGCACTTTTTCTGTCAGAAGAAAGTAGTTTTGTAACTGCTCCTGCTCCACATGCCCATACATTCTGATAGTCCCCCATCATAAGTATGTTGTAAATTCCTTCTTTACCGGGCAATGAATAACCTACATTTTCCTGATTACCTGCCATATTTTTTTGTCTGTACAAATAGTATGGCTTCATACCCATTTCATAAGCATATTCTTTTGTAATATCCATTAACTTTGTATTGTTATCAAAATTTAAATCTGAATATTTTTGTCTGTTCATGTTAAGTCTTGAACCACGTTTTAATGCCAGGGAATGTACTGTAATACCATCTGGTGCCAGCTTCAAAGCCTGTTCCATTGAATATTTAACCATGTCCTCTGTTTCATTTGGTAGACCGATTATAAAATCCATATTTATGTTATCCATGCCACAATCTCTTGCCAAATTAAAAGCCTGTATTACCTGTTTGACTGAATGTTTTCTACCTATAATGTCTAGAGTTTCCTGATTCATTGTCTGTGGATTAATGGAAATTCTTGAAACATTTTGTTTTTTTAAAGTCATTAATTTATCTCTTGTAATGCTGTCCGGTCTGCCTGCTTCAACAGTAAACTCCTTTACATTACTGAAATCAAAATTATCTTTTAATGCATTTACTAATCTGTCTAACTGCGCAGGTTCAAGTGTGGTTGGCGTACCACCACCAATATATACTGAATTAAGTTCTTTATCCTGTAATTGCTTACCTAGGAATCTCAATTCCTTAATAACTGAATCCACATAAGCATCTACTTTTTCCTTATATCTGTTTAAAGGATAGGATGTAAATGAACAATAAAGACAAGTTGTTGGGCAAAATGGTATACCCACATATAAACTATAATTGCCCTTGTAATTAACATTTGAAAGTACCTTATGTTCCATGTTTGAAACATCCATTGCCAGGTCCAACTTGTTATCAGAAATAAAATATGTTTCTTTCATTTCTTTTCTTATTGCTTCATCTGAAAGTCCCTGTTCTTTTAACATACCCGGAATTTTTGCCGGTCTGATACCTGTTAAATTACCCCAAGGCAGGTCCTGTCCTATATCTTTTCTCATTAAACAGTACAAAAGCTTTTTAAGAGCGTTTTTTGTCTCCCTTCTATCCTGAAAGTCACAACAAATTTCGTCTTCAAAAAGCTTCTTGGCCTCATCGTACAATGATGCAGTAATTTTTTCTTCCTGAAAAATCACTTTTAGTGTTCTGTATGACTCCTCTAAATCTTCATTAATTTTAAAAGGCTGTCCCACATAAAAAGCCTGCACCATTGACTGAATATCATATTCAAATTGTTTAGGTTCTATCTGAATGTCTATCATTAATAATATACCTTTTCGTTATCTATAGTTGTCATATCCATATGTCCCGGATAAACAGTTGTTTCGCCTGGAAGCACTAACAATTTTTCTTTAATTGATCTGATAATTGCCGCTTCACTTCCCCCCGGAAAATCTGTTCTACCTCTGCTCTGATGGAAAAGTGTGTCACCACTAAACAAAACTTCATCTTCTGCTATATAATAACAACCACTTCCCTGCGTATGACCAGGCGTTAAAATAAACTTAATTTCCTTATCTGCAATAGTAAACTTATCACCATCTCTTAAATATTTGTCTGCACAAATGCTTACAGGATTTCCAAACATTGATGATAAATTTGCTCTTGTATCTACTAAAAGCCTGTCTTCTTCTTCAGAAGCATATACGGGAATATTGTATTTTTCCTTTAATTCCGTTACAGCACTAATGTGGTCTGCATGACCATGTGTAAGCAAAATTGCTTTTGGAATCATTTCTATGTTACTAACATTAACACTGATTTTTAAAGCATCATCACCGGGATCAACAATAAATCCTTCTTTTGTATCTGTGTTCATACATAAATAACAGTTAGTATAACATTCACTAACTAATACGCTTCTAATTTTGATATTTCCCATCTATTTCTCCTTTTCAAAAATGGAAGACAATTGTTATCCACTACACTATACCCACTGTGCCACCTGACAAATTAACGAAAGCACGCTCCCGCTGCCAAACGCTCGTAGCGGTTCTATCAAGCCGACTACGCTGCCTTGATGAACCCACGGCGTTAGAGCACTTTCTTCTAATTTTGTCAGTTGCCACAGTGAAGAAATTAATTTCCATAACATAACAATTGTCTTCATTTTTTCACATTACAAAATGTCAATTACAACGTTTAACTGCTTGTTCGCTCGATATCAATGATACTGTCAATTGTTCGAATTTTTGCAATTAAGCTGTTTAATTCTTCTGTACCCTGTATTGCAAATGTCATTGTAATTGTGGCAATGTCAGACTTGCTTGTTCTACTATTGATGCTGTTTACATCAATATTTCTTTCTGTAAATATTCTTGACAAGTCTGTCAAAATACCGACTCTGTTGTTTGCATAAATAACAATTTCTGTCATATATTTGCCGTCCTGCTTGCCTTCGTCAGCAGCCCAGCTTGCCTCAATTAATCTACCTCTTTCAATATCAGGAAGATTCATAATATTGATACAGTCTGTTCTATGAATTGAAACACCACGTCCTCTTGTTACAAAGCCCACAATTTCATCACCCGGTACAGGACTACAACATTTAGAAAATCTAACTGCTACGTCATCCATACCTTCAACAATAATACCGCTCTTAGAATTACTTTTTCTTGGAACATTTGCCTTATTATTGTTTGTTTCTTTTAATACATCATCGTCTGTTATTTCAACCTTGTGTTCCTTCTCGTATTCATCAAGAAGTTTATTTACAATCTGACCTTCTTTTAAGCCACCATGACCAATTGAAGCAATAAGAGAATCCCACTCTTTGTAACTGTATTTCAACCGAACTTTTTCCATATATGCAGGCTTTAATATTTCTGATAAATTAATATTCTTTGCCTTGCAATATTTTTCAATAAGTTCTTTACCTTTTACTATATTTTCTTCTTTATTTTGCTGTTTAAACCAAACATTAATTTTATTTTTTGCCTGTGTGCTCTGAACAACCTTCAACCAGTCTCTACTTGGACCTGTAGAGTTATTAGATGTAATAATTTCCACTCTGTCACCGTTTTGGAGCTTGTAGTCGATATTAACCATCTTGCCATTAACTCTTGCGCCAACCATCTTATTACCTACTGCACTATGAATACTGTATGCAAAATCAATTGGTGTAGAACCGCTTGGTAAATTCTTTACATCACCATTTGGTGTGAAACAGTACACTCTTTCAGAGAACATGTTCAAATCATCTTTTAAAAGATTAATAAATTCATGGTTATCTGACATGTCTCTCTGCCATTCGAGAATCTGTCTTAACCAGGCAATTTTCTGCTCTTCATTATCGCCGTCACCTGTAATATTTTCCTTATACTTCCAATGGGCTGCGATACCATATTCAGCAGTTTTATGCATTTCGTATGTTCTAATCTGAATTTCAAATGGTTGCCCATTTGGTCCAATTAATGTTGTATGAAGTGACTGATACATATTCTGCTTTGGCATTGCAATATAGTCTTTGAATCTTCCCGGCACAGGAGTGTATTTCTCGTGTATAATACCTAACGCCCCATAACATTCCATTACACTGTCAACAATAATTCTTACTGCAAAAACATCATAAATCTGATCCAAAGTCTTGTGTTGCATAGTCATTTTCTTGTAAATACTAAAATAATGCTTTACACGACCATCTATTGTTGCTTTAATGCCTGCCTTTTCAATATAGCCTGCCACCTCAGCAATTAAGTTACTCATAAACTCTTCACGATGTTCTAATCTTTCATGAACACCGTCAACTAATTCTTTGTATTTTTCAGGCTCTAAATATCTTAAAGCTAAGTCATCTAATTCAATCTTAATTTTAGAAATACCTAGTCTGTCAGCAATTGGCGCATAAATATCCATTGTCTCTTTTGACTTTTCTTTCTGTTTTTCAGGTGTCATATACATAAGCGTACGCATATTATGTAATCTATCCGCAAGCTTAATCAATATAACTCGAATGTCCTTTGCCATTGCCAAAAACATTTTACGCAAGTTTTCTGCCTGCTCTTCCACCTTATCAACATCGTAATCTAATTTAGTAAGTTTTGTTACGCCATCAACCAGGTCTGTTACTTCTTCGCCAAATTCCTTAATCATTATTTCACGGGTTGCGGCCGTATCTTCCATTACATCGTGAAGAAGACCTGCCATAATTGATTCTTTATCCAACTCTAAATCAGCTAATATTAAAGCTGTATGAAGTGGATGAATAATGTATGGTTCTCCTGACTTTCTTTTCTGGTCTCCATGTGATTTTTTTGCAAAATTATATGCCTTATCAATCATCCTTAAATCGTCTGCTGATGGATGATAATGCTTTATTTTTTCAATTAATCTTGCATATAATTCTTCAGGAGTTGCCTGTTCTTCTTCTTTTGGGATTACTCCATGATTTTCAATTTTAATGTTTTTGTTTAAATCTGTCATATCTCAATCCTTTTTATTTTCCATCGTATGTTACTACTGCATCTACTCTATATTTTGAAAGTTTTTCTCTTCCTTTAAGTCCTGCCAGTTCAACTAAAAACAGGTTGTCTACAACTTCTCCTCCTAATTTTTCAACTAACTTAATAGCAGCTTCAATTGTACCACCTGTGGCAATTAAGTCATCTACTAAAATAACTTTCTGACCGGGTTTAATTGAATCTATATGCATCTCAATTTCAGCTTTTCCATATTCTAAATCATAGCTTTCTGAAATTGTCTCACAAGGTAATTTACCTTTTTTTCTAACTAATACAAATGATTTTCCAAGTAAGTAAGCTAAAGGCATTCCAAATATAAAACCTCTTGCCTCTAAACCAACAATTACGTCAAAATCTATATCTTTAATCTTGTCCAACATTGAATCTATAGCAATCTTTAATCCCTTTGGATCCTGTGTTACTGTTGTAATATCTCTAAAGATAATTCCAGGTTCAGGGAAATCCGGTATACTTCTAATATATTTTTCTACTTCATTCATTCTTCTTGTCCTCCTTATGAATGCTTTTAGCAAAATCTGTCAATTACGATTTGTATTTGGCTATTACCGTTAAATTCGTTTATTGTTGGGTAATATGTAGCCATTATCTCAATGTTGTTTTTCTCCCCTACTAAAGCCCTGTTAATTTCTTCCTGTCCGAATTTATTTTTCAAAAATTCCATAAAATCAATCACACGGCTAAAAATCATTGCAGTCATTGTATATGAACTGCTATTTGTAATGGTAAGTTTCAATACGTTACCATTCTTACCCAATATTTGTAATTTATTTATTTTTAAATGCTTTTCAGCAAATATTGGCTTTTCATTACCTTTACCAAACGGTTTGATAACATTTAACTCCTGTATCATATTCATTGTAACATATTCAAGGGGTAGTTGCATATCAATCCACACCTTTAAATATAAATCTTCTTGAGTTAAATTACAATTTTCATTTAGTTTTTTTCGTAAAATATCTATATTCTCTTTTTGAAGTGACACACCTGCAGCCATTTTATGGCCACCAAATTTAGTAAATAATTCTTTTACCTTAGTAAGCTCAGCATACATGTCATATTCTTCAATGGAACGTCCAGAACCCTTTACGCCTTCTACAGCATCTGTTAAAACAATAGTTGGTTTATTATATTTTTCCCTTACACGACCTGCAATAATTCCAGCAATACTTTCATGGCAATGTTCCAAATATATAACCAAAACCGAATCATCTAATTGTTCTGCTTTTTCAATAGCTTCTTTAGTTCCTTTTTCTGTTAAATCTTTTCTTTCATCATTTAATTTTTTCAAAGCCCCGGCTAAAACTTCTGCGTGTTTTTCATCTTCACATTCAAGCAAATCCATTGCTTTTTTAGCAGTGTCAAGTCTGCCACTGGCATTTAAACATGGTCCAAGCACAAAGCCAAAATGATAGGAATCAAGATTTTTTTTATTCAACTTACACTGATTAATTAAAGCATTAATTCCTATATCATTACTTGTTTTTAAAGCTTCCAGACCTTCCTTAACAATTATTCTGTTTTCTCCCTTTAATTCTACCACATCGCATACAGTTGCCATAGCACCATAAGGTAATAATTTTAATATAAATCTTTCGCTTACATGCATATTTTCAAATAGGGCACGCATAAACTGAAATGCCACCATCGCTCCACATAATTCTTTAAAAGGATATTGACAATCTTTTTGCTTATGATTAACTATTGCATCTGCCATTGGTAAAATATATTCTTTTTTACCATTATTTTCTTCAAAAACAACTTCATGATGGTCTGTTACAACAACAGTCATTCCCAATTCTTTTGCATATTCTATTTGTTTTATGGCAGCAATACCATTATCACATGTAACAATAGTATCAACACCCTGGTCGTATGCCTGTTGTATTAATCTTTCATTAATTCCATAGCCATCTTCAATTCTATGTGGTACAACCACATCCACATCAGCGCCTAAATACTTCAAACAGGTATGTAAAATATAGCCGGAACATATACCATCAACATCATAGTCGCATATAATTCTGATTTTACTTTCATTATTTATTTTTATACTCAAAATATTAACTGCCTTGTCCATGTCCTTAAACAACCATGGAGAACTTATTTCATTTATAGTTCCGTTAAGATATTGCTCTATTTCCTTTTCTGAGACAACGTCCCTGTTTCTCATTAATCTTGCAGTAATAGGACTAATATTATATTTTTTTGCAATACCATTAAAATCTGCTTTTTTTGTTTGTAAAAACCACTTTTCATTCATAGTTAATCACCATTTTAAAGAAGAAAAGCGGCACCATCAATAGATGATACCGCTCAATAAAATCTTAATTATTTATCGTATTTCTTACCTTTCATAATGTACCATAAAGAACCAGTAACAAATACTGATGAGTAAGCACCAGCTACAATACCTACCATTAATGGTAATGTAAATTCTCTAATAGATGATACACCCATTACAAAAATCATAAATACCATTATAAATGTTGTAAGTGAAGTATAAATACTTCTTGTAAGTGTTTGTGTAATACTCTGATTAATAATATCAATCATTGTATCTTCACGTTTCATTATAGCCTTGTTTTCTCTAATTCTATCGAAGATTACGATTGTAGCGTTAATTGAGTAACCTACAATTGTAAGCAAACATGCAATAAATGTTGTTCCTACTGTTACTCTTGATAAGCCGTAGAAGCCTACAACAATAAGTACGTCATGTAATAAAGCTATAACAGCTGCTAAAGCAAAATGTACATTCTTAAATCTGAACCAAATATAAATTAACATACAAATTGTTGCTATAACTGTTGCAACAACAGCATCTGTTTTCATTTCAGAACTGATTGTATCTGAAATTTCTGTATCATTAAAGTTCTGCTTGTCATCCTTAGCCTGATATTTGCTAATTAATAAATCTTTAAATTTATCCATTTGTTCACCTTCAAGTTTCTTTGTCTTGATTGTGAATAATCCCTTATTATTTGTATCCTTCTGAGCCTGTATGTCATTTGTTGAAAGTAAATCTGCAATTGCAGGTTTTACTTCTTTATTAAATTCATCAATTGTATAGTCTTTATCAAACTGTACCTGAATTGATGTACCACCCTTAAATTCAATGCTAAAGTCAAATGGGCCATTACCCTTAGCAGTGTTAAAGATAATTCCGCCAATTCCTATTACTATAACAGCAATTGATATAACAAACCATACAGCTCTCTTTTCAACAAATTTAATTGTTTTCTTAACTCTTTCTTTACCGTAGAATACAGGCTTCTGGAATCCCATGTAGTAAAGCATCCATACAAGACCTCTTGAAATTACAAGAGATGTAAATAACTGGATAAAAATACCAATCATAAGAGTTGTTGCAAATCCCTGAACTGTACCTGAACCCTTAATCCATAATACTAATGCAGCAATAAATGTTGTAACGTTACCGTCAACGATTGCTGATGTTGCTTTCTTAAATCCTATTCCAATAGCACTCTTAACATTCTTACCTGCGGCAATTTCCTCTCTAATACGTGCATAAATAATTACGTTAGCATCAACTGCCATACCAATATTAAGAATAATACCTGCAATACCAGGTAATGTAAGTGTTAAGTCAAATCCGTTAAGTGCTAAAAGCATTAACTCAATGTATGATACTAATGCCAAGCCTGCAGCTAAACCTGGAATTCTATATACAAATAATAAGAATAAAATAATTATAATAAACCCAACAATACCTGCCTGAATACTCTTTGATAAAGCATCACTACCTAAATTAGCACTCTGAACGCTATGGCTTAATTCATCAAGCTGTACTTCCAAAGAACCAATACCGATGTTTGTAGCAAGTGTCTGAGCTTCTTTTAATGTGAAATCACCTGTAATCTGTGCCTGTCCACCTGTAATGGCAGCCTGAATTTTTGGAGCACTTAAAACTTCATCATCATAAATGATAAATGACTGTTCGCCAACATGAGAACTTGTCATTTCACCAAAAGCCTTTGTTCCTTCTGAGTTGAACTGTAAATTTACGATGTTTTCATTTACACCTTTATCGTTTGTTGTAGCCTGTCCTTCAGCACTGGCTACTGTATCACCTGTTAACCATACCTGATAATAACTCTTATCTACCTTAATGTATTTCTTATTCTTTAATTCAGCCTTTGTTGGTGTGTACCCACTCTTTGCAGCTGTACAGAAATATAAAATACCCGGTTTTCCTAATTCATTTAATACTTCATCAGCATCGTATGCACCTGGAATTTCAACAGTAATTCTGTCTTCACCAGCCTTATATGCTGTTGCTTCTGTACTAAATGCAGCAATTCTCTTTTCAAGTTTTGCTCTTGTTTTTTCTAAAGTATCTGCTGTTAAATTACTTTTATCAGATTCTGCTACCTGATATGTAATACTTACACCACCCTTTAAGTCAAGACCCTGAGTAATGTATTTTGCCTGGCCACGATCCCCTATACCAAACATAATAACGTAACCTGCAAAAGCAAGTACGGCAAGAGAAATAATAAATGCTATTATTCCCTTTGTTTTGTTCATCTTAATTTTCATCTTTTACCTCTTTCTTAGTCAGCATCCGCTAAAGCTGCCTTTATCATTATTGAGCATTCCACTCTTTTTTTCTGCATTTCACAACCTATGTCATAGGCATCATTTATTGTACCGTGGAAATTGTATGAGTTTGCTGCACATCCACCACTACAATAAAATTTTGAAAAACAGTTTTTGCACTTTTCTTTTGAATATACGTTGCAATCACCAAATATTTCAACTATATCGTTTCTAACGATTCCGTCATTTACATTCCCCATTAAGAAATCTTCATTGCCAACAAACTGATGACATGGATAAAAATCTCCCCAAGGTGTAACTGCTAAGTATTCCGTACCTGAACCACATCCTGATAATCTCTTATAAACACATGGTCCCTGATTTAAATCAATCATAAAATGGAAAAAGTTAAAGCCATTACCTTCTTTTTCCCTCTTAATATATTCAAGAGCTAATTTATCGTACTCTTCCATAATTTTAGGTAAATCTTCTTCTCTTATAGAGTATGGATCTTCCTCCGGTCCAACAACCGGTTCAATAGACATTTGTTTAAATCCTAAGTCTGCAAAATGCTTCACATCTTCAGAAAAATCTAAATTATCTCTTGTAAATGTACCTCTTACATAATAGTTTGTCTGATTTCGGCTATCTGCAAGTTTCTGAAACTTTGGAACAATAAGGTCATAACTACCCTTACCTGTTCTAAAAGGTCTCATTCTGTCATTTACTTCTTTTCTACCATCTAAACTTAAAACTACATTTGACATTTCTTTATTAAGATATTCCATTATCTCGTCATTTAATAAAACACCATTTGTAGTTAATGTAAATCTGAATTTCTTATTATTTGGTTCTTCAAGTGAACGACCGTATTCAACTAACTGCTTTACAACATCCCAGTTCATTAATGGTTCGCCACCAAAAAAGTCAACTTCCAGATTAACTCTGTTTCCTGAATTTGCAACTAAAAAGTCTAAAGCTTTCTTACCCACTTCAAAACTCATTAATTCTCTACGGCCATGGTATTCACCTTCTTCTGCAAAACAATACTTGCATGCTAAGTTACAATCATGAGCTATATGTAAACATAGAGCCTTAACTACTGTCTGACGTGTTTCCTTAAACTTTTCTACGAAAGGCTGATATATATCCTCAGTAAACAACTGTCCATCTTTCTTCAACTGTTCAACTTCGTCAATAACTTCTCTTATCTCTTCTTCTTTGTACTTTGAGCTAAGTTTTGAAATTATAGCTTCAGCATCAAGTTTTTCAAACAATTCTATAACATCGTATGTAACATCATCAACAACATGAACCGCTCCACTGTTGACATCTAATACAATGTTGTACCCATTGCTTTTATATTGATGAATCACTGTAATTTTCCTCCCTTTTTAACGCACTATAACAGAGTTGAGTGCTCAACTCTGTTATAGTGTAAATTAATCAATATTAAATTATTTGTTTTCGCAAGTCTGGTTTCCTACTGTACATGATGTCTTGCAAGCTGACTGACATGATGTCTGACATTCACCACAACCGCCTTTTTTCATTGTGTCCTTTAATGTTTTCTGATTTAATGTTTTGATATGTTTCATGGTTTTCCTCCAATACTTATTTGCGTAAAAAGATACTTACGCATAATTCTTATGGTATTATAACACATAAAACGTTTTTTTCAAACGTTTTTTTAACTAACCATTCCTCCGATGGTTCCACCCCCTACAGATGCCAGTAATAATTTTATAATTTCTATTGTTTCTTCATAAACATTCCCAATTTATTAATCACCTATTACTGAAGAGGCAAAATGTATTCTAAGGTCGTTATAGCTTTTTTTACCTAATTTTTTACATAATCTTGAAATTGTTGATGGTGATGTATATGTAATTTCAGCTAAATCTATTATTTTCAAATCAACAATATAATCTTTATGATCAAGAATATAATTGGCTATACCTTTTTCTAAATCTGTAAAGTTATCTTGATATTCTAACTTATAAAGTAAGCTCATAGTAACACCTCAATATAAAAATAAAATATTCTTACAACAATAAATTGTGTTATAGAATACTTTATACTTTATTG
>ERZ839823.2794-NODE-2794-length-12537-cov-2.650777_pt1 | contig 12537 bp, 10 predicted proteins | sample MGYA00519862_ERZ839823 | MGnify/ENA primary metagenome ERZ839823 (study PRJEB31850, sample SAMEA3708853) | human gut metagenome | biome: human gut; feature: human-associated habitat; material: faeces | place: China | collected 2014 ...
CATGATGACCACCATCACCACGAAGATACCCACCATGCCCAGCAGCATCAGCAGCAGCGCATTGCCGACGTTTTGCGTACCGAATTGAATATCCATAGCACTTTTCCTTTCTGCGTCAGGCGCCGATAAGCCGCGGGACCACCGTCAGGATGATGCCGCCGGCGACCACCGAGCCGATCTGGCCGGCGACGTTCGCGCCGACCGCGTGCATGAGCAGGTGGTTCTGGTTGTCTTCCTTGAGAGCCATCTTCTGGATCACCCGGGCGGACATCGGGAACGCCGAAATACCGGCGCCGCCGACCATCGGGTTGATCTTCTTACCCTCCGGCAGGAACAGGTTCATCAGCTTGGCGAACAGCACGCCGCCGATGGTGTCGAACACGAACGCCACCAGGCCGAGGCACATGATGACGATGGTGCCCACCGTCAGGAACTGCTCAGCCTTCATGCTCGAGGCGATGGTCAGGCCGAGCAGGATGGTGATAAGGTTCGCGAGGGTGGTCTGCGCGGTCTGAGACAGGCTGTCGAGCTTAAGGCACTCCCGCAGCAGGTTGCCGAACATCAGCATACCGACCAGAGAGACCGAGGCCGGCGCCACCAGCCCCGAAATAATAATTACACAGATCGGGAACAGGATGCGGGTTTTGCGGGAAACCGACTGCGGATTGTACGGCATACGGATCATCCGCTCTTTTTTGGTGGTAACCGCTTTGATGGCGAACGGCTGGATGATCGGCACCAGTGCCATATAGGAATAAGCGGCGACCGCAATGGCGCCCATATAATTGGATTCAAAAATCTTCGACACCAGCAGTGCGGTCGGGCCGTCGGCCGCACCGATGACGCCGGTGGCAGCCGCGTCCTTGAACTCCGGGAAAAAGAGGGACGCGATCAACACGGTCAGGAAGATGCCGAACTGTGCCGCCGCACCGAACAGGAACATTTTGGGGTTGGACAGCAGCGGCCCGAAATCGATCATTGCGCCGATGCCGATAAACAGCAGCAGCGGCATCGCTTCGGAGGCTTCAATACCCACCTTGAACAGCCAGTCGATAATGCCCATGGAGCCGTCCGCCGCCGTGCCCACGGCGCCGGAAAACGGCAGGTTGACCAGAATCGCACCGATGCCCATCGGCATCAGCAGAGAGGGTTCAAAATCCTTGGCCAGTGCGAGATAGATCAGCAGCCCTCCGATGAGGATCATTACCAGGTTCTTCCAGCCTTCCGCGGTGAAAAAGAAGGCTACGCCGTCGTAGAGAAAGCGAAAATATTCCAGAAATTCCAACGCCGACTCTCCTTAATTAAGTAATTTTCGGTTGTCCTTCGCCCGGTCTCCGCTGAGGGACAAAACCCTGATTTTTTATTATAGCCAATTCCTCTGCCTTTTTCAACCATAAAATGCGCTCTTGTGCGGGGAAATTCCCGGCAGCTGGAAAACTGCCCCGACGAGGTTTTTCCATGTTCCTCCCGGAGATCATCGCACCGCTTCGCCCAGACAGCCATCCCTGTGGGAAGCGGTCAGTCTCACGCGGACGATATCGCCCGGCTCGCCCGCGCCCGCCTCGACGAACACCGGCAGATAATCGGGCGTGTAGCCCTCAAGCCTGCCGTCCTCCCCGCGCGTTTCCAGCAGCACCTCGGCCAGACTCCCGCATTTATCCGCGATGTAAGCTTTCCGCGACTCCTCGCATACGGCCGCCATTCGGCGGCTGCGGGCGGATTTTTCGGCCGCCGTCACCTGCTGCGGCGCTGCGGCGGCCGGCGTTCCCGGCCGGCGGGAATACGCAAAAATATGTACCTTCGCAAAACCAACTGACTGCACAAACGCCAGCGACTGCGCGAATTCGTCCTCGTCCTCGCCGGGAAACCCCACCATCACGTCGGTGGTCAGCGCACAGCCCGGGAACGCCGCACGCAGGCGCGCACACAGGCCGGCATACTCCGCCGAAGTGTAATGCCGGTTCATCCGCCGCAGGGTGGCGTCGCACCCCGACTGCAGCGAAATATGGAACTGCGGGCACAGCTTCGGCTGCGCCGCCAGCCGGGCGATGAGCGCATCGGTCAGATGGTCCGGCTCCAGCGACCCCAGCCGTACCCGGCGGATACCCGCCGGCGCCGCCGCGGTGGATACCGCATCGGCAATGTCTGCACCGGTGTCCTGCCCGTAGGCGGTCAGATTGATGCCCACCAGCACCACCTCGCGGAACCCGCGGCCCGCGAGCGCGGCGACCTCCTCCCGCAGCTCCTCGAGCGGGCGGGAACGCACCCTGCCGCGGGCATAGGGGATGATGCAGTAGGAACAGAACCGGTTGCAGCCGTCCTCGATTTTGACAAACGCGCGGGTGCGGCCCTGGAAATCATCCACCGACAGCCGCTCGTAGGCTGCCGCATGGTGCGGGATGTCCACCAGCCGCTCATGCCGGGCCAGGAACACCTCCACATGCGCGGCCACCGCCGAACGCTGCGCGTTGCCCAGGACGATATCCGCATCGGCCAGTTCAGCGGCCTTGTCCGGAAACGCCTGCGGCATGCAGCCGGTCAGCACGATCACCGCCTCCGGATGCTCCCGCCGCAGCCGCCGCAGCAGCTGCCGCAGCTTGCGGTCGCTCTCGCCGGTCACGGTGCAGGAATTGACCACCAGCACGTCTGCCGCGCCGCCGGCATGCTCCTCCACCTCGTAGCCCGCCGCCGCCATCTGCTTCATCATGGCCTGTGTCTCGTATTGATTCACCTTACAGCCCAGGGTATAAAAAGCCGCCTTCACGCCGCCTCTCCTTCCGTAAAATGCGAATTTTCCGTACATTCGGCGGATATAAGGGAGAGCGCTTTGCGCCGAAAAAAGAATACGGCGTTCCCCTCTGCCGCCGGACCAAAGCCCGGCCGCCTCATCCGTGCTGCCGGACATTCCCTCCCGAAGCCGGGCTCCCGGGCAGCCACGGAGGGACATTGTGCCGGCGCGCCCCTCAGCAGGCGCGGAACCGCTCCGGCTCCTGCCTCACAACCCGTCGGATGCTGTAGCCGGGCGGCTTCCGCGATTCCACCTTTTTACCGGTCCGCTTGGCCCGGTTTCTGCCGCTAAAACTTTTTTGCGCAGCACACGTAGCGTTGCGCTCAGGCCGGCAAACCGCCTGCGGGCCTGCCGCCCCTTATCCGCCATGAGCATAAATATCTAATGGTACATTATAGTGGAAAACTTAGCAAATTTCAAGGCGCAGTTTGTTGCCTTTTCGGCTTGTAATCCCCAGACCTTTTGCGTATAATAACCGGGTGATGAACAGCTTTTTCGAGGCGATTCGTCAACTTTTCCGGAAAGGCGAGGAGATGCGGGATGTATAAAGCTGCGGTGAAATTTGCTTCGGTGGAGGATGCCAAAACGTTTGCCGGCATCTGCAATGAGGTGGACTTCAAAGTGGAGCTGGTCGCGGAGCCGTATGTGATCGACGCCAAATCGCTGATGGGCCTGTTCAGCCTGGATTTTTCCCAGCCGATTGCCCTGCGGGCCTACTGCCGGGACGACGGCAGCGCCTTTGCCGAAAAAATCCGGCCGTTTCTGGTGGCCGGAGACACGGATGACGAGGTTCCCGCGCACAGCTGAACCGCGTGCGGCATGCCAAGGGAAGGCAACGACGGCCCGCTTTTCTTCCACCACCGAAATCGTGTCGTGTTCGTGCCTGCTTATTTTCTTAAGGAATAGCCGCTCCTGCCGTGCAGGCACGCCTGCCGCCCGGTCCCGTTTGCGGGGGACCGGGCGGTTTTCCTGACCGGCGGCGCAAAACGCCCGCGCAACGTTTTCCGTGTGCGGCGCCTTTCTGTTCCAGATCCTGTTACCCTCTTCCCCCGCGCTGCGCCTTCCCATTACTGTACCCCCTCCGGGGCACACCGGGCCGCTGTCCATTATGTCCGGCCGGCCTGCCGGCGGGCGCAATGCAGCTCCGGGCTGTACAAGGCCGATTTTGGTGAAGCCGTCCCGTTTTCCCGGGTTCTTTTCCTGAAGGCGGCCCGTTTTGGCGATATCCCGTAACCCACTAGCGGAACCCCGTCCCTCTTTTCTGCGGAAATCTCCAGGGCTGGTTTCCCTGTTTTTCCATTATTTCGAAAGGACTGAAGCGCTTATGTCTGCTTTTTCCATCCGTCCTGCGCAGCGCGGCGACACGCCTGTCATACTGGAATACATCCGGCGCATCGCCCATTACGAGAAGATGGACGATCAGGTGGTGGCCACCGAAAAAGGGCTTGAAACCTCACTTTTTGACCGGCAGGAGGCGTTTGTCCTGCTCGCTGAAGAGGACGGACAGCCGGTGGGGTTCGCGCTGTACTTCACGAACTTTTCCACCTTCATCGGCCGCAGCGGCCTGCACCTCGAGGACCTGTATGTGGACGAGGAAAAACGCGGAAAGGGCTACGGCAAAGCGCTTTTCCAGGCGGTCGCCGCCGAAGCGGTTCGCCGTGGCTGCCAGCGCATGGAGTGGGCGTGCCTGGACTGGAACACGCCGTCCATCGCCTTCTATCACCATATGGGCGCCACTGCCATGAGCGACTGGACCACCTACCGCCTGGCCGGCGGCGCCATTGCTGCTGCGGTCGAAAAATGAGGCTTCCTGCTCGAGCAACCTTATGTGCCGAGGTGTGCCGACTGGCCCAAATGAGACCATCTGCCGCCCGGCGCCATTTTCGGCCTGTGTTCATTTTCTGCCGCCACGGGCAAAAAACCTACGCAGAAATGCCTAAAGGAGCAGCCATCGACGGTGATCGTCGATGGCTGCTTTGCTTTTCTGGATTTCCGACCCGTACCCCCGCAAAATCCTGCGTTCTGCCGCTTCGACAAGCCGTGGGATTTCGTGGCAGGCAAAGGGTTCTTACTTTTTTCTTCTCAATGGCCCAATCAGTTTCAGGATCCATTTTCTGATCTGCAGCTTATATCTTTCTTTCGGAGAGAGCCAGGAGGCGGCAAACAAATGAACGGAATAGGTGTTGTCCGTCTGGTTCGCGATCACCCCGCTATAATCCGCCGGACAAAAATACTCCCGGGGAAAGACGGTGAAGCCATCTACGGTCTGCTGGGTATTGTTGCAAACCAGCCCATGCTCAACCAAAACCTCCGTAAACTGCTGAACAACGGTTTTTAAATCATAGCCATCTGTTCCAGTCAGAAAATCCCGGTCCTTATAGGATTCCAGCATCTGGGCGAATAAAGGGTTCTGGGGCGCTTTGCTGTAAAGAACCAAGCCCGGGGCGACACATTCGTTTTCAAAACCCGCAAAGGCATCGTACTGCTCAATGAGAGGGGTGAATGATTTCAGCACCTTTACATCCGTATCGAAATAGAGCCCGCCATAGCGGTACAGGATGTCAAAACGCAGCACGTCCGAGGCAAAGGCATATTTCTTGGCGTCATAAGCCTGTCTGCAATAACGATTGATATCCAGGTTCACATTGGATTCGTTCCATTCCCGGATTTCCCAGTCGGGAAAATATTTTTCCCAGCTTTTTATGCACTGTCTGATCACACGTGGTTTTGGTTTCCCACCGAGCCAGATATAATGGATAATTTTATTTGCCATGCCGCCCCGCCTTTACTGTTTATTTCTTTTGAACCTGGCCATCACCGTTTTAACCAGATTCTTTTCGTAAGCGTTCAGGACAAAGAACCACATCACCGGGATAAACAGCAGCAAATACGCCGCCACCTTTATCCCCAGATTTATATAACCCGAGGCAATGGGAATAAAGGTAAACACTATCCCCACAAGCGTACACAACACGGCAAAAAAGCCTATTTTAGCCATTTCGATCCAGAACGCTTTGATCGCGATGCCAATCCGCCGCGCATAATACACGTTCATAATGATAGCATTAGCGATGAAAAACGTCAGTCCCGTCGTAAATGCACAGCCCGGTCCGCCGAAATAAACCGCGGCGGGTATGGAAATCGCGATATTCACTACCGAGGCGATCAGAAAAACCACCGAACGAAAAGCGAGCTTGTTTTCTGCCTGCAGGATCGTAATGCCTATATTCTGAATCAGATCCACCGTAAAGGGAACGATCAGGAACAGCGTAATCAGGTAGGCATCTTCAAAGCCGGCGCCGGCCCAAACGCTGATAAACTGCCGTCCAAACAGGATAAACCCGCTCAAAACGCAGGAAAGAAGCAGGAATTGCAGTCTGCCGATCCGGATAAACAGCTCGGACAGATCCTTTCGGGTGGCATTTTGGGCCACCATCGCGGTTACTTTGGGCAGAAAAACACTGGTAATTACCGTCGACAGAGACATGTAGGCATTGAATATGGTCGTCGCCGTACCGTAAACCGCCACAACCGACGTATTGGAAACGATGCCTAGGATAACCGGATTGGTACGCCAGTAAAGCTGATCCATCAAAGCACCCAGGAATACAAAAAAGGAAAAGCTCATCATGCTTTTAAACAGGGGTCTGTCAAAAGCATGCAGCCGGATTTTCATCCTGAGCTTTCCCAAGCTGTAAATTCCCTTGGCCAGAATCAGCAAAAAATTGAAAACGGTTTGTACGATGACCAGGCCGAGCGCATAGGGATACCGCTGCATCACGGCGATGACAACAAACGGCTGTGCAAGCACCTGAAGGATCGTAACCAGTTTCAGGTAAACAAAGCGCTCATAAGAGATAATCACAGCGTCGAAAATTTTCGAAGGAATGGTGATGACGATGTTGATCAGCAGGACGACAAAAATCTTCTTGGCACTGTCCAGCTCCGCCGGTGTGAGGGAATTCTCAAAAATCCCGCCCAAATTGACATAACAGATCCAACCGACAACCAGCATCAGCAGGGTGATAATGAAATAAATCAACGCCGAAAGCGCCAGGACATTCTCCATGCTCTTCCGGTCATCCAAAGCCTTATATTTGGAAAAATAGCGGACAATCGTCGAAGACAGGCCAAAATCCATCACCGAAAAATAGGCGATAAAGGCGCCCATCAACTGATAAAGGCCGTATTCCTCCTGTCCCATAAACCTCAGCAGCAGCGGCACATAGATGAAACCGATTACCGCATTGGCGATCAGGGATATATAGGACAAAACCACTCCGATTTTCCGTTGATTCGTATTCGTTTTATCCACCGTAATTCCCCTTAATTCCGGTCATACATAAAGCTGAATTCATGAAGGCTTTTTACGAGTCAGGCGCTCTTTTCCCCATTTCAAAAGACAAGCGATTCTTAATGTGAGCGCGGACACGTGAAGCTGCAAGCGAAGCTCTTTAAACGGAATTCCCAGCTGCCGGCCGGTCTTGACATAGGCGGCATAATGCCCTAATCTCTGCTTCAGACTAAGTGGCAAATAGTCCAGATCCGACCTGAGCGACAGCATATATCCCCGGGGGTTCCGATAAAACAGCTCCATGTTATTTGCTGTCAGCCCATCCTCCAGGTAGGCGCCCAGCGCAATGATGCGGTCATACCAACGCAGCTTATACCCTTTCGCGCCGATGGCAAACCACACCACCGATTCGGTTAAGAATTTCTCCCCCTCAAAGGTGGGAAAGGGAAACTGCCGGAGTATCTCCGTATAAAAAACCTCGGCCTTATCCCCCTCTATGCCGTACAGCAGACGCTCCTGCGAGGTGCAGTCCACATATTCCCTGCCGTGGCCGCGCCCGATCATTTTTTCCGTGGAATATCCGCGTGCTCCCGCTACACCGGCAAAGCGTTCCGACGGTCCCTTCGGCAGCTCCCGCTCCCATTGCAGGATGCACTCCACCGCGTCCTCCGTCACATAATCATCGCTGTCCACAATAAAAAACAAATCCCCCTGTGCCAGCTCCACCCCACGGTTGACGGCCCGGTGCTTTCCCCCATTGGGCACTTTGTAATACCGGATCAAAAACGGATTTTTTTCCTGCGTCCACTGTTCAAACAGTTCCTGTGTCTCATCGGTTGATCCGTCGTCGATGACCAGCCATTCGAAATCATAAACGGTCTGCTTTTTCAGTGACTCATATAACCGGCCGATAATATAGCCACGGTTATACGCAGGCGTAAATATGGTCAGTTTTCCTTTATCCACAACAGCTTGCCATCCCTTCCGCACCATGAGATGTTTTCCCGGGGATAAGCCACCGCTTCCGCGAGTCTTCCAATAGAAGGCTTTCTCCGGGACGTACACTTTGCCTCAGGAGAGGTGGTCCGCAGCCGGAATGCGTTCCGTCAGGTCCCCCGTATCTTCCGGCTCCTGCCACACCAGACGGATAAAATACCCACAATATGTCCAGAAAACCGGCACAATAAAGAAGCACATAAAACCGAGCAGGTTAGAGTCAAACAGATTCTCAACCAGTATCCCCACCAGCAAGCCAAACAGCAGCAGAATCACCGGATAATCCTGACCCCTCCAGGAACCGCAGTAAAGCCGTTTTGCCCCTTTCAGGAGAAACCAAGCGGCAAAAACCACAAACAGCAGCAGGGCAATGACGCCGTTCCCTACCAGTATCTGCAGATAGACATTATGCATGTTTGCAAACATATTCGGGGACTGTTCCCTCATCTCTTCCGGGATATGCTGTGACGCATATTCCAAAATATTGGAATCCCCTACGCCAAACAGCAGGTGATCCCTGGCTACCAGCAGGCCCGCCGTCCAGATCGTTTTCCGGCCGTTCGATATGTCGTCACTCAAATACTCCCGCTGTGTGTCATCCGGAATAATCGGATTCTTTTCGTTGCCCGGCGTATCCGTTCCACTGAGCGTAATATCGATCCTCTGGAAGAGCGGCGGTAAATACCCCATAAGGTAGTTTGAGCCCTTCCAGGCGGAAAAGCTGGCCCCAAACCCAACGCCGATCATAACAACTGCCAGCAGAGAGAACACCAGCGGCCGGTGTTTTTCTTTCATAAGAAAGTTTTTGCAGACAAACAGCAGTACGGCAGCCAACGCTATCGACAGACAAACCACGGCGGAGCGGGAATTGCCCAGAAACAGCACAAGCAGCTGCAGCACTATATTACCGATCAGCAGTATTTTCAGCGGAAGCCGAAGCTTGCCTTCCCGTTTGATGCCGACATAATTAATCAGTGACACAAAAACCGAAATAAACGCAAACAGAGAACCGGTGTTGGGATTTCCGAAAATCCCAAACAAACGGTTTTCAAACATGCCGAAAATGTATTCGGTATCCCCGACCGTATAAGAAAATTTCGTGTCTGTTATGAAAATCACAAAGGACGCCAGTGACGCCAACAGAGTAATCCCGATGATCACAAAACCGATGATGAACAGATTCCTGCGCACCTGCTGCTCCTTCTGCCTCCGGTCCAGCAGGAGGGGAACCAGCCCTGCTGCCCCGCCGTAAAGGGTGAATACGACGTTGCGCATCAGGCTGCTGCGGAAATTTACCAGCGCACTTATTCCTGTAACCACAAAGAAAGCAAATACCACCCAGAAAATCTTTTTCTGGAAAAACACGCGGTTTACGAAAATATCGTACAGGAAGATTGCTCCTCCCCAGATCAAAAACACCTTCACTGCCGAGGTGGCAAAAGAGATCGTAAAGGGAAACACATACAAAAACGCCATGACGATCAGGGCGCACGTATATACCAGCGTATTGGATAGGACTTTATGAATGATTGCTCGCATAGCGACTCCTTCACTTACGTTTTTGGGGCTTGTCTGTCACAAAGGCTTAGCGTGACTGCTGCTCGTCCCCGCCATTCCGGCGGTCCGCCTCCAGATAAAATTCCTGCAGCTTATGGATGACGCTGTCTATATCAAAACCGGCCTGCTTTACCTGATCGGCATATAAATGCCGGTCCGTATCCGGTACACCGAGAATCTCCTGCGCCCACACCTTTGGCGCAGCCTTCAGCGAACAGTAATGAATCCGGTCGGTAATCTTCGTCTCCTGTGTAATTGTGTCCGAAACAAAGCAGGACAGGCCGGAGCACTGGCCTTCAATAACCGAAACCGGAAACCCTTCATAGAAGGACGGCAGGATCAGCGCATCAAAAGCGGACAGCATCTCATGGACATTATCCACATTCCCCGCAAACACAACCGCCTGCAGTATTCCCAGTTCCGACGCCCTTTGCCTGCACGACTCCATATCCTTCCCGGCACCGCAGAAGACCAGCCGCGCCTGCGGGTTCATCTTCAGAAGCTCCCGGAAAACCTCCAGCGTAAAAAGCTGGTTCTTCGGATGCAGAAAATTTCCCACCTGGCCCAGCACAAAAGCGTCGCCAAGCCCATACGTCTGCCGGATTTTTCTGCGGGCGCTCTCGCTGAAACGGAACCGTTCGGTTTCAATCCCGTTATAAATATAGTGCGTCCCGGCAACATTTCCCTGAAAAAGATATTCCGCTGATTTCCGGCTGCACGAAAACTTATCTGTAGTATAACGCAAGGTACGCTTGAGGGCGTAAGGATAGACAATTTTTCCCATCCGTGAAGGCGGCATGGAGGTGCTGTGCGCATGCGCAATACGCACCGAAGCCCCGCCTTTTTTGGCGCATCTCAGGGCAAACATCGACATCGCATCCTGATGGACTTCCACGATGTTATAGTGGTTTTCCTTAACCACACGGGTCAGATCCGCGAGATTCCCGAGAAAACTCTCGCTTTTGGACCGGACATGGTATATACGTCCGCCCAGCGCCCGTATTTCCGGCTCATATTCGCCGATTCCGCTTCCATGAACGGCAAAATCAAACTGTATCTTATCCCGGTCGATATTCCGGTAGAAATTCATCAGCATGGTTTCGATTCCACCGCGATTCATGGTGCCAACCACATGTAAAACGCGAACCATTTTACCACCCGTTTTTCCGGTCAGTCTTGACGGGGCGTCTACCTATGATATGGCCGGCGCTCCTGCTTCTACTTTTCCCTGGATTACAAAAAATGCTTCCAGAATTTGTGCAGCTTTTTGCCAAAAATGATCTTTATTATAGCACAAGGCTTTATTGACGTCAAATCCATATATTTTTCGCGGGTGTTTCCACGCACACAGCCCCGGAGCGTATGCTCCGGGGCTGTGTGTACTTCATCTTGCATCCAGACCATATCCGCGCAGAATCTCCCGCGCCCGGTCCACCGCTTCGGCCGGCGGCGGCGGGGTTTCGCCGAGAGTATAGGGAGCGCCGAGCGCCTCCCACTTATACTCCCCCATCTTATGGAACGGCAGCAGCTCCACACGCTCAATACAGCCGTACCGCCGCAGAAGGCGGCCGAGCGCATGCAGCTGCGCCTCCTCCAGCGTCAGGCCCGGCACCAGCACATGCCGAATCCACACCCGTTTTCCGGTGTCCTCGCAATGCTCCAGAATTTCCAGCGTATTGTCCATGCTGCGTCCAGTAATCCGGCGGAACAGCGCCTCATCCGCCGCCTTCATGTCCAGCAGCAGCATATCCGCCGCGTCCACCGCCTGACGGCAGGCGAGCAGCGGCACACCGCCGGAGGTGTCCAGCGCGGTGTGCAGGCCGTTTTCCCGGCAGCCCTCCAGGATCGAGGCGGCGAATTCCGGCTGCATCAGCGGCTCGCCGCCCGACAGGGTTACGCCGCCCTTTTCGATGAAATGGCGGTAGCGCAGGATATCCCTGACCACGTCCGCCGAACCGATTGGCTGGCCGCGGCCGACAGCCCAGGAATCGGGATTATGGCAGAACAGGCAGCGCAGCGGGCAGCCCTGCAGGAACAGCACATACCGCACGCCCGGCCCGTCCAGCGCGCCAAAACTCTCCACCGAATGGATATAGCCGATGACGTTTTCCACGGCGGCCTCCTTACCTCAGAAATGCGTATGGAAGGTGCGGTTGATGACATCCTGCTGCTGCTCACGGGACAGCTTGACAAAGTTGACCGCATAGCCGGACACCCGGATGGTCAGCTGCGGATACTTTTCCGGATGATCCATCGCGTCCATCAGCACTTCGCGGTTGAGCACATTGACATTGATATGATGGCCGTTCTCCTGGAAATAGCCGTCGAGCAGCGCAACCAGATTACCCTTGCGTTCCTCCCGGTCATGGCCGAGTGCGCCCGGCACGATCGAGAAGGTATAGCTGATGCCGTCCTCCGCGTAATCATAAGGCAGCTTGGCGACCGAGAACATCGACGCGACGCAGCCATGGCTGTCGCGGCCGTGCATCGGGTTGGCTCCCGGAGCAAACGGCTCGCCGCCCTTGCGGCCGTCCGGCGTGGAGCCGGTCTTTTTGCCGTACACCACGTTGGAGGTGATGGTGAGGATCGACATGGTGGGCTTCGACTCGCGGTAGGTCTGGCACTTCTGGAGCTTGCTCATGAACAGCTTGACCACCTGCACCGCAATCTCGTCCACCCGGTCGTCGTTGTTGCCGAATTTCGGGAAATCGCCTTCCACCTCAAAATCCACCGCAAGCCCGCTCTCGTCGCGGATCGGCCGCACCTTCGCGTACTTGATCGCGGACAGCGAGTCGCACACCACCGACAGCCCGGCCACGCCGGCCGCCATGGTGCGGAACACGTCGTTGTCGTGCAGCGCCATCTGGATCTTTTCATAGCAGTATTTGTCGTGCATATAATG
>ERZ839823.2810-NODE-2810-length-12480-cov-3.004668_pt1 | contig 12480 bp, 8 predicted proteins | sample MGYA00519862_ERZ839823 | MGnify/ENA primary metagenome ERZ839823 (study PRJEB31850, sample SAMEA3708853) | human gut metagenome | biome: human gut; feature: human-associated habitat; material: faeces | place: China | collected 2014 ...
GTACCGCCACACAGCATAGAGGCAGAGCAGTCTGTTGTCGGAGCGATGCTGATGGACCGGGATGCGATTACAGTAGCTGCCGAGATCATTTGTGGAGACGACTTTTATCAAAAGGCATATGGTGTAATTTTCGATTCAGTGGTAGAACTTTTTAATGAGGGAAAACCCGTTGACCTGATTACACTGCAGAACCGTCTGCGTGAAAAAGCTGTTCCGGAAGAGATCAGTAGTCTTGAATTTGTCCGGGATCTGGTAACAGCAGTTCCAACCTCGGCAAATGTAAAGTATTATGCTGAGATCGTCTCTGAAAAAGCAACGTTGAGGCATCTGATCAAGATGAATGAAGCGATTGCGGATGAATGTTATCAGGGACAGGAGCCGCTGGAGGCGATCCTTGAAAGGACAGAGAAGCAGGTTTTTGAGCTGGTGCAAAACCGCGGAGGAAACGGTGAATACGTGCCGATCAAGCAGGTAGTGTTAAATGCCCTTGAGAAAATTGAGAAAGCATCTAAGAGTAAGGGAACTGTTACAGGAATTCCGACTGGATTTATTGACCTGGATTACAAGACATCCGGTCTGCAGCCCTCCGATCTGATCCTGGTCGCAGCCCGTCCTTCTATGGGTAAGACGGCGTTTGTACTGAACATTGCACAGCATGTGGCGTTTAAACAGAACCGTACAGTTGCCATATTCAGTCTGGAAATGTCAAAGGAACAGCTGGTAAACCGTCTGTTCTCGCTGGAATCCTATGTAGATGCACAGCTTTTAAGAACCGGTAATCTGAAGGATTCTGACTGGGAAAAGCTGATCGAAGGTGCCGGAACAATTGGAAGATCGAACCTGATCATTGATGATACACCGGGTATTTCGATTTCGGAAATGCGTTCCAAATGCAGAAAATATAAAATGGAATATAATCTTGATCTGATCATCATCGACTACCTGCAGTTGATGAGCGGAAGTGTTGGTGGACGTAATGAGTCCCGTCAACAGGAAATTTCCGATATTTCCCGTTCCTTAAAAGCGCTTGCCCGAGAATTAAGTGTGCCGGTCATTGCGCTGTCACAGCTGAGCCGTGCGGTTGAGCAGAGACCAGATCACAGACCGATGCTTTCTGATCTGCGTGAGTCCGGAGCAATCGAGCAGGATGCCGACGTGGTTATGTTCATTTATCGAGATGATTATTATAATAAGGATACGGAGCATGTCAATGAGGCAGAGATCATTATTGCCAAACAGAGAAACGGTCCGATTGGAACCGTAACGCTTACATGGCTTCCGCAGTACACGAAATTTGCCAATTCAGAACGAAAAGTTGTGGATGGGGAATGAGAAATTATGAAATGAAAAAGACAGGGAACAGAATCAAAACTGTTCGCTGTCTTTTGACTTTTATGTGGTTTCGCCAAATAATTTCCGCAGGTAATGTCCGGCGCCAGATTTTGAAGCTTCTTTCCGGAGCGCCTGCTGCTGACGAAGTAAATGATCAAGCTTCCGGTAACGGTCTTCTTCCAGGCGTTCTTTTGCCTGTAAAAGAAAATCCATTTCCTTTGTTACTTTTTCAGATACGGATTTGCCGAGAGATCCCTCCAGGATCTGGTTGTTTTCCAAAAGAATTTTTCGGAGAGACTCTTCGAGCAGAGGCTGATAAACAGAAAGAGAAAGGTTGTCTGCTGTATAAACAGAAAGAGCCGGATCCTGGGGGTCAGCAACTTCGTTTATCGAAGCGGCAGCCTTTGGTGCATCCGATTTTCTGGCCTTCAGAAGTGCTTTTGTGCGAAGCATGTCCGGAAGGAGCTGTTTGATCTCCTTCAGGAGTAGTCCCTGTTCTTTGAGTTCTTTGATACAGCTAAAAAGCTGTATATCTTCTTCCGTATAGTGCCGATGTCCCATCTCAGTGCGTCCGATCGGAAGATCAAGCTCTTCCTCCCAGTAGCGAAGAACATGTGATTCTACGCCAACGTGTTTGGCAGCTTCTGAGATCATGTAATGAACGTCGCCCATACGATAACCCCCTTATTAAAATAAGTATGTGATATAGATTGAGTACAAGTCTATTGTAGCATAAGAAGAAGAGATGGAAAGAAAAATCGTTCGACAAATGTTGCAGAGGGAAGAATGTCAGATAGGATGATGCTTACTGGATCTGTATTTGATTCAGACGTATACATAAAAAGAGACGATCTTCAGATGAAAACCGTCTCTTTCTTACTGTCTTATTCAATCTACGTGTTCTGATTACTCAGCGCTGATTGCTCCTGTAGGACATGCTGATTCGCAAGCGCCACAGTCAACACATGCAGAAGCATCGATCTGCATATGATCTGCACCCATAGAGATTGCTCCTACTGGACATTCGCTTTCGCAAGCTCCGCAGCTTACACATTCGTCTGAAATTACGTGTGCCATGATATGTATCCTCCTTATTATTATGAAAAAGTTAAAATCGATATGCCTTTCGCATAACTTTATTCTAATACAGAACTTGAAAATATACAAGAGGAATTTATGCTTAAAAATAGATACAATCGAGTTAGAAATGTCAAACTAATAGCGCGAAATGGGCATTTCTTTGGTTAGAAATATAAAACCAAAAGGTTAGTAATATAAAACTTACAAATGAAAACAAAAAGAATTTATGAAATCTTAAGAAATTTTTCTACCTTTCCAGGGCGATTTGGTGTATAGTGGGTACTGTATCATTTTATAACCAATAATGAAACTGATTTTAAGATAGAGAAAGTGGAGTGGATTTATGAAAAAACGGTGGAGTATACTTTCGGCTGTACTTTGTGTGGCACTTTTGACTGGTGGATGTGGAACTGGAAGCAAGAATGATGCAGGTACAGGAAAAGAGCAGACATTCAGCCATGAGACAAGGGAAGAGAATGAGCATCAGAGTAACCTGGATGTTTTACAGCCATCTGCATATGGCAATGTGCAGGGACTGAATCTGGAGAAAGGAAGCTCGATTTCTATTATAGGAAGAGGAAGTTCTTCCGCATACTGGAAAGCTGTTCAGGAAGGTGCAAAGCAGGCGGTAGCGGATATTAATACAAACCTGGGATATAAAGGGAATGATAAAGTAAAGCTTGTTTATTCTGCGCCGGAGACAGAGAATGATGTAGATGATCAGGTAAATATTCTGGATGAGGAGCTTGCACGGTATCCGGTTGCGGTCGGGATCGCAGCAGTTGATTCAGGGGCATGTGAGGTTCAGTTTGATCTTGCTGCAGAGAATGGGATCCCGATCGTAGCATTTGATTCCGGGACCGATTATCAGAATATTGTATCCATGATTGATACAGATAATACAACTGCCGCTGCAACAGCAGCAAGTAAGCTGTGCAACAGTATCGGTGAGAGTGGTCAGATCCTTGTAATCGCACATGACTCCAAGTCTACTTCTTCTGAAGAAAGAGAGCAGGGATTTGTACAGGAAGTGGAAAAGAATGATCCGAATGTAACGGTTGCAGAGATCTGGCATCTGGATGATCTGGATGCGATCTCGAAAGAGATCAATGCAGATTCATCTGAAAAGAATTCCCAGGAGACTGCAGATAATGTGCAAAAAGCAGAGGAAGAGAACGCAGATAGCCGGGATACCCAGACGGCACAGCAGGATGCAATCAAGTATCTTCTTGAAAAGTATCCGGATGTAAAAGGAATTTTTGCAACCAATGAAACAGTAGCAGACCTTGTGGTGAATGTTCTGGACTCTATGGACAAAATAACGGGGGAAGACCGAATCAAGGTAGTGAGCTTTGACGGCGGGGAGGATCAGATGAAGCTTCTGGAAGATGGGAAGATTGATGGACTGATCGTTCAGAACCCATACGGAATCGGCTATGCAACGGTTGTTGCCTGCGCAAGAGCAGTGCTTGGTCAGGGAAATGAAGCAATGGTAAGTACCGGATATACCTGGGTTACAAAAGATAATATGAATAAAGATTCGATTAAGAAGATGCTTTATTAGTAAGAAGAAATGTCTGAAATCTGTGGAAAATGGGTTTCAGACATTTTTATATAAAAACGGTTGTGAGTGACATATTATTTATGCCGGCTACAACCGTTTCTTTTTGCTATTTTTTCGTCAGTGGAAGGGAGAAGATAAATTCTGTTCCAACTCCCTCGGTACTGATCACATTGATATTTTCATTGTGTGCCTGAATAATTTCTTTTACGATCGAAAGCCCAAGTCCGGTTCCTTTTTTGTCTTTTCCGCGGGAGAGATCGCTTTTGTAAAAACGTTCCCATATTTTGTTGATACTTGATTTCGGAATGCCAATTCCATAATCTTTGACGGAAGTATATACTTTGTCACCGCGCGGTGTGGTTTCAATCGTGATCGTAGACTCCGGATTACTGAATTTGATCGCGTTGTCCAGCAGATTGTATAGAACCTGTTGGATTTTGTGCCGGTCAGCATGTACATACAGGGTACGAGTTGCCAGAAGAAGTTCGATAGAAATTTTTTTGGCAGTGCAGGTACCTTCGAAAGAAGCTGCTGTGTTACGGATCACTTCGTGAATATCAAAATCTGTTTTATTAAGAAGAAGATCCTTCGTATCAAATTCATTCAATGTCAGCAGATCGCGTGTAAGGTCAGTAAGACGTTCTGTTTCAAATAAGATGATATTTAAGTATTTGCCCTGCATTTCAGGTGGAATCGTGCCATCCGCCATGGCTTCAACATAGCCCTTGATGGAAGTCAGAGGAGAACGGAAATCATGGGATACATTTGCCACAAATTTCTTCTGGTAATCCTCCATATCTTTCAGTTGGGAAGACATGTAGTTGAGAGATGCGGAAAGATATCCTATCTCATCCTGCGTATTAACCGGGATGACAACATCCAGATTGCCGGAAGCATACTGCTTTGCTGCATTCGTAATCTTGACGAGCGGGCGGTAGATCAGAAAATGTACACCCAGCAAAATAATGAATGAGAGCACATAAATGATCAGAATCACGATATACGTGTTACGCATCAGAACAGAATGTGCGTCTGTGATCTGCGAGTAAGGCTTATGTACAAGTAGATATCCGTGAGTTGAAAAATTCTCTGTGACCGGAGCAATCACGGTGATCATTTCTGAGTTGAAGTACCCGTGATAATCACCGGTCAGATAAGTGGAGCCGCCGGATTCGGCAGGATCAAAATTTTCAATTCGGGAAGGGGCATACGATACATCGCCGGATTTGGCAGATGCAAGCAAAGATCCCTCATTATCAACAAACCAGATATCTGAATTCAGATAATCGCTCATACCATTGAGCTGTGTATAAACATCTGCCAGAGTAATGGTTTCGGAAAAATAGTCCGGCAGATAATTGGATGCAAGCAGATTCGCCGACTGATACATATTGCCGGAAATGCTGCTTTCCAGATAGTGGGTTGTCAATGTGGATGACAGGGATGCCACTGTAAAAATACTTAAAAATCCGAGAATAATATATAAGAGGATAAATTTAAGGTAAAGAGTACTTTTCATTACTTCACCTCAAATTTGTAACCGATTCCCCAGACGGTACTAAGTCCCCAGGAAGGATGATCCTTGATCTTCTCGCGCAGACGCTTAATATGAACATCAACGGTACGGGTGTCGCCGACATACTCATAGCCCCAGATCTGGTCAAGGAGCTGCTCGCGTGTGAATACCTGGTTTGGTGAAGAGGCGAGGAAATACAAAAGTTCCAGTTCTTTTGGCGGCATATCTACATTCTTACCATCAACGGTTACTGCGTAATTGGTAAGATTGATCTCGATTCCCGGATAGTCAACAACCTTTCCGCGGCTGGCGGCAGGAGTTTCTGGTTTGGCAGGCTGATAGCGTCTGAGTACCGCTTTTACTCTTGCGACAAGCTCCTTGGAATCGAATGGTTTTAAGACGTAATCATCAGCACCAAGCTCCAGACCGAGCACCTTGTCAAATACTTCTCCTTTTGCGGAAAGCATAATGATTGGGGTATTGTGCTTACTGCGGATCTCGCGACAGACCTGATAGCCATCGATGCCCGGAAGCATCAGGTCGAGCAGCATCAGGTTTGGCTGATAGGATTCAAATGCGGTAAGAGCTTCTTCCCCGTCGTGTACGATCATCGTATCGAAGCATTCCTTTGTAAGGTAGAGAGAAATCAATTCTGCAATATTCTCGTCGTCATCTACAATTAAGATTTTCTGTTTAGTCACCATGATAGTTCCCCCAATGATTATTTGAATTCTACGATAGTTACACCGGCATCGCCCTCCCCGAAAGCTCCCAGCCGGAAGGATTTGATGTGTTTCTGGCGGCGCAGATACTGATGGATTCCGTTTCTGAGTGCGCCGGTTCCTTTCCCGTGTACAATTCGTACCGGACTTAAGTGTGCGATATAGGCATCATCCAGATATTTGTCAAGTTCGGCAACTGCTTCATCGACTGTCTTGCCGAGAAGATTGATCTCCGGACTGACATGCATGGATTTGCCCATCTTCATCTTGCCACTGCTGGTTCTGCGCATTTGTTTTGCAGTAACCGTAAGCGGTTCTTCGATCAGTTCGAGATCGGAAATATTGACCTGTGACCGGAGAATACCCATCTGGACAAACAGGTTGCCTTTGGCATCCGGTAGTGAATTTACCGTTCCGGTCAGATTCATGCTCAGTACTTTTACAGAATCGCCCAGATGGAAATCGCTTGCCTTGTAAGCTTTGGAAGGTTTTTTCTTTTCCAGACGGTTTTTATTTTCAGTTTTGGAAAGCTGCTTGCGGATCCGTTCTCTTTCTTTTTCCATCTCGGAAGCAGAAATACTGGCTTTGCCGAATTTGCGGAAGTTCTTCATCGTCTCATCTGCAAAATCTTTGGCTTCCTGAACAATGTCGGTTGCTCTGGCATTTGCCTCACGAATGATCCGGTCGCGCTGTGTATCCAGCTTTTCCTGTTGGTGCTTGAGTTCGGACTTGAGACGTTCCATCTCGCGGCGGTAAGAAGCAATCTCATCCCGCTCTTTCTCGATGGTCTTGCGGCTCTGTTCCAGATCAGTAAGGAGATCTTCAAAAGATTCATCCTCCTCGGTCAGATGCGTTTTGGCATCCTGGATGATATAATCCGGAAGGCCGAGTTTTTCGGAAATCGCGAAAGCATTACTTTTTCCAGGAATACCGATCAGAAGATGGTAAGTCGGGCTCAATGTCTCCACGTCAAATTCACAGCAGGCATTTTCTACTCCCGGAGTAGAAAGAGCAAATACCTTCAGTTCGCTGTAGTGTGTCGTTGCCATAGTGCGGATTCCACGGTTATGCAGATGTGACAGAATGGCGATAGCGAGTGCAGCACCCTCAGTCGGATCGGTTCCCGCACCAAGTTCATCGAAAAGGACTAATGAATTCTCATCCACATGATTTAGGAAAGAAACCACATTTGTCATGTGAGAAGAGAAGGTACTTAAAGACTGTTCAATACTCTGTTCGTCACCAATATCAGCATAAACCTGGTTAAATACAGCAAGTTCTGAACGGTCAAGTGCAGGAATGTGCAGACCTGCCTGGCCCATCAGGGTAAAAAGTCCCACAGTTTTGAGGGAAACGGTCTTACCACCTGTGTTCGGACCGGTTATGACGAGAAGATCAAAGGTATCTCCAAGTGTCAGACTGATCGGAACAACTTTTTTACGGTCCAGAAGAGGGTGTCTTCCCTCACGGATCCGGATCCGGCCTTCGGTGTTAAAGACTGGGCGGCTGGCGTTCATATCCAGTGCCAGTGCACCTTTTGCAAAAATAAAATCCAGTTCTACAAGTGCTTTGTAGTTCAGACGGATTTCTTCAATATATTCAGCTGCATTCACACTGAGGCGGGCAAGGATCACCTGGATTTCTTCCTGCTCCTGGGCATATAATTCTTTCAGATCATTGTTCAGTTTGACAACGGCCATCGGCTCAATGAAAAGTGTGGAGCCGGTTGCTGACTGGTCATGGATCAGACCATTTACCTGGCTGCGGTACTCGGCTTTTACCGGGAGACAGTAACGATCGCCACGCATGGTAATAATGGCATCCTGGAGATAGGTGCGCATGGAACCGTTCAAAAGTCCGGTCATGGTAGAATGGATCTTGTCATTCATGCCGTTAATACTGCGGCGGATCTGCTTTAATTTGTTGCTGGCATCATCGCTGATCTCATCTTCACCAAGAATACAGCGATCAATTTCGGCAGAAAGTGGTGTAAGCGGCGCAAGCTGTTCAAAATATACATCCAGACAATCTGCCTGATCGTCTGCATTTTCATGACGGCCGTAGGATTTGATCCGGGCGGTTGTCTGAAGAAGCTTGCCGATCCGGAGGAGTTCCGGTGCGCTTAAGGCACTTCCGATCTCCAGGCGCTTAAGAGAGTCGGAGACAGCATAGCAGCCGCTGAAAGAAGGAATTCCCTTCTTTACAATGCGGGTAAATGCTGCGGCAGTCTGTTCCTGTGCAGTGATGATTTTGTTAAGGTCGGTCATCGGCTTGATCCGTCGGCAGAATGAAGCTCCGCCAGGGGAAGAAGCGTGATCGGTCAGCATCTCTATAATTTTTGGAAATTCCAATTTTGTTAAAGATTTTTGATTCATAATACATTTATACCTCATATTTTGTCTGGTTCTATTCTAACTTATTTACCGTCTAAATGAAAGTGGAAAGGTGAAATTTCGTTGAACATTTGCGGGGAATCATGTATACTAAAACCAGGTGTGGCTGAAAGCACTCCGGAGGCCTAAGGAGAAGCACAATGTCTGATAATCGGGAGAATAAGCATAACGAAGAACCGCACGATAGTGAGGAAGAAAAATATTCGTTTTTGCAGGAAACAGTAAAAGATGAACAACGAAGTAAAAAAGGAATCATGGGAAATCTGTGCAGGCTTGCAGGAAGAGGACTGATTTTTGGACTTGCAGCAGGCCTTGCGTTTTATGCCCTTCGCCCATGGGCGATGACACATCTGGGCGGAGAGAAGGTAACGATTCCGCTAGATCAGGAGGAAACTCCGATTGAGAATGAGACGGATACCAAGGATCAGGAAGCACAGGAGGAAGAGATTCAGTATCCGGATCTGACTGTCGAAGATTATCAGGAGATGAACCATGCATTATACCAGGTGGCATTGTCAGCAGGAAAAAGTGTGGTTGAGATCTATGCCGTGCACCGGGATGAAGGCTGGGAGAATGCAGGGGAGCAGGCTGTATCGGGAGTTATTTTCTGGGATAATGGAGCAGATCTTTTGATTGCGGCACCGGCAAGAATTGTAAAAGATGCAGAAGCACTGAAAGCCACATTTTCAGACAATACTACATATAACGCAACTTTGAAAAAGCAGGACCGGAATCTTGGACTTGCGATCATTGCGATCAAGAGATCAGATCTGTCGGATAGTACGAGGAACCAGATCCAGACGGCGATGCTTGGTAATTCTAATGCAGTGAACCGTGGGGACGGCGTGATCGTTCTTGGTGAGCAGTTTGGATATGCAGGTGGTGTCGGATATGGGATCATCAGTTCCACCAGAAATTACCGGACAGTGGCGGACGGGCAGTACCGGCTGCTTGATACAGATATTGCAGGAAGTGAAAAAGGGAGCGGAATTCTGTTTAACACGGCGGGTGAAGTGATTGGAATCTGTGACCAGTCAGAACTGCAGAGAGACGGAAATCTTGTAAGTGCTTATGCGATTTCGGATATCAAGGAAGAGATCGAACTTCTGGCAAATGGACAGGGAGTTCCGTATATTGGCGTTCACGGAGTTGTAGTGACGGAGAAGCTTGCCGGTGAACAGGGAATCCCGAAAGGCATTTATGTCAGGGAAGTAGAGGCTGATTCGCCTGCGATGCAGGCGGGGATCCAGAATGGTGATGTGATCACAGAGATTAACAAGACAGATATCACCGGTATAGCAGGATTTCATAAACAGATCGCAGAAGCCGGAACCGGTACACAGATCAGGATCAAAGGGCAGAGGCGTGGCGCAGATGGTTATGTCGATGTAACATTTGATGTGACAGTTGGAAGTAAAGAATAGATTTGCAGATAAAAAGCAACCATAAATTTAAAATATAGAGCAGGAAGAGGAATGACATGAGATATATTGAGACATTACACGAAGGCGAGACAATCAGAAATACGTATCTTTGCAAAGGGAAAAGAAGTGCGGAGACAAGGAACGGAAAACCATATGACAACCTGATCCTTCAGGACAAGACAGGAACTTTAGATGGAAAAATCTGGGATCCGAATTCAAATGGAATTGCAGATTACAGCGAAAAAGATTTTATTGAAGTTTACGGGGAGATCATCAGCTATAACGGCAATCTTCAGATGAACATCAAGCAGCTCCGTGTAGCAGACGAGGGAGAATACGATCCGGCGGATTATATGCCGACCAGCGAGAAAAGTGTGGATGGAATGTATGAAGAACTGATGCGTTATGGAAAGCAGGTGAAAAACCCGTATCTGCAGCAGGTGATCCGGTATTATTTTGTGAATGATGAACAGTTTATCAAGAGCTTCAAGGCACATTCTGCAGCAAAGAGTGTACATCATGGATTTGCCGGAGGACTTCTGGAGCACACATTAAGCGTAGTGAAATTCTGTGAATATATGGCAGGGGCATATCCGATCCTGAATAAGGATCTTCTGTATACAGCGGCAATGTGTCATGATATCGGAAAGACACAGGAACTTTCCCTGTTCCCGGATAATGATTATACCGATGATGGGCAGCTACTCGGTCATATTGTGATCGGTGTGGAAATGCTGGATGATGCAATTCGTGAGATCCCGGATTTCCCAAAGAAGCTTGCCAGCGAATTAAAGCACTGTATCGTAGCGCATCACGGAGAACTCGAATACGGTTCGCCGAAGAAACCGGCGCTTGCTGAAGCAATGGCACTTAATTGTGCAGATAATGCTGATGCAAAGATGCAGACACTGACAGAGATTTTTAAGGCAAAAGATACAAAGGACTGGTTAGGTTATAACCGTCTGTTTGAATCTAACTTAAGAAAGACCAGTATCTAAGAGAAGTTCTGAAAGAAAGATGAGTATAAAAATGAAGAAAAATGACGTAGTGACGGTAGAAGTTACAGATATCGGAATCGGTGGTGAAGGAATCGGAAAGGTTGATGGATATACTCTGTTTATCAAGGATGCAGTCATTGGAGATACCGTTGAAGTAAAAGTAATGAAAGCAAAAAAGAACTACGGATATGCGAGATTAATGCGGATTGTAAAAGAATCCGCATTTCGTGTATCTGCACGCTGTCCGGAGGCAAGACGCTGTGGCGGATGCCAGATTCAGGAGATGGATTACCGGAAACAGCTGGAGTTTAAAAATACAAAAGTAAGAAATAACCTGATCCGTCTTGGCAGTGTGGAAGAAGAATTGCTGGATCAGATTATGGAGCCGATCGCAGGAATGGAGGAACCGTTCCGTTACCGGAATAAAGCACAGTTCCCGATCGGAGTGGATAAAGAAGGGAATCTGATTGCCGGATTCTATGCCGGAAGAACCCATCAGATCATCCCGGTTCCGAACAGGGACTGCGTACTTGGAGTACCGGAGAATAAAGTGATCCTGGATCAGATTCTGGACTACATGCGGGAAGAGAAGATTTCTGCATATGATGAGGAACGGCACAAAGGGCTGGTGCGCCATGTCCTGGTCCGGTATGGATTTACAACAAAAGAGATCATGGTTTGTCTGATCATTAACGGGGATAAGCTTCCCAGCAGTGAAAAATTGTTGGAAAAGCTGACAAAGATTCCGGGAATGACAAGTATTACTTATAATATCAATAAAGAAAAGACGAATGTGATCATGGGATCAAAGGTTTGTCCGCTCTGGGGACAGACGTATATCACCGATTATATCGGTAATGTCAAATACCAGATTTCACCGCTGTCTTTCTATCAGGTGAATCCGGTACAGACAGAGGTACTTTACGGAACCGCACTGGAATACGCCGGGCTTACTGGAAAAGAGACGGTTTGGGATGTGTATTGTGGTATCGGGACGATTTCCCTTTTCCTTGCGCAGAAAGCACAGAAAGTTTACGGCGTGGAAATCGTGCCGCAGGCAATTGAAGATGCAAAGCATAATGCTAAGATCAATGAGATTACAAACGCGGAGTTTTTTGTAGGAAAGGCAGAAGAAGTGCTGCCGGAGTATTATGCGGATTATGCAAAAGAGCATCCGGGAGAGCATGCGAGAGCGGATGTGATCGTAATCGATCCACCGAGAAAAGGATGTGAGAGAAGCGTACTGGATACGATGGTTCAGATGGAGCCAGAGAGGATCGTATATGTGAGCTGCGATTCAGCAACTTTGGCTCGGGATGTGAAGTATCTGCGGGAGAATGGGTATGAGATCAGGAAGGTGAAGGCGACTGATATGTTTCCGATGAGTGTGCACGTTGAGACGGTTGTTCTTTTGTCCCAACAAAAACCAGATGACACGATAGAGATCGACT
>ERZ839823.2817-NODE-2817-length-12443-cov-6.356313_pt1 | contig 12443 bp, 10 predicted proteins | sample MGYA00519862_ERZ839823 | MGnify/ENA primary metagenome ERZ839823 (study PRJEB31850, sample SAMEA3708853) | human gut metagenome | biome: human gut; feature: human-associated habitat; material: faeces | place: China | collected 2014 ...
ATATGTCTCTGTCATAACCTGCAGCGCCCCAATTAATTTCATGGTGAACAAATACGAGGTCGTCGGCGATATCGCCGGCCAGGTAATCTGCCAGAACATTTGACGCGGAGTCGCACCGTCCAATTTTGCGGCCTCATAATAGCTGCTGTCCACACCGGCCAGCGCCGCCTGAAACAGTACGATACACCAGCCTATACCGCTCCAGATGGACAGAACGATTGCAACGGCCAAAAAGCTTACCGGACTGTCCGCCAACCATCCCTGAGGCATAAATCCCAGCTTTTGAAAGATTGCATTCACCACACCATCCGGCTTGAACAAAAGGCGAAATGTCATACTCACAACAACCATGGAACAGACAAATGGAATAAAAAATATCGCCCGAAAAAATTTCTTTCCGATTTTCGTCCGGTTCACTTTATCGGCAATATATAATGCCAACCCAATCGTCAGGGGAACGCTCAGTATAAAAATAAATGTGCCCAGATAGGACAGATAGGTATGTCCATCCCCATTCGTCAAAATGGTCTTAAAGTTCTTTAAGCCAATAAACTTCATCTCCGTCAGGTCTGTAGAATGTAGTTCCGTAAAGCCGACAACAAGGGCCAGTGCCAGTGGGATGACTCCAAACAGGAGCCAGCCCATCAGCGGGATCGCCGCCACAGCCGTACTAGTGAAGCGATCCCTCACTACCTTTCTTTTTTTTCTTTTCTCATTTACATTTCTTTTCATACTCATCATCACTTTCTCGCTTCTTTGGAGAGGTTACTATTGCAATACATCTTCCGCAAACAAATACTTCACATTGGTGAACTTAGCATCCGAATACCAACCACAGAGACCAATCTCTACCGGACTGCTGGTTGAATCATAATACGGGAACAACTCTAACATATTATATTGCTTTACCAAGTACGCGCCCTTTATAATATCTGCGCAGCAAAATGCGACTTTCTTTTCGCCGCTTTTCGCGCTGCTCTTCTCCAGGCAGCACCGCTGCCTGGAGAAGAGCCGTTTTTTCTTGTTTTGTCTGACTCGCTGCCTGTTCCTGCTTCATTGCCCGGGAATCCATCCCGACATTGAGATCTTCCACCTGATAACCCATCTTGACATCCAGATCGGTCATTTTTCCAAGACCGCTTCCATCGTAGAGTACCAGGGTCAGCCGATAATCGCTGCCAGGCTCAAAATTGTAGCCGCCGTTGATCTGATTATTCGTCAGCGGAACACGCCAGCAGAGATCGCCGTCAAACCAAACATACAGCACATCTTCGTAAATCACTGCCTTAAATGTGATCTCGTCCGCCGTCCTCTCATGGAAGAGACTGGAAGCCTTTGTATTCAGGACATAATCATTTGTGCCTTCGTTGTATCCCCACACCCAGGGCCATCCGTTGTTGATAATCGGCAGAATACCATAGTTCTGGCCGAGAAGCCGTATCTCTTTGTCTCCTGACTCGATCCGGAAGCCCATCTTCAGCATCTCCGCATCCCGTGCATCCGTACGCTTCATGGTACCTTCCACCTGCCAGGTTTTGCTGCTTCCATACAACGGCATGGTTGTCCATCCCGTCCCTGTCTTTTCAAAATACCCTTCTTCGAAGCTGTACTTATCGTCAGCCGGACCTGCGTCGTCCCATTCAGAATAAACGTTCCATTGCCGCGTCTCTGCCGATGCAACATCCTGCTCTGACAGGAATTTAACATTACAGATCTCCGCCAGACCCAGCACCGCATCCGTGCTGCACACGCCAACGGACACCTCCGATGTCTCCGGATCATATTCCGGGAACATGGACAGCATATTTATGCATTGTACCTGAACGCCATTATATTTGACATAGAAATAACCATCCTTGACAAAGGCCTCCACATGGGAACCGCCTTCATTATCATAGATTTTCACCTGGTCTACCGCCCGAAGATATGCCATAGATTCCCATCCATAATCATCGTGACGGCGTCTTTGACCGTTTCCATTCAAAACATACTGCACGGAATGATCGCCAATGCCCACCGTAACGCCATAAGCAGAGGCGGAATTATTCACATCAAGCAGATTAATATCTGCGGAAATACCTGTATTTCCTTTCTCTGCGCTATTGCTGAGTGTGCTGAACCCATATGCGGATGCCGGAAGATATTTTCCCGTGATCACATCATATGCAACTCTGGACAGGCTCGCACCTTCTGCCTGGCCATCAAGCTTCAGCCTAGCCTCTGCTTCTTTATCAAAGCTAACCGAAATATTACGGACCTTCAGATCATTGTATGCATGTTCTCCGTCAAATGCATAAATACCGATTTCGTACTCTTTCTCTGCCGTCCATTCTCTGTCCAGTCTGTTCAATGGAATCCGCAATACCGGCACGCCGTCCAGATTACAGTATATGATTCCCTCCTGTATCACCCATATCATGTCATGGCTGGAAGGTTCCGTGTTGCTGTACATATCTACGGATACCGAAGAGAACTTTGTTCCATATTCGTTTTCCGCGTTATTCTGATTCCAGACATAGGCTTCGCCATCGTCAAAGCCCCAGTAACCTGCATCGTTAAATCCCCACCAACCATTATCTACGATACCGGATTCCCCGGTAAACCCTTCATAAATACGGACTGCATGATCTGCAAACCGGAAGTTCCGGGTACTGGAGCCGCTGCGCACTGTGATACCCACCATTTGTGTCTGAGAGCCGGTAAGATCGTATGTAGCTGACATATAAACGGTACTGCCGGATCCTTTTAGATATGCATAAGCCTCCTGATTCGGATACTCGGTCAGATTCTGCATCGTACCATCCGGTTCGCATACCCATCCCGAAAAATCCTCCAGCCTTACTTCGACCTGGACATCCCCGACTATTTTCTTCAGTTCTTCCTCAATGGAATCCACTCTGTTTCCATTGATATAGCAGCCACTGACGGTACTGTAACGTTCCAGAGAGTCCGTTAAGGCATCTGCCGGTGCATCCACCAGACCTACGCCATACACATTGGTATAGACTGCCGTCGGTTTGCCGCTTGCATACGTAATTGTCGCTTTTGAACGTACCCTGTCATAATATGCCGACATCCTGGAACCGGATTCCACCGTCTTTTTCTGATCACCTGCACCTTCCTTTCGTATAAATCCTTCTATCGGACTTGCCGGTGTCTGTACTTCTGTATAGGCATATGCTTTGTATGTTTCAGTCTTTTTGATCGGATAAGTTCCAAATTCCGTTTCAGACTCATAATAACAGTCCACATAATAGTTGATTTCCGCCACATCAAAGTAGACTTCCAATATGCACTGCCCAAGTCCTTCCTTTACCGTTCCGGCAAAAGAGCTCTTCTCTGTATTCAGTACATAATTCTTCGGAAGTTTCTTTCGGGCCTCCTTTTCAGTCAGCTCTACCTGACTGCCTACCAGACGTTCAAATTCTTCCTCTGCGACATCATAGCCCACCCGATTCTTATTCTGTGTGAACCAACGAATCTTGTAATTGGAATACTCCTTTCCGGGGGCTTTGACTGTCACCATGCAGGAAACGCTGTATTCATTCCCATCACACCGTGCAATGGCTGTCACTTTGGCTTCTCCTCCGGTAACTGCCGTTACCGTGCCGTCTTCATCCACCGTGGCAACCGTCTCTGTGCCGCTGACCCAGGCGATCTCCGGCTCCAATCCTTCACTTCCCTGCTCCGGAATAATTGCAAGCTTCACCGTAGTTCCAATGTCAATGGCAACATCCCGTTCGCTCAGACTGAACTCATATACTTTGCGTTCCTCTTCTTTGGAACGATGCCCCAATGTAAACCAAAGCACCAGAGCAAGCGCCAAGATCAGTACCAGAGCGCCAATCCCAATAAGAATCAGTCTCTTTCTTCTCTTCAAAATGCTTTCCATTTTCTTCCTCCTGTCTTTTCATTTGTTTGCTTCTACAGCACGCTGCTCACTTAGAGCACATTTTCTCATTGTCCGATCCGCAAGCCTCCTTTTCATCATTAAGTTATCTATCTCTTATACTGTTCCATCTCATGTCTGCAAGCTCATTATACCTTCGGATCAGTTCTGTCTCCTTCGGATCATAGGGACGAAGATTAGGACGATACAGATCATGCTGCCATTTTGTAAAATCAAAATCCACCTGTTTATCCGAATCCTCGTACTGCTCCCAAAACCATTCCCAAGGTTCATTGGTCTGCGTCTTTCCCACCACTAACCCCCAGCAGTAATTGGCTACATTTGTCATGTACAAGAGCGGATAGATGTCGTGCACCTCGTTGTGATTGACCCGTTGCAGCCACTCCGTGCAAAACAGCGGACGGCCATAGGTGCGAAACTGATCCAGTGTCTGGCAGAACCAGGAAAATGGGGAATAGCTGTGAAAGCTGATCACATCGGAATTCATCAATGCCACCCCCTCTTCCTTGCTCCAGGCCATATCATCTTCCTTAAGTCCACGCCAGACATCCGCCGTCACAGGCTGCATGGGATTGCAGGCGCGAACCACCTCAAACATTTTTTCCAGAATCGGAATGCACGCCTCGCCCAGCGCATTTCCCGGCTCGTTGTATATATTCCAGCAAAAAACCCTGCTGTCATTGGCATATCTTGTCACGATATCCGTGATCATGCGCCAGAACTTTGGCGCCAGTTTGGGATTCTGTGCATAGTGCCATCTTGGCAAAGCCGCCACCTCCGGATCTTCCGGAAAACGGCCCTGATGATACCCCAGTGCATACGCCTGTTCTCCCACCGCTCTAGGGATGAAATCCTCATATGCGCCCCGGGGCAGATCTTCTTCATTGGCAAGACAGAGCATCACATACTGATTATGCTGTGCACATATGGTTATATATTTTTCCAGCATATCCATAAAGAACTCCGGTTCATTCAACCACGCTTCAAATATGACCCAAAGCCGCACTGTATTAAATCCCACCTTTTCACTCAACGCAAGCTCCCGCTCTGCCGTCGCCAATTTCTGCTCCGCCTTGTAGCTCTGCCACATGTCAAAACGGTTGGCACAGTCGCTGCCGATAAAATTACATCCTCTAAGCCACGGCAATTTTGCATACCATGCGTTTGCCTCTTCCTTCGTCCATTGTCTATTCATCTTAATATTTCCTCCATACACGTAATATTCTATGTTCAAATTATACATTTCCCCTTTTTTTATGAGAACTCAAAAAACCGCTGAATAGGTGGATTTTTCTGCGGCACAGATTTTTGGCTGCTGAGCACGTTAAAAGGCCTCCTCAACAAAGAGAAGGCCTTAATAATCTATTCCTTATATTCTCTTGACCAGTCAAGCCCCGGAGACTTGCGGTATTGGGTGGGCGTTATGCCAAATTCTTTCTTAAAGTATGATGGCCACCGATTCACTAATATTCAATTCCTGACTCAGCCATCGATATCTCCAAAAGAAATGCGCAAAAATCCTGCTTCGTTTTCTGTTTTTATTATACGCCGGCATATTACAATATCAAGCAGAAGTACGCCTCTGCACCACCCGAAGAAGATACCGGACATTGGCTCGAAGACGCTCAAGCTCTATCGTTCCACGCTTTACGCCTTCCACAATCGGTGAAACAAATGTATCATCCTCCGTACCTGGCGTCAGCCAACAATTCCCGGCCGCCACAGCTGCCGCCGGATCTACCGTATCATAAGAATTCCAATCGGTCATCACATAGCCTGTGAAGCCAAACTCTCCCCTGAAAATGCCCTGGATCAGTTCCTCATCCTGAGCCGTAAAGCATCCATTGCAGCCGTTATAGGCTGTCATGATCGAATCCGGCTTATGTACGGACAGGGCTACCTCAAAGGTCTTCAGATAAATCTCCCGCAGCGCCCGCTCCGGAATCAAACTGTGATTGCGCTTCCTTGTGGATTCGCTGTTGTTGGCGATCACATGTTTCACACAGCCGGAGATCCCGTTGTCCTCCAGGCCCTTACAGAAATATCCTGCCATAATACCCGACAGATACGGATCCTCGCTGAAATATTCCGGATGTCTGCCGCAGAGTGGATTCCGGTGAATATTCATGGCCGGAGCAAGGATCATGTTTATCCCGTTCTCCTTAGCCTCCTTGGCTATTACCGATGCGATCCGGCAGGTCAGATCACGATCCCAGGTGGCGCACACCAGATTGCTGGAGGGCATTCCGGAATCCGCACCAGACAGCTGCATCCACCGCATATTCCTCCAGCCATCGAAGATCCATTGGATAGCCGGAGTTGATGATTGCAACCAATCTTTTGCACTCCTTGCGAAGTCCGGCAATCATCTCACGCTCCTCTTCGGATAGATAGAACTCCCCAGGTACCGCATTGTTGTCATAGTTTTCACCGGACGCACGGCTGATCACCACCAGTGCGGTATCTGCCTGCCCGTCGACCCGAAAGGAACTGCACTCCTTGACCGCCCGCTCCAGGCGGTAAGTATACCGGGGATTGATCCGGCCTGCTCCTACCGTGGTGACCCGGAACAATTCTGCTCCCACCAGGCGAATCTTCTCATCTGCTCTTAAGGGCAAAACAGCGTTCTCATTTTTCAAAAGAACCATTCCCTCTTCCGCCGCAGTAAGCGCCACCGCATCATGCTCCGCGTAGACAGGATCCGCATACGTCTTTGCATTGGTATGAATTCTGATCTTCTGCGGACTCATCACGTTTCCTTCTATGTCCGCAAGTCCCTCCACACGGATCACATAATCGGTATCATAATCCGTAAGAATACTCCGCACCGGAAGTCCCACAAACTGTGCGCCCCCGGCTGACACCACGCATTTCACAATGCAGGTTCCTATCTCTTTCTCACCGTAAAACACCTTTCCGGTTATACGCTCGTCCAGCTTCTTTCTCGCGCTGAGCACAAGGCAACCTGAAAAGCTGTGATCCAGCATGAACATCTTGCCGTCCACATCATCAATGTCATAGGTTATATCCTCTTCTACTTTTAAAAGTTCTGGTTCGTTTTCCGTTTTCAAACGGTCACTGCCGGTATTCATAGTCATCGTCCCCCTACTCTATCATTTTCTTTCTATAATATGTAAAATGATACAATATCTCAACCGCCAAAACAACGAAAAATCTCGCCAGAAAGGTGGAAAATCCTGCGTAAATGAGTTCCTCAGCCACGGCAATTTTGCATACCATGCGTTTGCCTCTTCCTTCGTCCATTGTCTATTCATCTTTATTTCCTCTATACACGTAATATTCTATGTTTAAATTATACATTCCCCCTTTTTTTATGAGAACTCAAAAATTGCTGCATAGATGGATTTTTCTGCGGCACAGATTTTTTGCTGCTGAGCGCGTTAAAAGGCCTCCTCAACAAAGAGAAGGCCTTAATAATCTATTCCTTATATTCTCTTGACCAGTCAAGCCCCGGAGACTTGCGGTATTGGGTGGGCGTTATGCCAAATTCTTTCTTAAAACATCTCAAAAAATATTTCTCATCCTCAAAAGACAGGCGGCGGGCAATCGTCAATACCGTATCGTCGGTCTGACCCAACAGTTGTTTGGCATAATCCATTTTAATTGACATATAATACTTCATCAGCGGACGGCCATAATACTCCGAAAAAGTATGATGGGCCACCGATTCACTGATATTCAGTTCCTGACTCAGCTTGGCTACGCTGAGCTTCTCCTGCACATGATCATACAGATAATCCTTGATCCGCGTGGCCAGTTCTTTTTCTTTCAAAGCTGCCGTATCAGGAGTTCGCACGTGCTGGAACAACCGCATCACCAAGATCTCCAGTTCATCGTAGGGAATCGTCTCCTCATTTTGCAGATTCGCAAATATTTTTTCAAACAGCGGATGAACATTCTCATGACGGATGATCACGCTGTCCTCCACCTTATAAAGCGCGGCCAGCTTATCTGTCAAGAGTCCCCGAAGCACAACAAATTCTTTTTTGAAAAGCTTCTTGGGATCAGGATAATAAATATGATACTTCCCCTTATTCAAAAAATACATATCGCCTGCGGATACCGTATATGTCTTCTCCGGCGTCTCGATATATCCCCTGCCCTCCAGCACATATTCAAATACATAGTAGCGATACGTCATTCTGGACGGACTGACATTCTGCTCCATCCTATAATTCGGATTCGGATTTGTGATTCCGGCCAGATTAATCTCCAGGATATCATTCCGGCATATCTCATCCGTAATGATATCTTCCCCATATGAATTAACAAACATTCCGTACTCCTCCTAAGATAATTTGCTTATGAATGAAACGATCCAAGAAAACTAACTCCACCTCATATGATATTCTTTCCTTTAAAAGAATACAATATCCCTGCCATAAAAAAACTAAAAGTTGCGTCAAAAAGGTGGAAAATCCTGCATGATTTCATCGATATCTCCAAAAGAAATGCCCAAAAATCCTGCTTCGTTTTCTGTTTTTATTATACGCCGGCATATTACAATGTCAAGCAGAAGTGCGCCTCTGCACCACCCGAAAAAGATACCGGCCATTGGCTCGAAGACGCTCAAGCTCTATCGTTCCGCGCCTTACACCTTCCACAATCGGCTCAACAAATTGATTACCGTGTGAATAAAAGTCATTCTTAATAATGCAGAAATGTACACCGTCGGGCTTCTCTGTATCTCCAGCACTTCTATCTGTTCCTTTTTTCTGCTGTGGTTTTTCTTAAAGTGGGTGATTCAGGGGAGTCCACGGTGAACCGGGGCTGGGTTCACCGTGCAGGCATACTTCTCCCTTGGTGGAAATCTCCGACTGAAAACAGCTTCTCAGAGCAGATAATAGCGATTGGAAGTCACACTGCCATTTTCACGGTAGTGCGGCTCCTTCCGAATAAGGGATGCTTTCTCCAAGTCCCAGATTGCCCGCTTTACCGTACTGCTGGAAAGCGACAGTTCTCTGGCGATGGTCTTGATCCCCGGCCATGCTTTCCTCTCCTGGTCCATATGATCGAACAGATAGAAATACACCACTTTTGCCCGGTTTGGTACCTCCGCCTGATAAAGCTTATCAAATCTGCCCATCGTTTTTCACCTCCTGGGGTTCCTGTAATTCCTTCGAGCTCTGCAGTTTCTGTGGCGCTTGACAGTCTGTGAGCCTCGGTCCAGCTTCCTGCCTCCGTCCGGGCGGCACTGGCTTCATGGTGCCGCCGCTTCCTTTTTTCCCGGACGGTTTCTTTAGAGACGTCTGCTGCGGATCATGGCTACGGCTCTCTGCCTGATTCTGACCGCCCACAGTTCCATTATCTTCCCCCGGTACTTCCGGTGCCAGCCAATCGGAATGATACTTCTTTACTATGCCGTCCAGGAGCTCTTTTTTCTCTACATCTCGGATACACAATATATTGATTTTTAATTGACACAACGCAATATATTGTGGTATAATTTATTTGTAATTGATTTTTGTGCGTTCTTTTAGGAACTGCGGATTCTTTCCGTATAGCACACGTTGTTCAGGATTGTATGTGGTTCGGTTGTATAGCTATGCCCTAAAGCGGGCAGGCGGCAATCGAACCTTTTTGTATTTGTGGGATACCACACGTTAGCGGGAATGAACCTATAGCCTTTCTGCTCGAAAGGCTCAGGGGCATTCCCGCTTTTTTGTTGCCTATCGGCCGAAAAACGGCTTAGGAAATATGACAGAAAGGCGGAAAATGAATGACAAACTCAAAACCGTATGCGGATGCCTTTTCCTCTGCATTTGAGGAAGAGAAAGCATTCCTGGATTTTCTCCGGGAACGCGATGATCTAGGCGGCTGGACAAAAAGGCATATCCGGGATCTCCGGATCGTCCCCCTGGATGATGTCGCCACACCAGAAGTGGATCCCTTGCCAGGATACACGCTGGATGACCTCCAGGCAATTCTCACCGATACCATGGCAAACACACAGCTTATGTTAAAAAGCAAAGATCTGGTTGTGCCGATACGCAGCTGTGCAGTCAAGACCTTGCTGGAACGCGCCAAGATATCCGGTCCGGCATTGAACCGGGTAGAAAAGCCGGTATTGGCCCGCATCCTCAATCACTGCCTGCGCATTGCCAACGGCGAGGCCCTTCTGCGGATTTCCGACGGCAAGTTTTCGGCCGTCCATGGCGGGGATAGTTCGGATTACGCTGTCCTGGAAATGCCGGAACTGTTCAGCCGGACGGTTCGGTATTTAAACAACCACTTCAGCGGCTGTTCCTTTGCCGGAGGTTTTTATGACCACAGCTCGGCAACCGCTGTATGGGAAATCTCGGATGAAGCGCTTGTGCAGAGCTATCAGGACGCACTGGACCAGCACGAGATCGCTCATGGCACACTGAAACCCGCTGTTCGGCTATCCACATCCGATGTCGGCATCTCAGGCGCAAACCTGTATCCAACCTTGTATATCGGCGGTCGAGAAGCTACTATCGCGTTGGGCAGCCCCTTGAAGCTGGAACATCGGGGCGAAAAGATTTTGAGCGGCTGCTGGATATGCTGTACTCACAGTATCAGTTTGCCATCGGCAATCTGGCACGGCTTCTCAATATCGAGATCAGCAACCCCGTCAACTGTATGCTTGGCGTCTGCAAACACATCGGTGTTGGGAAAAAGCTTGCTTATGAAGCCACGGAGCAATTTAAGGCGCAAAACGGAAACGAGCCATGTACAGCCCACGAAATTTATTACGGCATGTCCGAAATTGCTTTTATGGTGACATGCCGCGGGGCAAGCGGCACAAAAATTGTCCAGACCGAGGAAACGGTGGCTCGCGCGCTTGCCGTGCGCTGGCAAGAATACGACATTCCCGGCGATTTTAAATGGTAAAGGAGGGATACTATGTCGCTTCCATCGGCATTAAGTTATGCTGTCGAGGTCGTGGACACCAGCGGCCTGTCGGAAGAAGCCTGGCTGGAATACCGCAGGCAGGGCATTGGCGGAAGTGATGTTGCCGCCGTGATGGGCGTTTCACCGTTTGCAACCCTACGGGATCTGTACAACGATAAATGCGGAAATACCGACGTCATCCAGGCGGAAGATAACTGGGTAGCCAAAGAGGTGGGTCATCGGCTGGAAGATCTGGTTGCGAAAATCTTTGCCTTTAAGACTGGCTATAAGGTGTTTGCTGTCCGCAAGTTATTCCGGCACCCACTTTACAGCTTCATGCAGGCGAATGTGGACTTTTTCGTAGAGCTGCCGGATGGACGCATCGCCATTCTGGAATGCAAAACGACCAACTACAATAGCAAAGAAAAATGGAGTGACGGCGCGGTGCCGGTCAACTATGAATGGCAGTGCCGCCATTATCTGGCGGTCATGAACCTGAGCTGCGCCTATATTGCCTGTTTGTACGGCAACAACGAAAACGAATTCGTCTACCGGCGGATAGATCGGGATGAAGCCATTGAGCAGGATATGATTGAGATGGAAGATCATTTCTGGAACGAATATGTCCTCAAGCGCATCGAACCGCCTTATACCGAATCCGGCGAGCTGGTGTTGGAAAGCATTCGCCGGCATTATGGTGAGCTGGATCCGACAGCCGATGCGGTCATTCTGCCCATCAGCATGGCGGCAAAGCTGGAGCGGTATCTGGATTTGGCCGCACAGAAAAGTCTTCTCTCCCACCAAATCAAGGAACTCGATGAGCAGATTAAAAAAGCCTACAATTCAATGAGCAAGATGCCCATCATCAACAGGTCATGGACATATTAAATGCCCAGGGACGTCACAAAGCTCAGTTTATAGCTACGGCCATCCTCCATTACATTCACTGTGGGGAAACGCCGAATATTCCACAAGACGATACCTGGCTTCGCCAAACCGTGGAATCCATTGTTCAGGAAGTTCTGGAAAGGCGCAATGGAATTTCTAAAAAGCAACATTCCCTTTCCTCTGAAGAAGTCCCACTGAGAAAAATACACCGGTCAGCGGGAATCAGCACAAATATGGAGAAGCTGGACGATGAGACTCTTAGCGCCATACGTGACTCCTTGTCTGCCTTTCGAACTCTGGAAACGTAAAAAGTCCTCTCGATTGAAAAATCGAGAGGACTTTTCAGCCTGTCAAAGAAGTCGCCAAAAGGCGGCTTTTTTGGTATAATGGAGAGGAGGTGAGGGAGATGTACGAAAAAGAAGTGGACGGACGTCGAGAAGTAGCGATAACAGATATAGAGGCATTAGTGCCGGAGAATCATCTGGTGAGGAAAATAGAGAAGGTCATGGACTACGAGTGGATATATGAGAGAGTAGCGCCATACTACAGCGCAGCGAAAAATGTGCGGCCGGGAACAGACCCGGTGGTACTGGTGAAAATGGTGCTGCTCCAGCACCTGTTTGGGATTCCGTCGCTGCGGCAGACATATCAGCGGGCATGTGATACCATATCGTACCGATGGTTTCTGGGCTATGGGCTGCTGGACAAGCTGCCGCATTTTGCGACGGTGAGCTACGCGTTCTGCCGGCGGTTTCCGGAAGAACTGGCG
>ERZ839823.2820-NODE-2820-length-12434-cov-4.772033_pt1 | contig 12434 bp, 9 predicted proteins | sample MGYA00519862_ERZ839823 | MGnify/ENA primary metagenome ERZ839823 (study PRJEB31850, sample SAMEA3708853) | human gut metagenome | biome: human gut; feature: human-associated habitat; material: faeces | place: China | collected 2014 ...
GAAGCGCCGTGCGCGTGCCGAAATAGAGATAGGAGTAAGTAAAGGCGCCGCTCGCCGCGGGGTTCACCTGCACCGTCGCGTAGATCGTGTCGCCGTACTTGACGGCAGTGGCCGTCTCGATCTTGAACATGGGGTAGACCGTATCGACGCCCTTCTTGGCGACGAACATCTTGCCGCTCACGTCCTCTTCGGCCATTGGCGCGGAGGCGTATTCCGCCGGCGTGGGGACGGGCGTTACCTTGCCTACGGGGATATCCTCGGCGATGACGAGCTCAAGCTCGCTGGAGTTATAGGGGCTCTTCGCAGTAAGATCGCCCTTGAGGATGCAGACCGGTACGCGCGTTCCGACGGCGCTCGCGGGCAGCGTGAAGTGGTAGGCCTGCGTGGCCGAGCCGTTCACGCCCGCGGCGACGCTGAACTCGCCGCCCTTATCGAGCTGCGCGACGAGATCCGTGCGCGTGCCGAAGTACAGATAGGAATAGGTGAAAGCGCCGCTCGCCGCGGGGTTCACCTGCACCGTGACATAGAGCTTGTCGCCGACCACGACGGCGGTGGCCGTCTCGATCTTGAACATGGGGTAGACCGTATCGGCGCCCTGCTTGGCGACGAACACCTTGCCGCTCACGTCCTGCTCAGCCACCGGCGCGGCGGGATAGCTCGCCGCCACGGGGACGGGGTCGAGCTTGCCTTCCGGAATGTCGGCGGGGACGATGAGCTCAAGCTCGCTGGAGTTATAGGGGCTTCTCGCGGTGAGATCACTCTTGAGGATGCAGACCGGTACGCGCGTGCCGGCAGCGCTCTCGGGGAGCGTGAAGTGGTAGGTCTGCGTGCTCGTTCCGGCCACACCGGCCACGACGCCGAACGCGCCGCCCGCGTCAAGCTGCGCGACGAGATCCGTGCGCGTGCCGAAATAGAGGTACGAGTAAGTGAACGCGCCGCTCGCCGCGGGGTTCACCTGCACCGTGACGTAAATTTTGCCGCCGTATTTAACGGCGGAGGCCGTCTCGATCTTGAACATGGGGTAGACCGTATCGGCGCCCTGCTTGGCGACGAACATCTTGCCGCTCATGTCCTTCTCGTCCATCGGCGCGGCGGGATAGCTCACCGCCGTGGGAACTGCCGGTTCCGGCGTGGCGGTCGGCTCTGCCGTCGGCGTGGCGGTCGGCTCCTCCGTTGCGGGAGTCTCGGTCGTTTCGGCCGTCGGCGTCGGCGCGGCCGTGGGAGTTGTCTCCGTTCCGGCCGTGGTCTCCGCCGCGGGGGTGGCCGCAGGAGCCGCAGTCGCTTCCGCCGTCGCCGCGGGAGAGGTCTCCGCGGCCGGCGTCACGGCGCCTGCGCTGCCGGTGTCGTCCGCCGCCAGAACGGGAACAACGTTCCCTAGCGCCAGGCAGACCACGAGCAGCAGCACAACGATCCTGGACATTGTTTTGTGCATATTGATGCCCTCCTAAATGATCTCATGGGAAAATCTCGCAAAAATTCAGACGCTCCTCCCGGAAAAACAAAATCAGAGCAGCCCATAGGCTGCTCTGACGGTATTTTCAGAATAATAGCGTTTTAATCGGAAACATACCGTTCCAGACAAGAATCCGCCGGGAAGCGGTATTCATCCGATGAAATATCCTGACTCCGTTTCCTCGCTCGCCCGCCTTCCCGGTTTCCCAGTGGCATAACGGGGTCGCTCCGCGTTACAGTTGCCGTTACAGTCCGTGATTCTCACACGGTTCCTTCATTCGGATGTTTCTATTCAATTTTACGGGAGATTCATCCATGTATAGCAAATATAGCATAAACATGATAGCTTTGCAATATATGTTCCCGCAGAATTTCCGAAAAAACGACATGAGGAAAGGCGCTCAGTCCCTCCGGTCGAGGATGCGGTACACGAGCTCCATGTCCAGCCCCTCGCGCACGACCTGCGCGAGCTTGTCGTACTGCTCCTCGCGGTAGGCCACGGGGTCGAAAGCGCCGAGAATAGAGGGGCTCAGCCCCTTTTTGCGGCAGAGCGCGCCGAGCACGGCGTCGGCGACGCCGGGGGCGTCGAAAATGCCGTGGATGTAGCTGCCGTACACGTTCCCGCCGCCGGTGACGACGCCGCGCGCTTCCCGGCTGCGTCCCATATGGATTTCATATCCTTCGTACGAAAGACCGTTCAGGCAGGCAAGCTCTCCCGCCACGCCGGAGAACGTTCCGCGCGTCTGCGTCTGCACCTTTTCGCCCCGAAAAACGGTGTCCATATCGAGAAGGCCCATGCCCGCGATGTCCATGATGCCCGCGGCTTCGACCTGCTCGGGGTCGGAAACGCTCCGGCCAAGCATCTGGTATCCGCCGCAGATGCCGAAAACGAGCGTCCCGCCGTCCGCGGCCTTCAGGATCGCCGCCTCCAGCCCGCTCTCGCGCAGCCATTTGAGATCGGCGATGGTGCTCTTCGTGCCGGGGAGGACGATCATGTCGGGCGCTCCGAGCTCCGCGGCGCGCTCAATGTAGCGCACGGACACGTTTTCGTACCGCTCGAACGGGCTCACATCCGTGAAGTTCGAGATGCGCGGCAGACGAACGACGGCAATGTCGATCGTGCGGCGCTCGCTGCCGCGGTCAAAGCGCGTGGAGAGGCTGTCCTCGTCGTCGATATCGAGATGGACATACGGCACGACGCCCGCCACCGGCACGCCGCACAGCTCCTCGAGCGTTTTGAGCCCCGGCTCCAGGATCTTCTTATCTCCGCGGAATTTGTTGACGATGGTGCCGCGGATGCGCGCTCGCTCGTCCGGCTCGAGCAGGGCCACGGTGCCGTAGAGCTGCGCGAACACGCCGCCGCGGTCAATGTCGCCGACGAGGAGCACCGGCGCGTCCACGAGCTTCGCAAGGCCCATGTTCACGATGTCCTCCTGCTTGAGATTGATCTCCGCAGGGCTTCCCGCGCCCTCGATGACGAGGATATCGTTCTCCGCGGCGAGCGAGTTATACGCTTCCATCACCGCGGGGATATACTCGCGCTTGCGGCGGTAATACTCCATCGCGTGCATGTTGCCCTGCACGACGCCGTTGACGATCACCTGGCTGCCAACGTCGGTCGTCGGCTTGAGAAGAATGGGGTTCATGCGCACGTCCGGCGCGATGCCCGCGGCCTCCGCCTGCACGACCTGCGCGCGCCCCATCTCGCCGCCCGCGGCGGTGATGAAGGAGTTGAGCGCCATGTTCTGGCTTTTGAACGGCGCGACTCTGTAGCCGTCCTGCCGGAAAATGCGGCACAGTCCGGCGCAGAGGATGCTCTTGCCCGCGTTGGACATCGTGCCCTGGATCATAATGTTCTTTGCCATGGTCAGACCTCCCGTAGGGCGCGGATGAGCGCCTCGTTTTCCGCGCGTGTGCGCACGGCGATGCGGTACCAGCTGGGGCAGAGCCCCGCGTAATTTTCGCAATTTCGTATGAGGATCCCCTGTTCCCGCAGCGCGGCGTCCAGTCCGGGCGCGGCGCGGAACAGGAGATAGTTCGCGTCCGAGGGTATCACGCGAAAGCCGAGCGCGGCAAGCTGTTCCGCGAGCCATGCGCGCTCCGCGCGTACGAGCGCGCGGGTCTTTTTAAGAAATTCCGTCTCCCCCAGCGCCGCGACGCCCGCCGCCTGCGCAAGCGTGGAGACGTTCCACGGCGGCACGGTCTCGGACATCTCGTGCAGCAGCGATGCGTCTGCGCAGAGACCGTAGCCGAGCCGGACGCCCGCCATGCCGTAGCTTTTCGTGAACGCCTTGAGGATAAAAAGCCGCGGGCAGCGCGTAAGGAACGGCTTCAGGCTCTCGCCGCCGTCCGTCAGATCGAGAAAGCACTCGTCCGCGAAAAGGTACGTTCCGAGCTTTTCGCAGAGCGCGAGAATTTCTTTAAGCAGCGCGCCATCGGCCAGCCGTCCGGTGGGGTTATTCGGGTTGCAGAGGAAAAACACCTCCGGCCTCGTCTCCCGCAGAAAATCCAGAATGCCGCCGTCCGACGCAAAATCGTTCTTCTCCGAGAGCGTGTAGCGCGCCACGGCGCAGCCCGTGCGCGCGAGCGCGAGCGAATATTCCGCAAACGTCGGCGCGAGCTCGGCGGCGCGCTGCGGCCGGACGGCGTCGGCAAAGGCGTATATGAGCTCCGCCGCGCCGCTGCCGCAGAGGATGTATTCCTCCGGCACGCCCTCCGCCGCGGCGATGGCGGCGCGCAGCGCACGGCAGTAGGGGTCGGGGTAACGGTGCACCTCGGGCAGCGCACGGGTGATGGCCGCGAGCACGCTCTCCGGCGTGCCGAAGGGGTTCGTATTGGCGGAAAAGTCCAGCCGGACGTTTCCGGCGTAAATATCCCCGCCGTGGGGGGTTTTCGTATCGTACAGCATTTACATCACCAGAAGGAAGCGGACCGCGCCGAACAAAACGAGCGAGAGCGCCGCCGTCGCGTAGAGCAGCCGCCCCGCGCGGGGGATGTCCTCGTATTCGATCTCGCGCAGCGCGTCGCCGATGTACGGCTTTTTGTGGAGCTCGCCGTGGTAATACGCATCGCCCGCGAGACGCACGCCGAACAGGCCCGCGCACACGGACTCCGTCTGCGCGGAGTTGGGGCTGGCATGGTTCCGGCGGTCGCGCCGCCAGATCCGCCAGCCGTTTTTCGCGTCCATACCGAGCAGCGCACCCGCCGCGAGCATCAAAAGCGCCGAGAGCCGCGCGGGGATATAGTTCAGCACGTCGTCCATTTTCGCCGGGACAAGGCCGATGTTCTTATACGGCATCTCGATATACCCGAGCATGGAGTCCATGGTGTTGGCGGCCTTATAGAAAAAGCCGAGCGGAGCGCCGCCGAGCGCGAGAAAGAGCATCGGCGCGATGACGCCGTCGGAAGCGTTCTCCGCCACGGTCTCCACCGCGGCGCGCGTTACGGCCAGATCGTCCAGCTCCGCGGTATCGCGCCCGACGATCATCGAAACGGCGCGGCGGTACTCCTCCGGCACGCCCTTTTTCAGCGCGGCATAGACCTTCATGCTCTCGTCGCGCAGCGACCGGGTCGCGAGGATCTGCCAGCACATGATGCTCTCGAGGACGAGTCCCGCCGCCGGATGGAGACGGTAGGCTGCGTACAGAAGCAGCGCCGGAACGGCGGTCGAGACGAGCACGACAATGACCCAGAGCACGCCTCCGGCGATGTTCTCGCCGCGGACGGTTTTGGGAAACAGGCGCCGCACGAGCTTTTCCGCCGCCGAGATCAGCTTCCCGATCCACACGACCGGGTGCGGGATGCTGTGCGGGTCGCCGAGCAGCAGATCGACAAAAAAGCCGATCAGCAGCGCGATGAGATGGTACATCGGTTCTTCACCCCTGCATGGTAAAAATGTATACCGGGTTCTGGCCGGTCATCAGATGGTACGCGCCGGCTTTGCGGCTGCGCGCGGCGGTGAGAGACACCGCCTCCGTTTCGCAAAACGGAAACACCTTCACGCACTCGGTAAGCTCCGCAACGGATTCGAGCGTTACCGCCGTCGCCACGATGCGCACGCGCGGATTTTTCTCCAGCAGCAGCGCGATGATCTCCTTCATATGGCCGGTCGTCCCGCCGAGGAAGGCGTGCGTCGGCGCGGGGAGATCGGCGCAGGCGTCCGGCGCGGTGCCGGAAACGGGCGTCACATTGTCGGTGTGGAACCTGCGGAGATTTTCGCGCAGGATGTCAAAGGCGGCGTCTTTGCGCTCCACGGCGTATACGCGCCCCCGCCGGGCGGCCATCGCCGCTTCGACGGTGACGCTGCCCGTGCCCGCGCCGACGTCCCAGACAACGGAGTCTTCGCGCAGCGCGAGCTTCGAGAGGCACACGGCGCGGATCTCGCTTTTCGTCATCGGCACGCTCTCGGCGCGCGAAAACGCCTCGTCCGGCAGCCCCGCCGTTACGGGCAGCGGTTCGCCGCCGTATTCAATGAGCGCCACGGCGAGACTTTCAAAATGTCTTTCCGAAAGCTCCTCCGCCGTGCCGGTGGTGATGGCCTCGTCGGGGTAGCTCAGATGCTCGCCGACCGAAACACGCGCCGCGCCCATGCCGTTTTCCGTAAGCGTGCGGCAGAGCTTTCCCATGCCGTTTTCGCCGCCGACGAGCGCGAAGACCCGCCGCCCCTGCGCGAGCGGGAGCAAAATCGGCTCGCTCCGGCCGTGGAGCGTAACGGGGAGCACATCCTCGTAAGACGTGCCGAGCCTCGCGCAGAGGCAGGAGAGCGAGCTCAGCCCCGGCAGCACCGTGACACGGCAGCCGGCGAGCAGCGGCAGGAGCTTCTTCGTGCCGCTGAAAAAGCCGGTGTCGCCGGACATAACGACCGCGAACGAGCGGTATTCCGGGTGCGCGAGAATGTAATCGCGGATATCCTCCGGCGCGATGGCGGCATGCACCGCCTGTCCGGGCGCGGCGGCGGCTTTGATCATCCGCGCCGCGCCGACGAGACACCCGGCGCGGGACAGCGCTTCGCGCGCCTCGCCGGTGAGCGCGGCGCGGCTGCCGGGGCCGAGCCCCACGACGGCGACCTCCGGCTTTGCGGAAAAGCCGAACCGGTGGCAGAGAAGCTCCACCGTTTCCGCGGCGGAGAGCCCCTCGCGCTGCGGCGGACGGCCGATGATGACCGGCACCGCGCCCGTTTCCGCCGCGGCGGCGATTTTTTCTTCAAATCCTCCGGCGCTGCCGGAGGCCTTCGTTACGAGATACGCCGCGCCGATGCTCCGGAGCACGGCGGCGTTGAGTTCCCGGGAAAACGGCCCCTGCATCGCGAGAATGTGCGCCGGCGGCAGTCCCGCCTCGCGGCAGGCGCGGAGCGAATCCTCCATCGGCAGCACGCGGGCGTAAGCCCGCGAAGCGAAATCGCGGACGGACGCAAAGGCGTGCAGCTCCCGGCTGCCGGTCGTAAGCAGGATGTTCCCGTCCACGCGGTCGAGATACTCCGCCGCTCCGGCGGCGTCCTCGACAAAGACGGCGTTTTCCGGCGCAGCCGTGTCGGGCCGCAGGAGCCGGAGATATTCCGTGTCCGTGCCGGCACAGGTCGCGGCGATGCTCTCGGTGATGCGTTTGGCGTACGGGTGCGTCGCGTCGATGACAAGATCGAAGCGCTCACGGCGGAAGAGCTCCGCCATCTCCTCGCGCGGCAGAGGCCGCGCGGAAATGTGCAGCCCCTCTCCCTGCGGGAGCAGCGTTTCGCCGTATTCCGTAGCCACGCACACAGTCACGTCCGCGCTCTGCCCGGCGAGAAACTCGGCGATCTCGCGTCCCTCGGTCGTGCCGGCAAATACGCAGAGCTTAGGCATCCGGCACCTCTTTGCGGCGGTAGCCGCGCGGCGTCACCATCGCGCCGCCGATCATTTTCGTCATGGCGTTGCCGATGAACACGGTGCTGAACATATCCACATCGGCATCGCGCAGCGCGCCGAGCGTCATATACTCGCCCGCCTCGCCCTCGCGCCCGATGGAATGCGCCACGCCGCAGGGCCGGTCCTCCGGCAGATACCGCAGCAGGATATCGCACGCCATGCGGAGATTGTCCGGGCGGCCCTTGCTGCGGGGGTTATAAAGCACGATGCCGAGATCCGCCTCGGCGGCGCACGCGAGCCGCTTTTCGATCTTCTCCCACGGCGTCAGCCGGTTGCTCAGACTGATGACGGCAAAGTCGTGCGTGAGCGGCGCGCCGAGCAGCGCGCCGCCGCTGCATGCGGCGGTGAGGCCGGGGATGACCTCGATCTCGGGCTCGGCTGCCTCGCCGCGCAGCTCATAGAGCAGCGCCGCCATGCCGTAAATGCCGCTGTCGCCGGAGCAGATCATCGCAACGGTCCTTCCGCCGCGCGCCGTTTCAAGCGCCATTTCGCAGCGCTCCACCTCGCGCAGCATCGGCGTGGTGAGAAATTCCTTATCCGCGTAGCGCTCCTTCACGAGATCGACGTACACGGTATACCCGACGATCACGTCGCACTCGCGCAGCGCGCGGTCGGCGCGGATCGTCATATTTTCATAGTTTCCGGGGCCGATGCCCACAACAGCCAGCTTACGCAAAGCGCACCTCCCAATGTTCTGCCGCCGCCGCCACGGTCACGCCGCTGCGGGCGGTCTTTTTTACCAATAACGTTTCGGCGTTTCGGAGCGCGGCTCTCTCGCACACGTTGTCCACGCCGGTGATGCTTTTCACAAATTCCGAAGGGGTGAACTCGCCGCGCACCGCGCGCAGCTCGTCCGCCGTGTAAAACTCCGCGCTCAGCCCCTCCGAGCGGCAGTAGGCGAGAAGCCCCGCCTCCTCCGCCTTGAGATCGATGGACGCGGCGCACTTCACCGCGCGCCGGTCGATGCCGTGCGCGGCGAGCGCTTCGTTCACCGCCGCGCGGATCGTTTCCTCGTCCGTTCCCTTCCGGCAGCCGATGCCGAGACGCACGACGCGCGGGACGAGCCGCAGCGTCTTTGCAAACGGCGTCTTTTCATAGACGCCGACGTATACGCCGAGCGCGCCGGCATCGCCCGGCGCGAGCCCGCGCGGCAGATCCGTCACGACCGGAAAGTCGCTGAGAAACGGCACGTCCCCCTCGAGCACGGCGGCGGACACGGCCTTCGCGAGCGGCAGGCTCGCGATGGCGCAGCCATTCTGCACCGCCCACGCGTCCACGGAGAAGCGGCCGTTGATGTCGGTCGCCGTTGTGATGACCGCCTGCGCACCGAGCGAGGCGGCAAGCGCTTTGGCCAGCTCGTTCGCCCCGCCGATATGACCCGAGAGCACGGGAATCACATACTGCCCCAGCTCGTCGAGCACGAGCACCGCGGGGTCGGTCGCCTTGCTTTTGAGATGCGGCGCGACCTCCCGCACGGCGAGCCCGACGCTCGAAACAAAGATCATGGCCTGCACGTCCCCGAAGATTGGCCCGTAAAACTCCCTCGCCGGACGGCCGAGCGGCGCGAAGCCGTCCTCCGCAAACCGCTCCATGGTATACGGCTGTATATCCCAGTCCGCCAGCGCCGCCATGACGCGGCGCGCCGTGGCGCAGCCGCGGCGGCTGTAGGCGAAGAGCGCGGCGTTCATTCCGTGGCCTCCCGGAACTCCGTGGTGAAGCCGGGATGGTACAAAAGCGAGCGGAGATACTTATCCCCCATGCACTCGCCCACGATGATGAGGCTCGTTTTCGTAAGGCCGTTTTCCGTAACGGTCTTATGCAGCGTCCCGACGGTGCAGCGGAAGATCTTCTCCTCGGGCCACGTCGCCTTGTATACGACCGCCGCGGGCGTGCTCTCGGGGTAGCCGCCCGCGAGCAGCTCGCGCTGGAGCTTTTCGGTGAGGCTCGTGCTGAGGAAGAGCACCATCGTCGCCTGATGCGCGGCGAGCGCCGCAATGGACTGCTTTTCCGGCACCGGCGTCCGGCCCGGCGCGCGGGTGATGATGACGGTCTGGCTCACGTCGGGCAGCGTGTACTCCGTTTTGAGCGAGGCCGCCGCGCCGCAGAACGCGCTCACGCCGGGGCATACGTCGTAGGCAATGCCGAGCTTGTCGAGCTCGTCGAACTGCTCGCGCACCGCGCCGAAAATGCTCGAATCGCCGGTGTGGAGACGGACGGTCGTTTCCCCCGCGGCCTCGGCCTTTCGGATGGCGTCGATGACCTGCTCGAGCGTCATTTCGGCGCTGTTGTAAATGCGGCAGTCCTTCCGGCAGTACGCAAGCAGCGCGGGGTTCACGAGACTTCCGGCGTAGATGACCACGTCACACTCGCCGAGCAGCTTCGCTCCCCGCACCGTGATGAGATCGGCAGCGCCGCTGCCGGCTCCGACAAAATGTACCATACGATTTCATTCCTCCATGATCTTTTTGAGAAGCGCCGGGGCGTTTTCGCTCTGCCCCAGAACGCCGTATTCCTTGGAAAACATCAAAAGGCCGATCTCCATGCCGTCCGCGCGGTGCGAAAGATGGAAGAGCGCCCGTTCCGTGACGCGCGCGAGCGCCGGAGCGTCCCGACCGCATTCGCGCAGGATGCGCACCGCGTCGTCGCACGCGGCGCAGTCGAGTATCTCGCGGATGTGCTCCGCGTCCACGCCCGCCGCCGCGGCGTGCGCGGCGAGGATCTCCATGCGGCAGTCGCCGTATTTGGAGTGGGTGTTCATCATGCCGCCCGCGGTCTTTACGAGCTTGCCGACATGCCCGACGAGCAGCGCGCCGCGAAAGCCGAGCGCGCGGCAGATATCGAGCGCGTCGCCGAGGAAGTTGGAGACCTGCACCGCGGTATTCAGATCGACGTCGAGATTCTGCCGGATGAAGTCCGAGCCGTAGTTGCCCGGCGTGAGCAGGGCATATTCCTTCCCCATCGCGCGGCGCTGCCGCAGCTCCACGCGGATGGTCTCCACAAGCGCCGCTTCGCTCATCGGCTCCACGATGCCGGTCGTTCCGAGGATGGATATCCCGCCCACGATGCCGAGGCGGGGGTTGAACGTCTTTTTCGCGAGAGTCTCGCCCTCGGGCGCGGAGATGACCACGTCCAGCCCGCCGGAGGAATCCGTGAGCGCCATGACCTCCTCCACGTTCTCGCGGATCATCTGCCGCGGCACGGAGTTGATGGCGGCGTTCCCGACCGGCTGGTCGAGCCCGCGCTTTGTCACGCGGCCGACGCCCTCGCCGCCGTCGATATGCACGCCCGGCTCGTCCGTCCGGCGGACCGAAGCAAAAATGAGCGTGCCTTTCGTCACATCGGGGTCGTCCCCGCTGTCCTTTTCGATGGCGCAGGAGACGCTGTCCGCGCGCATCGTGATCTCACGCACGGCGAGCTCGAGCCGGATGCCCTTCGGCGTATCGAGCGTGATGGTCTCCTTCCTCCGGCCGGTGAGCAGCATCCATGCCGCCGCCTTGGCCGCCGCCGCGGCGCACGAGCCGGTCGTATATCCGAGCCGGAGACGCTTGCCGTCCTTTTCGATGTACTGTTCCATGTTACCGCAGGATCTGATAGAGCAGCGCGTTGCAGATGGCGGCGGCGACGTTGCTGCCGCCCTTGCGGCCGCGGGCGATGATGTGCGGCACCGGGGAATCGAGGAAGAGCTCCTTGCTCTCCACCACGTTCACGAACCCGACCGGCACGCCGATGATGAGCGCGGGGTCGAGCTTTCCCTCTTCGATGAGGCCGTGCAGCGCGATGAGCGCCGTGGGCGCGTTGCCGATGGCGAAAATGCACTTCCCCGGCAGCTGCGCCGCCTTCTCCATGGAGACGATCGCGCGCGTGACGCCGCGCTCCTTCGCCTCGGCGGCGACGTCCGCATCGGACATGAAGCAGTGCACCTCGCCGCCGAGACGGCCGAGGATCGTTTTGTTGATGCCCGCTTTCGCCATCTGCGTGTCCGTGACGATGTGGCAGCCCGCGCGGAGCGCGTCGAGTCCCTTCGTCACGGCGTGCGGGGAGAACACAAGATTCTGCACATAGTCAAAATCCGCGGTCGTGTGGATAACGCGCTTGATGACAAGCTCGTTTTCTTCCTCGAGCTTCGTATCGCCGAGCAGCTCGGTGATGATGGCAAAGCTGCGCTTTTCAATGTCCATGGGTTTAATATTTTCTATCATGGCGGTGTTTCTCCTTTATACAGGCGTCATAAAAGCTGTAAAGAAATTCCAGGTTGGAATAGAAATGAAAATGCGGATAGCCCGCATAGAGCGTATCGGAGGCCACAGCGCACTCCCAGCGCCGTCCCGTCGGCTTTTCGGCGGCAAAGGCGTCGCCGGGGCAGGTGCAGTCCCAGTGGTGGAACTCGTGCGCGGCGATCTCGCCTCCCGCGCGGCAGAGAAGATTGTCCTTCTTCGCGCGCAGCGTCACATATCCGAAGCGGGTGAGCTTTCCGGTATCGAAGCATGTCCCCGGCAGGAAGCCTGCCATGGGCTCATCGCCGATGGCTTCGGTGAGATACATGAACCCGCCGCACTCGGCGATGCACGGCACGCCCCGCTCCAGCGCCGCGCGGACGGACGCGCGCATGGAGGCGTTTTCGCCAAGCTCCTTCGCGTACAGCTCCGGATACCCGCCGCCGAGATAAAGCCCGTCGATATTCTCCGGCAGCGCGCCGTCGGTGATCGGGCTGAACGGCACGAGCTCGCCGCCCATCTCCCGTACGGCGTCGAGACTGTCTTCATAATAAAAGCAGAAGGCGTTGTCCCGCGCAACGGCCAGCCGGATCTTCTCCTTCTTCGGCAGCGCGGCGGGCGTATAGTCCAGAGGCTCGGCCTCGTGCGCGAGCGCGAGAAGAGCGTCGATATCCAGCGTCTTTTCCGCCTGCGCGGCGAGCGTCTGCATCTTTTCGCGGAGATCTCGGATCTCCCCCGCCGTCACGAGCCCCAGATGGCGGCTCTCGAGCACGCATTCGTCGAGCCGCGGCAGAAAGCCGAAGCACCGGATGCCGAAGCGCTCCTCGATGGCGGCGGAGAGCGAAGCGTACGTCATGGCGGTACACTG
>ERZ839823.2821-NODE-2821-length-12434-cov-2.801196_pt1 | contig 12434 bp, 6 predicted proteins | sample MGYA00519862_ERZ839823 | MGnify/ENA primary metagenome ERZ839823 (study PRJEB31850, sample SAMEA3708853) | human gut metagenome | biome: human gut; feature: human-associated habitat; material: faeces | place: China | collected 2014 ...
TAGACCCTTTTTGTGCTTTCGGGTCCTATTTCTTCATTTTTTCTTTACAGTGCCCTTCCGCTTTTCGCTTTTGTATGGTGTAAATTAAATAGTCCAGACAGTCAAGCTGTTTTTGGCCGGTACGCACCGTACCCAGCAGCGTCTTTGGGTAGCTTATGAGGATGGGCAGCATTCCCCCAAAATCCCCTCTTTCCACCAGGGTCATGCATTCCCTGGTGGTTTTTGCGTCGCAGCCGGCATCTTTTAAGTTTTGAGCGATCATGCCCGGGGTATCGGATGCTTCCGCCATTCCGCTGCACCTCCTATGCCTTTATTTTAAATACAGGCACTTGATATGTCTAATATTTATATTCTATATCGTGATATTCTTGACTAGAATATCATGATCGCGTATACTGGATATAAGAACCAGATAAGGAGAATACCTCTATGGAAATCCGTGTTTTACGCTATTTTCTGGAGATTGCAAGAGCCGGCAATATGTCCCGGGCGGCAGAAACGCTGCATGTGTCACAGCCCACTCTATCCAAGCAGATGAAGGATTTGGAGCAGGAGCTTGGAAAAAAGCTTTTCCGCCGAGGCAGCACCAGTCTCAGCCTGACGGACGAGGGAATGCTTCTTCGAAAACGGGCGGAAGACATTCTGGATATGGTGGATAAGACGGCGGATGAATTCAAGGCGTTAGACGATATTACGGGCGGTGAAGTGCATATTGGGTGTGCGGAATCTTACCAGTTAAAATATTTGGCGCAGGCGATTCAGGAATTAAAGAAAAAATATCCGTTGCTACGCTACCATCTCACCAGCGGAAACACCGAGCAGGTCGCAGAACGGTTGGATCGGGGACTGATTGATTTTGCTGTCATTGCCGAACCGCCAAATCTTTCCAAATACAACTATTTGGAAGTGCCCGGAGTGGATCGCTGGGGGCTTGTCATGAAAAAGGATGACCCGCTTGCCCAAAAAGAATGCATTCATGTTGATGATCTGGCCGGGCTGCCCCTGATCTGCTCTGCACAGGGGATGAAATTCGATATTTCCCGATGGTGCGGGGAAAAAGTGGATACGCTGAATCTTTCCGGCACGGTAAACCTGGCTTATAACGGTTCCGTATTTGTAAAAGAAGGGCTGGGGTATCTGCTCATGTTCGACCACCTGGTCGATACAAGCCCCGGCAGCGGCCTCTGCTTCCGTCCCCTAGAGCCGGTTTTGGAAACGAAAATATACGTGATTTGGAAAAAGTATCAGGTGTTCTCACCGATTGCCGAGTTGTTGCTGGACGAATTAAAAATGCAATTGCATGTATAGGGGCATTAAAAATGACAAGCGGCGGGAATCCTCAGCTCTGGATTGTTATGTGGATTTTTTGTTTGTTCGGTATCAGCCTGTAAATCCCAGTCCTATACTTTCCGGACGATCTCTACCTCCTCGGGGACGATCTGCAGCACACCATCTAAGCCTTTGGTATAGCCAAGGAAACGGGCGTGGTTAAGAAGCGTCTTACCGCTTATCATGCGGTGACGGATACCAAATTTAATGTTCTCACTCCGGGAGTGACTTTCTGCTTGATCAATGGCCGCTAACAGGTTGATCACGCTATCACTGGTAGTCAGTGCTCATAACTTGTACTGACTTGACATTAAGATAAACAATCTCGAACACGACACGATATCGGCGGCGGAAGAAAAGCCGGCCGTTGTTGCCATTCCTTAGCCTGCGGCAGCATGCCGCGGTCAGGCGCCTTGTCCCGCCTTTCTTCCGCTCTCCGAAATTCTTCGACCTTCTCTGGGGAGCAGGACGTTGTCCGGCAAGGCTGAGAACGAAGATGGGCTGGCGCCCATCAAGGACGAAAACGCAGACGGTCGACGTCCTGCCCTGAGAAGGCGGGCCGGATTCGAGCCTGCTTATCTTATGCTGCCACCCTGAGCTGCTCAGACCAAATCGGCACAGGCTTTTTGCTTTGTGGTATCTCGATAAGATTTTTAGGCATAACAAAACCCCCATGTTTTTACTCACGTACTCATGAGCAATATAACATAGCGATTTCTATAAAGAAAAAGCCACATTTCAGCCTCTTTTTCAAAGACTAAAATGTAGCTTCCCATTTGGGTTTGGGTTACAAAAAAGATACCCTGCGTAAAAATGAGAATTCCGGGTTTAGAACGAGTCTGTTTCCATTTTCACACTGCGAATGATTTTTACTTTTCTATGTCTCATTTTCGCCCAAAGCACCAGACCTTCAAAATTAGCTTAAGCGCAGGGGCGCGACATAGGAAAAAACATGTATCGCGCACTTCAATACCTACGCAGTTTCTCCCGAATAATAAATCCGGCCGCGAACCCACCGCCGAGGCAGACCACGCCGACGATCAGCAGAACCCACCAAGGGATGCCGCCGGATACCGGCTCCGTATCGCCGGGGACTTCTCCCGCTGTTGTAGTCGTTTGGGTTGGCTCGGTGGTTGACGTGGCGGGCTTCTCGTCCACACTGCCGTCATGCGCCGCCGCCCGTTTCACAATGACGGTGTATTCCTTTTTGTCGCCGTTTTCCGCCGTGCAGATGACCTTGACCGGGTTGTCCTGTCCAGCCGCCAGGCTATCACCCCCGACCACCTGCACGCTCGCTTTGCTGTCCGCTGCGGTGCCGCTGATGCTCACGCTCTCCGTTTCATACGGAAGCCACACCACATACTCGGTCACCTCCGCGCTGAACACCGGCGACAGCAAAAAACCTTCCACCGTGATGCCCGCCAGGTCGTTGTTCCCGCTGGCTACATAGTTTGGGTCTTTCTCCCGGTGCACCTTGATGGTATAGGTTTTCTGCGCACCGTTCTCCGCCGTCACGGTAACCGTCACGTTGGTTGTCCCGTCCGGCGTCAGGTTCGGGCTGCTGATGCTCACTTTGGCCTTGCTGTCTGCCGCCGTCGCCGTCACATCCAGTTTGGACACGCTGAATGGCACCTCCGCCGTGTAGCTGGTCGTGCCCGCGTTAAACGCCGGGGAAATCGTCGCGTTGCTCACCGTCAGGTTTGCCAGCGCATTGTTGGCGGACAGGGGAGCCGCGACCGTCACGCTGTAGCTGACCGTGCCGATGTTGGCGTCCGCGCTGCCGTCGGAGGCGACCACATTCTGATAGGAAACCGAGATCTTCGTCCCCGCCGCCACGTCCTTCACCTTGAAGGAGACGGTAAACAAATCCCTGCTTCCGTTGATGGGCGACGACAGATTGTTGTCGTAAGCGACCATATTGTTGCCGTTAAACTCCACCATCCACGGGGAGGCGATCACCTGCTTGGTTCCCGTCATCTGCAGCTGACCCCCGTCATAGGCCAGCGTCCCCGACGCGCCAGACAGGTTGGAGCCATTGAGCTTAAACGTCAGGGTGATGGTATCCCCTGCCCGCACCGTGCCGGGGCCGGACAAAGAGGCTGAGGCCGACGCCGCCGAAACGTTCATGGGCAGCAGCAGGCACATCGCCAGCACGAGAGCCGCCAGGCTCGACACAATCTTTTTCATGTTCTTCCTCCTCAGCACGCCCGGGGCTGGATTTTATCCTTGCCCAGGATATGCGCCTTAATCTGGATAAAATCGGTGATGGAGATCGCCTTGTCTCCGCTGGTGTCCGCCGCTTTGCCTGCCGCACCCGACAGGGTGGTTTTCTTCAGCAGGTGGGATTTCACCGCCAGCATATCGGTGACGGTGATATTCCCGTCCCCGTTGGTATCGCCGGTCACCACCACCGTCAGCGTCTGCTTGACCGTGGAGCCGTCCAACAGCTTGATCGTCATACCGGTGCCTATGCGCGTGCTGCCGGTAACTTCGGTGCTGCCGTTATATACCTTGCAGTACACCTTTTCATTGACGCCGTTTAGCAGTTGGGTCACGGTGGTGCCCGCGCTGATTTTGCTGATGAATCCGCTGCCGACGCTGTATGTGCCGCTGGTGATGCTGTCCGGTACGCGGGATCGCACCGTCACGGTAAACGTCGCCGTCTTGCCCTCGTAGCTAACCGTCACGGTCTGGCTGCCGACTTTGTTCTTGTCATAGCCGGAAACGGTGAATCCTGTGGTCACTTTCTGCGTTGCCCCATTGTTGTATGTAACGGTCAACTCCAGCCCGGCGGTGTTCAGCTCTTCGCCCTGTCCATAGGTCAGCTTCCGGGGCAAAGCCGTTATCGTCATATCCGTAACCGCCGCTGGTTCTACCGTAATCCAAAAGCGCAGTTCTTCGCCGTCCCAATGCAGCACCGCCTCCTGCCTGCCGGGTGTTTCCGACGAATAGGTGAGCATTTCCTGTGTCACGGGAACCGTTTTTTTGCCCACAACGGTGCCGGTTTTATCCTTGTATACGGCCTCAAGCAGCCATCCGTCAAGCGACAACCGACCGCCTTGCAGCAGCGTCGGCTCCTCCGGCGCGCCGCTTAACGAAAGGGTGATACCGGTGTACAGATGTGTGATCGTCACCTCTTTTTCAGTCCGATTTCCCGCCGCATCGGTGGCAATAAAAGTAAACCGCCCGTTTTCGGTAAATGTGTGGCTGGAGGCATTCAGCGAACCCTCGCTGACCGAAGCGTAGACCGTCACCGGACCTCTGGACAGGGCGGTATCGTAGGGGGCGATGGTGATTTCCGGGGGAATAAAGTCGAGGGTAAACTGCACCGTGCGCGTCCGCCCGCTCAAATCGGTGATCTGCAGGCAGTGTGCTCCCTCCGCGGTGATGGGGGTGTTCGGCTCATAGGGCGTCCCGTTCAGCACAGCGGTGCCCTCACTGAAATCAACGGCGACCTCCCGTTTATACACCCCGCCATCTTTCACGCCGCTGATCAGCACGGCGTCGGTCTGCCAGGCAGGCTCCTCGTCAACCTTGCTTTTTATCAGCTTATACAGCTCGTCGTCCTCGCGGAGCTGGCTGGCCGGCACCCGGAGGGTAAGCCGCACGGTGAAAAGGGTGCCGCTGAAAGAAAAGGCCGTATTCGATGCGATCCCGACGTTCAGCCGGTCAGCTTTCTGGAACACCGCCACCATTTTGTTGTCCAGCTCGGCGGCCCGTGTCCCCTCCACCTCTTCGGCCGTTACCACCAGATGCGGATTAAGGGCAAACGTCAGGTTCACGCCGCTGGCATCCTCAAACGACGCCTCCACCGGAACGTCCAGGACAAAGATATCCTCCGCTGCCGCTGGCAGCACCGTCGGGAAAACGCCAAGCAGCAGGGCCGCCGCCATAAAAATACCAAGTATCCGTTTTTTCATCGTACCCCTCCGCCGTAACCCATACGGAAGATGCCGCCCCGTCGCCGGGGCGGCGTCCTGTTCCTTTTTCCAAATCTGCCGTCAGCCGGCGGCGCTCCAGTCGCCGTTGACATCGCCCAGCAAATAGGCGGTGAAATCCAGGCTGGTGTTGTCCCCGGTGAGGGATACCGTCTGGTCAGAGGGGGTAAACACCCATTCCGCCCCGCTGCCGGGGTAATCGCCGTCGATCATGCCGACCGATTTTTGCAGGATGTACGCCGCGTCCATCGCGGTGAGTTCGGTGTCGCCATCGACATTGGCTGCGATCTGCTGATCCTCGGACAGCGTGGTTTTGCCGACAATGGCCTGCAGGATCAGCGAGGCGTCATAAGCCGTGACCGCATCGTTGACCATGCCGTGCAGTTCCGGGATCACCCGGACGTTGCCGGTGGTGACACCGGTGATGGTATACCGGCCGTCCTCGTCGGTGACGGCGGACATGCCGTTGGACAGCCGGACGGTCACGCCCGCCATCGGGGTACCGTCCTTATAATAGGTGATCCGGCCGCCGACCGTAAAGTTGGGCTCCACCGTAACGCTGCCGTCCACCCGGGAAGCGGCGTTCACGTTGTTGAGGGTGGCTTCGGTCAGCTGGATCGGGGTGCTGGTGGTATCGCTCAGATCCTTCGCCGTCAGCACGAGATAGCCGATGGGGGTATCGGTGGGGATGGCCGTGGCGGAGGACATGACGATGGTGACGTTGCCCGCCGAATCCGTGTTGTAATCCGCGATGGCACCCGACGTCTCTTCCGCCTTTTCAAAGGCAACGTCGGAGAACAGGCCGCGGTTGAGCTTCAGCTTCAGCTGGATGGCGAGCAGCTCCCCGTCCGCCGTCACCATAATCGGCAGGCGGACGCTTTCCCGCGCCTTGACGCTGCCGCCGAGGATCTGCACCTCGCTGTCCGCGTCCTCATAGGTGATGGCGTTGGTCAGCGTGGCGGCCACCTCGCCGTCCCGCATGAGCTTGATGTCCGCCCGGCCGATGGAACCGGCCGGGATCTGGAAGGTCAGCTGCTTGTCGCTGTCGAAGGTATACTCCACCGGCTTGCCGTGGACGAGCAGCTCCATATCCTCGGTGAAATTGACGCCGGTGAGGATGGCGGTGACGCCCCCGGCCACCGCGGCGGTATCCACATAGGAGGGGCTCACCGAATAGATCACCGCCGTGGAATCGATGGCGATGCGGATGGGCGCCTGGGCGGAGCCATCCCGGGCCACCGACGTGCCGTCGGAGACCTCGATGTAGTATTCCATACCGTCCCGGGAAACCTCGCCCGCCGGGATGACGCCGAAATACCGGTTGTTTTCCCCGGCGGAAAGGTTCAGCGTGTTCCAGCTCTCTTCGCCCTGCGCGCGGTAGAACACCTTGACGTATTCCACCCCGACGTTATCGGTGGCGGTGGCGGAGAAGGAGAGGGCCTCGCCGTACTTGCCCCGGATGACCCGGGTGTGCTCCAGCACGGGCTTGATGTTGTCCACCGGAGTGGCCTTGGCCGTGTTGGAGGGATCCGACTCGCTCATGTCGGTGCCCACCACGGTGAAATAGTAGTAGTAGTCCTTGCCGGCTTCCACGTCGGTGTCGTTGAAATCCCGGATGGTGCCGGGGATCAGGGTGGTGTTGAGTTTCGTGAAGGGGCCGTCCTCCTTGTCGGCGCGGTAGAGGTTGTAGCCCGCGAGGGTGTCGTAATCGGTCTGGCTCCAGGAAAGGCGCACTTCCTCCTCGCGCCCCTCGGCCTGCAGGTTCATGGCCTGGACGCCGGTGTTGTGGATGGTGAAGGCGAAGCGGCCCCAGTCGGTGCCGGTGACAAGCCAGTTGTCGTCGGCCGCCGCGCCGCCCTTGACCCGGATGTACTGGGTGCCGGAATCGATCAGCGGCTTGACCGAGGTTTCGCCCACCCAGTGCCGGGCGTCCACCCAGTCGCCGCCTACCACATGGTCGGTATAGGGCTCGGCGGGGCCGTAGCTGACCATGGGCTGGATAAGACGGTCCATGTCGCGGTTGAATTCCACATGAATCTGCACCGTCTGGAAGCCCACCGACTCCAGCGGGTTGCCCTCCAGGTCGGTGACATAGGCTTTGGTGACAAAGGGATAGATGTCCTCGAGTTCCGGGGAATCGAGGGTCAGCCACGGGGTGTGGACGATGTCGGCCAGTTCGACGTAATCGTCAAAGTCGGTGATCTGGCTCTGGATCAGCCGCTCGTCCTCGGTGCCCCAGTAATTGTCTGTAGCGGAGAAGGCGTCGGTGTTTTCGACACTACCGCTGCCTGTGCCGGTGTAGGTTTGAACCTTCATCCAGGCGGCGGTGTCGGGGTTGAGCAGGCGGTTCAGCACCGCGTTGCCATGAAAGGCTTTTTCCTGCCACTCGGGCAGGGCCTCCCGGTAATCGTCGGTCGTGTAGGAGGCGGTGATCACCTCGTCCGGAACCGTGTCCGGGTACTCCAAAAGGAGGGGCGGGTAAACGGTGTCAGAAGTGCCTTTATATATAGTGCCGCTGCTGGTCACCTGCAAATATCCATACGGATAATAGTTCCCCGCCGAGCCGCTGGCGCCTTGAATCGGGAAATATCCGGCGGAGCCGTCCACCCAGCCCAGTTCCCCGGTATGCGGATCGGCCGTCAGGCCGAAAGTGATGCTTTTACCGCTGAAATCCGGCAGCACCGTGTCCTGCACCGCCTGCCACTCCTCCTCGGAGCCAAAGCAGGCGAGGGTGCCGCCCCGGCTTTCGGCCAGGCGGTTGAGCAGCGTCCAGAGCTGCGGGTAATGGAATATAGAGACACCTGAGCCGTCTCCGTTCTGAGCGGATTGATAATGATACAGCGGGAAGTTTTGATAAGTTCCATAATCCAGCAGGACATATTTCCGGCCGTTCACGGAGTAGACCCGGGAGAACTCGTGAGAAGCGCCGCGGAAGGGCTCGCCCGGATTGGTCACATTGGACGCCGGCCCCAGGCCGTTTTTCACCTCCGCCTGATTCCCCACAAACGCGCACTGGGTGAAGGTGGGTCTAGGATTCATCAAAGCTTTAACGCCGCTGGCCGCTATGCTGCAGCCGTCAAAGAGCACCCGCTCCGCATTCCCGTAAAAGGCAAAGCGGCCATTTTCACCATGCCGCAGGGCGCGGACCACCGAATCGGTCAGCCGCTGTACGGTGAGCCGATGTGCTTCACTGTAACCTGTACCTTCCTGTATGGTTGAACCACTCACATAACGATATCGAATACTATCCGGATCCTGCACCAGGGTCAGGTGATCCCCCTCGTTGATGTTGAGGATGGGGTTGAGGATGTTGGCATAGCGCAGCACCGTTTTCCCCGCCGTTTCCGATGCCGGATGGGCGGCATAATTCACATCCAGCCCTCCCCGGATATCCACGCCGTAGTTCTGGAACGCGGTGCTGGGGAACAGCTCCACCGGTTCCTTCTCGGTGCCGTTGACCAGGAATTCGCCCTCTACCTGGATATAGGCCATGGCCTTTTCCGCATACGGTCCCTCGGGTTCCGAACTCCAGAACTGAATCTGGGTCCCCGGCTCGACATCCACCGTCACCCCTTCGGGGATATAGAGGGAGTTTTCGATGATCCAGTAATCCTCCTTGGTGAGGGTCATGTCCTCGGTGACCCGGCCTTTCAGCACCCGGCCCCGCTGGACATAGAAGGTGATGGTGAAATCAAAGCCGTAGACGGCAGTGTCCTCCTCGTCAAAGCCGTTGCGGGCCGAGACATGGACATTGATCGGGATATGGGCGTCGTTGATGGTATCGTCCTTGATTTTGAAGCGGATGGGGTTGTCCGTCCCCTCCAGATAGTCCCCGTCGTACCGGAAACCGTTGTCCTGCTCGCTGAAGGTGCCGACGTCCTCCATCTGGATGGTGTCGTTGATAAACTCCACGTTGGGGTTCTCGATGCCGCTCTGCGACTTGGCGTCGGCCGTCACGGTGATATCGGTGGCCAGCCCCCACTGGTTGCGGAGCACCAGACCGAGGTCGATGGTCTCCCCGGCGTCCACAATGCCGTCGTTGTCATTGCCCGCCGCAATGTCCTCCCCGTCGAACAGGTAGCTGCTCTTGAGCGACAGGTTGGGCTTGGGCAGGTTATTCAGGCTGTCCTGGATATTCAGGGCGGCGTAGGTATGGGGTTCCTCGAGCATATCGACATAGGTAACCGTATCCTCGGTGGCGCTGGCCAGCTGGCCCATGATGAACCGGGAGGAATAGAGGTCCTTATCAAAATACTTGGTGCGCAGGATGGCGGCCGCCGCCGACACCACCGGCGCGGCCATGGAGGTGCCGCTCCAGAAGGAATAATTCCCGCCGGGCAGGGTCGAGAAAATGTTCACGCCGGGGGCGATCAGCTCATATTCCGCGTTCAGATCGCCGTAATAGTCCCAGTTGGAGAAGGAGGCAAGCTGGCCGTTCTGATCCGAGGCCATGACCCCCAAGACATAGGAATACCCGGCGGGGTAGGTGTCGGCCTTTCGGAGAAATTCCGGCGGCGCGTCGGAGGTGGGGATGCCGTCGTTGCCCGCCGAGGCCACCAGCACGCAGGAGCCGAACGCGTCCTGCAGCGCCTCCTCCACCAGGAAGGAATGGCCGTACCCGCCGAAGGACATGTTGATGACGTCCGCCCCGTTGGCGACGGCGTACCGGATGGCTTCGGCAATGTCGGTGTCAGCGAAGGAGCCGGTAGCCTGGCCCGCCTTGATGGCCATGATTTTGGTGCCGTAGGCAAGCCCTGCGCCGCCCTGCCCGTTACCGGCGGTCATGGCGATGATGCCGGCCACATGGGTGCCGTGCCCATGGTCGTCCATGGGGTCGCCGGTGTGGTCGCGGGTGCCGCCTACGGTGGACACGCCGTAAATATCGTCCACATAGCCGTTGCCGTCGTCGTCCACGCCGGGCAGGCCGCCGTATTCCACCGCGTTGACCCACATGCTGCTTTGCAGATCGGGGTGGGTATAGTCCACGCCGGTGTCAATGACCGCCACGACGGTTTCCATACCCGGGGTGATGCCGTCCGCCGCAAACTCCTGCCAGGTATCCTGTGCGTGCAGTTCGCTCAGGTACCACTGGCGGTCAAAGTCCGGGTCGGTGGTGGCGTCGGGGACGCCGATGGCCGTGGTGTGGTAAACATAGTCGGGCTGGGCGTCCACAATGCCGTCCAGCCGGGACAGGCTGTCCACCGTTTCCCACACGTCGCCGTCCAGCTCCGCTTCATAGGTCACCTCATAGGTGGAGGAGAACAGGCCGGAATCAACCTTCCGCCGGTTCAGCTCCTGCGCGGTGTCCACCGCGATGCCGAGGCTTTCCAGCTCGCCCGCGTCCGTCTCGGGGCGGGGCGTCGAGCGGAACAGGCCGGTTTTCTCGGTCTGCTTATAGATAATGGTATCCTCCGCAATCTCCACCTGCTCCCGGTAGGCCTCGGTCGCTTCTTCGGTTTCGAGACGCGCAAACGGATCGTAGGCGTGCTTCTCCTCCGACGGTACGGAGAAGTTGCGGCGCCCGGCGTCCTCTACCAGAGAGACGCCCTCATTTGCCGCAGGCGCGCTCTCCTCTGCCGAAACAAAGGCCGTCACATTGCCGGGAATCAGCATAGACACGGCCAGAAGCAGGCCGAGCCATCGTTTTCCTTTCCTCTTCAACATGGACAAACACCCTTTCTGAAAAATTATATGTATTTCAAACTCCCACAGACACAGCTATGGAAGTCACTTCCACCCGGTGCCGGCGCTTTTTCGCCGTTGGTAAATGCCGACTGCGATCAGGGCGCCTGCCGCAGCCGCCAGTACGCCGATCAGGATAAGGATCGGAAGAACGGTATTCTCCGGCTGCTCTTCCCCATTGCCGGCAGCAGGGGCGTTTGCTTCGCCGCCGGAGGTTATGTTCACCCCGCCGGTCGGAACGGTGCCCGTCCCATCGGATGAAGACGCGCCCGCGCTGAGGGTGGTGGCCGTATTGCCGGTGACAGAAGAATCCGCATCGCCGGGGGGATTTGTCCCCGGGTTGCTGCCGGACGGGCCGGCGCCCGCCTCTTCGGCGGTGGTCGTCCCCGTCTCTTCAGACGGGACTGTAGGGACGTAAATCTGCCCATCTTTGAGGGTCAGCGTAAATTCGGTTCCGTCCTGCGAATAAAAGTGGACGTTTTCCAGCCGCAGCGCCGCAGACTGCCCCGCTGAAAGGGTTTCCCTGATCTGAAAACGGATACGAAACAGCTCGCCGTTTTCCTGTACAGGCATTGCGCTGGCATAGGCGACCTTGACGCAGGAGGACTGATCGTCAGCTTCCAGAAAATTGTATGCCGGCATTCCCCCTATGCCGCTCGTCAATTCAAGCGGCTGAAGGCAAGCTGCGTCATAAGCAATATCCAATTGATAGCTGACAAATCCGGGATTCCCGTTCAACACAACGGCGATCTCCGCCAGGCCGTTTGAGGCAGGGGAAGAGTCAAGCGACAACGCCGTCCCCTCCTCCGCATAAACCGGCAGGCAAAACAGCAGCAACGTCACGATAAAGGCTAACCACCGCTTCATGGCAAAAATCTCCTGTCTAAGGATTGATGTAGTCTCATCGCCATTTAAGATACTCTTCATTCTTTATAGACCGCGAAGGGAGGTTAAAATGACGAGGGGTTCCATAAATTTTTACAAAAAATTCACATTCTGACCTGTTGCCAACCGGCTCCGGACTCGAATTGATTTGTTAGAAAAGGATGACGCAGAAACGCTCGCGGTCAGGCAATAGTAAATATCTCCCGGCATAGCCGGGGGCTTTGCAGAAAACCCTGAAAGGCTCCGGTACGGGCAACACCTAAAGGTGTGTGAAGAAGCCGACACTTTCCACGCGACGTTCTCCCCTTCCCCTCTCTCGAACCAAACGGCTTCTATTCCTTCGGATTATCTAAAAGAGAGGGGCGCTGCATGGCTTCGATGCTCCGCATCTCCGCCTCCCCATTGTTGCCTCCTTCTCATTTTCCTCTTTCTGCTTCCTTTTTTCACTCGCCTTCAGTTTCTTCTTTTTTCTATGGAACGCTAAAGCTTTTCCCGAACCCCGGCGGTGCCGGGGTTCTCTTTACAAAAAAGCGGAGTTCCCAGCCTGATATGCTTCCTCTATGAGAGACAGAGAAAAAAGTAACTGTCAACATAGAGGGA
>ERZ839823.2822-NODE-2822-length-12430-cov-2.553131_pt1 | contig 12430 bp, 8 predicted proteins | sample MGYA00519862_ERZ839823 | MGnify/ENA primary metagenome ERZ839823 (study PRJEB31850, sample SAMEA3708853) | human gut metagenome | biome: human gut; feature: human-associated habitat; material: faeces | place: China | collected 2014 ...
CAGCCGGAATGCGGGATACGCCACGATTCAACCAGCGACAGCACGCCTTCCATAATCCATCCGAAACCGACCATCAAAGTAATGAGTAATGCCAGCGTCTGACCGGTCATGCCGTAGTTGCGCACAACCACCACGCCGCCAAAGGTCAGCAGAATGCCGACGAACACGTCCAGCACACGCCAGCCGCCCGGCAGACCCGGCTCCACGAGAGCGCTGACGATGCGCACCACGCCGGAAATCACGAAATACACGCCGAGCAACAATGCGGCCAAAGCCAGCGTCTTGTTCGGCACCAGCAACAGCGCAGCGCCCAAGGCGATGGCGGCCACGCCCACCACGCCGTAAATGATGCGAATCTTGGTCTTGGCTTTTTCCGGCAGCCATTCCTCGATCAGGCGGAATGGACTGAAATTGCCGACATACCAGTTGGTCTGCTGCCAGCCGGGTTGACTTTGATCGCCCCATGGACCATTCGGCTGCCCGTCCGCTTGGCTATTCGATTGGCCGTCCGCCTGATACCGCCGACCGTCCGGCCCCCATGCCGGCTGGCCGTTCGGGCCATAGTTCGGATTGTAGGCGTACGGGCCGTAGTACGGGTTCTGGTTCGGTTCGCCTTGTGGCTGGCCGTTCTGCGCATGCTGATTCTGAGTGTCTTGCGCTCCCGGCGCACCTTGCGGAGGATATTGGCCGCCATGATTGCTGTCATACGCACCATACTGCGGTTGGCCCGGTTGACCCGCCGGATTCGGCTGGTTCGGCTGGCTCTGGTTGGGCTGGCCCGTCTGGCCATTCCACTGGTCCTCGTTCGGATTGCTCATCGTAACTCCTTAGCTCAAGGTCCATGTTCAGATTCCACATACTATGATAGACAAGTTGTCTAATTTGAACCATCACCACAATTAGGCAATCTGTCTAGTTCACTGACAGCGCAATGCCCATAACGCAATATCTGCACCATCAACGCTTCTCCCCCGCCGCGATTAGGCTTAGGGCCATGACCAACGAAACCGAAACGCTGACGTCGGGCATCGACCCGGCATCGTTCTCCTCCGTCATCAAGCCGACCAACGACCTGTTCCGCTACGTGAATGGCCCATGGATCGACACCTACCGATTGCCCGACGATCGTTCGCGCTACGGCTCCTTCGACAAGCTTGCCGAAGACGCCGAAAACCAAGTACGCGACATCCTCGACGCCGACGACTGCCCGGCTGTCAAGTCTGAGGCCCTGTACCGCTCATTCCTCAACACCGACGCCATAGAGGCCGCCGGGCTTGACCCAATCCGCGACGAGCTTGACCTCATCGATTCCGCCATCGACAAGGCCGCACTCGCGCGCGTGCTCGGCACGATCAACCCAGCCGGCGGCCCCGATCTGTTCGGCTTGGCCGTTTACGGCGACCCAGGCGACCCGGACCGCAACATCGCCCACCTTGAGCAGGCCGGCCTTTGTCTGCCGGATGAAGCCTACTATCGCGAGGATCACTACGCTCCCGTGCGCGAAGCATACGTGGCGATGGTCGCCACCCAGCTGGTGAACGCCGGATACGCGCCCGCCGCCGAGTCCAACGGTGGCGATGAGCTGCCGTCCAACACCGGCGATGACGAGAGCAACGCTCCCGCCACGGTTCCCAGCGAAGCCGCGCTCGGCATGGCCCGCCACTTCCTTGCCGTGGAAACCAAGATCGCCGCCAACCATTGGGACAATGTGGCCACGCGCGACTCGGTGAAGACCTACAACCCCACCGATTACGCCGATCTGGCCGCCACGCTGAAAAACTTCGATCTCGGTTCTTGGATCGACGCTTGGCAGACCGCTTATGACGCCACCGAAGCCGCCAAGGCTCAGCCGATTGATTTCAAGTCTGTGTTCGCGCGCGTCATTGTGCACGAGCCGAGCTTCCTCACTGGTCTTGATGCGTTCTGGGCCGAGGCCGATCTGGCCGACCTTAAGCTGTGGGCCCGTGTTCACATGATTCTGGGCTTCGCCTCCTCCCTGTCTCGCGACTTCGACACCACCAACTTTGACTTCTACGGCAAGGTGCTCTCCGGTGCCAAGAAGCAGCGCGATCGTTGGAAGCGCGCGGTGAGCCTGGTCAACGGCATTTGTGGTGAAGATGTGGGCCGCGAGTATGTGCGCCTGCACTTCCCCGAAAGCTCGAAGCGCCGCATGGAAGAGCTGGTCGCCAATCTGATTGACGCCTACCGCGTGTCCATCACCAATTCCGATTGGCTGGGCGAGGACACCAAGGCCAAGGCTCTGGAGAAGATCTCCAAGTTCACGCCGAAGATCGGCTACACCAACCACTGGCGCGATTATTCGGCGCTGAGTGTTTCCGCGGATGCGCTGCCCGCCGAGAACGCCAAGGCCGCGAACCTGTACGAGACCGGCTATCAGCTGGCCAAGGTCGGCAAGTCGGTCGACAAGGACGAATGGCTGATGAATCCGCAGACGGTGAACGCCTACTACGAGCCGAGCATGAACGTCATCGTGTTCCCGGCCGCGATTCTGCAGCCCCCGTTCTTCGACCCGAAGGCCGAGGATGCGGCGAATTATGGCGGCATCGGCGCAGTGATCGGCCACGAGATCGGCCATGGCTTCGACGATCAGGGTTCGCAGTACGACGGCGACGGCAAGCTCAACAACTGGTGGACCGACGAGGATCGCAAGAACTTCGAGGCCCGTACCGGCGCATTGATCGCCCAGTACAACAGCTTTGTGCCGCTGGCCGAGAAGTACGCTGACGAGCCTGATAAGGCACCGCACGTGAACGGCGCGCTGACCATCGGCGAGAATATCGGCGATTTGGGCGGCGTGAACATCGCGCTCAAGGCGTATGCATTCGCGCTCGGCAAGGCGGCAGGTAAGTCCGACGCCAAAGAAGACGGCTCCCCCGCCGCCATCAAGGCACTGCTCGATACCGCCCCCGAAATGGACGGATTCACCGGCCTGCAGCGCTTCTTCCTGAGCTACGCCTCCATCTGGCGCACCAAGAACCGCGACGAGCTGGCCGAACAGTACCTGCAGATCGACCCGCATTCTCCGGCCGAATTCCGCACCAACGGCATCGCCAGCAACGTGGACCTCTTCTACGATGCCTTTGGCGTGACCGAAGGCGACGCCATGTGGCTCGCGCCCAAGGACCGTGTGCGTATTTGGTAATCCCCGTTATGTAAAGGAAAACCGCTGTGTTTGCCTCGATTACAGGCGAACACAGCGGTTTTTCATGATGTATGGTTGGCACTCAGAATTCGGAATCACTGGGATTGGAAGATTCGGCGAAACCGTCGACGTAGGTTTGTTGGGCCACGGGCTGTGGTTGATTGGTGTCGGCGTCCGGTTGCGACATGACGGCATCGGCCACGGCCGCGGACTCGGTTGATGGCGACGGCGATTGGCCGGAATCGGAGGTGACCCCAAATTCGACGGGGCCAGATTCCGACGAGGTCGCATACGGGTCAATACCCACACCGGATGCGGCACCGCCCGCGCCATATTGCGTTGGCCTAACGTACGGCGACGATGCTCGTTGCCCGTTTCCGCCATCCATACCTTCGACGGCACCGTTGGCATTGCCGTTACCGTTGCCACCATTGCCTCCGTTCCCATTACCGGCACGCTGTGGCTTGATCAGCGACGTGGTGCCGAAGGTCAGGTCATGCCCAATGTTGGTGGCTTCGAGAACGGTTCTACTGCGCGGTTCGCCTTGCTCATTGGTCCACTGCTCGGTGATGAGTGAGCCGACCACAATGATGCGGTCACCGCGGCGAACCGAACTGGCGGCGTTCACGGCCAAAGCACGGAACGCTTTGACGCCCACCCATGCGGTTCCGTAATCCTCCCATTGTCTGGTAGTCGGGTTGAGTCGACTGCGCGTGCTGCCCATACGGAATGTCAGCACGCGGAAGCTCTCGGTTCCGCCTAGTGTCGGATCACCGGCCACAAAGCCGGTGACGGTCACTGCTGCTTGTTGATTTGCCATGATCGGTCCTTTCCTCGGCCTGCTGGCCTGTTGTTTGGATGTGGACCGCCGGAGCCTGTCTCCGGCTTCATTGCCGGCTTGCACGCCCCAGCGGTACCTCCACTGTGAGGCATGACGTTTGAAGTGCACAAGGGCAACTGGCAAATGTGGATACTGTGACGCAGTTGAATTTTTAAGAATGTGGATAAGTTTCGGTTATCCACAGCAAAGCGCCATTCTGCGACTGGGCAGAATGGCGCTTGATGCGATTAACGCCGAGGCTGAGTAAGTGGGACTCAACTGAGGGCGGCGAAGCGCTCGGCGAGCGCGTCGGCGGCTTCGGCGGCGGGCACGGCGACCTTGTTTTCGCCGTTGCGGTCGCGCAGTTCGATGGTGCCGTCGTTGACGTAATCGCGGCCGACCACGGCGACCAGCGGCACGCCGATCAGCTCGGCATCCTTGAACTTGACGCCCGGAGACACCTTCTTGCGGTCATCGTAAATAACCTCAAGGCCCTTGGCTTCAAGCTCGGCGACCAGCTTCTCGGCACCTTCAAACGCCACGGCGTCCTTGCCGGTGGCCACCACGTGCACGGCAGCCGGGGCAATCACGGACGGCCAAGCCAAGCCGGCTTCGTCGTGGTGTGTTTCGGCGATGCAGGCCAGCACGCGGGAAACACCGATGCCATAGCAGCCCATCCACACCGGCACGGTCTTGCCGTTCTGGTCGAGCACCTTCAGGTCCAGTGCCTTGGAGTACTTGAGACCCAGCTGGAACACCTGACCGATTTCCACACCACGCTCGAAGCTCAACGGACCGGAACCATCCGGGCTCATGTCGCCGTGGCGAACCTCAACGGCTTCCACCACGCCGTCGACCTTGAAGTCACGGCCGTACACCAGGTTGTAGTAGTCGACCTCGTTCTCATCGGCACCAGTGAACCAAGCGGAACCCTTGACCACGTGCGCGTCGATCAGGTAGCGAACCGGGTTCTTCACGCCAGCAGCCTCGGCCTGCGGGCCAAGCACCATCGGTCCGATGTAACCGGGCACCAGTTCGGGGTGCTGCTTCAGGTCTTCCTCAGTGGCTTCCTCAAGTTCGGCGGGCGCGAACTGGGCTTCCAGTCGCTTCATATCCACCGTACGGTCGCCGGGCACGCCGACGACAATCACTTCACGCCACGGCTCGTCATGCTCTTCATCCTCAGGGTGCTTGACGGTGATCACCACGTTCTTGAGGATGTCGGAAGCCTGCCATTCACGGCCATCAGTACGCGGGTGGTCGGCGTTGGCACGCTCGATCATGTTATCGATGGTCTTGGCATCCGGGGTGGCTTCCTTGGAAGCGGCGGGAGTGGTGGAAGCATCGATTTCCGGTAGTTCCGGAGTGCTCAGGGCCTCCACATTCCATGCCTTGCCGGAAGGTGCCAGCGCGAAGGTATCTTCGCCGATCGGCATCGGAGCCAGGAACTCCTCGGATGCGGAGCCGCCCATCGGGCCGGACATGGCGAACACAGGTACGTACTTCAGGTCAAGACGCTGGAAGATACGCTCGTAAGCGCCGCGCTCGTCATAGTAGGCCTTGCGCATGCCTTCTTCATCGATGGTGAAGGAGTAGGCGTCCTTCATGACGAATTCACGACCACGGATCAGGCCGGCGCGCGGACGGAACTCGTCGCGGTACTTGGTCTGGATCTGGTACAGGGTGACGGGCAGGTCCTTGTAAGAGGAGTACATGTCCTTGACCAGAAGGGTGAACATCTCCTCGTGGGTGGGGGCCAGCAGGTAATCGGCCTCGTGGCGATCCTTCAAACGGAAGATGTTATCGCCGTACTCCTCCCAGCGATGGGTGGCCTCGTAGGGTTCGCGCGGCAGCAGGGCCGGGAAGTGCACTTCCTGGGCGCCGATGCCGTTGATCTCCTCGCGGATGATGGCCTCGATCTTGTTCAGCACGCGCAGACCGAGCGGCAGCCAGGTCCAGATACCGGGTGCGGCCTTGCGGATATAGCCGGCGCGCTGCAGCAGCTTGGCTGAATCGACATCGGCATCAGCGGGGTCCTCGCGCAGGGTGCGCAGGAACATGGTTGACATACGAAGGGTATTGGAAGTCATGTGTTCCACGATATTCGCGTGAACCGACAAGCCCGCCTGCTATTCGCACTATTCCGACCTTCATCTTGGCATTCGGACTCACTCGTGCAACAATGACGGCTAGAAGGGTAGAAGGGCACGATGACGCAACCGACCGAGCAACAGGGGAATCAGCCGGAATCCTCGGAGCAGCCGGTGTATCAACCGGCCCCAGCATGGGCCCCGCAATTTTCTGCTGCAGCCCCCGCAATTCCCAACGGCAGTTCCACAACAAGCGGTATCGCAACAGCCAATGGCCATGCCACCGTTTGCGCAATCGCCTATGTCGGTCCCGGAACAAGCGGCCTGCCCGTATCAACCGTAACAGCCGGGCCGGGCCTATGCTTCTCCCTGCCCCTACCCGAATCCGGCAATGGCCCAGCCGAACCAACCATCAGTCGCGCAAGAGCGATTCGGGCGTTCGTCGGGACGGCTGACCGCATCACAGGTTATTGAGACATGCGCCACCATTCTTGCCGGCGTAATACTCCTCGGTCTTGCATGGACCAACCCGCAACCGTATGCCCCGGTGGATCTTATCGCCGGCCTGTCCGGAGCGGCCGCGCTGATTGTGGGTGTGCGTTTGCCGCAAGTACGCCCGATGCTGCGTAGCTGGCCGGCATTGTGGCTTGCTTTGGGCGGCATCATTCTGATTGTGGCAGCCGCGCGCTATGAGGCGAGCCTCAAATCGATGAGGACGATTGCCGCGCGTATTGGCGATCTGCGGTGAATCGCGCGGGCGACCTGAGGCAGATTACCAACGTCCGGCGATAGCAGTCCTGCATACGGGGCAGTGCCCATTGCCACCGTATCCGGCAGATAAACGATTGGCAATGATTCGATACCAATCGCGTTCCACGAGCTTGGCCCGGCATTCAGGGTTTGGGCAATACGTGGTATCGCCTTCACGATCATGCACGTTGCCTGTGTACACATAATTGAGTCCCTCTTCGAGGGCGATGTCTCGGGCGCGGGTCAGAGTCTCGTGCGGGGTGGGCGGTACGTCCATCATGCGGTAACTGGGGTGGAATGCGGAGAAGTGCAGCGGCACGTCCGGACCCAAGTGCTCGCGTATCCATGTACATTCAGCATGCAGCTGGGCGTCGTCATCGTTGAATCCAGGGATGAGTAGCGTGGTGAGCTCCACCCACACGTGTTCGCCTTCTGGTGTGCGTGCCTCGTTGACCGCATAGTCGATGGTCTCGAGCACATCGGCCAGATGAGTGCCGGTCACTTTCCAATAGAACTCTTCGGTGAAGCCTTTGAGGTCGATGTTGGCGGCGTCCATGGCCGCGTAGAAGTCGGGCCGGGCTTCGGCGCTCATGTATCCGGCAGTCACGGCGATGGGATGGATGCCGAGCGCTCGGCAGGCTTCGGCCGTGTCGATGGCATATTCGGCGAACACGATCGGATCGTTATAGGTGAACGCCGCCGAATCGATGCCCCGGTCGGCCGCGACCTGCGCGATTTTCTCCGGACTGGCTTCCATGCCGAGCCGGTCGAAGCTGCGGGCTTTGGCAATATCCCAGTTTTGGCAGAATCGGCAACCGGAATTGCAGCCAGCCGTGCCGAAACTCAGCACACTGGAACCGGGGTGGAAGTGGTTGAGCGGCTTCTTTTCCACTGGGTCCACGGCGAAGCCGGAGCTGCGGCCGTAGGTGTCGGAGACGATGAGTCCGTCGTGGTTTGAGCGGACGAAGCAAAAGCCGCGTTGGCCGGGCTTGAGGACGCAGCGGCGCGGGCATAGTTCGCAGCGAGCGCGGTTGGTACCGTCGTGGAATTGCGTTTGCCAGCGGGCTATGGCGGGGTTACGAACATCTGTGACTGACGCCGTATGACCGCACGATTCCCGATGACCACCCTCCGGCGCTTCGCACCACCTCTTGCCAGCGGGAGGAGATATGGTTGCTGCGTTAATGCTCGGCATAGGCGGTCACCTCGTAGCGTTGACAGTCGATTTCGCTATCGGTCCAGTCGTAGGAAGGGCGGATACCGGCTTTGGCGAGCAGGTGAGCGACGAAATCGTGCGGATCGGGCAGCTCATCCCACACTTGTGGCAGGAATGTGGCGCTGCGGCCACGACGGTCGGCGAGAATCAGACCGTCTTTGCCGGGGCGTAATACTTCCTCAAGTTCAGTGCGCGAACGTACCGGGCGTTCGACGTTGCTGCCGTCCCGTTTGACGGCGTCGGTCTGAGGTCCGGATTGCAGCGATGCCAGAGTCGCGGTCTTCGAGCCGGTACCGCGCGAATCGGCGTCACAGGAGTTCACTGTAATCGGCTCGGGCTCACCCAAGACGGATACCTCCACGTTGAGCAGCGGGTATTCCGCGGCGGTGACCGGGGTGAAACGTGGGTCGCGGGTGGCGGCATCCACTGCGTGCTCGGCCACGTCCTTGCCGAGCGAGCGGTGGGCGACCAGCGAACCAATGCACCCGCGTAGCCGGCCACCCTCGGTCAGGGTGACGAAACAGGCACCGGGCTCGTTCAGCCATGGGTTTGCGGCAAGAATGGACGCGGTCGAATCAGCGGCGGTCGGATGCTCGATATGCAGCCGTTCCCGGATAGCGGCACGGGCAAGTTTCAGCAGCACCTCACCGTGGGATGGCGTACCCGATGTGCCTAAGTCATCTGCACCGGCTAGAGCATCTGCTTCCGGCTTGGATTCCCACGCGGCAAACGAGACATATCCCACTACCGGCTCGTCGGCGTCTCGCATTGCGGGGCGAGGTTGGCCGGCGAGCGCCACCACGCCGTCGTCGCCGGAAGTGGAACAGCCGAGCTCGAAGAGCCTCATGTCCTTGCGGCCTTTTAACACATCCAGAAGGCCGTTGATCGGGTATGCGCCACAGGCCCGGCGAGGGTGAATCGGCAGATGCAAAGCCGCAATGTCCGCAATGGTCTGGTCATCCAACGCGCGGGCGACTTCGTGCGGATGATAGTGCGAGAGATCCGAACTAATCACGATGACGGTTTCCGGGCCACCCCACAAAGCACGCAACACATCACCCACCTCTTGTGGCGTGGCATCGCCCGCGTTCAACGGCACGATAGTGAGGTCTGGGCCGAGCACGGTCTGCAGGAACGGAATCTGCACTTCTACCGCATGTTCTTGTGCGTGGGTTGGGGCATTGACGATCATTGCGGGAGCCGGCGCGCCCGGACGGGCATGTGTACCGGAGCGCAATGGCTCATTGACAGACAGGCCCAGAGCCTTACGCTCGGCTGCAATGTCTACCGGCACAGTGCCCAGCGGCGTTTCAAACGCCGCTGCCGTGGAACAGGCGACGCCTCGCACGGCCACGCGGTGAGTCGGCCCTACGATTACCGCGCGAGTCACGCTCCCCCGCCCACGCTCCAAGAGCGCGTAAGCGAGCGCAGCTGCCGTGCCGGAATATATGTATCCGGCGTGCGGCACTATTACCGCCCTCGGCACCCCCGCTGGAAGTGTGGGCTCCAACTGTTGCAGAAGCTTTCGGCCGTAATCGAGCTGCTGGTTGATTAGCTGTTTGAGCGCGGTGCGGTCAGCCGGATAAAACGAACCGGCCACCGCTGACGGACGTATTGCGCCAGTGATTTTGCCGCTGCCGTCTGCCGCGCTTGCTGCATCTGACGCACTAGCCACACTGACCGTATCGATTTGCACACCGGCTCGGGCGGCCTCGCGAACCTCATTGTTTCCACGAAATATCTCGGATAGCACCATAACTACCACCTCTTATTCCATGGTAGCTGCTACGGAGCGCTTCTAAAGATCAGAACAACGCGTCCTGGGCGAAGTCATCGTCGGGATTGGCACCGAATTCGTCCGGCTCGGCGGGTTTGAACGCGTTTGCACCTTCATCGGCCAACTGGTCGGAGGCCGCGGCCGAGGCTTCGCGCAGGTCGCCGTCGAGCACCACGGCATCGGGCGAGACGAGGAACATGCGTTCGTTGACGCCGGCCAAATAGAGGCCGCCCAGCGATTCGACTCGGGACAGCGCCACATATCCCATGCCTGGCGCGAAGGTGCGCTTCAGGTCCATGACCGCACGGTCAAGCGTCATGCCTTGCGACTTGTGGATGGTGATGCCCCACGCGCAGCGCAACGGCACCTGGAAGACGGAGGCGAGCACGGTGTCGCCGTCCATCATCTCCCATGTGGCCTGTTTCATGGTGACGATGTTGCCGTTCTCGAATTCCACGATGGGCCAGCCGCCCTTGTTCTCCTGTGCGAAGCCACGCACGGTGCCGAGCGAGCCGTTGACGTACTGGCGATCGGTGTCGTTGCGCAGGGCCATGACAGCCGCGCCTTCCTTGAGTATCAATCGCTCGGGGGCCAACATGTTCTTTTTGAGTCGGTCGACCAGGTTGGCAGGGCCTGCTGTCTCGGCGTGGAACTCGTGTGGATCAAGCATGATCTGGTTCAGGCGCATGTCGTTGAGATTGTCGGCCTGCCGGTTCACCGGGAACAGGTGGACGGCGACCTGGCCGGGCTCGGGCAGTTTGCCCAGACGAGTGACGAGCACGTCACGGTCGGACTGGGTCACGTCGCCTTCGCGAATGTCGGTGAGCACGGTCAGCAGTTCGCCGGTATCCTGACGGTGCTGTTCGGTCAGATAGCAGATCACCGGGTTGAGTTCGGGCCATACCAGCGATTCGGTGATGAAGCCTTCGGGGTTCAAGCCGGCACGGGCATACCGTTCGCGACTGGCGATGAATTCGGGCGTGGGGGCGATGAGGTCGCGGTTGCGCCCGGACACCGAAACCGGCGGCAGCTGGAAGAAGTCGCCGGACAAGACAACCTGGATGCCACCGAACGGGCGTGGATCACTTCGCGGCAGACTTGGTCGACCATGTCGAACAGCCAAGCGTGCAGCATGGAAACCTCGTCAATGACGAGGATGTCCGTGGCCTGAATCTTGCGTTTGCGCCGGGATTTGATGAGTTTGAGCAGGCTGGCGCTCAGGGCGGTGGCCACGCCGACGCCGCTCCACGAATGAATGGTTTGGCCGTTGATATGCGTGGAGGCGATGCCTGTGGACGCGGTGACTGCTACACTGGCGCCGTCGGCCCGAGCCTGGCGGATGAACTCGTTCAAGACATAGGTCTTACCGGCACCGGGCGCACCGGTCAGGAACACGTTCGCGCCGGCGTTCAGAATGGCCAGGGCTTCGGTTTGGCGCATATCAACCTCTCTAGACTCCCCTCAGGGAGGGGAGCCAAGTACGGCGGACTACTTATTGAGGATGCTGGTGGCTACGATGTCGGCGGCGATGGCCTTGGATGCGGCATCGTCCGGGCCGGGGGCGGGAGCCATAAACGCCTTACGGTAGTAGCGCAGCTCGTCCAAGGACTCGATGATGTCTGCGAGAGCACGATGGCCACCGTTCTTTGGCGGGCGGTTCTCGTACACGGCCGGGTACCAGCGGCGGGCGAGCTCCTTGAATGTGCTCACATCCACGCTGCGGTAATGCAGGTGGCTCATGTTCGGCATGTAATGGTCGAGGAATTTCTTGTCGGAGCCGATGGTGTTGCCGGCCAGCAGCGGGCGCACGCCTTCCGGCGTGAAGCGCAGCACGTATTCGGTGACCTTCTGCTCGGCCTCGGCCAGGCTCAGGCCATTCTCCCACTCGTTGATCAGGCCGGAACGGGTGTGCATCTGGCGCACGAAATCGTTCATATGGTTCACGGCCTTCTCGGACGGCTTGATGACGTAATCCACGCCCTCGTCCAGCACATTCAGGTCAAAGTCAGTGGGCACTACGGACACCTCGACGAGTTCGTCGCCGCCGAAGATATCCAAGCCCGTCATTTCGCAGTCAATCCAAATCAGGCGCGAATCCTTTGCGCTGTAAGTTTCTGCATCATGGCTGTCGACCATGGTAAGCCTCTTTTCGTCATGTCACCCGTTATTACAAGAACAGTTCAGACTATACCCCAGCGCATACAAGCTATCTCGAGCCACATACGCGAAAAGGGCCTGCATAAGCAGACCCTTTTCACAAGGAATCAACCCCTAACTAGCGCAAGCTAGCGGGCATCAACCGATCAGTTGTTGTGGAAGCCGGAGTAGTTCGGGGCTTCGGTGGTCATCACGATATCGTGCGGGTGCGATTCGCGCAGACCGGCGTCGGTGATGCGGATGAACTTGCCACGCTCCGGCATCTCGGCGATGTTGTGGGCGCCGATGTAGAACATGGACTGGTGCAGGCCACCGAGCATCTGGTAGAGCACGGCGTTCAGCGGTCCGCGGTACGGCACTTCGCCTTCCACGCCTTCCGGCACGACCTTGTCGCTGGAGGTCACGTCGGCCTGGAAGTAACGGTCCTTGGAGTAGGACTTCTTGCCGCGCGGGGCCA
>ERZ839823.2824-NODE-2824-length-12425-cov-4.351981_pt1 | contig 12425 bp, 14 predicted proteins | sample MGYA00519862_ERZ839823 | MGnify/ENA primary metagenome ERZ839823 (study PRJEB31850, sample SAMEA3708853) | human gut metagenome | biome: human gut; feature: human-associated habitat; material: faeces | place: China | collected 2014 ...
CTAATTCTGGTAGTACCCCCCCCCGATAAAAATATCGAAATTAAGTAGTGCAAATGATGTGGCTGTGGATTCCCAGAACAGCGATGATTCAGGGAAAGTATATGATTTCAAAGATTCCAAGACATCCGGAGTAGTAACTGTTACCAAAACATGGGATGATAGTATATCCAATGACGATCGATCGGTACCGGATGTTTCTATCAGCACAGCAAAGCCAGGTAAGAGCCCTCTGGGTTATACCATTACTTATCATGGAAATGGACTAACCTTTACAGATGGAACTACAGAAAATGAAATCATTGTAAATAGCTCTGGAAAAATCATCTCTGGACAATATAAGGAAATTTCAACTCCTTCCGGATGGTTTTCAGATTCAAATTGTATAAATAAAATCGAAATAGACTCGAATGGATTCCCGATAAGTGGCGTGACATCTGATATGGATCTTTATGCAAGGTCCAAAACTTTTATATTAAAACAAAGCGTTGGTTTTAATAATGGTACAAGTTTTAATTCACGAATTCCCACCACAGCAACTTCTATTGTATTTACGGATGAGACGATGCCCGCTTCCGCAGAGGCAATTGACGTAGATGAAGACGGAGATGGAGGCGTTGTTGCTTGGATGAACGGAACTACTATGAAAGTTTCTACACAAATCAAAGGCTTAAAAGTACAGGCTAATCCAGACAGCGGTAATATGTTTTACAATAAAAGTAATCTAAAAAACATTGATCTGACGATGCTGGATACGCAGAACACAACAAAAATGTATGGTATGTTCTACGGTTGCAGCGGACTGATTAATCTCGATCTGACCCCTCTGGATACCAGCATGGTTACAGATATGAGACGTATGTTCTACGGTTGCAAAGGACTTATTAATCTTGATCTATCATCTATGAATACGAGTAATTTACAACTGGCGACAGGTATGTTTTGCAGATGTTCTTCTTTAACATCTTTAGATTTATCTATGTTGGATTTTCAAAACGTTTCTCAAATTTCAGATGTAGAAAATGGTGGATGGGACTACGGAGCAATGTTTCAGGAATGTAAAGCGTTAAAAACATTAACCCTTCCACAATTTACAAATAAAATCACCAATTATTCATACTTGTTTGAAGAGTGTTCTAAGTTGGAAAGTTTAGACCTTAGCTCAATAGACTCTAGCAATGTTACGGATATGAGTTCTATGTTTTACAAATGTAGAGGACTGACTACTTTGGACCTGTCTTCTATGGATACACGGAATGTCACAAATATGAGTTCTATGTTCTTAGGTTGCAGTGGGCTGACAGTCTTAAGTCTGTCTGACACCCGAAACGTCAAGGATATGCGTGTCATGTTCTGCGGTTGCAACAAACTGACTGCTCTGGATCTAACTCCTCTGAGTACCAGTAATGTTACTGATATGTATGGTATGTTCGAAGACTGCGGAGGACTCACAAGCCTCGATCTAACTCCTTTGGATACCACCAATGTGACTAATATGAAAAGGATGTTTTCCGGGTGTTATAATCTAACGAGTCTTAATTTATCTTCTCTGAATACCAGTAATGTTACCAGTATGGATTCTATGTTCTACAGTTGTTATGAACTTACAAGCTTATCCATCGGAGATAAGTTTGCCTTTGTTGGCTCAGATTACCAACTTCACTCCGGCACATGGTACGCATCAAACGGCACCGCCTACACCTCCAATGGAACAACCTGTACGATACCAAATAATAAAGCCGACACCTACACAAGAAGATAGCTTCAACTGGCCGCGAACCACCCGTGACAAAAACCAAGATCCCCTCTCCTCTTTTCTCTTATTGCAAGAAACCTTCCCATGGAATCTCACCAACGGAAGGTTTCTTATTTTATCAGCGCCAAACACGAACAGGGAAAAATGCTTGAGTAGAAAAAATAATTTTCAGCCGTCCTCCATAGCTATAAACGTCATCAAATAAAGTTGTATATTTACAAAAAAAATAGTACAATACAAGATATTCAGATGATGAATAAGTTCAGGAGGTTTACCCCAATGAGTGAAATCATTAAAACTAATGCAGAATATTCAAAATGGATTAAAGAAGTTTCTTTAAGATTCCGCAACAGTCAGATAAAAGCTGCAACAAAAGTTAATAGAGAAATGCTGTTATTTTACTGGTCTATTGGGCATGATATATCAGAGAATTACAATGAAATCAAATACGGAAAATCTTTTTTCAAAAATCTTAGTCTTGATTTGCAGGATGCTCTACCTGATGTAAAATCATTTTCTGTAACTAATTTAAAATATATGAAATATTTTTACGATTTATACAATAATTCAAATCGTCAACAACTTGTTGACGATTCAGAAGCACAAATATGTCAACAAGCTGTTGATGATTCTATTTTTATGATTCCGTGGGGACATCATATTCAGATAATTAATAAATGTAAGGGGAATTTGGATAAAGCTTTGTTTTTTGTTAAAAAGACATATGAAAACAACTGGTCAAGAGCCGTCCTTTTAAACTTTCTCGATACAAACTTATATGAAAGAGAAGGCAAAGCCATTACAAATTTTGAAAAGCTGCTTCCTGATATTGGGAGCGATCTTGCCAGAGAAATCACAAAAGACCCATATAATTTTGATTTTCTTACTCTCAGAGAAGGGTATGATGAAAAAGAATTGAAAGATGCACTCATGGATAATATCCAAAAATTTCTTCTTGAATTAGGTCGTGGATTTGCTTTTGTCGGTAGAGAATACCGACTTCTTGTCGGAGATACTGAACAATTTATTGATATGCTGTTCTACAACATACAAAAGCACTGTTATGTTGTAATTGAAATCAAGACAAGGGCATTTGATCCCGGAGATATGGGACAATTAGGAACCTACATTGCAGCAACAGACGGAATACTACGAGCAGATAATGATAATCCTACAATTGGCTTGCTTATATGCAAAACAAAAGATAATGTTCTGGCTCAATATGCTACCAGTGCAGTAAACGTTCCTGTTGGAATTTCCGAATATGAACTTAATAATCTGATTCCTGATGACTATAAAAGTTCCATGCCTACTATTGAAGAGATAGAACGGGAACTGAAAGACTAACATATTGCTTGTTCTAGGCAGTATATAAACACCTATATAATACAACAGCAGGAAATCTGTATATGACTTCCTGCTGTATTTTTAATTTGTTTATTCAACTCATGAATCACAATTTCTTCTGCCCTAGCAAAAATGATTTTCAGTCGCCCTCCATAGCAATAAACATCGTCAAATAAAGTTGTAGATTTACAAAAAAAAATGTTACAATACAAGAAAGGTTATAAAGAAGGCTTCACTTCTGGACTATTAGCAGGACAATTAATGTTAGGTGCACTGATTAACCGCCTCATCATGAGCGGTCGAAGTGCTGAGGTTGGAAAAGCTGCTACTGACAGCAACTTCCGCAATAAACTCTATAAAGAATACGACATTAAACCAGAAGATTTCTTATAAGCAACCAAATAGGGAGGTGGTAAAAAACACCTCCTTTTTTCATCATTTCAATCTCTCCGCAGCCTCTTTCGTAGCTGCTGATCTTACACACTCCTCTTCCGACAGAGTGACCTGCATGGCAAGCTTGCTTCCGCGGAATCTCTCCGCAGCAAAACACAACCCGTTATTGTATTTGTCCAGATACCGGGAATCAATCTGATCCGGATCACCCAGAAGCACGATCTTTGTGTTGCTTCCGGCTCTGGTCAGGATACCGCGGATCTGGGAGATACTGCAATTCTGGGCTTCATCAATGATAATGAATACATTGTCCAGACTCCTGCCTCGCATGAAAGACATGGACTCTATCCGCAGGATGTCCTTATCGATCAGATATTGTCCGTATTCCGAGATCCGCTCCGGCACATCATTGTCTGTCAGGAAAGACCTATGAAACCGAAGTTCTGCAAGATGTTCAAGATTGTCCATGGCAGGACGTACCAAAGGAGACATCTTCTCCAACTCTGTTCCCGGCAGGGCTCCCAGTTCCTCACTGTCAAACCGTACATTGCACCGGGTATAGAGGATATTTCGGTAAACATTCAGATCTACTGTCTGCTCCAGGGCACAGGCAAGGGCAAGGAACGTTTTCCCGGTTCCTGCCGGACTTTTGACAAAAACAAACGGAGCAGACTCTGCATCCATCAAAAGGCTTTCCATAACAAATGCCTGTCCGCAGTTCCGGTAATTTACTCCAAACGGTTTCTTGTCTGCCTGATACAACGGATATATCCGGCCCTCAAAGTATCTTGCCAGAGTCACTTCCCCACTGGGACTGATAAGCTCCAGGAACTGGTTCTCTTCCAGAGCAACTTCTTCCTGCGCAAGACTGAAAAGCTTTTCTACCGGAGCCCCATCATCAAGGATTGTACTCTGCCATAATTTTTCCTCACTTTTCAGCCAGATCTTTGTCCTGCCGGTGTATACCAGATCTTTGTCTTTCAACCTGTTTTTTCGATAATACTCCGTCTTTAACGGGATCATATCCGCAACAACCTGCATCCCTACATCGTTTGTTACCAGGGCAACTTCCGCCAACGGATTCTCAAGCTTTACCTGGATGGCAGTACAAAGGATCAGGTTGTCATTCTTTGACAGATCAGAAACACAGGGACCGAAGTCCGATGCATGGGCAAGGATATCCTGTACCGATAAATATTTCACAGAAACTTTTCCTCCCTGCTCCATTTCCACTCCTTTCCATAAACTGCCCTTTTTACGGATATCCGACAGGACGCGGAATACTTTCCTTGCATGATAACCCAGTTCTCCGGCTTCGTTCTTTTTTTTATCCAGCTCTTCGATCACAGTCATGGGGATCACAACGTCCCTGTCCGCAAAAGAAAGTATGGAAGCCGGATCACACAGTAAAACATTGGTATCCAAAACATATATCTTCTGCATATGATTCCTCCTCTTTTTGGGGTTTTCTATAATATGCTGATTTTCTGACAAAATAAAGAATGCGCACATTTTTTCTTTTTTTCAGCACATTAATTTGAAAACTAAAAAAGGAGGAATCAAAATGAATTTCAAAAAGTTAATGTTAAGCGTCGGGCTTTCCGCCATGGCACTTCTTGCTATGCCGGGCTCCACACTCACATCCCCTGTATCCGTACAGGCAGCCGCCCATGAGCACATCCTGGAAACCTACATTACCAAACAGCCAACCTGTACAGCCACAGGGACCGAGATCCGTAAATGCCAGACATGCGGAAAGATCACAGATACGATCAAACTTCCCAAAGTTGCCCATTCCGTGAAAACAAGGACCGTCAGGAAAGCAACTACCACACATACAGGAGTGGCCGAGACTTATTGTGTTGTCTGCCAGAAAACGATCAAAAAGACATCTTTGCCAAAACTGACAAAGAAATGCGCACATACCTATAAGAAAACGGATACGATCCCAGCAACCTGTACATCCAAAGGCTCCATTACTGTTACCTGCAAAAAATGCGGGACATTGATCAGTGAAAAGACTCTGCCAAAAACAAAGCATGAATATGTTACAGAAGTAACAAAAGCCCCGACACTTACTTCCGTCGGACAGGAACGTACTTACTGCAAGAACTGTACAAAAACACTGGAATACAACACTCTTCCAAAACTTGAGGATGCCACTGCCCTGAGCCAGGACTCTGCGGAGCTGACGATTGGCAGCACACTCCAGCTCACATTAAGCCCGACAAACAAAAAGGTGACATGGTCATCTTCCAACCGGGCGATTGTGACCGTTAACAGAAATGGCCTGGTCAAGGCATTGCGTACAGGAGAAGCTACCGTAACCGCTCTTTACAAAGGACAGAAATTTACCTGCGATATCACAGTCAAGGATATAGAATGTAGCCATGAGGATACCGAAGAAGTGATCTTACGGGATGCCACCTGTACCAAAAACGGCCTTGAAGCAGTCAGATGCATAGAATGCGGGAAAGACCTTGATATGATCACCATCCCGGCTACAGGACACGAATGGGAAACCGTTGTATCCAAAAAGGCAACCTGCGACAAAGACGGGGTATCTTATGAGAAATGTGCCAACTGCGGTACGAAGAAGCGTGGCTCCGAAGAAGTGATCGAAGCATCCGGTCATAAGTTCACCTACAAGATTGTCCGCAGAGCAACAACATCCAGGACTGCACTTGTCCAGGAATCCTGCAGTGTATGCAAAAAGAAAGGGGCTAGCAAGGTATATCCTGCCATTGAGTTCAAGCCACAGTTGAACTTAAAAGCCAAAACACTCCCGGCAGGAAACGAAGTAAAAATCCTGATCAGGGACGAATCCGGCTCTGTTTTAAGCTGCTCTAAAAAATTATCTGATATGGATAAGGCATATTACGGAAAGGTGATCAAATGGTCCTCATCCAATCCGGATGTTGCCACTGTAGACAGCGAAGGAAACGTTACAGCCGTAAGCCCTGGAACTGCAAAGATTTCCGTAAAATACTATACTAAAACTTTAAGCTGTATCATCACAGTAAGATAAGCAATACAACAAGGTAAACAAAAAGAAGCTTTCCAGTATTTGGAAGGCTTCTTTTTTTAAGGATCATAGCTTCAGCGTGATCTCCGGGCATGTCACCTGATATGTCCATCCATATTCCAGACATACCCTCCGCAGCAGGCATTCCGGACTGCTTATTCCGTCATCCTTCATCTGCTTAACTGCATTCTTTAAAACAGACACGATAAAGTTTCTGGAAAACGTATCCGGTGCCGTAAGGGTGGCAAAACATTGATCCGTTTCGGATAACAGCTTCACCCTGTGGTCCAGATCCCCGCTTGCTAAGGATATCTCTACCGTAAAGATGTCTTCTGCTTCAAACACCCACTCGGTCAAAAGGGATGCAGCTGTCCGTACCAGACGGCTGATTACCTTTCCATCAACCAGAAGTTCCCCTTTCATTATAGGGCTGGAACAGGAGGTGTTCACATATAGCTTAAACGCTCTCCCGTTTCTGAGAGTCGCACAAAGCACCTCTTCATCTGCAACGGTCTGTGTCCTGAGCAATCCGTTTACCCAGCTTTCCCAGCTCCTGCTCACCCTCACCCAGCTGCGTGATAATACCGCGGTATCCATTAATGTTTCCATAAAAAATTTCTCCCTTCATTTTTTTACTAATATGGACTTTGACAGGGAAAACAAAAAAAGTGAATTCGAATTCACTTTTTAAAAGAGGATGTCCCGGCAGGATCACCCGCCAGGACCAAGTATGAAAAAGAAAAAAGTGTTCCGGTTTTTACCGGCACCCTTAATATGATGAAAAAATTAAATTTGTGCTTTCATGTTTTCCATATAAGAGGCTATATGCGGTGCCGTTTCACGCAGCCCATCCGGATCACTGAAGCTCAGCCGGAAAGCTTCTGCGAAGTATTCCATTCTTGTCGATGTGTTCTGGTCGGATATATGGTACTTCTCCTTCAGTGCAGGCATCTCAGCTTCCATGGAGTCTACAACCGTCTGGCTGTCCGACATAAATGAATCCGAATTAAAGTCGTTAAAGTCTATGATATGCCCCAGTTCATGGTAAACAGCCTGGCTGAGTCCTTCCTTATTAGCTCTTAAAAACAACAGCCTTTCACAGACACCATTCCCCTTGCTCAAATGCGTCAGTCCATCCGTGATGGTATTTTCAGACAGTGTCCCGTCATAGGACTGTCTCGGATTATCGCAGACACAGATATCATACGGCTCCAGATACTTTAAATACTTTGCCTCCATGTTGTTATACATATCATATACATATCCGACATAGCGGGAAGCTTCCTCTGAATCACTCCTTATTGACAGGTCACATTTATATTCTTTTGCCAAATAGCCTCCCCAGACATATCCCATGTCCGTACGTGCCCATGTCCCGTCATCGCTGAGGATATTGACCTTTTCTCCCTTTTTGTACTTCCCTGCAATTTCGCTGTTCTTATCAGGGCTTTTACGGATATTAAGGTTTACCACCGCATATCCTGTCTCTTTTGGTATCGCCGGTTTCACTGCATCCATGACAGATATAAGTTCGACTGTAGGCAGTGGCTCCGCAGAGACGGGCACACTTAAGCATCCTGCCATTACCGCGCATAAAAAAATTCTTTTAAACCTCATAATATCTCCTTTCTGATTTTTTTTTGCGCCGATAATATGACCGAAAAATGCTCCTTCGTGCTACAAAAAAAAGAGCTGCTTGGCACAGCTCTTATCTGCGGAAACGCTTTAAGATTTTTTTAAACCCGCTTTCTTTTTCGGGAGGCTTTTCGCTCTTTTCTTCATGGAGGATACGCTCCTCACATATTTTGCATACCATCCCGCTTCCTTCCGGAATGATCTCTCCGCAGCAGACACATCGATCTTCCATACAAATACCTCCAAAATTATTTTCTTAATACGAACCTGATCTTATCCGACTCCGCGGACTCCTCTAATCCTCAACGGTACGGGCCAGAATCAATCCCGGCCCGTTCTTTCTTATTTGTATTTTTTCACAGATACTCCGCTGACTTCTGTTCCAGTCTCGATCGGGATCATCAGATATTCCCTTCCATCGATTTTCTGGCGTTTGACGATCTGCGCTCTTTCCGGATCTACCTCAATGGATACCCCTGCGGTTTCAATATGTACTTTCTTCGGAAGGATATTCTCCAGTACAAGCGCCCCGTCCTCTCCCACAGTGGAATCAAACACATCCGCGGCATCCTCCGTATCCGATATCCCACAGTCACTGAGTAACGCCATCATCTCTTTTTTATTAACGGAAGCAGGCATCACACTGTCTGCATTTGACCCTGCAATGTCAAAAAGCATGGTCTGGATCTTCTCTGCCTGGTCGTAATCACAGTTTAATTTCTCCGCCATTTCCTTAAAGGAACTTAACTGTTCTTCTGAATTTAACGGAAGCAGGCATCCGGTCAGTTCCCTTGCAAAATCCCTGCGGAGGCATTTACAGGATTTCCCGTAATACAGCGCAGCATGAAGATCTGTACCCCTGTCATTAAATGCCGGGAATAAGATCCCGTTATCTGGTTTGCCTATCACCCAGCCTTTTTTCCTGTCGGAGATGCAGCTCTTTTCCGGATCATAGCAAAGTTCCGGTTTATCAAACTTTGCAGGACAGAAACAAATATGAAGGAAATGATATACCTCTTCAGATGCATCCGGGATCGTATCTTCATCCATGCCCTTTCCCGGAATATCATAGGTTCCTTCTGCCGCCAGGATCAGGTAGCTTTCCGGATTGTCATAAGTTTCCATTACCCTGTCATAGAAGGCATCCAGAAGCCCTTCATCCATCTTGCTGTTCAAAAGCTTACAAAACGCATCCTGAGTCCCGCCTTCTGCTTCCTGCTTTAACGGAAACTCCATATTGAACAGCTTTCCGCCGATCTTTCCGGTCAGGGAACTTTTCAGGATATCGAAATACTTTTCCAGTTCCTCTTCCGGCAGTTCAAATGGGGAAATATTAAAACTTAATACCTTGTTCTTATCCTTATCAACATAGCATCCAGCTATCTTACCAATGCAGCTGTACTCCGGCTTATACTGTTTCTTAATCTCCGCAATCTCTTTTTTGTTCACAATAAAACCCTCCTGTTTTCTCTGTCTGTTTTCTGTCATATCGGGATGCCGAAACCATAAGGCAGCAGTCGACAAACCCCAAAACAACAAATGCGGACAGGATCATTATTTTTCCGATCATATATATCCTCCTCTCAGTTAACTACAGTTATAGTATGATAAATCAGCTCATAGATATTTCTGTGCGAAAAAAGCAGCACATCTATGCTGCTTTTTCCTTCTTTCTGTAGTCGTTTTTTATTCGAATACAACAGCTTTCATCTCACCATTTGGTACCTTTCGACTACCCGGCGTATCCGGCCTGCAGTACCAACGCCTTCGCACGTTCCGCTCTCATCCACCAATTGTGCAGAAAGAAGCCGAAAAAACAAAGAGCAAAAGAAACCGTCTTACTTCATAAAACACCACGACCTCTCCGGCATATGCCGGATGACCTTACAGCCGGGTTTCCCCATTCAGATCTTTCATCTTTCATCAGGCCGCAGACCTTACAGGTTTTCCTGACAGGGAATCTTTTGTTCCTGCATAAGCAGAATGATTTCATTCTTATCGGCATCCGTAATATGACAAAAATTATTTTTCATCATATTAATGTCAGCAGTTAATGCTGAAAAAATACAGAAAGGATTTAAAAATATGAGCGATTTCATAAACGAACCAGAAGAAATGGAGCCTGTAGAGATTGAAGGAACTGAGGAAACAGCCGGGGAAGTAACAGACAGTACAGAGGAAACTCCTACTGCGGAGACAGTCAGCAAATTCAGAGAACTGACTTCTAACAGGATGAAGATGATCGGGCAGCAGCTTTTCCAGATGAAAAAGATCCCGGAAAAAAGAGGAATTGATTATTCCAGGGAGGATGTAGAGAAGATCTTTGCTTACTTAAGAAACGAGATCGACAAATGCGAAAGTGAATTTATCAAAAAATTTGACGAAAAGAAAGCAGACAAGTTTGACTTTGATTTCAAATTCTAAGATTCATTACAGAGCTATTATTTCTTGAAAAGTAAATTTGAATTCACTTTTTAAGGAAATTTTTTAAAAAAGGTTGCCAAACAGCAGCCTTTTTTAGCTTTCCTCTTGAAAATATTAAAAGCAAAACCCAAAAACAATACTTTTCTTTAATTACTTTGGCGGTAATATATCAGCTTAATATTGTCCAGCTGGCTTACCTGTTTTTAAGTACAAAAATATCCGCGGCACCACAAGGTTTTCCGCGGATAAAAAAAAGTTAAAAAACACACTCACTTCTATTTGCTAAGCCGAAAATAGTTATTCTTCTGCCATACACTCCAGACGGATCTTATCCGCGGAGGCACATCCGAATTCTTCACAGAAAGCCAAAGCAAGCTCTTCGTCTGTATCATAGCCTTCCACATACCACAGGCCTTTTGATTTTCCAGATACAAACACCTCATAGATCATATCTGAGCAAATATGATCGCAGTAGGAGAAGTCGTTCAGATATTCATGGATGTACTCACAGTATTTTTCATTAATACCGTGGAAACTAATGCAGTGGAAACATTCCTGGCAGGTGGCCGGACGTATCAGCTTTTCTTCATCCTCTCCGCTTTCAGAATATACCGCTTCGATACATTCATATTCCGTTTCGCCATTACCTTCGCAATACCTGTCGTATGCCTGCTCAGCAAGCTGCTGAGAATCTTCCGGAGCAACATCAAAGTCCTCCTCCAATGTTTTTCTCATGAAATTTGTAACAAACTCTGCATGAGCAGACGCCAGTTCTTCTGATGTTAATTCGATTTCTTTTCCTTCTCTTACAATCTTCATAATATTTTTCTCCTTTATTTTTATTCCGGCAGTTTCACAATATCCCAGATCTGCCATTCTATTCCGGTATCTACGACAACCTGATCGTAGTACTCCGTATACTCACCGTCCTTAAAGTCTGCACACACCTTTTTGGCACTGTTTTTGGCATATTCCGCACATTTGTCATAGGTTCCTACAAAAAGAACCTCAAAACCTACTCCCTCATATGCATGATACCAGATACAGGCATACTCTCCTTTCGGTTCGTACGGCAGGACTTCCATTACATGGAAACAGTTTTCTTGTGACTGATCCAGACGGAAGGAATTAGGCTTTTCATCCAACGTATAAACTTCCTTGTACTCAAGTTTTCCGTTCCCGAGCATGGGATCAAAAGGAAGTTCCTTAAAGCAGGATTCCTTTCCTTCCTCCAGAGTATCGAAAAACTCATATCTGGCTTCCGTATAATTCTCGTCATCCAGATCACATCGGACGAATTCCAGAGCTTGCTGAAATAGATACCGTTTTTCACCCGGATTTCAATCGCTTTGAACGCAGCATCCAGAGCTTCATTGTAGGATGTATTTTTGTTGCTGGAATTTTTAAAGAAGATATACGCGCAATCCTGCAACACCTTATTCTTTTTTACTTCCTCATACAACAAACTTCCGATACCACCTCGGCTCTTGACAGCTTCGAGAAAATCCTGAATGAAGTACTCTTTTTTTACAATTTCATAAGCTTTTTTAATTCTGTATTCATAGCGTTCTCCTTTTCTTTAGTGTTGTATTTTCGATTCTCAGAATCAGATAAATTGTTTTTTAACAGCTTCATTTTTTAAATCTCCTTTCGTTTTTGATCAAAAATAATATGGAGAAAAACACCTTTAAATGATTTTTTGCATATTATCGAAAAATCACAGGAGGTATATGTGCAATGAAGTTTAAGAAATGGATTCCGGAAATGATGCTCGGGGCAATGATGGCTGCTATGGTGACAGTACCGGTAATGGCAGATAATATTAATTCTGGTAGTACCCCCCCCCGA
>ERZ839823.2828-NODE-2828-length-12410-cov-2.701174_pt1 | contig 12410 bp, 15 predicted proteins | sample MGYA00519862_ERZ839823 | MGnify/ENA primary metagenome ERZ839823 (study PRJEB31850, sample SAMEA3708853) | human gut metagenome | biome: human gut; feature: human-associated habitat; material: faeces | place: China | collected 2014 ...
CAGGCGGAAAAGACCCGCTGTTTGGGCATGTTGACGGTTTTCAGATAGGCCCTAATTGGAGTTCAGTATAAAAGCGTATTAAATTACTCAAAAAGCCTCTGCTGCATCCTGAACAGTGCAGCAGAGGCTTTCATGCGTATTATGGATTTTCACCGTTTGATTGACCTTAGCGTAAAATTGCGCAAGAACAGGCACAGCGGATTTGAACTGTACCCCCATTTGCCAGTCAGCTCTTTTTGCGTCACCGCAGGGGGTATTCCGTGAAGGATTTCATGGTCAGATCGATGTGCTTATATGAATTGATGATCTCCCAAGCCTGATCTTCCCGTATGGTTTTTCCATCCTGTCCGGCAAACGCGTGACCCCAATACAGGGTGTATGGGTCGCGGACGACTTTTTCAATGAACTCGGCCTCTTCCGCGCCGCAGCGGTAGAAACCATAGTATCTGCGCCCGGTATCATCCCATATTTCGCACTCTTCCAAAATGTTGCCCTCGCAGATGTACGAGATGCCGCTCGCATAATCCTTCAGCTCTCCATCCAGAATTGTGAAAATCTTCATATCCGTACCGTCCGGCTCTTTTGTAATCAGTTCCTGAACCCCGTCCCCGTTCAGATCCATGAGGGTGTACGCAAAGTCTTCCCCATTGCTGAAACGATCCAGAACATTCGCAATATACGCCGCGTAGGGGTCAGAGTAGGCGACATAGGTATAGGGCTGACCAAATTTCACCAGCGGCAGCCACTGTATTTCCTCCTGTGGATGGGCGTCCATGATGCTTCTGGCTTCCGCTTCCGAAATAGGCTGTATGTTTTCGGTGCTGCCATCCAGACTTCTGTACCATTTGTCCTTTATCGTATCGTGGACGACCCCGGTCAGGAATTCCGCGCTTTCCGGATTTGCCCGAATTGTATTGGTCAGTCTGGAAAAGTTCTTCCGTATACACCTCAAAAACGCCCTTCTCACATGGAACAAACGACCCCATACCAATCCATGTGGCTCCGCTGATGTCAAAATAGTGGTAGGATTCTCCGTCCTTCATGGAAAGGATATCCAAGCCTCCGATAATCAGTTCCTCAACGCCGTCGCCGTTCAGGTCATACAGAATATAAGACAACCATTCTGACCCGGATATTTCCAGCCGATACTTCACGAATTCCTGATATCCCAAGGTATATTTCTTATCGTGTTCGGCACGGGCATCCGCTCTTTCCGCTTCGTAGGCGGCCTTGGCGTCCGCCTTGTATTTCTCCACCTGCTCCATGGTCGTGGGGTGGGGCTGGATGGACAGGTCAAACAGCTCCGCAAGCTGTTCCAGCGCCGCCCGGGTCATCGGGACCTCCTTGCCGTCCACCAGTATTTTGGAATCCAGATCGATCGTGATGAACGCGTCCGGCAAGTCCGCGAAGATTTCGGCTGTGTCCTCGTTCAGCACCAGCAAAACCGTTTTCCCGTCCCGGCGGGTATAGTCCCACTCGTCATAGTCCTTGGATTCCAGCATGGCGCCGGTGCTGGGGTCAAAATAGTCTTTCAAAGAATACCGGACGGATACCCAGCTTTTCTCCCATTTCCAGTCTCCAAAATCCCCGGTGATGCGCATATCCATGTGGAAGGTGCCCTCCAGATGAAAGCTGCCGCCCTCGTATGCCACCTGAACATTGGGTTCGTCGTAGATTAGCCCAGTCAGTCCAAGAGAATTGAGCGGAACGCTCCCTTCATACCGATCCAGTTGAATGATGGTGGACAGCAGCTTCAAATCGTATTTTTCCACGATTTCGTTCAGTTTGTCCACCATTTCCGGGCTGTAGCAGTCGTAGGTGAAGTAATAGTTTTCCGGGATGTCCCATGGATGACCGGATTTCATGGCCAAATCCGACTCAATCATGACCGTCGAATCCTGATCGTATGAGTTCTTGAAGGCTATCCATTCTTTGAGCGCTTCCATATTGGTTCCCTGCCGGGAAAGCAATGTGATTGGCTCATGGCTCGCCATGGGAATGGCTTCGCCGTTCTCGTCATACTCCGTGGGAATGTAGAAGCTGAACTCCCCCACTTTCAGGCTCTGCATTCTGAGAACGTAGACCACCGCCCACCAGCAGCAGCGCAAGGGCGATCACCGCCGCAATGAGCCACAGTTTTCGTTTGGGCAGAGCGCGAACCTCCCGCTGCCCCTGCCGGAATTCCCCGGCGCTGACAACGAATTTGTCCCGCACGTTGTTGAGTCCCGTCATCAAATCCATTGCGTTCATACGTATCCCTCCTCGCTGAGCCGTTTACGAAGCTTATTCCGGGTTCGGTGGAGCATGGATGTGACCTTGCTCTGACTGAATCCCGTAATTTTCACGATCGTATCAATGGAATCCATGTACCAGTAGCGGCTCAGGAACACGTTGCGTTCCGTTTCCGGCAAGCCTGTCAGAAAATCGTTGAGAATGCGGGTCAGCTCCCGCTGGGAAACCGTCGCTTCCAGTGTGTTCTCGTCCATGCACTCCCCCAGCTCATCCAGTGCACAGATCATTTCCTTGCCGCCCCGCTTCTGGGCGCTCTGTTTGCGCCAGCGGTCGATGGAGATATGCCGGGTGATTTTTCCAAGAAATGCGCTAAAAATGTTGGGTTTTCGGGGCGGAATGGTGTTCCACGCCGTCAAATATGTATCGCTGACGCTTTCCTCCGAGTCCTCGCGGGAGGAAAGAATGTTGTAAGCGATGGCGTAGCAATACCCGCCGTATTTTTTGTCCGTTTCCGTGATAGCCTGTTCCGATCGTTCAAAGAACAGATCAATAATGCCCTGATCCTCCACGGGATCACCTCCTGTTGTCTGTCTCGCTTGGGGTTTCACTTATATAGGCGTAAAAAGGGAGGGTTTCATTGCATGGGATTTCAAAATTTTTTACATTTTTGTTATTTTATCATCCACCGCAGCGAAAAACAAGCTGTCCTCTCCCCTGCCTGCTGAAATCGCGCATTTCCCCTATTGACAAGAGTCCGCTTTCGGACTATAATACGCAAGAGTCCGTAACCGTACTCTTTTTTCATGTTCAGGAGGGTACTATGAACACAGCCTATCTTATTCAGCAAATCGAGCAGCTTCTGCGGGAACAGGATTCCATTTATCACAACACTGCAGTCCGCTTCGGCCTGTCCGATACGGCCATGCGGGTCCTGTATCTCGTCTCGGAAACTGACGAGGTGCTGACCCAGCAGGATTTATGCCGTCAGAATTTTTCTGCCAAGCAGACAATTCACACAGCCATCAACGGCCTTGTGAAAAACGGCTTCGTGGAGCTGATCCCGATTCCTGGCACCCGCAATCACAAAAAAATCCTTCTGACGGCTTCCGGTCAGGCGCTGGCAGACAGGACGGTCAACCGTCTGAAGGAGGCGGAACAGCGGGCTTACAGCAGGATGTCCGAAGAAGATCTGCAAACCTATCTCGAATTGACAAGCCGCCTGACCAGCCACCTCCGGGAAGAAACGGACAGGCTGATTCAAAAGAAAAAATAACACCGGCCACGGCGGATTCCGCCGAATGCCGGTCAGGGAGAAAACAATGAAACAACAAATTCATACTGAACTCCAATTAAAATCTTAAAAAAGATTTTAATTGCCCGAAGGGCATGGAGTTCATATGAGACTTGTTTTGTGATTTCTTTCCTTATAAATCACAAAACAGGCAGCGCCATTAGGCGATGCCTTCCTGATTAAAATCAAGATTTTAATCAGGAAATAGTATTAAAAGCGAATTGACAGAAAAAACCTGCCGCCTGTGCAACACAGGCGGCAAGCTCCTTGCTTAACCAATTTTGTGGGCAGTCCCCTATTACAGACCGGCCTGCTCCAGCAGAGCGGGAACCTTGGACTCCCAGCCCAGAGACATGATGTGGACGCCCTGACAGTAGGGCTTGCACTCCCGGATGATGCGGGCAGCAATCTCCACGCCGGTGATACCGGCCTTGGTCTTCTCCTTGTCGGCCTGCAGCTCAGCGATCAGCTCGTCGGGGATGTGGACACCGGCAACGTTCTTATTCATGAACTTGCACATACCGGCAGACTTGGGAATGATGATGCCCACCTGGACGGGCTTGCCAAACTGCTTGGCAGCCTCCATGAACTTGATGAACTTCTCAGGCTCAAACACGGCCTGGGTCTGGAAAAACTCGGCGCCGGCCTTGACCTTGCGCTCCATCTTCACCAGCTGCGCGTCCACGGAGTCGGAGCAAGGGGACACGACAGCACCCTTGGCGAACTTGGGAGGCTCGCCCACCAGTGCATTGCCGCCCAGATCTACGCCGGTCTCCAGCGTGCTGGCAGCGTACAGCAGGGAGACGGAATCCAGATCGAACACGGGCTTGGCCTGGGGATGGTCGCCCAGCTTGGTGTGGTCGCCGGTGAGGCAAAGGATGTTGTCGATCCCCAGCATGGCGGCGCTGAGCAGGTCGGATTCCAGAGCAATACGGTTCCGATCACGGCAGGTCAGCTGGAAGATGGGGTTCAGTCCGGCATCCTTCAGCACCTTGCAGGTGGCGAGGGAACCCAGCCGCATGACGGAGGACTGGTTGTCAGTAACGTTGACAAAATGGACGCCGGTGAGGTACTTCTTCGCTTCCTCTACCATGCCGTCAATATGAATTCCTTTGGGAGGGCCGACCTCGGCAGAAACCACAAACTCACCGTTGTCAAACAGTTCAGTAATTCTCATAATTCTATACACTCCTGATTATTCAGATTCTTTGGCGGACTTGGTAGCCTCGTCGGTATTGAAATCGTGCATTTGGGTGGGGCAGCGCAGAACATCCAGACGACCCTGAGCCTTCAGACGCTGAATGATGCGCTCCCAGCCGCAGTCCATGGCGGGGTTGACCTCACACTTGCCGTTCTTGGTGCCGCCGCAGGGGCCGTTCACCAGACTCTTGGAGCAGGCGGTGATGGGGCAGATGCCGCCAGTCAGGTTCAGGAAGCACTCGCCGCACTGGCCGCAGTCGTATTCCAGCGGGGTCACGCCCTGGAAGCCGGGCAGCTCGATGGTGTCGCAGCAGGCGTAGACCGGCTTGTCCTCCAGCATCTGGGAGATGGTCTGCACGCCGACACCGCAGGAGAACACCAGCACGGCGATGGCGATCCGCCTCGGCGATCTTCGCCATGGGGGCGCGCAGCCGCAGCGCCAGCTCCTCGGGGTTGCAGACATAGTCGGTGGTGAGAATGCCCACGACCTTGCCCTCCTCCTGGAGCTTCTTCTGCAGAGCCTTAGCTTCCTCCTCAGGGAAGCCGACTTCCTTACAGCCGTGGCAGTTGATGATGAAGACCTTGCCGGAAGCCAGGGAGCCGATAACCTCTTCGGATTTCAGTTTTGTCATTAACATAAGTGTTCGTCCCCCTTACTTCTTCTTCAGCAAGGGCATGACCAGGCCCTTGGCAGCGTTGATCTTGGAAACCAGAGGAATCTTGGAAGAGCAGATGTACTCACAGCACTTGCAGGAGAAGCAGTCCATCACGTTCAGCTTCAGCAGGGTTTCCGCGTCACCCAGCTGGGCGTACTTGTAGATATCCAGAGGCGCCAGCTCCATGGGACATACGTCCATGCAGCGGCCGCACTTGATGCATTCTTTCTCCTCGGTGTGATCGGCGGCAATGGCGATAATGCCATTGGAGCCTTTGATGATGGGCACATTGGTGTCCTTGATGGGAGCGCCCATCATGGGGCCGCCCATTTTCAGCACCACGTCGTCGCCGGTGATGCCGCCGCAGTGATCGATGATCTCCTGCACGTTGGTGCCGAGCTTGACGATGTAGTTGCCGGGATTGCGGATGAACTCGCCGGTGACGGAGACCACACGCTCCACCAGAGGCAGACCCTTCTGGATGGCGTCGGAAATGGCCTTGGCGGTGGAGGTGTTGCTTACCACGCAGCCAACGTCGGCGGGCAGCTTGCCGCTGGGAACCTGACGGCCCATGACCTTCTTGATGAGCATTTTCTCAGCGCCCTCGGGGTACTGGGTTTTAGCGGCGCAGACACGGATGTTGTCGTAAGGCGCGACCTTTTCTTCCATCAGGGCGATGGCGTCGGGCTTGTTGTCCTCAATGAGGATGACGCCTTCCGGCGCGCTGACGGCCTTCATCATGGCACGCAGACCGAACACGATGTCGTCGGCGAATTCCAGCATGACCCGATGGTCGGCGGTCAGGTAAGGCTCGCACTCGGAGCCGTTGATCAGCACGGCGTCGATGGGCTTGCCGGGCTTCAGCTTTACGTAAGTGGGGAACGTCGCGCCGCCCATGCCCACGATGCCCTTCTCCTTGACGATCTCGACGATCTCGTCGGGGGTCAGTTCCTCGAGGGGCTTGTTGGGGACCACGGACTCGTGCAGCGTATTCTTGCCGTCGTTCTTGATGACGACACTCATGATGCCGGGGCCTTTGTTGGGATGGGTATGGGGTTCCACCGCGATGACCGTGCCGCTGACGCTGGAATGCACGGGGGCGCTGATGAAGCCCGCCTGCTCACCGATGAGCTGCCCCACCTTCACAGTGTCGCCGGGCTGAACCACGGGGTTCGCCGGTGCGCCGATGTGCATGGCCAGAGGAATGATAACGGTATCGGGTTCGGGGAACTTCTGAAGCGCAAGGTGCTCCGTGAACTCCTTATTCTCCGTGGGATGGACGCCGCCGTAGAAGCCCTCGTACCGCTTGGCACGCGCCTCGGCTACGTAAGCCTTGATCTCGTCCACATTGGTCACGGAGTAGTCCCGCAGCTGAATGGGCTGATCCAGAAATTCCTTGGTACGACCCTGCTTTTCCAGACGCTGGTAAATCTTTTCCCATGCGCAGTCCTTCTTGGGGTCGATCTCGCATTTGCCGTTCTTCGCGCCGCCGCACTGGCCGTTGACCAGACTCTTGGAGCAGTCCACGATGGGGCAGATGCCGCCGGTGACGTTCAGATAGCACTGGGCGCAGGCGCCGCAGGTCTTCTTCGTCAGGGCCATGCCATGATGGCCGGTGTAATTGAGGGAATTGGTTGCCGTAAACACGGGAACGGACTCCAGATCCGCCACGGTCTGCACGCCCAGACCACAGGAAATGACGACCACGTTCTCAGTGCCTTCGGGTACGATACCTGCCAGCTTCTTCTCGGTCTGAACCTTATTGCACAAGAAGTCCACTTTTACCGTACCGGTGATGTGCTTGCCCTGCTCCTCGGCAATGGCCGCAAAGCTGTCGCACTCCGGCTCTTCGGTCGTGTTGAACTCCTTGAAGCACTTGTTGCAGGCGACAACAAAGAAGTTATCCTTCCCGGCAAGCAAGCCTTCCAACTCTTCCCTGCTCTTCAACACATACTTGGTATAATCCACCAAATACCACCTTCTTATCGTTTTGTTGTCCGTTTATACGCAAACGACCACCATTGGATTATACCATACGCTCCATGCAAATGTCCAGCATTTTCCCATCTTTTTTCAGCAATTTCCCTTATTTCTCCTTTATTAGTTAGCATTCGCTAACTTATGCAGGCGGGCATTCCGGCACTCAGGCCGGAACCACGCGATTCAAAAACGTGCTTTGACTCCCCCGGTTGGAAGAGCCAAAGCACGTTAAAGCGGGATTTTCCCACTGTCTCAATATTTTTTGCCGAAATACAGCTTGAATGCCAGGGTCATCAGACTGACCAATAAGACTGTTACCAGCAGCGTAAGGCTGACGGTCACGCTGAAATACCCCGCCACGATAACCGCCGCCAGTCCCAGAATCAGGGTTGCCCGCATGGCAGCGCACAGGGCGTTGGTATAAATCTGCTTCTGGCGCTCGTCACCTTCCTTAACATATTGCTGTTTCAGCTTTTTCTCATCCTTCAGAGCGCGGAGGTTCCGGATCAGGCCGAACAGCAGCATCGCCAGAATGCCGATGCTGGCGCCGGAAATGAAGCCGCGCCACAGGGACTGCCAGTGACCGTCTCCGACGGACGGCGCCAGCTTCACGACTCCGGCTTCGCCCAAAAAGCCCAGTACGGAGAACAGGGCAAGCGCGACGCACCCGATGGCAAAAACCACATTCTGCAATTTGAGTTTTTCACGATAGGTTTCCATAGTTTATTCCTCCAAATCCGAGAAGTCAAACACTTCTTCAATGGTCAGCCCGAAATAGTGGGCAATTTTGTAGGCCAGGGGCAGCGAGGCAGTGTACTTCCCTACCTCAATCGAGGTAATGGTCTGCCGGGTAGTCCCCACGGCGTCCGCCAGTTCCTCCTGAGACAGCTTGTTCTTCTTTCGCAGTTCGCGGATATTCGTTTTCATAAACACTCCTTCGATTTCCCCGCGCGTCCGCAGAGAAAATGCTAAGTTAACTTTGCAAATAAAGTATAGCATGCTTTGCAAAATTTGTCAAGCACGCTTTGCAGAAAATCGCAGAAACTATTACGACAGGGTACCCCCCTTGGCTCTCCCTCTGGGAGAGCTGTCACCGAAGGTGACTGAGAGAGCCTTGCCCCCCTGTTTCCCCTCTCCGTCCTCGCTGCGCTCGGCCACCTCTCCCATAGGGAGAGGCAAGGGGTACTCACATTACATTAAATTATACAGGAACAGGCACAGTAGATTAACCTACTGTGCCTGTTAACTGTCTGATACGCCCCGCCTGTTGCAGCGGGATCTTCGATATATAGGGAATTACTTTCCGGGCTTGAAGGAATCCTTCAGGCTCACGGAACGGTTGAACACCAGATGGCCGGGGGCGCAGTCCTTGCTGTCCGGGCAGAAGTAGCCCAGACGCATGAACTGATAGGACGCGGGCGCCTTGGCGTCCCGGAGGCTGGCCTCCACCTTGCAGCCGGTGAGGACTTCCAGAGACTTCTCGTTCAGGCAGGCCAGAAAATCCTTGCCCGCCGCGTCGGGATCGGGGTCGTTGAACAGATTGTCGTACTGTCTGACCTCCGCGTCGCAGCAGTTCTCCGCATCCACCCAGTGAATGGTCGCGCCCTTGACCTTCCGGCCGTCGGCGGGGTCGCCGCCCCGGCTTTCGGGATCGTAGGTGGCCAGAATCTCCACCACGTTACCGTTTTCATCCTTGACGCAGCCGGTGCAGGTGATGAGGTACGCGCCCTTCAGGCGGCACTCCGGCCCGTTGGGGTACAGGCGCTTGTACTTGGGGATCGGCTCGGCCAGGAAATCGTCCTGCTCGATCCACAGGTGCCGGGAGAAGCTGACCTCCCGTGTACCGTCCTCGGGACGGTTGGGGTTATTTTCCACGGTGACCATCTCGGATTTGCCCTCGGGATAGTTGGTGATGGTGAGCTTCACAGGCTTCAGCACCGCCATGACCCGCTGGGCAGTCTCGTTCAGGTCTTCCCGCAGGCAGAATTCCAGAAATGCGTAGGGAATGGTGTTGGGAGACTTGGCCACGCCCACCCGCTCACAGAAGTTGCGGATGGACTTGGGGGTATAGCCCCGGCGGCGCAGACCGCAGAGGGTGGGCATCCGGGGGTCATCCCAGCCGGAAACATAGCCGTTCTCCACCAGCGCTCTGAGCTTCCGCTTGCTGAGCACGGTGTGGTCGATGCCCAGTCTCGCGAACTCGATCTGCCGGGGATGATGAGGTACGGAGACATGCTCCACCACCCAGTTATAAAGAGGACGGTGGTTCTCAAATTCCAGAGAGCACAGAGAATGGGTAATGCCCTCCAGCGCGTCCTGAATGGGGTGTGCAAAGTCGTACATGGGGTAGATGCACCACTTGTCTCCCTGACGGTGGTGGTGCATATGGCGGATGCGATAGATGACCGGGTCGCGCATATTGAAGTTGCCGGACGCCAGATCGATCTTTGCCCGGAGGGTATAACGGTTGTCCTCAAATTCTCCGGCGCGCATTCTGGCAAACAAATCCAGACTTTCCTCAATGGGGCGGTCGCGGTAAGGGGAAACAGCAGGGGTATTCAGGTCGCCCCGGTACTCCTTGAACTGCTCCGGCGTCAGCTCGCAGACGTAGGCCAGCCCCTTCTTGATCAGCTCCACCGCATATTCGTAGTCCTTCTCAAAATAGTCGGAGCCGTAGTAGAAGCGGTCGCCCCAGTCGAAGCCCAGCCAGTGGATGTCCTCCTTGATAGCCTCCACGAACTCCACATCCTCCTTGGTGGGGTTGGTGTCGTCCATGCGGAGGTTGCACAGGCCGTTGTACTTCTCGGCGGTGCCGAAGTCGATGATCAGCGCCTTGCAGTGGCCGATATGCAGATAGCCGTTGGGTTCCGGCGGAAACCGGGTATGGACGGTCTGACCCGCAAACTGCCCGCCGGGGGCGATGTCCTCGTCGATGAATGCGTGGATAAAGTTTTTGCTTTCAGTCATTTCAGCCATGATAATCCCTCTCATTTCCTTGGGTTTTTCCAATTACCAGACATTATACCCTACTGTTTCCAGTTTTGCAACCAAAAATCCCGCCAGAATCCATCTTTTCCAAGGGGCGCGCTGTGTGGAAATTACACAGAAGGCCTCGCATTGTGAAAAATCGGAAAACATTTTAAGAAATCTTAAATTAGTAGTTGTCAATTTGGGCTGGATACGCTAGAATAGGAAAGGATATGAAGATAAGGAGTGATTTCATTTTGCCTGAGCTTAAATATAAGCGCATCCTGCTGAAAGTCAGCGGCGAGGCTCTCGCCGGGGACGCACATCGGGGGCTTGATTTTACCATTGTGAACGAGCTTTGCAAATCCATCAAAACCTGCGTGGACATGGGCGTCCAGATTGGTCTGGTCATCGGCGCCGGAAACTTCTGGCGGGGCGTCAAGGACGGCGCGGATAAGATGCAGCGTTCTCACGCCGACTCCATGGGAATGCTTGGTACGGTGATGAACGCCATTGCCGTGGCCGATGCCCTGAACCGGCACGGCATGGATGCCCGCGTTCTCAGCGCCGTGGAGATGAACAAGTTCGCTGAGTACTTTACCCGCGACCTTGCCGAGCGGTACTTAAATGAGGGGAAGGTCGTCCTCTTTGCCGCCGGTACCGGCAACCCCTACTTCTCCACCGACACCGGCGCGGTGCTCCGGGGCGTGGAGATTGAGGCCGACGCCGTGCTGATGGCGAAGAACGTGGACGCCATTTATTCCGCCGACCCCGCCAAAGACCCCACAGCCGTCCGCTACTCCAGCCTGACCTATGGCGAGGTGCTGGCGAAGAATCTGAAGGCCACAGACATCACCGCTATGGCGCTGGCTATGGACAACGACATGACCATGGTCTGCTTTGGCCTGAATGAAGAAAACAGCATCGTCCGCGTGGTTCGCGGCGAAGAGATCGGTACTACCGTAAAAAATCATTTCTAAGGAGGAACACACAATGACCGTCGATTTCAAAGAATATTCCCGGAGAATGGACAAGGCTCTGGAGCATCTGGACGAGGAATTCGCCTCCGTCCGCGCTGGCCGCGCCAACGCAAAGGTTCTCGATCGGATCACCGTGGAATACTATGGCAGTGAAACGCCCCTGAACGGCGTCGCCACCATCTCCACCCCCGACGCCCGCACCCTGATTATTCAGCCCTGGGACACCAAGCTGCTCAAGGACATCCAGAAGGCCATCCAGACCTCCGATCTGGGCATCAACCCCCAGAACGATGGCCGCGTCATCCGTCTGGTGTTCCCCCAGCTCACCGAGGAGCGCCGTAAGGATCTGGCCAAGCAGGTCAAGAAGTATTCCGAGGAAGCCAAGGTCGCCATGCGCAACATCCGTCGGGACGGCATGGACTATGTCAAGAAGCTGAAAAAGAACAGCGAGATCACCGAGGACGACCAGAAGAAGGCCGAGAAGGATTTACAGGATCTGCTGGACAAGAACATCAAGCGCGCCGACGCCGCTCTTGCCGCCAAGGAAAAGGAACTGATGGCGATTTAACGCCGTCAGCCAAAACAAAGCACCCCTGCTGGCGGCTGGAAGCAGCCGCCAGCAGAAATTGCTTTTTTATCTTCGCATATCTGTTCACTAACCATTTAGAAAGAGGTGCTTTATGGCACTTTCGCAAAACTCTCCCCCGCCCCGGCATATTGCCATCATCATGGACGGCAACGGCCGCTGGGCAAAGCAGCGGGGTCTGCCCCGCACCGCCGGTCACGCCGCAGGCGCGGAAGCCTTCCGGCGGATCGCCAACTACTGCCGCACCCTGGGTGTGGAATATCTGACGGTATACGCCTTTTCCACGGAGAACTGGAAGCGCTCGGCGGAAGAAGTGGCGGGAATCATGAAGCTGCTGCGCCGGTATCTGGAAGAGGCGCTGCGGGACATGGAAAAGAACCGGGTAAAATTCCGCTTTTTCGGCGACCTGACCCGTCTCAGCCCGGAGCTGCAAGCGCTCTGCCACGACGCGGAAAGCCGCTCGGAGGACTACGACGTGCAGGTGAATTTCTGCCTGAACTACGGCGGGCGGGATGAAA
>ERZ839823.2832-NODE-2832-length-12374-cov-2.599562_pt1 | contig 12374 bp, 9 predicted proteins | sample MGYA00519862_ERZ839823 | MGnify/ENA primary metagenome ERZ839823 (study PRJEB31850, sample SAMEA3708853) | human gut metagenome | biome: human gut; feature: human-associated habitat; material: faeces | place: China | collected 2014 ...
AAGAAGCGGAAGAGATTGTATATTCTTATCTTCCGGCAGAGGAAGGGCATCAGAAAACGATCTTTGAAGCGATGAATTACAGCGTGAAGGCAGGCGGCAAACGCCTTCGTCCGATTCTGATGCGTGAGGTATACCGTCTGTTTGGCGGTCAGGGAAAAGAGATTGAGCCGCTGATGGCGGCGATCGAGATGATTCATACATCTTCCCTGATTCATGACGATCTTCCATGTATGGACAATGACGAGTACCGCCGTGGAAAAAAGACGACCTGGGTTGCATATGGGTATGATATGGCAGTTCTGGCGGGAGATGCCCTTCTGATCTACGCGATCGAGACGGCGGCAAAGGCATTTGCGATGACACCGGATGCGGCAAAGGTGGGACGCTGTATCCAGATTTTATCCGAAAAAACGGGTATTTACGGCATGATCGGCGGTCAGACGGTTGATGTGGAACTGACGAATCAGCCGATTCCGAAGGATAAGCTGGATTTTATCTACCGTTTAAAGACGGGAGCACTTTTGGAGGCTTCGATGGTGATCGGAGCCGTGATGGCGGGCGCGAGCGAAGCTGAGTGCGGGACAGTAGAGCGTATGGCGGCGGCGATCGGTCTGGCGTTCCAGATCCAGGATGATATTCTCGACGTTACCAGCAGCCAGGAGGTGCTTGGAAAACCGGTTCTGAGCGATGAGAAAAACAATAAAACCACTTATGTGACATTGGAGGGAATCGAGAAATCGAAGCATGATGTCAAACAGCTTTCGGAGACGGCGGTTGATATTCTCTATTCCCTGCCTGGAAAGAATGAATTCCTCGAAGAGCTGATCGAGATGCTGGTCAGCCGTGAAAAATAAAAAATCCAATCGAAGACCGGGGACGACAGCGGATGTGGAAAACGGTTTGGGGGATGAAAGAATGGTATTAGATACGATAAAAGGACCGGAGGATGTAAAACGGTTGAGCGAGGAAGAACGCAAGGAACTGGCGGCGGAAATCCGCGAGTTTCTGATCGAGACGACAAGCCGGACAGGCGGTCATTTGGCATCCAATTTGGGAGCGGTGGAGCTGACAATGGCACTGCATCTGTTTTTGAATCTGCCGGAGGATAAGATTATCTGGGATGTAGGGCACCAGTCCTATACGCACAAGATTTTAAGCGGGCGGAAGGATAATTTTGATGGACTGCGCCAGTATGGGGGCTTGAGCGGTTTCCCGAAGCGGAAGGAAAGCCCGTTTGATGCGTTCGACACGGGACACAGCTCGACTTCGATTTCGGCGGGGCTTGGTATGGCACAGGGGCGAGATCTGCTGGGCGAGGATTATTCGATCGTTTCCGTCATCGGGGACGGCGCGCTGACCGGCGGCATGGCATATGAGGCGCTCAACAATGCGGGACGGCTCAAGACGAATTTTATTATTGTTTTAAATGATAATAATATGTCCATTTCGGAAAATGTCGGCGGTATGTCGCGGTATCTGAATAATCTTCGTGCAGATGAGGGCTACAATCTGTTGAAGAAGAATGTGGCGGGCACGTTATCGCGGATCCCGATGATCGGTTCGGATCTGGTCGGCACGCTGCTCCGGACAAAGAACAGCATCAAGCAGCTTCTGATTCCGGGCATGTGGTTTGAAAATATGGGAATCACGTATTTGGGACCGGTGGATGGACATGATATTAAGGGGTTGATCCGTATTTTCAGCGAGGCGAAAAAGATCAACCGCGCGGTGCTGATCCATGTGATTACGAAAAAGGGCAAGGGATACCGTCCGGCGGAGAAGAATCCGTCGGCATTTCACGGAGTTGAACCATTTGATATTGAAACGGGAAAACCGCTCCGGAAAAAGGAACATCCGGGCTATACAGATGTATTTTCCAGAGAAATCTGCCGTCTGGCAGCGGAAAATCCGAAGATCGTGGCGGTGACAGCGGCGATGCCGGATGGAACGGGGCTCAAACGGTTCTCGAAAGAATATCCGGACCGCTTTTTCGATGTGGGAATCGCGGAGGAACACGCGGTTACCTCGGCGGCGGGTATGGCGGCAGCCGGTCTGAAACCGGTGGTGGCGGTGTATTCGTCCTTTTTACAGAGGGCATATGATCAGGTCATTCACGATGTCTGTATCCAGAATCTTCCGGTTGTGTTCTGCGTGGATCGCGCGGGACTGGTCGGAAGCGATGGGGAGACACATCAGGGTATTTTTGATCTGACATTCCTCTCCTCTGTGCCGAATATGAGCGTGATGGCGCCGAAGAACCGCTGGGAACTGGAAAAGATGCTGCAGTTTGCCATCTCCTACGATGGACCGATTGCGATCCGTTATCCGAGGGGCGAGGCGTACCGGGGCTTGAAAGAATTTCTGGCACCGGTCGAGTATGGCGTCAGCGAGATGTTGTATGAGGAGAGAGGGACGGCGCTTCTGGCAGTCGGAAGCATGGTCAGCACGGCAGAGCATATCCGGGAGAAATTAAAGAGTGCCGGGCAGCCGTGTACGCTGGTCAACGGGCGGTTTGTGAAACCGATGGATACCGACGTGATCGACCATCTGGCTGGAACGCATCATACGATCGTGACACTGGAGGAAAATGTCCTGCGCGGCGGTTACGGCGAGCGGGTGACGGATTATGTACAGAAGCATTATCCGCAGATCAAGGTAGTTAATATAGCGCTGCCGGATGCCTACGTCGAACACGGAAATGTGTCGGTGCTCCGGAATGAGCTGGGAATTGACAGTGATTCGATTCTGGCGCAGCTGAAACGTGAAGGTGTGCTGCAGACTGACGCGGAAGCATGATGGGAAACAAAAGAGTGGCAGCAGCGGAAGGAAGAACATAGAATGAAAGAACGGTTAGATGTACTTCTCGTCAAGAGAGGTCTGGCAGAATCCCGTGAGAAGGCGAAAGCGATCATCATGTCCGGGATTGTATATGTAGAAGATCAGAAAGAAGACAAGGCGGGTACGACCTTCGATGAAAATGCGAAGATCGAGGTACGTGGATCTACCTTAAAATATGTGAGCCGCGGAGGTCTGAAACTGGAGAAGGCGATGACGCATTTCGGAGTGACGCTGGATCGAAAGGTCTGTATGGATGTCGGCGCGTCCACAGGCGGATTTACCGACTGTATGCTGCAGAATGGCGCGGTCAAGGTGTTTTCGGTCGATGTAGGACATGGACAGCTGGCGTGGAAACTTCGCAATGATCCGCGTGTGGTCTGCATGGAGAAGACAAACATCCGTTATGTGACACCGGAGGATATTGGCGAGCCGGTAGATTTCTCTTCGATCGACGTTTCCTTTATTTCCCTGACGAAGGTTTTAGGTCCGGTCAAGGAGATTTTAAGCCCGGGCGGCGAGGTGGTTGCATTGATCAAGCCGCAGTTCGAGGCGGGACGTGAGAAAGTCGGAAAGAAGGGCGTTGTCCGCGAGAAGAGCACGCATCTGGAGGTCATCCAGATGGTGATGGCGTATGCGGCGGAGATCGGTTTTGAGATCCGGAATCTGGAATTTTCCCCGATCAAGGGACCGGAGGGAAATATCGAGTATCTCCTGTATCTGCATAAACCGGAGCAGGCATCGGAGGAAACTGTGACTGGTGAGGAAGCACTTGCAAAAGCGGAAAAAGAGTGTCCGGTTTCATCGGAACAGGTTGTTGAGGAAGCTCACATGGAGTTAGACAAAACATGAGAAATTTCTATCTGATTGTAAACCGCGAAAAGCCGCGCGTAGAGGAGGCCGCCGATCTGATTTGCAGCTTTTTTGCAGAGCAGGGCTGCCGCTGCATTCGCCTGGACCGTCACGACGGGCTTCGACGGGATGTTGGGGTGATACCGGCGTATCGCTATACGGATCGTCGGACCGTGCCGGAGGACACAGACTGTGTGATCTGTCTGGGCGGTGATGGAACGTTGATTCAGGCGGCGCGTGATCTGGCGGGACGGAAGATTCCACTGTTTGGCATCAATATGGGGCATCTGGGGTATCTGACGCAGATTGGGCATGAGGAGGACATTCTGCCTGCCATGCGGGATCTGATGGAAGATCACTACCGTCTGGAAAGTCGGATGATGATCAAGGGGTGCGTGATTTCTGGCGGGAAGGTTGTTATGGAGGATATCGCCCTGAACCGTATGGGAATTGATGCGTTCCGGTTTGAGCTGGCTGTCAATGGACAGCTGTTTAACGAATATTCGGCGGACGGCATGGTGGTTGCGACCCCGACCGGTTCGACGGCATACAACCTGTCAGCGGGCGGTCCGATCGTGGCGCCGGAGGCGGAACTGCTGGTATTGACGCCTCTCTGCCCGCATTCACTCAATTCGCGCAGCATCGTTCTGCCGCCGGATAGCCATTTGAGTCTGCGGATTCTGACGACCGGGCGGACGAAGGTTTCGCTGAGCTTTGACGGCGATACGGTGGTTGATATTGAGCCGGGTGATACAATCGAGATAGCAAAATCAGAGATCGAGACGACATTGATACAGCTCAAACAGGTGCCATTTTTGGAAAATATACGGAACAAAATGAAACAGATATAAAAGGAGTCAGAGCCATGAAAATGGAACGTCACAGCAAGATTGTGGAATTGATTGGAAAATATGAGATTGAAACGCAGGAAGAGCTGGCGGAATATCTGAATAAAGAGGGATACAATGTCACGCAGGCAACGGTTTCCAGGGATATCCGGGAGTTAAAGCTGTCTAAGATCCAGACAGAAAACGGCGGACAGAAATATGCGGTTTTCCATCCTCAGACGGCGTTCAATGATAAATATACCCGTATTCTGCACGATAGCTTCGTTTCCATGGATATGGCGCAGAATATCCTTGTCATCAAGACGGTGTCAGGCATGGCGATGGCAGTCGCGGCAGCGCTCGACGCCATCCATTTTTCAGAGATTGTCGGCTGCATCGCCGGGGACGATACGGTCATGTGTGCAGTCCGTACGGTGGACGATACGATCGTTCTGATGGACAAGATCCGCAAGCTGATTGCGGGATGAGGTAAGGTGGGTTCACGCATTTTTTGCGGGAACCGCTGATAAGGAGGAACGGAAAGCGGATGCTTTATCATTTACGAGTGAAAAATCTGGCTCTGATCGATTCGGCGGAGGTGGAGTTCGGGGACGGACTCAACATTCTGACCGGTGAGACGGGAGCCGGAAAATCGATCATCATCGGTTCGGTCCAGATCGCGCTGGGCGGAAAAGCACCGAAAGAGATGATCCGCCGGGGTTGTGACAGCGCCTACATTGAACTGGTTTTCTCCATCGATGATGAGAGAAAGCGCGAGCAGCTGAAGGAACACGATGTTTACCCTGATGAAGAGGGAATTTTAATCATTTCTAAGAAAATCACACCGACCCGGAGCATCAGTCGCATCAACGACGAGACGGTAACGGCTGCAAGGCTGCGGGAGATCACGGGTCTTCTGATCGATCTGCACGGACAGCATGAACACCAGTCGCTGCTCATGCAGTCGCGGCATATAAGGTTTCTGGATTCTTTCGCAGGGGAAAGGGATAGGGCTCAACGCGAAAAAGTGGCGGGGCTTTATTCCGAATGCAAGGCTATACAGTCAGAGCTTTTGGGCGGCTTCGGCTCCGAGGACGAGCGGGCCCGGGAAGCGGACATATTAAGATATCAGATAAACGAGATAGAAAATGCACGGCTCACTGCCGATGAAGAGCAGAAGCTCACGGAGGAGCGGGCGGTGCTTATCAATGCAGAACGTATAATGACGTCGCTGCAGAAGAGCTCCGAGGCTGTCTCCGGAGACGAAGGGGCCGTGGGGCTTCTCAGCCAAGCCGTATCTGCCATGAAGGATATATCAGGCATATCGACAGAGTACGGCGAGCTGTCAAGGCGGCTCAGCGAGGCGTATTATACCATCGAGGATATAGGCTATACGCTCAGGGACATGCGTGACTCCTTCGACTTTGAGCCGGGCAGGATAGATCAGATAGAGCAGCGGCTTGAGATCTATTCAAACCTCAAAAAGAAATACGGTTCAGAGGTAGAAGATGTTATCGCCTTCGGCGAGCGGGCGTCGGAACGTCTCGGGCAGCTGGAGGGCGCGCAGGAAAAGCGGGAAAAACTGCAAAAACAGCTTGCGGATAAGGAAAAGCTGTATAGGGCTGAGGCGGCCGCGCTTACGGATATACGACGTACAGAGGCAGAAAGGCTGCAAAGGGAACTGCTGAGCCACCTGAAGGATCTTGGCATGGAAAAGGCGCGGTTCGAGGTCAGAATTGACCCGCTCACGGAGCCGGGACAGAACGGCATGGACAGGGTGGAATTCATGCTTTCCGCCAACCCGGGCGAAAGCCTGAAGCCCCTTGAAAAAGTAGCGTCCGGCGGCGAAATGTCACGCATAATGCTGGCATTCAAGGCTATTGCCGCCAATGCGGATGCCATACCCACGCTGATATTCGACGAAATAGATACGGGCATAAGCGGCCACATAGCCGCGGTGGTGGGCGAAAAGATGGTGAGCATAGCGGATAATCATCAGGTGCTTTGCGTGACACATCTGCCCCAGATAGCGGCCCTTGCGGACGTACACTTTATGGTGCAGAAGCAGGACGATGGACAGACTACCAGAACAAGCCTGAAGCGGCTGGAAATGGAGGAACGGTACGAATACATCGCCCGTATGATGAGCGGCATGGAGGATTCAAAGCTAGCCTACGAGCACGCCAGGGAACTGATAACCCACTCTGAAGAAATCAAGCAAAAGCGTCGTAAAAATAAATAATAAAATACATCGGCATTACAAATCATAAACACTGCGAAGTTGCTTCGCGGTGTTTATTTTTATTCTTTAAGGCGGTGTATATATGAAAAGACTCTGGCAAAATCTTGCGAAATGCATAGGTCTGGCGCTGTGTGTGACGCTTGTCTGCTTTAATTCAGGCGAGCAGATGAGTTATGTGCGCGGGCTGTCCAACAGCGTATCCACCGATCAGCTGGAAAATATATGCCGGAGCCTGAGCGGACCGCTAAGCCTCAGTATGGGCGACAGGGATGTATATGTTTCGGAAAACCTTTCCGAGACGCTCTCCGGAAAAAGCGGCAGCGCCAGCATTCGCCTTTTCGGCGCTATACCAATAAAGACCATAGAGTACGGCGAACGGCAGGACATAACCGTAATGCCGGGAGGGATGCCCATAGGCGTATCCATATATACAGACGGGGCGCTGGTGGTGGGCCTGGGCAGCATATCCGAAACTGCGCAAATATGCCCGGCGGCGTCTGCCGGCATAAGGGCCGGAGACGTCATAACTGCGGTCAACGGCGAGACTGTACGGGATTCGCTGCATCTGAGCGAGCTTTGCTCTAAAGGCGGGGAGCTGATGGTGACTGTTCGCCGCGACGGGCAGCAGCTGACTGTCGCGCTTACTCCCGTTAAGGATCCGGAAAACGACACATACCGGGCAGGTATGTGGGTGAGGGACAGTACATCGGGCATTGGTACGCTGTCCTTTTGTAATATGTCGTCCCTCAGATACGGAGCGCTCGGCCACCCTATAACGGATATAGATACAGGCGCCATAATAGATGTAGGCAGCGGCAGCATAGTTGAATCAAGCATAATAGGCGTATCAGCTGGCAGCAACGGTATACCGGGCGAGGTAATAGGCTCGTTTTCAACGGCAAGCAGACAGTTGGGCAGCATAGAGCTAAACTGCGAATACGGTCTGTACGGTGAGATGGACGAAATACCCGTCAACCCAATATACCCAAACGGCGTAAAGCTGGCATACCCTGACGAGGTGCATACCGGAAAGGCCGAGATACTGTCCACCGTGGATGACCGCGGAATATGCGCTTACGAGTGCGAGATAATCAAGCTGTATCCGCAAAAGGAGATGAGCGGCAAGGGTATGGTAATAAGGATAACGGACAGGGAACTCATCGCAAAGACGGGAGGGATCGTTCAGGGCATGAGCGGCAGCCCCGTAATGCAGGATGGAAAGCTGATAGGCGCTGTTACTCATGTGTTTGTGAACGACGCGAGGTGCGGCTACTGTATATATTCTTGGTGGATGAACAGGGTTAGTGAAAAGATACTGTAAAAATTGGAAAATAATTGCGGTTTGCTGTTTAAAAAATGACCGAAATGTGCTATATTGTAATTACACGTGTTAAGGTCTATTTTTTTGCAGGAAGTTTCGTTGTATGAAAATGAGTAAAACAAAAATACTTGTAGTAAAAGATTACGCTAATTACTGCACTGAGTTAATAGGGCTGCTGAAAGATTCGGGATGCTTTGATGTGCTGCCGCGGGTGCATGACCCGAGGTCTGTTGTTGACAATGTAAAAGAAAACAAGCCTGATCTCGTGATACTCAATGCGACTATGGCAGGGAGCGATGGCATAGAGATACTAAGCACCATACGCAACTGCCCTGAGACGAAAGATACCAGAGTGGTAGTTATAACGCCCATACTGGATGACAGCCTGATAAATATTTATCAGGCACTGGGCGCGGCGTTTATAATACACAGCAGCAATCCTCCTGCAATGGTTTACCATAGGATTCTGGACCTTACTATGGACGACGAAGCAGGCAGAACTATAAGGGACGAGCAGCGAAAATGCGAATACGCGGTAATGGCGGAGAACATGGCGAACAACTTCTTCAGAGTGATAGGCATTCCTGTAAACCTTATTGGATATGCCCAGCTCCGCAAATCCATACTTTACTGTGTGGAAAACAGCCTTTATCAGATAAATCTGTCGCAGGATGTATATCAGTACGTGGCGGAATGCTTCGTAACTACTCCTAAAAGAGTGGAGCGCAACATTAGAACCGCCATAGAAGCGGCGTGGAGCCGCGGAAACATAGAAGCCCAACACAGATACTTTGGCAACACTGTAAGCCAGTCAAACGGCCGGCCTACCAATAAGGAATTCATAGCGAACATAACTGACAGAATAGTTACCCATCTGCGCCACAGTTAAAGAACATAAATACAATATGTCTTAAATCCCATCCCGCGCTCATATATTTTGTTATGAGTTGAAAGGAAGGGTGATTTAATGCGCTACCTTGGACGGCGGTGGTACATATATGCCTTTGCAGCGGTTATGGCATTTGCAGCCGGAGCTTCGATGGAGTGGCAATGCGAGGGATATACGGCTGCCGCCATAAGCGCCATAGGCGAGATGAGCGGAGCCGGACTTTTGAAACTGTCGGGATATGGACTGCTGTCTGCGGCTATGCTGTACTCAATGGCGGCAATAGCTAAGAACACGCTGCCGGGCGGCATCCTTAAAACAACGGCGTTATGGATAAAATCATTTTTAATGGGTCTTTTTACCCGAACCGTGATAGAGGACTGGCCTGGGCTTATTGGTATACCGATAATAGCCCTGTCCTTCATGGGAGGGCTGTGCCTTTGTATGGGGCTTATAGTCAGGTCTTCGGAAAAGAGCGTAACCAAGGGGGAGGCGCTGGGAATGAAGATGGCGCTGTTCGCGGCGGGCGCATTAACGGAGGGGATAGTGCTGCCTTCCGTCATAAGGATGGTAGCCATGCTATCCAAATGATTTGACGGAGCCGTCGACCGGTGGTAAAATCATAGCACAAAAGAAAATGCATAACGAAGGGAACTTAAAATAATGGCAAGGAAAAGAGCAACTATAATTGTGCTTGACAGCGCCGGCATAGGCTACCTTCCGGATGCCGCCGAGTTCGGCGACGTGGGGGCGAATACATTCTGCAACATATATAAAAAGCGCGGTCATTTGGATATACCCAATATGCGCTCTTTCGGTATAGGCAATATAGAAGGCGCCGAACTGGGCGGATACGACGGAAAGATAATAGGCTGCTATGGCAGGGCGATGGAAAAAACCAAGGCAAAGGATACGACCTGCGGTCATTGGGAGATGGCCGGCATTATAATGGACAATCCTTTCAAGACCTATCCTAACGGTTTTCCCAAACATATAATGGATAAATTCGAGAAGGCCATAGGCCGCGGCACCCTTGGCAACTGCGTTGCCTCAGGCACCGTTATAATTCAGGAGCTGGGCGATGAACATGTAGCGACCGGCAAGCCGATAATATACACCTCCGCGGACAGCGTATTTCAGATAGCCGCCCATGAGGATGTAATACCTCTCGATGAGTTGTACTCCATGTGCCAAAAGGCAAGGGAGATACTGGTTGGCGACGACCTTGTGGGCCGCGTCATAGCACGTCCGTTCGTAGGCGGAAACGGCAAGTATACCCGCACGGAGCACCGCAGGGATTACGCCATACCTCCAATAGAGGACACCATATTGGACGGTCTTACCGCAAAGGGCTTTGAGACTGTGGCCGTTGGCAAGATAGAGGATATATTCCACAAGCGGGGCATAACCACCGTAAATCATACCACCAACAACCCGGCAGGCATTGAGGCCACCATAGATTTCCTGAAGAACGGCGTCGGAAGCTTTATATTTACCAACCTGGTGGATACCGATGCGCTGTACGGACACCGCAACGACGTAGAGGGCTACGGCAAGGCTCTGGAGTATTTTGACAGCAAGCTGCCGGAGATAATGGGTGCGATGACCGACGAGGATATACTCATAGTTACTGCCGACCATGGCTGCGATCCCACTTTCCCTGGAACTGACCATACCCGGGAGTATATACCTATACTGGTGTATGGTAAAAAGCTTAAGGAAGGCGTGACAATAGGCACACGAGAGACCTTTGCCGATATAGGCTGTACCGTATATGAGTATATAACAGGCGAATCCTGGAGAACAGGTACCTCCTTCCTGAAGGAAATACAGTAAAAATTTAATACATGGCGCAATAATGGCCCCCTTTGCCTAATATTATTAAATAACGGCAAAGGAGGTCTTTTTATGGGTAAAAGGTTGGCGGGGACGCTGTTGGCTGTGGTACTGCTCATATGCTTTGGAGCGGCGTACGGTGAGGAATATCCGGTGGACGTATCCGGCATGAAGGCGGCTGTGCTGTGCAGCCAGGATGGTCAGAGCATAATTGAATACAATTCGGCCGAAAGGCTGGAGGTGGGAGGTCTGGGGCGGCTGCCGCTGCTGCTGGCTGCCTGCGATAAAATAGACGGCGGCGGGCTGGCGCTTACGGATAAAGTCACCGTCAGCCGCGAGGCGGCAAGGGTACCGGGTCCCACCGCTTTCCTGGACGCATACGAGAACGCCGAGGTATCCATGCTCCTGAAAGCGGCGGCGGTAATATGCGCGGGAGACGCCATATCTGCCTTGGGCGAGGCGGCATACGGATCCATAGAGGCCTGCGCAATAGCAGCGGCAGAAAAGCTGAATAGCATGGGCATACAGGCGGAAAGCGGAGAAATAGCCAACGGCAGTGTCAGGCTTTCAGCCGATGATCTTGTAAGGATCGGCGGCAAACTGAGCACGAGCGGGTGCTTTTCGCTGTACAGCGGCATATTCTACGACAGCATACAACATGAGGACGGCAGGACGACGGAGCTTGCAAGCTCAAATAAGCTTATAAAGAGCTGCGTAGGTACAAACGGCGTAGCTACCGGATCATCGGCCGAGGCCGGATACTGCGGCATATTCTCCGCGAAGCGCGGGAGCGCCGTATTTATCTGCGCCGTAATAGGCGCTAAAAACTCATCCGAAAGGGCGGCTAAGGCAAAGGCGATGCTGGAATATGCTTTCGCCGCATACGATATAAAGACGGTGGCAAAACAGGGCGAGCGCATCGCGGCGGTTGAGGTAAAAAACGGAACAGCTTCCGTAGCAGAACTTACAGCGAGAGAAGGGGTTGTGTGCCTGCTGCCGAAAAACGCCGAGCTGCAATCAGATAAAGACATACCGGATATGCTGGAAGCGCCGGTATCAAAAAACGACGTGCTGGGCAGCATCACCTACAGTCTTGACGGCGAGCAAATAGCCAAGGTGGAACTGGTATCCTCGGCTGATATACCCCGCGCGGGCACAGCGCACTATGTAGGGCGGATACTTTGTGAATGGCTGCATGCCTGAAGGCTCTGCGGTTGCATACTTTTGAGCAATAGCGTATAATAAAACCAACTATTGTGATAGGAGAAATGCAATTGCTTAACAGTATCGCAAACGGAATATCTGGCTCCCTCGGCTCCTATGTAATGGAGCTGCTTTACAGGATGCCGGCCATTTTGGTGGCTCTGGCCTTCCATGAGTGGGCTCATGCCTATGCCGCATATAAGCTGGGGGATCCTACCGCTTACAATTTGGGCAGAATGACGCTGAATCCCCTTGCCCATATTGACCTGATAGGACTCATAATGATGATGCTGGTGCGCTTCGGCTGGGCAAAGCCTGTGCCGGTGAATATGTATAATTTCAAAAACCCGAAGCAGGGAATGGCCCTGACGG
>ERZ839823.2838-NODE-2838-length-12361-cov-2.621892_pt1 | contig 12361 bp, 14 predicted proteins | sample MGYA00519862_ERZ839823 | MGnify/ENA primary metagenome ERZ839823 (study PRJEB31850, sample SAMEA3708853) | human gut metagenome | biome: human gut; feature: human-associated habitat; material: faeces | place: China | collected 2014 ...
CTCCAATCACAATGGCGTCGGCGGTTTCTATTTCCTGTCTCAATTTTTCAATTTGCTCCGAGTAGTTCCCGGTAAACGTTGAGATCGGTCTCCTTAAAAACATTGAATATCACCTCGATCTTGCTCTGTGTACGCTCCCTGTACTCTTTTACAGTTCGAATGGCAATTTCAGCCGCCTTCTCATGGGGAAAGTGGAATTCCCCGGTAGAGATACAGCAAAATGCTATGCTTTTTACGCTGTTTTGCTCCGCAAGCTCCAAGCAGGAGCGATAGCAGGAAGCCAACAATTCCTGATCCCTTTTTGTGAGCCGGCTGCCTGCGACCGGCCCAACGGTGTGCAGGACATAACGGCACGGCAGATTAAATGCCGGCGTGATTTTCGCCTTGCCGGTTTCCTCCTCGCGGCCTTGCCGCTGCATCAATTCCGCACAGGCCAACCGAAGCTGAATACCGGCGAAGGTGTGGATGGCGTTGTCAATGCACCCGTGACAGGGTACGAAGCACCCAAGCATTCGGCTGTTGGCAGCGTTGACAATCGCATCGCAGCGCAGAGCCGTAATATCCCCTTTCCAGAGATAAATCCCCTCCTGCACAGGCTGCAGATCGGCGAGATCGGTGATACCCTTGCGCCGGGTTTCCTCCTGCAAATAAGCGTCCTGTACCGCCAGGAAGTCCCGTCCGGCAGGACGCGGCATCCGGATATTGAACAGGGAACGGAGCAAGCGCTTTTGCCCATCTTCGTCCTCTGGAATTTCCATTCCCTCATATCCCGGCTGTTCTTTGAGCAGTTCCTCAATTAAACATACGCGTCTTTCTGTCTGTGTCATTCTGCGCCCTCCCGAATCACTGCTCTCTGCGGGCAAACCTCCATACAGTTTCCGCAGCGCAGACAGTGTTCCTGCTGAATCACTTCCGGTATGGAAGCAAAATCAATACAGTTTTGCGGGCATACCGCTTCACAAGCGCGGCAGCCATTGCAGGTGCCTGTGATAAAATACCCTTCCGGTTGTGCCTTTACCTGCCCGAAAGAAAAGGAAAACCGTTCAATCGGCTTTTGGGAAAGGTCAAACCATTCGCCACTTCCCTGATAAAGCCGGAATACCGTCAACGCCTTTTGTGATTCCGGGGTGGGGTAGATTTCCCGCATATAAGGATTCTTTTCAAACAGCCGGGGCAGCAGACCGCCGCCAAGCTCTTTTACTTTCCCGCGCACCGATACCGCTATGCAGGACATCGTATCTTCGCCCTTCATGCCGGTCAGCGCCATATAGCCCTTTTCTTTCAGCCGGTTATAAAATCCCTTGCCTTTCGCGGTGAGAAAATACAGCCCGTTTTCATCGGCATCCATCATGTCGATGGCGCAGGTTACAGGCGGTCCGTCTGTATCTGTGGTTGCAGCTACCGTGGTATGGATTTCCCGCTGCAAATAGTTCAAAACCTCTGTCGCTGTCATTTCAAATGCACCTCCTGTTCCTTTAATAATAATGCTATCGTGACAGATCGTAAAGTACGCACAATAAAGTACTGTAGTTACTAAAAGGAAACCATTGCGTATATGGAAGAGACTGGTGACAAAATTTAAGCTGCTGCTCCGAATGACTCGGTGCAGCAGCTCTTCGTTTTTATATAGAGGGAGCATCCGGAACCATTTTCCCCGCCTTCCAAATAGCGATCCCGTCCGGACAAACGGTTGTCCCGGAAAAAAGGCAGACGGCCGGTATCGCTGAATCCGGAAGAAACGCCGTCCGGAAAATGGATTCTTGTTGAACTGACCGCCGCAGATGCGTTATACTGGTTATCGAGAAGGCCAAACGTAAAGGGGAAAGTGTTCCATGTATCGGATTTTTATCGTAGAAGATGATCCCGGGATCGCCCAGGCGATTGCCGAACAGGCAAAGCTGTGGGAACTGGAGACAAGGTGCGTACAGGACTTCCGCAGCGTCATGGCGGAGTTTGCGGCATTTGATCCGCATCTGGTCTTGCTGGATATTGCCCTGCCCTTTTTCAACGGCTACCACTGGTGCAGCGAAATCCGCAAGGTATCCAAGGTGCCGATTATCTTTATCTCTTCGGCGTCGGACAATATGAATATCGTCATGGCGATGAATATGGGAGCGGATGACTTTATCGCCAAGCCCTTTGACCAGGCCGTCCTGACGGCCAAAATCCAGGCAATCCTCCGGCGCACCTATGATTTTGCCGCCGCTGTACCGGTCCTCGAGCACAAGGGCGCTTTTTTAAATACCGGGGATAATACCCTGACCTTCCAGGATCAGCAGATTGCCCTGACCAAAAATGAATACCGGATTTTGCTGACCCTCATGGAGAACAAGGGGAAGGTGGTCAGCCGGGAGAGGCTGATGGAGCGCCTGTGGGAAACCGATAGCTTTGTGGACGAGAACACACTGACGGTGAATGTCAACCGGCTGCGCAAAAAGCTGGATGCCGCCGGGCTCGCCGATTTCATCACCACCAGGTTCGGCGTCGGCTATTTGGTGGAGTAACCGAAAAGGAGACAGAAAAATGCGTTTTTTCCTTGCCTATATAAAGCAGCGCAAAGGCCTGATCGGCGTGCTGGCTTTGTTCTGCCTGATTTTTCTGGCCGCTTTCTGGCTGTACAGCCTTCCGCTGGGAGCGGTGCTGTATCCGGCGGCGGTCTGCCTGGTGCTGGGCATCCTGTTTCTCCTGTTCGATGTCCGCCGGATGGCCAAAAAGCATCAGCTGCTTGAGAAATTGACATCGCTTCCCTCCGCGCTGATGGAAACCCTGCCGGAGGAAAGGACGCAGGACGACCGGGATTACCAGGCCCTGATCCGGCTGCTGCGGGAGGAACAGGCGCAGCTGGAAAACACCATGAGCCGCCGCTATGCGGACATGATCGACTATTATACCGTCTGGGCCCACCAGATCAAGACCCCTATCGCCTCTATGCGCCTTACTCTTCAAAACGAGGATTCCGCGCTGTCCCGCCAGTTATCGGAGGATCTGTTCCGGATTGAGCAGTATGTGGAGATGGTTCTGATGTTTCTCCGGCTGGATGCGGACTCCACCGATTATGTCATCCGCGAGTACGAGCTGGATGCTATTGTCAGACAGGCCGTGCGGAAATATTCCACACAGTTTATCCATAAAAAGGTGAAGCTCCATTATGAGCCGGTAAACGCCCGGGTGATCACCGATGAAAAATGGCTTTTATTTGTGGTGGAACAGGTATTGTCCAACGCCGTCAAATACACCCCCGCAGGCGGCAGCGTCACCATTGACCTGGAGCAGCCGAAAACCCTGTGCATCCGGGATACCGGCATCGGCATCGCGCCGGAGGATCTGCCGCGCATCTTTGAAAAAGGGTATACCGGCTATAATGGAAGGAACGATAAAAAGGCCAGCGGGATCGGGCTGTACCTGTGCAGGAGGGTTTGCCATAATCTGGGGCATCGGATCACGGCGAATTCCTCGCTGGACAGCGGGACGGTGATCCGGATCCATCTGGAACAGCGAACACTCAGCGTGGAATAAACGCGGTGAATACCATGGATGAGGAGAGGGCCCTGCATGTGTAATCAAACTAAACGGACAGCGTCATACCGGAAGGCTCTCGCAGACGTTATTGCGAAGGAATACCATCTCCGTGCGGTTTCGCTCACATCGGCCAGACGCGGGTTCTATGGAGAGACCTGGCGGCTGGAGTCCCGTGAAAAATGCTGCTTTGTAAAGCTGGTTTACTATGCGGAATATCAGCCCGTATATGCGCGCAGCTTCCGGGTGATCGACCATCTTTGCCGAAACGGTATTTCCTTCATCAACACAATCGTTAAAACGGCGGACGGCCGCCTGTTCACCTGGTTCGATGGGGCGGTTCTCGGCATTTTTGATTGGATCGACGGGGAAAACATCGAAACCGACGGGACTAAAATCCCGGAGTATCGGATGCTGGCCAGGGTATACGCTGTTTCCCCCGACGGGCTGGACATTCCCCGGGAGGATTTTTCGGGGAAAAGCGCGGACGCGTTTTTCCGGCAATGGGGCTGCACAAAGGACAGAGAAATCCTGTCGCTGCTGGAAAAGAACCGAACGAAGCTGACAGGCCGGGCAGACCGGCTGCGGCATTTCGCCGGCCTGTGCCAGGAGGATACAAGCGGGTTTTATATTACGCATGGGGATGTGGGCGGCAATTTTTTGGTCAGTGGAGACAAAACCTTTCTGGTGGATTGGGACGATGCCCTGCTGGCGCCGCCGGAGCGGGACGCATGGGTCATGGGTTTTCGCGATTGGGCGAGATGCCTTTTTGAAAAATCGCTGCGTCAGCAGGGAATTGCCTGCACGCTGCGGCCGGAACGTCTGGCCTATTACGGCTACTATATGTTTTTCTTCTGGCTGACCTGGCTGGTCCGTTGCGCGGATGCGCAAGAGGTAGAGAGCTTTTTGGAGGAGTACGGGGGTGAAAGGACGGCATATGCGGATCCCCTTTGGCAAAAGCCGTCCGACGGCTCTCCGGCCTCCTGAACAGCACCCGGATTCTTGGCGAAAAACCGGCGGTATGCTGCCCTTCCGGGCGCATACCGCCGGTTGTGCTGTCATCCCCTTTCGGCCGGACTTTTCTGCGGGCTGTCCCGAACTTCTTACGAAACTGTAAGAAGCCGGCCGGAAAATGTAAGCCGAATCGATGGCGGGGCATTTTCCTTTTTGCTACAATAAAACCACAAGAACACGAGCTGCGAGGCAGCCGGGAGGAATGCAACGATGAGTATATTGGAAGTCAGCGGCCTGAAGAAGGTCTATACCACCCGCTTTGGCGGAAACAAGGTGGAGGCGCTGAAAAATGTCACCTTCAGCGTGGAGGAGGGCGAGTACGTCGCCATTATGGGCGAGTCCGGGTCCGGCAAGACCACGCTGCTGAATATCCTGGCCGCGCTGGACCGGCCCACCGGCGGCACCGTACGGCTCGACGGGAAGGATATGTCCAAAATCAAGGAATCCCAAATCGCCGATTTCCGGCGGGATAACCTGGGGTTTGTGTTTCAGGATTTCAATCTGCTGGATACCTTTTCCCTCGAGGACAACATCTATCTGCCGATGGTTCTGGCGGGAAAAAGCTATCCGGAAATGAAACAGCGGCTGACGCCGATTGCACGGCAGCTGGGCATCACCGAGATTCTGAAAAAATATCCCTATGAAGTGTCCGGCGGCCAGAAGCAGCGGGCGGCCGTGGCGCGGGCGCTGATCACCGCACCCCGGCTGGTTCTGGCGGACGAGCCCACCGGCGCGCTGGATTCCAGGTCGACCGACGAGCTGCTGCGGCTGTTCCGGGAAATCAATCAGGGCGGACAGACCATCCTGATGGTGACCCATTCCGTAAAGGCGGCCAGCCATGCGGGGCGGGTGCTTTTCATCAAGGACGGCGAGGTATTCCATCAGATTTATCGGGGCAACAGCACCAACGAGGCGCTGTACCAGAAAATCGCCGATACCTTGACCATGCTGGCAACAGGCGGTGACAGAAGATGAGGAAAGGATTCTACCGGAAACTCGCCTGGACGGGAATCCGGAAAAACAAAAGGCTGTACATCCCCTATATGCTGACCTGCATGGGGATGGTGATGATGTGCTACATTGTTTCCTTCCTGGGAAGCAGCCCCACTTTTGCAAATATTCCCGGCGGAACAACGATGCAGGGCTTTTTGGGACTCGGCTTCGGCGTACTGTGCGTGTTCGCACTGATCTTTCTGTTTTACACCAACTCGTTTCTGATCCGCCGGCGGAAAAAGGAATTCGGCCTGTATAACATTCTGGGCATGGGCAAGAGGAACCTGGCTCTGGTGCTGTGCTGGGAAACCCTGATTATTGCCGGCATTACCCTGCTCAGCGGTTTGTTTTTCGGCATCCTGTTTTCCAAGTTCGTCGAGCTGGGTATGGTGAAAATCCTCGGCGGCACGGCCAGCTTCACCTTTTCCGTCGGCTTCTCTTCCCTCTATCAGACGGTGATTGTGTTCCTCGTGATTTTCGCGCTGATCCTGCTCAACGCCCTGCGGCAGATCCATATGACCAACCCCATTGAACTGCTGCACAGCGAAAACACAGGGGAAAAACCGCCGAAAGCCAACTGGCTGGTGGCTGTGCTCGGAGCGGTCATCCTTGCGGCCGCATACTACCTCGCGGTTTCCATTGAGGATCCGATTTCCGCAATGATCTGGTTCTTTGTGGCGGTGGTTATGGTCATCGTCGCCTCCTACCTGCTGTTTATCGCGGGTTCGGTGGCGCTGTGCCGCCTGCTGCAGAAGAAAAAAAGCTATTATTACAAGACCAACCACTTTGTTTCCATCTCGTCCATGGTTTACCGCATGAAACGAAACGGCGCCGGGCTTGCCTCCATCTGCATCCTCTGCACCATGGTGCTTGTGATGGTGTCGTCCACCGTGTGCCTGTATATCGGGGCAGAGGACAGCCTGCGTACACGATACCCGCGGAATATCAACCTGAACGCCACGGTCAGCAGTCTGGAAATGCTGAATTCCGACTATAAGGAGCAGGTAAAGGCGCTGGCAGTGGAGGTCAGCCGGGAACACGGCGCAGCTCCGGAAAACACCCTGGATTACCGGTATGCGGATTTTGGCGGGTATCTGCAGGGCAATACGCTCATGCTGGAGCTCCCGGATTCGGTCAATCAGCTCAGCGAGGTCACCAATATGTGGCAGGTTTTTGTCGTCCCGCTGGAGGACTATAACCGCCTGATGGGGACCGAAGAAGCGCTGGCGCCCGGGGAAGCGATGGTTTTCACCACAAAGGAGCAGCAGTATACGCAGCCGACCATTGCCTTTGGCGATGGCGCTCCGCTGACGGTGAAAAAGCAGGTAGAAAGCTTTGTGGACAACGGGGTGGACGCCATGCAGATCATCCCCACCATGTACCTGTTTGTGCCGAATTTTGACGAAATCGTCCGGCCGCTTATGGAAACAGAGAATGAGACGGGGAATGTGGTCAACCTGCGGTGGATCTATGGCTTCGATCTTCCCTGCGATGACGATACCCAGATACAAATCCACGAGCAGTTGTCTTCGTCGCTGTCGCAGATGGAGGAAGGCATCGGCGAGGGAAAATTCTTCCACGTGCTGCTCGAGGGGGTCGCCAAGGAGCGTGCCGGCTTTTACGGGCTGTACGGCGGCCTGTTCTTCCTGGGGATCCTGCTGGGCATCGTGTTTATCTTCGCCGCAGTGCTGATCATCTACTACAAGCAGGTGTCCGAAGGCTACGAGGATCAGGCGCGGTTCGCCATCATGCAGAAGGTGGGCATGACGAAAAAGGAAATCCGCCGGAGCATCAATTCCCAGATCCTGACGGTCTTCTTCCTGCCGCTGATTACGGCCGGCGTCCATCTGGCGTTCGCATTCCCGCTGATCCGGAAGCTGCTGCTCTTATTTAACCTGACAAACGGACAACTGCTGCTTTTGGTTACCGCGGGCTGCTATTTGATCTTTGCGCTGTTTTATGTGCTGGTCTACCGTGTCACCTCCCGCTCCTACTTCTCCATAGTCAGCGGCATGCGGAGGGAAGACGAATGAAAAAAGGCATGATCTGTTTTCTGCTGCTTTTGGGTACGCTATTCAGCTTCACCTCCTGCAGCCGTCAGGAGGTGAAGCCGGAAGCAATCCTTCACCGGCTCGACAGCGCTGCCGCACAGATCGGCCGGTCCCAGATCACCGATGACCGGGAACTGATCGGCGAGCGAACCTGTGATGACGAGTATACCGGCGATTACCGGGCGGAATGCGGCGGAAAAACGGGAAGGGATGTCGTGTTCGGCGGCGGCTCGGTCGAGGCGAGGACGCTCCATGTATCCGGTACCGTCCGCACCAAGTCCGGCAGCGCGGTGGTGCGCATCCGGCAAAACGAGCTGGTGACGGAACCGCAGCTGCGGGAAGACGGCAGCTTTGCCGTTACGCTCCATTGTTCCAGCGGCGGCAACTATATCATGGTGGATTATGACGATTTCTGCGGGGATATCGTGCTGCATGCCGAATATGTCCCCGATGCATCCGGACAGGAGGCCCGATAATGGACGGAGAGTTGTGCAGCAGCCGCCGGATGACGCGGCTGCATATGCCCAGGGAAAAGAGGTGCCGAAAACGTATGGTGTATAAATGGCTGAGCCGTTTGGTAACCGGCATCAGCTGGGTTGCCGTCGGCCTGCTCGCCATTCCGGCCGGCATCCTGTTCCTGCTGATCAGCGGAATATGGGCTGCTACCGATCGGATAACCGCGTATTGGGAACAGAAAGGAGCGCAGTGATATGCCAAAAAATATTTGCCAGAATGCGGCGCGGCGGCTTCCCCTCTTCCTCGTGACGGGAGCTGCAATAGCGGGCGGAATCGCTTTCTTAACCGTCCGGAAAAGGAAACAGAAATGAAAACCAGGCAGAAGGGAGGAATAGCGGTTGAAAACCATCATCCGGGGCTTTTTTAAGCTGCTGCTCTCCCTGGTTTCCCTCCTGCTGGTGCTGCTGATGATCGGGGGAGCGTATTTCGGCATCAAAGGGTATACCCTGTACCGGGATGCGACAGAGGAAACTCCCATGGATGAAATGGTGGAATCCATCCGCAGCAGGGACGGCTTTACGGAATTTGACGAACTGCCGGAGATCTATGTAAACGCTGTGGTTTCGGTAGAAGACAAGCGTTTCTGGGACCATCACGGCGTGGATTACCTGGCAATCGTCCGGGCGGCCTGGAACGACCTGAGGGCCTGGTCCTTCGCCGAAGGCGGCAGCACCATAACCCAGCAGCTGATGAAGAACACGTATTTTACTCAGGAGAAAAAGCTGGAACGCAAGTTTGCAGAGGTCTTTGCCGCCTGGAGCCTGGAAAAGGAGTACTGCAAGGAAGATATTTTTGCGCTGTACGTCAACTCCATCTATTTCGGCAGCGGGTACTACGGCATCCGCGACGCGGCCGAGGGCTATTTTGGAAAATCCCCGTCCGAACTGAGCGATTACGAGGCGGTCATGCTCGCCGGCCTTCCGAACGCCCCGTCAGCCTATTCGCCGGATACCAGCCCGGAACTGGCCCGGCAGCGCATGAGGCAGGTTCTCGACAGGATGGTGAAATGCAAAGCCCTTTCCCGGGAGGAAGCGGACCGGATCTTCGCAGAAGGGGAATAGGAGGCACCCGAACGGGTGTCTCCTATTCCCCTATTTTACGGAAAGTTTACTTGACATTTATCGGCGGATCACTATAATGGATACGGAAAGCAAACTTTCCATATCATGAACGGGAGGGAGTCTTATGCGCAACCGCTTGGAGGAGATCCGAAAAAGCCGCGGCATCCGGCAGGAAGACCTGGCGAGCGCCCTGGAAGTCTCCCGGCAGACCATCGGCTCACTGGAAAACGGGCGGTATAATCCTTCGATTGTCTTGGCCTTTAAAATCGCCCGGTATTTCCACATGACGATAGAGGAAATCTTTATTTACGAGGAGGAAGAGCATTGAAGGCGAGGACAAAAACAAAGCTGTATCTGGCTTTGGCAATTGCCGGACTGGTGCTGGGTGTCGTTTCAAAACTGGCGTTCCAAAGCATCTGGAATGATACGCAAACCGGTGCGGCGATCGGTGTAGGCGCCGGATTATTCGGCTTTGGCCTTTCGAAATACCTGTTCAGCCGATGGGAAGAAAAGGATCCGGAACTTATGAAGCAGCATGCGATCGAGGCCAGGGATGAACGAAACCTACTGATCCGCAGCAAAGCGCAGGCTGTCTCCGGGGAAATCCTTCACTGGCTGCTGATGGCGGGAGCCTGGGTGGCAATCTTTTTGGATGCGCCGCTGTGGATTACCCTGTCGCTGGTGGGCGTATTCCTGCTGAAAACGGTTGTGGATTTTGTCTTTATTGCCTATTATCAACGTAAAATGTAAGCGGAGGAAAAACACATGGATTTTGTCATCGAGCACCTGTCCAAACACTTCGAAAAAAAGGAAGTCCTGCGGGATATCTGCTTCACCTTTGAAAGCGGAAAGATCTATGGCCTTCTGGGGCGCAACGGCGCAGGAAAGACCACCCTGTTCAACTGCCTGAACCGGGACATCAAGGCGGACGGCGGCAGCTTCTGGCTGGAGGAAAACGGAAACCGGCGGGAAACCGCGGCCGAGGATATCGGATATGTCCTGTCCACCCCCACCGTCCCGGAATTCCTTACCGGGCGGGAGTTTTTGAAATTCTTTCTGGACATCAACGAAAAAAGCATTGCGCAGCCGAAATCCATCGATGAATACTTCGACTACATGAGTATTGAGCCGGAGGACCGGGATAAGCTTCTCAAGGACTACTCTCACGGTATGAAGAACAAAATGCAGATGCTCATCAACATCATCGCGCAGCCTCCCCTGCTGCTTCTGGACGAACCGCTGACCTCCCTGGATGTCGTGGTAGCCGAGGAGATGAAGCAGCTGCTGCGCTCTTTAAAGCAGGACAGGATCACCATCTTTTCCACCCATATCATGGATCTGGCGCTGGATCTGTGCGACGAGATTGTGCTGCTCAACCACGGGGTGCTCGAACGGATCGACAAATCCAATCTGGACAACCGGGAGTTCAAGGACAAAATCATCGCCGCCCTGCGGGAGGAAGATCATGAATAAAACGCTTCGGATTTCCTTTTCCCTGAAAAACACCTACCGCGTTAACGGGATCCTGTATTCCCTCAAACAGATCCCCCTCGTGAAACGGATACTGCCCGAAACCCTGTATCGGGTGCGGGGGCTGAAAATCTTCGCCAACGTCCTGTCGGTACTGTGGGAGGTTGTTTCGGTCTTTCTGGGAAAATTCCTTTACTTCATCACGATGGTGGCCGGCATCGGGATGTTTTACGAAAATGTACCGGCCGACGGGGTCTATCTGCATATCCTGCTCTTTTTGACGGTCATCGGCGCCTTTATGAACACCAGCCTGTTCAATCCCACACAGGATAAATACTACGCGATGATCCTGATGCGGATGGACGCCCGGGAATATACGCTGGTCAACTATATCTATGCGATTCTGAAGGTGATTATCGGCTTTCTTCCGTTCTCCCTCTTGTTTGGCCTCGGCAGGGGCATCCCGCTGTGGCTATGCCTGCTGATCCCGTTCTCGGTGGCGGGCCTCAAAATGGCGGTGGCGGCCTCTTCCCTCTGGGACTACGAGAAGCACGGCTACGTCTACAATGAGAACCATCTGCGCAAGCATCTTTGGCTTCTTGTGGGATTACTGCTCGCGGCCGCCTATGGCCTGCCCGCGGCGGGAATTGTCGTACCGGGAATCGTAACCACGGTACTGCTTTTCATCTTTATTCCGGCAGGGGCTATTGGGCTGTGGAAGATTCTGAGATTTCGCGGCTACCGGGAAATTAACCAACAACTGCTGGCCCGGCTGACGAGTCAGATGGACAGCGTAGCGCAGATTTCCCGGAAGCAAAGCCAGAAGGTCATCAGCACAGACACCCGTATCACCAGCAAGCGCAAAGGGTTTGAATACCTCAATGAACTGTTTATCAAGCGGCACCGGAAAATCCTCTGGAGCTCCTCCAAAAAGATTGCGGCGGTCTGCCTGTTCCTGTGCCTCGGCATCCTTCTGGTCTTTTATCTGGCGCCCCAGTTCAAAGAGAAGACCAACGAACTGATGATGACCTTTCTGCCGTATTTTGTGTTCATCATGTATGCCATCAACCGCGGAACCGGCTTCACCAAAGCCCTGTTCATGAACTGTGACCACAGCCTGCTGACCTATTCCTTTTACAAGCGGCCGGATATGGTGCTGAAGTTGTTCCGCATCCGCCTGCGGGAAATCATGAAAATCAATCTGCTGCCGGCGCTGGTCATCGGCGCAGGGCTGGCGGTAATCCTGTACGCGTCCGGGGGAACGGATAACCCGCTCAATTACGCCGTACTCTTTATCTCCATCCTCTGCATGAGCCTGTTTTTCTCGGTTCACTACCTGACGATTTATTACCTGCTGCAGCCCTACAATGCGGGAACGGAAATGAAAAGCGGAACCTATCAGCTGGTGATGTCCGCCACCTACTTTGTCTGCTTTTTTCTGATGCAGGTGCGGATGCCCACGCTGGTATTCGGGGCCATGTGCATTGCCTTTTGCGTGCTGTACTCCATTGTGGCGTGTATCCTGGTTTATCGGTTTGCCCCCAAAACCTTCCGTCTGCGCGCCTGAGGCGCCTCCATTCAAAACAAACCGGTTTTCCCGCGTCCCATAATAGCCCCGCCAACGCAACTGTCCCGTAAAAAATAGCCCATACAAAAAACCGGCCCGGAACTCTCGTTCCGGGCCGCAGACTGTCAAAAAAGTCGTTTCGCAAAAAATAGTGCACAAAAAGTTTTCGGCCG